>OJQY01000899.1_pt1 | contig 9160 bp, 9 predicted proteins | sample 1599091 | NCBI WGS metagenome assembly OJQY01 (sample SAMN03922524, study PRJEB24848) | human gut metagenome | isolation source: stool sample | host: Homo sapiens | place: Germany | collected 2010-02 | reverse complement strand
CAGAGCCTTTTAGGCGTTTCTGCAAAGCCACCGGCTTTGCCGGTGGATATTTACTTTTTTGCTGCCGCAGCTCAAACCTTTTCTGTTCTTCAAGCGCGCGGTGCTGTTTTTTGTTGTCGCGCCGCGCTGCCTTTGCCTGCTCCTGCTGGAGCTTTAAGGCCTGCTGCGATTTTGTACCGGCTGCCATTTTGCCGGAAAGCTGCCGGTGGATTTCCCTTTGGATACGCTTCGGGTTTTTTCGTATGTCTGAAGCAGTACCCGCGGGAACGGGCGGACTGAATTTTAGCCGCTGCCAGTTGCTGAGGAAATACTCGTACACTTCGGCGTCCGTCGGCTCTTTGCCGAACACGACCCGGCATACCTGCGTATAGCCGTCCTGTGTGCGTTCATAAAGCGCAATGTAAAACGGCTCCTCAAAAAACACGGTCAGCCTGGCTTTCGTTAAGCCCATAATGATTCCTCCCATTAAAAAATACGCAAAGAACGGACAACCCATGGGAGGGCAGGTTACTGGCCGGAAGCGTGTTCCGGCGCGCGGACTACCAACCGCGCCGTGTTTTTATCCTTGTGCCCTTATATTAGACGCTTTGCGCTTTGATGTCAACACCGGAAGGATATTCCTGTAGAGCGGGTTTGACAAAGCAAACCGCGTGCGTTATAATCAGGCCATACCAAAAGGAAGGTTTGCGTTATGAGACTTTGCATTGTAACTGCTCCTGCAATGGAACCGGCGAAACATTGTACGGGGCTTTACGGATAAGGAATCCTTATCCCGCTTTGCCGGCAAACGGTGTGAAAAACGGCATGGAACCCCCATGCCTTGTTTTGCTGTGCCGTTTGCCGGAAAGCGAGTGTTTGAAAGGCCGCGGACGATGCTTCGTCCGCGGCCTTTTTGCGCTGTTTTAAGCGCAGAGGGGCAGGCATGTGTCTGCCCTTTTTATAGTCTTATTCATTAGGAGTGAACCGAAATGGCACAGGATTTTACTTTTGGGAGCATACCCAAAAAGCTTTTGGCGTTTGCAATGCCCATCTTTTTCGCAAACGTTTTACAGGCATGCTATAACCTTGCGGATATGGCGGTTGTCGGGCATTTTGTCGGCAGCGCCGGCCTGTCCGCCATCAGCAGCGCCGCTATGCTCTGCTTTATCATCAACTCTATATGCATGGGCGTCACAATGGGCGGAAGCGTCCTGGTCGCCCAATTTAAAGGGGCGAACAACGGGGAAGCCGTCCGCCAGTCGGTGGGAACGCTTTTTTCCGTATCGTTTATCGCGGCTTTAGCCGTCACCGCGGCGGGCTACCTGCTTTACGGGCCTGTATTGCGCGCGATGAACCTCCCCGCACAGGCGCTGCCGCACGCGGAGCAGTACATGGCGGTCATCTGCGGCGGCACGGTCTTCGTGTTCGGCTACAATGCCGTGTGCTCCGTGCTGCGCGGTTTAGGGGATTCAAACGGCCCGCTCGTGTTTGTGGCAATCGCGTCAGTGCTCAATGTCGGGCTCGATTTCCTGCTTGTGGGCGCATGCTCCATGGGCACGGCGGGCGCCGCATTTGCGACCGTTTTGTCTCAGGGCGCGTCCTTTGGGATAGCCGTACTGTTTTTCAGGAAACGCGGAAAAATCTTTGACTTCCGCCTCAGGAGCTTTCGTATTTATAAAGACAAATGTACCGCGATATTGAAAATCGGCCTGCCGTCTGCCGTTCAGATGGTAGTGCTGAACCTCTCTTACCTGCTGGTTACGGGGATGCTCAACGTTTATGGCGTAACGGTATCCGCGGCGGCGGGAGTCGGCCTTAAAATCAACAGCTTTGCCGTCATGCCCTGCTGGGCGGTCGGCCAGGCGGTCACGACGATGGCGGGTCAAAATATTGGCGCGGGAAAGCTCAAACGCGCGGGCAAGTCCTGTACGTCGGGAATTAAAATCAACGTTGCCGTACAGGTTGCCGTTACCGCGCTGATTCTTATTTTCGCGCCGCAAATCACAGCCCTATTTGACCCGAACCCCGCGGTAATCGAGGAAGGCGTGCGCTACCTGCGTATTTGCTGCAACGTAAACTGCGCGTTTTACGCCGTAATGTACACGGTGGATTCGTTCGCGACGGGTACCGGGCACGCCGCTTTTGCGATGTTCAACTCGATAGCGCAGTCGATTTTCATGCGCCTAGGTTTGAGCCTGCTTCTCACAAAGGGCTTTGCGCTCGGACATATGGGGCTTTATTGGGCGGAATGCCTTTCGCCGCTTCTTCCGGCGGCGGCAGGCGTGGTGTTTTTCTGCGGCGGGTTCTGGAAAAGGCGCCTGCCCGCGGGCAAACCGTCGTAATATGCGGGCGGCTGTAATGCCGCCGGTTATCTTTGCGGCATTTGGAACCCCGCAAGCGCGCGGTTGAGATAGTCATTAAACGGCTTCATATGCCTGAAAATGGAGGCGGAGTGTTCAAGAAAGCCTTCCACGTTTAAAATCTCGCCGTCCCCGACCGGGTATTCCAGATACCAGCTTTTATGCTTCAGGTACTGCGCCTGCGGATGCTCCTTGTCGTAACCGTTTGGAACATTTTTCAAGGCGGTTCCCCTCACGCTGAAAAGCGCTTTAAATTCCGCGCCGCTGATGATTTCTTCCCATTCATTAGGGTGAGCCGCGATATAATCGCGTACCATGGCGGTTGCGTCCTTGAACATATCCGCAAACAGGCCGCCGCCCAAAAAGGATTCCCCGCCGGGCTTTATCATAATGTAATACCCCACGGGTACGGGCAGCTTGCCCTTTGATGAAATATGCGCGCGAAACGCCGGGTTATAGGGGGATTTGTCGCGGCTGAAGCGGGTGTCCCGTACGAGCTTGAACGTCAGGTCTTTGGGATTGTTATGTAAAATACTACCGTCCGTTTCCCCAATCCTGAAAATCAGCTCCTGCACCAGCGCTTCAAATTGCCCGTTTGCCTTTTGATATTCCGCTTTGTGGGCATGGTACCACTCTCGGTTGTTGTTTTCACGCAGTCCGGTTAGGTAGTTTAATATAATCGAAGTATCCATATGTCAGCCCTCCTGTGGATTTGTTACGGCCGAAAAGGCGGCCGATTCCAGAAAATTCCGGAAAAACTGCTTTGTGCGCTCCGGGGATTCATAGAGTCGGCTGAACGAAAACCGGCCGGACAGCCCGTCGATTTCCTCCATCGTCTTTTTAAATTGTAAAAGCGTTTCCTCCGGAAGCTCTTTTGAAGACGTGTAATCCAATGCGCCGGGGTTTAAGCGGCGGCTTTGTATGGCATAGTTTACCCTGTTTTTGCAGCGGCATTTCCCGTTTCCATATTCGCCGCAGTAAGCGGTAAGGAAATCCGCCATCCTCCGGCGCACGCGGGAAAGCCGCTGGCGGTATGCCTCCGGCGTAATACCCAGGACATCTCCCGCGACGCGGCTGTCAGCCTTGAACATGGTCCCAAGCACAAAAACGCAGCGGTCATCCGGGCTGAGGCACTGCAGCATCACGTTCGTGCAGGACATTTTCAGCTCTTCCGCAAGAATCGCGTTTTCCACATTCTGCGTTAAATCGGGTACGCCGCTTATGTCCGCGTTCTCGATGTCGTCCCCGTAAAACTCAAAGCTCAGGGGAAACTGGGCGAACATGTGCTTTTTGTAGTTGATTAAATGGTTGACGGCAATGCGGAATACCCAGGTGGAAAAGGAGCTTTCCTTTTTAAACGACGACAAATGCGTTGTGACTTTCAGGAGAATGTCCTGTGCAGCGTCCTCAGCGTCGGGGAAGGTTCCCAACATCCGCAGGGATAGGTTGAAAACCAGGTCCTGTATGCTCATGATAATGGTTTCGAGCGACTCCTTGTCGCCGGCGGTGGCTTTGCTGATTAATACGGATAATTCTTCGTTTGTTTTCATATTCATGATGATTACCTCCTATATAATTAGACAGCATAACCCTGCCTGTGTGACAATTTATGATATATTTTTTATTTTACCATGTTTTTTATGCCGCCGCGAATCCATAATCTGTATATAAGGCTACAAAAATCCGGCATAGCCAATGTCGGCTATGCCGGTATTTTGCTTTTGCCTCGTATCCACTTCAATCGCACGTTTTTTAAAGCCTGACCTTAACCACCGTACCGTCCCGCGTGCGAACGTCCACAAGCTCAAGCCGTCTGTGCTTCTTTTTCATGCGCAGGATTTCATCACGCAGGCGGATTATGTCCTCCTCACGAAAGGCAGTGCCGTCGAGCTTGCAGGGAAGCTTTGCCGATTTAAGGATGGAGCGCAGCACCGGCTTATTAAAAAGCAGGCGTGACGGCAGGAACAAATAAAGCTTTATGCCGTGCTTAACGTTGATAATAACCCTCATAGCCGTTACTCCACGACGATTTCTACAATGTCGCCCTTTGAGCTTTCCACCTCGACAAGCTTGCCGATTACACCCTTTTCAGCCATCAGCAGAATTTGCTCGAGGTCGATGTTTTTCAGCACGTCGTTGCCGGAAATTTCGGGAACACTCATACCAAGCTCTAACCCAACTTTCACAAGCGCCATGGGTAAGTTGATGCGCACCTTGTCTCCCTCGGTGGTATTGACCACGACGCGCAGCAGCATATCGTCAAGGCTTTTTCTGTCCTGTGCCGGCAAAAAGGTGGTTTCTTTGCGCGGGGCGTTCGAAAGCAGTTCGTCCGCCGTCGTATCAAACAGGCGGGCAATTACGGGCAGCAGCATAATATCGGGGCAGGATATGCCATTTTCCCATTTTGAAACCGCCTGTGGGGAAACGCCGAGCTTTTCCGCCAGCTCGTCCTGTGTCCATTCCTTCTCTTTACGCATCGCCGCGATTTTCTTTCCCAATGTGTTTTCCATAAAGTCAGCTCCTTTGATTTGATGCCCTCATTTTACTGCGAAAAGGACATAAAACGGAAGGGAACAACGGTTGAAGAAGCGCGCGTTTTGCAACCGTTGGTTTCATAACCGCTCAACTATAGGTTGAACGGGCTTAAAATAGATTTGATTAACATTTGTAGTGAGCCTGAATGGAGGCTGCTATTTTTTAACGCGTTTTATGACAGTTTTTTCTGGTAATTTTATTATACCATGCGTTCAAGTGCAAAAGTACGGAAAATTCTGTGCGGCTACAGCCTTTTAATATGCCGTATGGTTGCAAGTTTTTTATGCCGGTAGTAAAATAAAAGCCAGAAAGGCACGTGCAGGAGGAAATCCGTATGGAATATAAGACAAACGTTATGCGGCTGCTCGACAGGCTGAAAATTCCGTATATCGGCCACAGCTACGCGGGAACCGGCGCGGTCAGCGGCGAGGAGGTAGCTAGGGCGTTAGGGGAAGACCCGGCGCGCACCTTTAAAACGCTCGTAACGGTGGGAAAATCAAAACAGTACTATGTATTTCTCGTGCCGGTAGCAAGAGAGCTCGATTTAAAAAAGGCGGCCGCCTGTGCGGGTGAAAAATCGGTTTCCATGATAAAATCGAAGGAATTGCTTCCGGTGACCGGTTATATTCACGGCGGCTGCTCGCCGGTTGGGATGAAAAAGCCGTTCCCCACCTTCATCGATAGCTCCGCGCTGCTGTTCGATACAATTATTTTCAGCGCGGGGAAAATCGGTTACCAGGTGGAAACAAGCCTTACAGAGCTGAAAAGAGCGGTGCCTTTTTCAGTAGCAGACCTGACGGTGGTATGATTACAATCAATTTAAGGGGGTGAGGAGCATGAGGATTGCTTGACTGCGGGGTGTAAGCCCTGCCTATGTACGCAGAGAATTTTTAGGAGGGCTTTAATATGAGCTATTTTTCTTTCCAAGATAAGCGTGTATATTACAATGAATTAGGGGCGGGCGCACCTTTGGTTTTTCTTCATGGAAACGCGGCCTCCTCCAATATGTTTGCAGAGGCTGTAATGGAATACACGGAGCGCTTTCAGGTGGTTTTAATCGATTTTTTAGGCCATGGTAAATCAGCCAGGCTAAAAGAATTTCCGGCTGATTTATGGTTTTATGAGGCGCAGCAGGTAATTGCGCTTTTGCGCGAAAAACAGTATACGGAGGTAAGCCTGATTGGTAGCAGCGGCGGTGCGCTGGCGGCCATCAACGCTGCGCTGGAATGCCCCGGGCTCGTTAAAAAGGTAATCGCGGACAGCTTTGAAGGGGAAAGGCCCCTAAAGGCCTTTACAGAAAATGTAAAGCGGGACAGGGAATTATCCAAGCGTGACGAAGGCGCAAGGAGGTTTTATTATTATATGCACGGCGGCGATTGGGAACAGGTTGTCGACAATGACACAAACGCCATAATGAAGCATGACCGCGAAATCGGCGTATTTTTTCATAAGTCGCTGCGGGAGCTGAAGGCGGATATTCTTTTCACCGGAAGCAAGGAGGATGAGTTTACATGCGCCTTGGATTCGGATTATTTTGAAAAGGTATACGAAGGCCTGGTGCAAAAGATTGGCCATGGAAAAATCCATATATTCCCAAAGGGAGGGCATCCCGCAATGCTTTCCAATCCAAAAGACTTTTACAGGGTGAGCATGGAATTTTTAAAGCCATAAAAAGAAAGAGGGAGGCGTTTCGCCTCCCTCTTTTATAATAATAGGTTATTGTGCAAACGGTTTGCCGCATTCCGGGCAGAACTTCGGCGCCGGGCCGTCCGGCTCAAAGCCGCAGTTCGCGCATTTGGCAGCCGGCTTCGGTTTGCCGCACTCGCTGCAGAATTTACCGGTGTTCTGCGCGCCGCATTCGCAGGCCCAGCTGCCTGCCGGCGCGGGCTTTTGTTTGCCGCATTCGCCGCAGAATTTACCGGTGTTGCGTACGCCGCATTCACAGGTCCAGGCAGCTTCCTTTTGTTCCGGCGCGGCGGGACGGTTTGCCGCCTGCTGCTGGTAGCCGCCCATAATGTTGCCGCCGGCGTTCATCGCCATGCCGACGCCCAGAAAGCCGTTCAACGCGCCGGCCGCGTTCTTTCCGGCGGACGCGATACCTTCGCCGACCTGACCGGCCATATAGCCGCCCTGAATACCTTGGTCCTGAAGCATAGCGCCCTTGTTGCGCAGGTTTATGAGCTTCTGCGATTCGTCGTCATAGGAGATGCTCGCAATACCGACTGCCTGTACGACAAAGCCGCGCATCTGGTTCCAGTCGTCGTCTAGGATTGTACTCATATATTTGCCGAGTTCCATACTCTTGGAAACGACAAACGAAATGCGCTCTCCGTCTGCCGACATCTTGTTGAGCGCGGATTGGAAGGCCTCCAGGAACTCGGAAAGGTACTGGGTATTGAGCTCGGAAATGTCGACGCTCCTGCCATCGGTTACGGCCGACCTGGGAATTACCTCTGTGTAAAATTTGAACGGGTCGGTAACCTTGATGGAATATGTGCCGTGCGCGCGCAGGGAAAGCTCCGCATTATAAAAATTATCAAAATAATTGACAGGGTTCGGCGTGCCGAATTTAAGGCCCTTGATTTCCTGCGTGTTGAGGTAAAAGACGCGCTGCGCCGTGGGCGTTATACCGCCGTAACGGACGCGGTTAAACGATTCCTTGACGGAATCCTTGAACGCGCCGCCGAACATGGAGGGCAGGGTGGAGCTTTCAACCTTATAATAACCCGGCTCCGCCGTGTAATCTACCACCTTGCCGCCGTCTGTGAGCATCATAATCTGCCCGTCGTATACGTGGATGATGGAACCGTTCGATACTGTGTCGCTCGTCGCCTTTGTGTTGCTCGTACGTTTGGAATCCTTATGAACCTTGACGCCCGGCGCAAATACCGTCGTGCTGTCCATCGCCGCCGGCTCGTATACCTCCAGCCACTGGTCGGCAAGGCCGCCGCCGATAGCGCCGACAGCCGCTTTTATGATTCCCATGCCATTCAGCTCCTTTGTCCCGGTTGATATTTTGTTTAACAGAAAGCGCGGTGTTGCCCGCGCTTGTTACATTATATCGGATGCGGGGACAAAACACAAGAGATTTATAAGATATGACCAAAAATAAAAATAATTTTAAGCTCTTTTACCTATTTACATATACACAAAATATAAATATAATTGTATTATAATAAGTTTTTGTATTGATATTGTAATCAAAGCCAGTAAATTATATTTTCAATAGATAAACGGCGGTACATTTGCAGCTGCGGCGCCATCCAATATATTTTATTCGGTCCGTCTGTTTTCCAATGGTGGAAAACATGTTTCTAATAAAAAACAAGGAGGAATTACAAATGATGAAAAAGGTATGTTCAATGTTTTTAGCCGCGGTTTTGCTCGCTGCCGCCGCATACTGCCTGCCCGTTTCAGCGGTGTCCGTTGACTTAACGCGATACCAGGAAATTTTGGATGAAATCAACCGGGATTACGGCTTGGAGTTTTCGCTGACGGCCGGAGTGCTTCCGGAGGTAACACCGGAGGAGTTCAAAGAACAGGCGCTTGCCGCCGCAGTCCGGCAGCAGGCGGTTACACAGGAAATAGCAAACATGCAGGGGGAAGAGGAAAGCCCTATATCGATTCTGGCTACGGGATATGACGTCAGCAGGACAAAAAAGATTGACGGGACGTATTTTATCAGCTGTGTCTATAACTGCTTGCCGGGTACGCCGAATATTGTAAGGAATGTCCGCTCCGTACAGGGCGGCGTGCTCATGCCGCAATTCAACGGAATTATTTTTCAGCAGACAAGCTGTGACGTAAAGTATCTCGACAGCCACAGGACAGCCGCTATTGCTGTATACGGCACCTGGACGCAGGGGATACTCACAATCAACAACTTCAAGCTTTACGAGGAATTCGGCTTTGTCCCCCGCGGGACGACATAAGAAAAGAAATAAAATTGACTGAACATAAAAAATTTCTGCGGTTACTGATAGCAAATATCGCCGTTTGTGGCGTATGTGCGGCTGTTCTTCCGTTACCGCCTGCAAGCATTACAGATGCGGCGGGGAACGCTGCCTTATTTGGAATAGCACAAATTGCTGCTCATTACGCTGATTACATAATTGTCTCCGCTAACTTGGTTGTTGCAGGCAGCTACTGAAAATTAAATGAATCCGCAAGCGTAAATTTGCGGTAAGGAAAACAAAAGAACCGTTCAGCTTTAGCTGAACGGTTCTTTTTCTGTTGTAAAAGACAACCACTGGCTCTGCCAGTGGAGATAAAAAGCTTTAGCTATG
>OJQY01000861.1_pt1 | contig 9616 bp, 11 predicted proteins | sample 1599091 | NCBI WGS metagenome assembly OJQY01 (sample SAMN03922524, study PRJEB24848) | human gut metagenome | isolation source: stool sample | host: Homo sapiens | place: Germany | collected 2010-02 | reverse complement strand
GAGAAATGCTGTAAAAGGCATAACAAATTGTTATGGGGTTCCATGAAAAATTGGCCTCTGGTAAGTCTTGGCTAACTGCTGTAAAATGAAAAACCATAGCGCAAGACTGTAATATTTAGGACTGGAGGCTTTTATGAAAAGAAGGATTTTTTCTGTGCTGTTGAGCAGCGCCCTGCTGTTGACGGCGCTCGCCGGCTGCGGACAAGGGGGCGAAGCGGCTCCAAGCGGAAGCTCGTCCGACGCAGACAGTGAAACGGGTACGCGGGATGAGCTGATATTTGTCAACTACCGGGATATCCGGGATCTGAACCCTCACCTGTACGCCGGTGAGATGTACGCCCAGAGCATCCTTTACGACACCCTGGTGAGCAATACGGAAGACGGCTATGTGGGCTGTCTGGCGGAAGACTGGACCATCAGCGATGACGGCCGGATTTATACCTTCAATATCCGGGACGGCGTAACCTTCTCCGATGGAACGCCCTGCGACGCCAACGCCATTCTGGCCAACTTCAACGCCATCTTGGAGAACCGTGAGCGCCACACCTGGCTGGAGATGATGAATCTGCTGGTCGGTGTGTCCGCTCCGGACGAGGATACCTTCGTCATTGAGATGAGCGAGCCGTACTACCCCATGCTCACCGAGCTGGCTTGCATCCGTCCGTTCGCAATGATTTCCCCTAACTGCATGATCGACGGCAGCACGATGAACGGTGTCAACGGCTATATCGGGACAGGCCCCTATGTGCTCACGGACTTTGTCACTGACGAGTACGCCGTTTTTGAGCGCAACGAGAATTATTGGGGTGAGGCGCCCGCAATTCAGAAGATCACCGTCAAGGTCATCCCCGACAACCAGACGCGCATTATGGCCCTGGAGAATGAGGAGATCGACCTGATTTTCGGCAAGAACATGCTGGACGCTGATGCCATCAGCCAGTATGTGGACAGTGACCGGTTCACCGTAAGCCTGTCTGACCCCACCTCCACCCGGCATATTGTGCTGAACACCACCCACGATATTTTGGGAGACACAGCGGTGCGAAAGGCGCTCCAGCACGCCACAAACCGGCAGGCCATCTCCGAGGGTATTTTCTACGGCCTGGAACCGGCAGCGGATACCCTTTATTCCCCAACCGTTCCCTACTGTGATGTGGATTTGGAGCCCTATGCCTACGACACCGAGGAAGCGGCCCGCCTTCTGGACGAGGCCGGCTGGGTTATGGGAAGCGACGGGGGCCGCTCCAAGAATGGGCAGAAACTGGAACTGGACCTCCTCTACAATAGCGACAGCGTTACTGAGAAGACCATTTCTGAGTATCTTCAGAGTGAGTATTTGAAACTGGGCATCTCCCTGAACATCCACGGCGAGGAAGAACAGTCCTATCGTGACAATATGAAGGCCGGTAATTTTGATATGGTGTTCAACATCTGCTGGGGTATGCCTTATGATCCCCAGTCCTCTCTGGCCGCTATGAGGGCCCCAGTGTATGGAGACTATGCCGCACAGCAGGGACTGGAGGACAAGGCAGAGATTGATCAGGCCATCACGGATATCCTCACCTCCACCGATGAGGCAGAACGTCAGGAACTGTATGACTTTGTTCTGACCCGGCTCCATGAGGATGCTGTCTACATTCCCCTGACCTACGAAACCAACAAAGCCCTTTATACCTCGGAACTGAAGGGGGTCCACTTCGGCACCGACCAGTATGATGTGGATTTCGCAAGCATGTACTTCGAGTAATCGTTGATGGCATCGGGGCCGCTTCTTTGGAGGCGGCCCTTGTGCTGAATTGCCTTCGCTCGCGGGGGTGTTCACACTTTCCACAGGTGCGAAGCACGTAAGAAGCACGCGTGCGCGGGCTCCGCAAAATAGAGTTTAAGTTTTGCAACTATGCAAAAAAGAAAGGGGCATCTATGAAGCGCTATGTAATCCGCCGGCTGCTGATGGCAATCCCCCTGCTGCTGGCGATTTCCTTTGTCTGTTTTGTGTTCATCAACCTGATCCCCTCAAATCCGGCGGAGGTCGTCCTCCGAATCCAGCAGACGCCCATTATCACTGATGAGGCGATTGCGGAGATGGAGGAGGCGCTGGGTCTGAACAAACCTTTTCTGGTGCGGTATTTTGACTGGGTCCTGGGCTGTCTCCAGGGGGATTTCGGCATCAGCTATGTCAATCCCGCCCGCACAGTCGCCGGAGAACTGGCCCGCTGCCTGCCCGCCACGCTGCAGTTGGCGGCGGCCTCGTTTGTGATCGTGCTGCTGCTGAGCATCCCTATCGGCTTCCTCTGCGCTGTGTACAAGGATGGCTGGTTTGATAAGATTATGCGGGGCCTGGTCTTTATCTCCACGGCCATGCCTGCCTATTGGGTTGGGCTGCTCCTGATGTGGGGGATCAGCGTCAAGCTGGGTCTGCTGCCGACCAACGGAAACGGTACCTGGCAGCATATGATACTGCCTGCCTTTACCGTGGCGCTCAGTTACATCTCTACCTATATCCGGCTCATCCGCAATAATATGCTGGAGAATATGAAGCAGGATTATGTGCTCTACGCCAATGTCCGCGGCCTGCCCCAGCGCTCCATCTGGGTGAAACATGTGCTCAAAAATTCCATGCACACCTGCATCGTGGCCATGGGTATGAGCATCCCCCAGATGATTGCCGGCACCATCGTGGTGGAGAACGTGTTTTCCTGGCCGGGGCTGGGGACGCTGTGCATCAGTTCCATCTTCAATCGTGATCTGCCGGTCATCCAGACTTATGTGCTGTTCATCGGCGTATTGTTCGTGGTATTCAATCTGGTGTTCGACATCCTTCAGACCGTGTCCGACCCCAGACTGAGAAAGGAGAGCTGAGCCATGGGAAAACGCTTTCTGCACAACCGTGCCGCTGTGGTGACGGTGGCTTTCGTCCTCCTGATCGCGCTGATCGGCATTCTTGCCCCGCTCCTGGCGCCGCATGATCCCTATGTTACGGATATCCTCAACAAATTCGCGCCGTATAGCCTGGAGTACCCATTGGGCACAGACCATCTGGGCAGGTGCGTCCTCTCCCGCCTGATTTACGGCATCCGGCCAACGCTGGGACTTGCCCTTCTGACCATGCTGGGGACCATCGCACTGGGCGCGCTGCTGGGCGTTATGGCCGGCTACTTCCGGGGCGTGGTGGAAGAGGTCATCATGCGGGTGGTGGACGTGATGCTTTCCTTCCCCAGCCAGATCATGGTGTTCGCCGTGGTGGGCCTTCTGGGGATCAATGTCCAAAATGTCATCATTGCCAATGTGTTCATCAAATGGGCGTGGTATGCCCGCATGATCCGAACCGGTGTCATGCAGTACCGGGACCGGAACTTTGTTCAGTTCTCCCGGTGCGTGGGAATGCCGGAGCGGTTCATCCTGTTCCGACACCTTCTGCCGTCTATTACCTCTGATCTTGCGGTGCTGGCCTCTCTGGATGTGGGCTGGGCCATTATCAATATCTCTACCCTGTCCTTCCTGGGGCTGGGCGTGCAGGCCCCAACCCCGGAATGGGGAGCCATGCTCAACGAGGCGAAGGATGTACTTACCAGTAATCCAACCCAGATGATCGCGCCTGGTATTGCCATCGTGGTTCTGGTGTGCTGCTTTAATCTGATGGGCGACGCCCTGCGGGATGTGCTGGACCCCAAGGAGGTGGAAAAATGACCCCGGTTCTGGAATTGCAAGATCTCCATGTTCTGCTCTGCACACACCGGCATCAGGGGGTGGAGTTGGTGAAGGGAGTTTCCTTCTCGGTATATCCTGGGGAGTGCCTTGGAATCCTTGGGGAGTCCGGAAGTGGAAAATCCATGTCTATGAAAGCGGCGATGGGCCTTTTGGATCATAGCTTCCACGTGCTTGGAAGTGCCAAATTCCAGGGAGAGGAGCTGCTGGGGAGAAGTGATGAAGAACTGCGCCGTCTAAGAGGCGGTCAGGTAGGCATCATCCTTCAAAACCCGATGACCTGTTTTGATCCTCTCTACCGGATCGGAGCCCAGATTGCCGAAACCTTTGCGGCCCACAATGATTGGAGCAAGGCGGATATCCGCCAGCGTTCTCTGGAGATGCTGGAGAAAATGCGGATTCGTAATCCGGAGGAGGTGTTGGAGAAGTACCCGCATCAGCTCTCCGGCGGAATGCTTCAACGGATTATGATTGGCATTGCGACCTCTATGAAGCCGTCCCTTCTGATCGCGGACGAACCTACCACAGCTATTGACGCCATCACTCAATTTGAGATCCTGGACGAATTGCTGCGGATCAAGCAGGAACACCAGACAGCGATGGTCTTTATCTCCCATGACTTGAATGCGATTTCCCGTGTGGCAGACCGGATCGTAGTCCTCAATCAGGGGCTTGTGGTGGACCAAGGCGATTTCCAACACATTCTTCACCATGCAACCGATTCCTATACCAAGCTGCTGGTGGAAAAGCGGACGGATGTGATGCGCCGATACAGCCAGGTGCTGGGAGGAAAGGAGCGTGTCTATGCTTGAACTGAAAAATATCTGCGTCAGTTTCCGAAGCGAGCGTCAGGACAAGGTGTTCGGACATACCCGTCAGCAGGTGCTCTTTGATGTGTCCCTGAACGTAAAAAGAGGGACCTGCCTCGGTATTTTGGGAGAGTCCGGCAGCGGAAAATCCACTATGGGCCGGGTGCTTTGCGGGCTTCTGAAACCGGACAGCGGCGAGGCGATTCTGGACGGCGTATCGGTCTACGCCTCCCGAGCGGGCCGGCGGAACCTGCAGAACAAGCTCAGTGTGGTATTTCAAGACTACACAACCTCTGCCAATCCCCGTTTCCGTGTCAAAGACATCATCGGCGAGGGCCTGACCGTCCGGGAGCGCCGGGAGGGGGGCCGGCTGGAAAGAAGGAAATGGCCGCCCTTCTGGAACTGGTGGGACTCCCTGCTGATTTTGCGGGCAGATTTCCCCACGAGCTCTCCGGCGGCCAGCTTCAGCGGGTGTGCATCGCCAGGGCAGTGGCCTGTAAGCCAGAGGTCATCCTCTTTGATGAGGCGATCTCCTCCCTGGATGCGCATACCCAGGTCCAGGTAATGGATCTGCTGCGGGATCTGAAGGAAAAGCTGGGGCTGACCTATGTATTTATCACCCACGACCTGACCTCGATCACATATCTCTGTGACGATGTGCTGTTCCTCTATCAGGGCCGTGTAACAGAATATTTGCCCGTCAGCTGCATCAGCGAGACTAAGGATGAGTACGCCCGGCGGTTGCTGGAGTCCATTGTGGTATTTGACACCGAGACTTCGGAGGTGGACGTATGATTTTTTGTGGGATAACACTTTTGCCTGGTGAGCGAAAAAACGTACCGCTCCCGGTACCGGATGCTCCGTCCCTGAATGCGCTCTGCCTGTGCGGTGCCGCCCCGGGCAAGACGCTGGTGGTCACGGCAGGGGTCCACGGCTGCGAGTATGTGGGAATTCAGGCCCTGCGCCGTCTGGCGGCGGACCTGGATCCGGCGAGGCTGTCGGGGAACGTCATCCTACTGCCGCTGGCAAATCCCAGTGCTTTTTATGCCGGAGCCAAACAGGTGGTGCCGGAGGACGGCGTCAATTTGAACCGAGCCTTCCCCGGCAACTCTGCGGGCCCCCTTTCCGCTCGATTGGCCTTTGCCCTGGAGGCGGCTTTATACCCGGAAGCCGATCTGCTGGCAGATCTCCACAGCGGAGACTGCAGCGAAACGCTTCATCCATTGGTGTTCTTCCCGGCAGCAGGGAAGAAAATGGTCAACCAAGTCTCACTGGATGCCGCCAAGGTCCTGACGGTACCCTACCGGGTCCGCTCCACCGCCAAGAACGGGCTTTACAGCTGGGCGGTGCAAAGAGACATTCCCGCACTGCTGATTGAGAGGGGCGGGCAGGGGCTTTGGTCTGAACAGGAGGTGGACGCCTGCTGTGAGGACGTCCGCTCCCTGTTGCGCCATCTGGAGATTATGCCCGGAGGGAACCCGCCGCGGGATCAGCTGGAGATCACAGAAACCTTCTATGCAGAAGCTGAGTCGGAGGGATTTTGGTATCCGGCAGTAGGTTTAGACCAACGGGTCCGAAGGGGAGAACTGCTCGGACACCTGGAGGCACTGTCTGGTTGCCGCTTACAAGAGGTTCGGGCCGAGTTTGACGGCATTGTCCTTTACTACACAATCGCCTTGGGCGTCCGGGCGGGAGATCCGCTGATCGCATATGGCCATCCGTAAGGAATTCTGGCGGCTGGCCTGGCCCGCCGCGGCAGAGGGCCTGTTGCTGATGCTGCTCACCGCCGCCGACCTGCTGATGGTTTCCGCTCTGGGAAACACAGCGGTGGCGGCGGTCAGTATTTTTTCCCAGCCCCGTATGGTGATCCTCTGCGTAACCCGCTCCTACTCTGTTGCACTGAGCGCCTATGTTGCCCGCCGGCGCGGCAAGCATCCGGATGAGTCCCTGACCTCCTGTTCCCGCGCTTCGCTCATGCTGGGGTGCGGTCTCTCGATGCTGCTCCTGGTCGGGACCTGGATTGGAGCTGGCCCGCTTCTACGACTGGCCGGTGCACAGGATGACTATATCAACTTGGGGTTGCAGTATGCCTTTCCCACCCTGGTGAGTCTGGCGCTCTCCGGTCCGGCTATTGTCCTTCACGGCATCTTGGCGGGGCTTGGCGATACCAAAAGCGTGCTTGTGTCCAATGTGCTAGGCAACGGAGTCAATGTCGTGTTCAATGCGCTGCTGATTTACGGTCTGGGCCCATTCCCGCAATTGGGAGTTTTCGGCGCTGGGCTGGGAACTGCTATCGGTGCTGGCGCCACGCTGGTCTATACGCTGGCGCTTTTCTTACGGCGGCGGCATCCGGCCACTCTGCGGGGCAGAGGGGCCTGGCTGCCGGAACGGGAATACCTCTGCTCCCTGGCCCCCCTTGCCACGGGCACATTCCTGGAGCAGGCAGCGGAACGGTTTGGGATGTTCACATTTTCACGCCTGGTAGCAGACCTGGGCACAGCGGCGCTAAGCGTCCACAACATCTGTGGGAGCCTGTGCGACATTTACTATAGCTTCTCCCAAGGGCTTGGGAAGGCCAGCCTGGTTCAGGCCGGCCAGGCGTTGGGATCTGGAAGAACGTGCAACCTGAAACGGATCGGGGCCGTATCCCGCCGGGCGGCGCTTTGGACTGGGGGTGCGGCCACGCTGCTCTATTTGCTGCTCCGGTCACCCTTGCTTCAGTTCTACCATCTGGAGGGCAACGACCTGGCTCTGGGCTGTGAGATCATGATCTTTGTGGCTGCTGTCAATATTCCGGAGGCATGGGCTATGGTCCATGCGGGTCTGCTCCGTGGCTTGGGGCATACCAGTTTTGTGGCCCTCTATTCTCTTATCAGCATCGCAGTGGTGCGGCCGATCCTTACCTTCTTCCTGGTTTACGAACTTGGTCTTGGATTATACGGAGCATGGATTGCCCTCACTCTCGACCAAACGACAAGAGCGGTCTGTTCCATGCTGGGATCGCGGCAGACGATCCGTATCAAGATGAAGGACAGCTCAAATTCATGATTGCCCTAATACTATCGTGGCATGGATGAGGACTTCTCTCTGCGCTTGACCGATATAGGCCGAGAGGTAGCCGAGCAGACCTATGAAAAACACTGCTTCTTTACCCGGCGGCTTATTGCGGCCGGGGTCGATCCCCAGACCGCGGAACGGGAGGCCTGCCGGATGGAGCACACCATCAGCCAGCGGTCCTTTGAATTGTTAAAAGGGGCGGTGGAGCCGGAATGACCGGTAAGCAGTCAGAAGAAAGGGAGGACCCCGCGTGGGAAAATTACTGATTTTATCCGTCACCAATGGCGAGCAACAAATTCTGGATAGGATCAAGGACTTCCTGGCGGAAGAGCCTGGAATCGAAATCGTGGAGCCGCCCGCTACGAAGCACACCCTCACCTTTCCCGGCCTGGAGCTGCACCTGCGCAAGCAGACAGTAAAGTGGCGGGGCCAGCCTCTCCACCTTACGCACCTGGAGTTCTTCACGCTGGCCTACCTGGCCCGGCACCCCGGCTGGATTTTCACGCAGGAACAGATCTACGAGGCTGTGTGGCATGAGTTTCCGGAGGACTGCGGCGCGACCGTGGTCAATATCATCAGCCAGCTCCGCCGGAAGATGGGACTGGGCAACCCGATCCGTACCGTCCCCCACAGCGGCTATAAGTTCGAGCTGTCTCCCATAACCTGAGAAGCCTTTTCCGAAAAAACGCAGTTATCCTCTATGGGCAGAGATTTGTAGCTGATAAAAAGGAAAGGTATGTGATTGACGCTCCACAGCTTGCGTGTTATACTTCGGTTAGCGGCGGCAAACTATATAGGAACGCTAATTTACAATCAGGGAAATGGAGGAACGATATGCGTTTAGGCTCTTTTCAGCTTCCAAATGGTGCAAGCCTGTCCTATGCGGAATACGGGACATCAACGGGCAATCCGGTACTCTTGTTTCACGGCTTGGTGGGAAGCATATGTTCAGAGGGAATGGAGGAGTCTCTTTGCGGACTGCCCGTGAGGGTAATCGCTCTTGCCCGCCCTGGTTATGGAGCCTCCGACTATTTCGATATGGACTGCGTAGCCGACTGGGGCCGGCTGCTGGCTGAATTTTGGGATCACTTGGAACTCTGGAGCTTTGACATCGTGGGTATCTCCGCCGGCGCGCCTTATGCGTATAGTCTGGCGGCCCTCTATCCTGACCGAATTGGCACGCTCTATATCAACAGCGGCATACCTGCGGTCTGCTTCCCAAATGTTCTGGCGCAATATCCGGCTCAGGATGCGGCGCTTTATCGTGCGTTCCGCGGTATGTCACGGCAAGAGGCGGGGCAGGCTTTATATGACAGTTATCTTCCCCTCTTTCCCGAGGCGGCCTTGCAGAGTCGGGATTTTCGGGACTCTATGGGTAGTGATCTCCGGAATATCGGTCAGGAAGCCAAGCTCCAGGAAGCACCTTGGGGATTTAAGCTGTCTGAGGTGCGGTGTCCGGTTGTATTGCTTCATGGAACAGCCGATTCCGAGGTGCCTTACAGTGCCATGGAGGAGACTGCCAAAGAACTTCCTCATGCCCGCATTATCAAACTGGAGGGGGAAGAGCACGCATCCCCCGCAATCACGGACAGACTGATGGAGGAATTACTCCAGCAAGACAAGGTATGAGCAGGTTATTCAGGAGGGATAGCAGTGGGCGGATTTTTTACCAACACCCGAAAGCCGGAGGGCTTGGGTGGGAGGCTGATGGTCGCCATGATGAACTGGGGACACGCTCCAGTGGCCCGCTGGGGGCGGAGCTTCCTGAGACTGAAAGCAGGAGCCACCATACTGGACCTTGGCTGCGGCGGTGGAGCCAATCTGGCCGTCCTGCTGAAGCTGTGTCCAGACGGCACAGCCGTGGGTCTGGATTACTCCTCCGTCAGCGTGAAAAAAGCGAGCGCTGTAAATTGCCGAGCCATCGCAGAGGGACGGTGCCAGGTAATCCAGGGGGATGTGCAGGAACTGCCTTTTGCAGATGACTCCTTTGAGCAGGTCACGGCATTTGAAACCATTTACTTCCTGTCTCTTATACACATCTGACG
>OJQY01000854.1_pt1 | contig 9744 bp, 8 predicted proteins | sample 1599091 | NCBI WGS metagenome assembly OJQY01 (sample SAMN03922524, study PRJEB24848) | human gut metagenome | isolation source: stool sample | host: Homo sapiens | place: Germany | collected 2010-02 | reverse complement strand
AAGCAGTATCAAAATGCCCGCGGCGATTGTGACATATAAAACCGGATTCAACAGTTTATGAAAGTAACCCGCAATAAGCCCAAGATAAGGCAGTTCAATCCTGTTGATATAAATATCGCAGGCTTCCCTGATAAATGTATCAAGTCCGGCCTTCGCCTCGTCTGAAACCTTCAGGTTATTGTCTTTGATATACTGCTCCAGCTTGCTCGTCAGCTGGCTTTTAAAAGAAGAAGCATCGATTTCAGGATTTTTTCCGGAATAAAAGCTTTTAATATAGGAAGAAACATTTTCTCTAAGTGTAATTTCATCCACAACACCGGTAAAAAACGATTCGTCAATGCCGCTGGCGTTACCAAGGTCAATCAGCCCTTCCGTAATTTCGGAAGAGAGGTCGGCATAATAGTTGGTATCGTTGATTTCGTTCAATATAAAGTTTTTATTCAGGAACGTGGACTGTAAAACCACGAGCAGGGTAAAGAAAAAAATAAGCATGGAAAGCAAAAAGGCCAAAATGGTATAAACTACTTTTGCGCCCTTGCCCTCCTGCGACGAATTGCCCATATTCTATCCCCCTCACTTATTGACGATAATCTTTGGACCGGAAACCGGTTCGGCATATACGAAAAACCTCTGGTTTGTCAGTCCCAGCTCATCAAAGGGATAGCAAGTATACATAACAAGGTTTTCATGGTCGGCATTCAGGTTCAGCGCGGTAGGGTCAGTGCTTGGCCGCACTTCCGTACCCGTTACGCTGTAGGTGAAGTTGCCGTAGCTTGTCTTGACAGTAACAATATCTCCCTTTTTTACGGTTTTCAGCCCATTAAAATAGGTATTGTTATGCCCGGCAATCAAAATCGTCTTCCCGTAGCCCGGGATGAAACTGCCGTTAAAAACGCCTACGCCGTTTCTCAGCGAAACGCTGCCATCCCCAAAGAAGAGGTTGACATCCTGCACAGTCGTACCGGAAACAGTAATTTTCCCAAACATCTCGCCGTAGCGCGGATAATCGATGTCGGAAGCGTTCACCGTTTCTTTGACGTTTTTATCGTCAACCGGGACGAAGATATTATTGTACTCCTTATCATAGTCAAGCTTTTGGTCGGCAAAAAACATGTCCGCAATTCCGATAAAGGGGGACATGACCGGCGAAAGCGTAACGAACAAAAGTAAATAAGACAGTATAAAAAACGCAATAGGAAGAATTATAAAATTCTTCCTACTGTATTTCATCATATTTTTGCTCATGATAAATTATGCCCTGGATTTTCTGGTCTTTGCCAGATAAATGCCCGCAGCCGCTACAAAGAGGACGATCATAGAGGAAAGCACGATAGCCGCCGTAGCGTCGGATGCCATACCGGTGGGCTTAATCGTACCGCCGTTCGGCTTATCGCCGCCGCTGGTACCCGGCTGTGTCGGGGTTACCGGCTTGAGCGGGGAAATAGTAGCGGGTGCGCTGAAAGCAACCGTTCCGTCGGGAGCAAGAATCGTAATTGTATTACCGACAAAATCGGCTGTCAGCGTCATGCCGAGCACGCCGACCGCTTTTTTACCGCACTCGAGGATATAGAGCTTCTCTTCATATGTAAGCCCTTTAATATCGTTCGCGCCCGTAGCAGTAAAGTAATCGATGCCGTCCTGGATATAACCGCAGATTTCGTCTGCTTCCTGTGACGTCATGTCGATCGTATTAAAATAATTTTCAGCCTGGTTAACATAGTCAACCGGAATGATATACTGCTGCCCGTCTACGGTAACCGACTGGGACAGTAAATCAAGAACCTTTTGTTCATTTGCATTTATCCCACCCGCTGCAAATGCGGGTACTGCTATAGCAACTGTGAGCAACAGCACCAAAGCTAAGGAAATAAACTTTTTCATAATAGTACACCCCTCCGTGTAAATTCTGTGACCATCATAGCATATCCACAATTTAAAGTAAATACCTTTTTAGAAATAAATTTTGTATTTATGTTATTTTTTTGTCATTTTCAAGTGTTTTGCTGTTATTAATCATCAATTGGCAAAAACTGGAACCAAGTTTTTTGTCAATAATACCGAAGCCCGTTTGATAATCGCAGCCGCGTTGGAACGAATGGGTGTCGGTCCCCACAACATGGACAAGCCCCTTTTCCATTAGCTTCAAAAGCTTATGCCGCAGCGGAAAGGACGAAAGGCTGTCCAAATTGATTTGCATGCGGCAGCCCGCGTTGTACAGCTCCCCGAGCGTATCAGGATTTTTCATCAAAAAGCGGTAGCGCTCTATATGCGCGAGCACAGGGACCACATTGAACTGGTTCATCAGCCTGTAAAGCCTGTCGCCTGCCCCGTCGGAAAAGTCAGAATCATAGGAAAACTCCGTGAGCAGATAGCGCGTTCCCTCATAGCAAAGCCCATCAATGGATTTATTATTGAAAATATAGTCCGTTATATACGCCTCGCTGCCGAGAAGGTATGTAACCCCTTCCGGTTTTTTTGAAAGAAGCAGTTCATATGCGCTTTGGCGCTTTTCATAAAAATCCTCGAGGCTTTCCATGTTGGAATAATAATGAGGCGTCAGCGCGATATGTGTGACTCCCTGCGACCTGAGCCTTTCTGTCAGCGCAAGGGAGGTGTCCAAATCCTTTGCCCCGTCGTCGATACCGGGCAGGATATGGGTATGCATATCATATAAATCCGTCATGATTTCCCTTCTTTCAGCAGGCGCAAGGCGTGTTAAATCAGCGAGCAGACGAGGTCGCCCATTTCCTTACAGCTGACCTTTGTGGTTCCTTCCGTATAGATGTCGGGCGTGCGGTGCGTTTTGAGCGCCTCATTGACCGCGTTTTCAATCGCGTCGGCCGCCTGCGGCTGTTCGAGCGAATAGCGCAGCATCATAGCGACGGAAAGGATTGTGGCGAGCGGGTTAGCGATACCAAGTCCCGCAATGTCGGGCGCTGAGCCGTGAATCGGCTCGTAAAGGCCTGCCTGCTTTTCGTTGAGGCTGGCGGATGCCAGCATGCCGATAGAGCCGCTTATCATAGACGCTTCATCTGAAAGGATGTCTCCAAAGATATTGGAGGTAACGATAACGTCGAACTGGCCCGGGTTGCGTACCAGCTGCATAGCGCAGTTATCTACATACATATGGTTAAGCTCTACCTCCGGGAATTCCTTGGAAACACGGATAACCGTTTCCCTCCACAGGCGGGAGGATTCGAGCACGTTCGCCTTGTCTACGCTCGTAAGCCTCTTTGAGCGCTGCATCGCCATATTGAACGCGACGCGGGCGATGCGCTCAATTTCCGGCACCGTATACATTTCCGTATCGTATGCCGCCGGAGCGCCGTTTTTCTCTGTACGGCCGCGTTCGCCGAAATAGATGCCGCCGGTCAGCTCTCTTACGACCATCACGTCGAGCGCTTTTCCGATGATTTCGTCCTTGATTGGCGAAGCGCCCTTGAGCGGCTCAAAGATAACCGCCGGACGCAGGTTTGCAAAAAGGCCCAGCGCGCCCCTGATTCCAAGAAGGCCGGCCTCCGGGCGCAGGTTTCCGGGAAGCGTATCCCATTTTGCGCCGCCGACCGCGCCGAGCAGGACGGAATCGGCCGCTTTGCACTTCTCCACCGTAACGTCGGGCAGAGGAACGCCCGTATGGTCAATTGCGATTCCCCCGAGGTCCGCTTCGTCGTATGTAACGGTGAAATCGAATTTCTCCGCCGTTTTATTGAGTACCTTGACCGCCTCGTCCACGATTTCCGGGCCGATGCCGTCACCTTTGAGCAATACGAGCTTATAGTTCTTCATCGTCGAGTCTCCTGTCTTTTTATATGGTTTTATTATATTTCAGTATGCCACAGGATGTCAACAAAGAATGTAAACTATACTACAATTATTAAAATTACCGGACAGCCTGCGAACGGTAAGGCTGGCGAAAAACGGGACGGGGAAGATAAATTCCCCGTCCCGTTTCTTAATTTTTTGTGTAAAGCCCGAAGCTGTTAGAAACCAAGCTCGGTGATGGTTACTCTCTGCTTTCCACGCAGCGCGTTGAAGTCGATGTCGTAAAGGCCTTCCATTTGGAAATTTACTGCTGTTTCGCTTATTTCAGTATCCAGCGGTACGGTGAACTCCGCAGTCATAATAGGAGCCAGCCCGCTCAAGTTAAACGGATTTGTGCTGGAGCTGTTGAAACGAATGGTTCCCGGATTCGACGCGTTGTAAACAGGCGAGCCAATACGGGAAAACTCAATGGAATCCTGATTGAAAACCACCGCGGCGGAATTGTAGGAGACAGTGCCCTGTATGCCTGCGACCGGTGCGGAAGTACAGCTATATTCCAAGGTATACCGAAAGGCAGCTCCCTTGTGGTATTGCTGCCCGTTAATCCTAATCAGCGGCTTATTCATGAATAACTGAATATCGGTTACGTCGTTAATATCAATAGAACCGTCCTGATTAAAGTCGGCAAGGTACCGCTGCGCGTCGGTCAGTGACTCGTCGCCCACAAGGTAGTGCTGCAGATAGACAACGTCCGCGTTGTTGATATAGCCGTCCATATTGACGTCGCCTAATTTATAATCAGCTTTTTCCAAACGCCATTTTTGTGAGTCCGCCTGTTCAGCTTCCAGCGCGCTGTAGCTAACCGGGACGCAAACCATTGCCAGAACGAGCATGACGCTAATAATAACATCCATTCTTTTTTTCATTGTATTTTACTCCTCATTTTGTCTCAATATTTTTGCTCTGGAAAGCCAGCGCCGCAGGGCTATTTTGTAAGCGCCACCACTGCTTCGGACTGTGTGCCCGTATAATTGTTCCCTGCCAGGTCGGAAACGATTTCCATTCCGAGTGATATATTTCCCTGCTGGACATCGAGGCCCGATTTTACAGTAAAGGTGGCTGTAAGAATCGGCGCTGAATTTTGAAAGTCGATTCCGCTGCCGATATCAAAAGAATTAAAATTGATTACCCCGGGGGTTTTCGTGCTGACAAGCAGGCTTCCGCCGATAAAGCAATCGATTGATTCTTTATCGAGCTCCAGCAGTTCGACGGGATATGTAACCTTGCCCTGTACGGAATTTACAGCCGCGCCGCAGCCGTAGCTTGCAATATATTGAATTTTTGTTCCAGTTTGAAAGAGCTGCCCGTTGATTCTAACGGTTTTACCCGCAAGATACATTTGTATCGCCGTAGCGTCGCGGATATCCACCACGCCGTTGCAGTCGAAATCCGCAAGATACGTCTGCGCCGCTGTAAAGGACTCATAGCCCGCAAGATACATTTGTATTTCCGTCGCGTCCCTAATATCCAAATAACCGTCCATATTGGCGTCGCCCAGCACATAGCCGGCGGGCTCCAGATACCATGAATGATAATCAATACTCGCAGTGTCGAACGTATACCACGACAGAAGGGAGCCGGACGCATTGGAGTTATTCGGGATTTCCAGATATTTCGTAAAATCCATCGACTGTTTTTTTCCGCTAATGAAATAGGTCCCGTCCGTATTATTTGAAATAGACACGTTGAACGCACCGCCGGACAGCATACTGGCGGCCGCACGGTTCAACGTCGTCTGCAATCCCTGAGCCAAATAATAGGAAGCGTCCAGCAAGCCGTTCTGTACATTATAATAGCCGGCGTCGGCAGAGCGCTTTATGACCCATATTTGATTATTCTCACCGGAGAAGGGCTGCTGCCTGATGCTTTGCGTATTTTCCGTATCGGCCGAGGCATACAAGCCGCTGCCCTTATTTTTTAAGAAATAAAGACCTTGTTCAAGCTGTGTAGCGCTGGTTTGCCGTGCTTCCTGCGCGCTGGCGCCGCAAAACGGCAGGCACAGCAATACCGCGGCCAGTAAAAGTGATAGTACGGTGGTTTTTGTTTTTCTTCTCATTTTCTTTACCCCTTTTGTTTTTTTATAAAACGCCTATTATGAGCAGTAGACATTTTACAATATTATTTTACCAAGACTATAACTTTCTTGTGAAATTCAGTCACAAAATATGTTCATTAAATAAGCAAATTGTTGTTTCATGTCGAAATACGCGTTATATTGTCGAATTTAAATATATAGGAATTTATTATAAATTATATTGACATTTTTATAAATATATATGATAATTTCAATATAAACCATGGAGAATCCGGGATGATATAAATAGATGAATAAGGAGGGGCGCGTTAAAGGGGAAATATTGTTGCCGGATACAAAAATCTTTAATTAATCTGGAGGAGGTAAAAATCATGAATTTTAAAAAAATCACATCCTTGCTGCTGGCTTCGCTTCTGGTGGCAGGCAGCTTCTCCGCCTCGGCATTTTCCGCGGCGGAGCAGAACGGCACGGACACCGCGGCTGTTTTGCAGGCGGAAGCCTCAGACGAACAGGCGCAATCGCTCGACAGCGATAACGACGGCGTACCCGACTATCTGGAGGTGCTTTATCAGAGTGATAAGGATAAGGCCGATTCGGACGGCGATGGCCTGGGCGATTATGAAGAAATTTATCTGCTTCATACTAACCCAGCATCGAAGGACACCGATGGCAACGGTATAGAGGACGGCGACGAGGATACGGACGGCGATGGGCTTACAAACCTTGAGGAGCTTGCCCACAAAACAAACCCCGCAAAGGCTGACACGGACGGCGACGGCCTGAGCGACGGGGAAGAAATCGATACATACAGGACAGACCCGCTGAAAGCCGATACGGACGGCGACGGCCTGAGCGATTATGAAGAAATAAAGCTCGGCCTCGACCCGCTCAAGGCAAGCAGCGACGGCGTCCAGAACGACGCGGACAGGCGCTTTGCGCAGACGCTGGGAAGCGCGGCAATCGATGAAGCGCTTTTGGCGCAGAACGCGCCGCTCCTCCCCTCCATATCCGGGGAGGTTTCCGGATTCATTGACCAGCGGATAAAAATGAGCGCGGCTGAGGATTTCCTGCTGCCTGACCAGCGCGCGGTCGTGGGGAAAGCGGTTTCAATCGATTCTTCATACGGAAGCGCCTATAGTCTGACGCTCAGCTTCAAACGCCAGACGCTCCAAGAGGGCTATGCCTCTGATTTGGTAATCTGCACGATGCGGGACGGAGAAATCGTGCCATTGGACACGCAGCCCGGCGCGCAGGCCGGTACGATTGAAGCGCAGGTTTCCGCAAGCGGTATTTATTTTGTCCTAAAGGCGGACACCTTCCTAAATAACCTGGGCGTTGCACCGAATGACCAGGCAGGCACGGCTAACAAGCAGCCCGGACAAGCCGACGTCGTCTTTGTCATCGATTCGACTTCGTCCTCTGGGGACGCGGCAGCCCGGATTACGCAGTATCTCGATACATTCTCCGACCGTCTGGCGGACGGCGGCAGCATCGTTCCCAATTTTGCGATAGTCGGCGCGGACGGTACCGGCGCGCGGATTTTGAAAAACGGCCCGTCAAACTGGTTTACCGACACGGCCACGCTCAGCGCGAAAATCGCGGAACTTGATAACGCGGCAAAAACACCGGACGACGCGCTTGAAGCGGCCGGAAAGCTCGATTACCGCAGCTCCGCCGATAAGTTTGTCGTGCTGGTGACCGACTCGGGCCTGCAGCTGCAGGGCAAAAGCCCGGCCGCCGCAATGAAACAGAAAATCGAGCGCTTCTCTGAAAAAGGGATTTCCGCAAGCGTTATGACGACGCCGAGCAAAAACGCCTCCTACAAGGAGCTTTACCAAAAGACGGGCGGCGCTTATGCCGACCTCAGTGGAAATATGCGTACGGAAATTTCATCTCTTGCCGACCATATGGCGGATGAAGTAAACGACGGCTCCTGGGTAATGCTCAGCGGCTACCAGTCCGTCAAGCTAGACGGCCCGGTTTCCGCTTCGAACAAAATTGATACCGACGGCGACGGCCTGAGCGATTATGAGGAACTCGGCGCGTTGGAGCAGAGGGACCTTTCCGCGTTTTCGGACGACGCGGGACAGGCAAGCGTCCCGGTTTTCAGCACACTCTCAAGCCCGGTGGCCGCCGACTCCGACTACGACGGAATCAACGATTCGTCCGACCCTAAGCCTCTGGACAATACGTTTTCCGGTACGCTTACGACGAGCCAGGCGACCTCTACCGTCAATTATTCCATGGATTACCGCAGGTTCTTTGCGAACAACGAAACCTACAGCCAGCCGCTGAGCACCGTTTCTTCACTGTGGTCGTCCGTTATTTACGACGGCGTTACGCTCAACGTCGGCGGGTCGGCAAAGGCAATCGTTCCCCTGATGCAGTACCATGGCCTGAAGGACGTAAAAAGCTACAAGCTTGCCAATTCTTACAGCGACTACCATCTTTCCGAGCTTGCTATCGGGCACAGGACCGTTTCTTATAACGGAACGGAAAAAGAAATTATTTCCGTGTCCGTCAGAGGTACGAACGGGACGCTCCAGGAATGGTCGAGCAACTTCGACATCGGCGACCCGAACGAATCGCCCAAAACTGCCGACTGGACTGTGAAAACAAATCACAAAGGCTTCGATATTGCCGCAACGAGGCTGCTCAACTACATCAACACCTACATCCGCAGCTATACGTCTTCCACCTCAAATAAGGTGCTTTGGGTAACGGGCCATTCCCGCGGCGCGGGCATCGCCAATATCCTAGGCGCGCGCCTGCAGAACGCGGGGTATTACAACTACACGTATACCTTCGCGGCGCCCAATACCACGACAGCCACAAATACGGCGAACTATAAGAGCATTTTCAATGTCGTCAATACGGACGATTTTGTCCCGTGCCTGCCGATGACGCAGTGGAGCTTTAGGCGGTACGGCAGGACGGCAAGCGTAAGCGTTGCGAAAAGCTACGAAAAGGAATGGGAAGCGCTCGTCTCTAAGTTCGACTATAACCCGGACACCTTCGGCATGCAGAACACCGTCAACGATATCGCGGCAGTCGCAACAGGCAGGAGCGATTGCTACCGCTACACCTGTAAGTGCCATGGAGACGGCAGCAACGATACCATTACCATCATCAACCGCGGTATGTCGGAATCGAGCCGTGAAAAGGCAATCGCCAAAATTCCTGTCAACGCGCTTCCGCACTGCATTATCACCCGTTATAACGGCGGCGCGATTTCCGGCTGGGATTTTGAGGTCTGCCAGACGCCCAGCTACTTCATGCAGCTGCTTGCGGCGCAGATGTCCGGTGAAATTAACGCGTACCGCTTTGCGGTCGAGCTGAATATCGCCAAGCGTTATGAAAAGGCAAAAACAAGCATCATCGCTTCCGCAATCGGCGGGCTTGCCCATCCGCACTGGCAGGAAACGTATTATCTCCTGTCCACACACATTAACTCTTCCAACTTCTAAGCGGCATCCGCAGCCGCAATTCCCTTGTTTGGAGCGGCACAGCCAGCCGGCTGTGCCGCTTTTCCTTTATCAAGGCTGTACTGGTTTGCCGGATAGTGGTAAAATAGGGAAAACACCGCACAGGAGGTAAAAAATGAACGCAGCCATATCTGGCAGAAGGAGCATAAGAAAATACAAGGATAAACCCGTGAAACGGGAATTGATTGAACAGGTTTTGCAGGCGGGGCTTTACGCGCCCTCCTCCAAAAACCGGCAGCCCTGGAGGTTTACCGTAACCTCCGGCAAGGCAAAAAAAGCTTTGCTCGGCGCAATGCGAAAAGGGCTGGACAGGGAGAAAAATAAAGAAGCGCTGCTGCCGGGCAGCAGGCAGCACCTGGGCTGTCTCTTATACACATCTGACGCTGCCGACGAATAGAGAGG
>OJQY01000832.1_pt1 | contig 9943 bp, 13 predicted proteins | sample 1599091 | NCBI WGS metagenome assembly OJQY01 (sample SAMN03922524, study PRJEB24848) | human gut metagenome | isolation source: stool sample | host: Homo sapiens | place: Germany | collected 2010-02 | reverse complement strand
AATAAAAGCCGTTCAACACATAAAAAATTTTGTCTAGTGAAGAACGGCTTACTTTCTCTTAATGATGGCGGCGCACTCAAAAAATTATTCAATTAATTAGAATTATATCACGGCGTTTCGTCCGTGTCAAGTAATATCGGAAATTTTTTTGAAATTATTTTTCTCTATTTGGCCTAACTCTGCTTAATATGAAATTTAAAATGTATCCTTCAATTCATTTCCGCTTCTTTTTATCAATCCCCATTGCCCTGTCCTGTTCTTCTCTGGACATGCTCGTAAGTCTCTGCATAATTGATAATGCGTCCGTTTTCTGATTTGCCTTGTCGGTGTCTGCTTGTAATTTATCCAAAACAGCAGCCTTAATATATTCTTCCACCGTTTGACCGTCTTTTAATAAGGCGGTTATTTGTTTTAACTCGGATTCCGAAAATAGGCTTTCTGTGTGGGAGATGTGGCTACTTGTTTCTTTTTGCGTGTTTTCTGCCATAGAAACACCATAACCACCCCCACCGACCATTAGCGCGTCAATGGCTCGGTTAATATAGGCATTCACGCTTTCGTTGCTCTCCCGTGCCTTATTTTGGATGATGTCTTTTTTACCTTTTTTTACTAATAAGTTTATACGGTCATACGCTTTACCAATAAACTCATTTTGTTTTTGTGTTTTAATGCTCTTATCTTTATACGCCATTTATGTAGTCTCCTTTAAAACAATTCTATTTGTTTATGGGCACACCTTCTCTATTATATTTATATTTTATCACATGGCAAGACGTTACGCAACGCACTAATTGTACAAAAAATTTGTAAAAACGTTGTGCAACGTGCCTATTGATTGTACGTTACGCAACGTGCTACAATAAAATCACAGTTAAGAAAACGGCAACCGCCCAAAACTGAAAAAGAATCAAAGGGGGATAACACAATGTTATCAAAAAAAGAAATTATTACAAAGATTGAAGAACTGAAAGAAATGGAAGAACTCATTAGAGAAGCAAGCGCAGAAGCGGAAGCAATTAAGGACTTGCTTAAACAGACAATGAACGAACAGAACACAGAAGAACTTGAGGCCGGGACGCACATCATCAGATACACTACCGTATTAAGCAACCGCTTCGACAGCACAGCGTTTAAAAGGGTGATGCCCGACGTCTACAAAGCCTATACCAAGCAGACCACTTCAAGGAGATTCACCATTGTATAAGAAAAGCCCCTTGCGAAAATCCCCAACCAAAGCGACAACGCAAAGAGCCTGACACCCACAACCCCAGAAGGGAGTGGAGCAATTAAATTATACTGCTTCACTCCCTTAAAATCAATATTAAAACTAAAAATTAAAGGGAGCAAAGGCCATGAAGCAGATAGACCGAATGAGCAGACTAACAGTAGAGCTTGAAAAGATATTCAGACTATTAAACCAAGATTTCTTTAACAATGAACTGCCTACACCTATTATAACAGTGATACCAACGCCCAGAGCCTATGCGCATTATGTCCCGTTTGATATTTGGAGCGCAAGGGGTACGGGCAAGAGGGAAATTAACATATCCAGCGGTACTCTTGACAGGCCGATTGAAAATATTATTGCAAGCCTGCTTCATGAATGCGTACACATGTATGCCGACTGCATACTAAACGTTCAAGACACGTCAAACAAGGGCGTACACCATAACAAAATATTCAAAAGGGAAGCAGAAGCACACGGCTTAATTGTAACTCGCTCGGAGAAATACGGCTACAGCCATACGGAACCCTCGGACAGCCTGATTGAATGGGTACTCGAACACGACGAACTCAGGGAGATTGAAATATGCAGAGCCAGTCCCGCGCTTACAACCATAAATATAGGGACGCACACAGGCAACAGTGACGGGCTAATACCCATAAGCACCACTACCAACAGCCACCACAGAAAATATATATGCCCTTGTTGCGGTAACAGTTGTAGAGCCACAAAACAAATCAACGTTATTTGCGGGGACTGTATGCAACGAATGACGGAAGTGTGAGCCGCCCGACCAAACAGCCAAAACAACCACAAAGAATAAGCAAGCGGGGAGCAATCCCCGCCGCCTATTCCAAAATCTAAAATGTACACTTTAAGATTATAGGAGTATATCAAAATGAATTTACACGACCTGAGTGTTCTGGATGTAAAGATAATTATTGAACTGTTGAAGGGTAACACCGATAAGGAAATAGCAAACCATCTTCAAGTATCAGAAAAACTCATTGAAAAGCACCGAAAAAAAACTCTCAATATTATTACGGACAAAGAGATATAGCAGGGCGTACCCAGTGTTTACATTTCTGGATTATTTCAAAGTAGTGAAAACAAAGTTATATTTGTATTGCTTTTACACAATGTAAAGCACAACAAAGAGTTAGATTTTACAGGGGAGTTTTCAAAAATGAGACTTGCATATATTCGCGTAAGCACCATAGACCAAAACGAACAGCGACAAATAGAAGCTATGCAGAAATACAATATTGAAAAGTGGTTCACTGAAAAAATATCAGCCAAAGATACCAACCGACCAAAACTACAGGAACTATTGGAATTTGCAAGACAGGGGGACACGATATACATACACGACTTTTCCCGCCTCGCACGGAGTACAAAGGATTTACTTGACATTGTGGAACAGCTTAATAAAAAGGAAATTCGCCTTGTAAGCAACAAAGAAAATATTGACACATCGACACCCACAGGAAAATTAATGCTTACTATGATTGGAGCAATTAATGAATTTGAGAGGATGAATCTTTTAGAGCGGCAAAGAGAAGGTATAGCAATCGCCAAAAGAGAGGGCAGGTATAAGGGTGGTAAGCGTAAAAATGTAACAGGCTTTCCAGACGGATACACCCAGTACAAGGAAAGGAAAATTACAAAATCTGCCCTTGCTGTTAAACTCGGAATAAGCAGGCCTACACTTAATAAATTAATTTTGGAATACGAACAGGAGAATGAAAGAAATGATTTATGCTATAGTTACAACGTACACAGACGGGCGCAGGAAAACGGAATACATAAATCAAAAGGCAGTAATAGCCAATAAGGAAAATACATGTTTAATCGGTTTTATATGGGAAGGTGTGTTACACATTGAATATGTGGCAGAAATACACCGGGAGAATAAAGCGCACCCATTGGAAAAGAAGGTAATTAAGATTAACATTAAGAGCGCAAAATCGGTTCAGATTTTCAATACAAGCAGTTCGGGCAACGTGCTTGTTTTGGATTCACTTATTAATACTCTCTACATGTAATAGAAACGGCAGGAGTAATCTAACCTTATATGTACATATGCAAAACAGAAAAGGGCGGTGCTTTACCGCCCTTAATCTGTGTGGTTATTTTTTTGTGGCTGCTCGTGATGTCTTTATGTTAAGTATTATATAATATGGGAAAAGTTTTACCTACTTTAAGTTTTTCCACCGAACACTTTAATTTCTAAGCGCACCTATTACCGCAAAGGAGTGACCCAGATTGCACATTATCTAAATTTGTGCAATTTATGTGCAATTTTATAACATTACACACTGTTTCAGAATAAAAAAAGGACTCCCGAATATTTCATCGGAAGCCCTATAAACTTTGTGTTCATGCGGCTTTGCGCCTTATTTCAGCCCTTCGTAAACGGCAACCGCACACGCGACCGTCGCGCCGACCATGGGGTTGTTGCCCATACCGATAAGACCCATCATTTCCACGTGAGCCGGTACGGAGGAGGAGCCCGCAAACTGCGCGTCGCCGTGCATGCGGCCCATCGAGTCGGTCAGGCCGTAGGAAGCGGGGCCCGCGCCCATGTTATCGGGATGGAGCGTACGGCCTGTGCCGCCGCCGCTGGCAACGGAGAAGTATTTCTTTCCGTTTTCCTGTGCCCATTTCTTGTACGTGCCGGCTACGAGATGCTGGAAGCGTGTCGGGTTGGTCGAGTTGCCCGTAATGGAAACGTCTACGCCCTCGTGCGCCATGATTTCAACGCCCTCACGAACGTCGTTCGCGCCGTAGCACTTTACAGCAGCCCTCTCGCCGTCTGAGAATGCTTTCTCTTCCACGATTTTGAGCTCGCCGGTGAAATAATCATAATCCGTCTTTACATACGTAAAGCCGTTGATTCTCGATATAATGTAAGCGGCGTCCTTGCCAAGCCCATTGAGGATAACGCGAAGCGGCTCTTTCCTTGCCTTGTTCGCCGTCCTTGCAATACCGATAGCGCCTTCCGCGGCGGCAAAGCTTTCATGTCCCGCGAGGAACGCGAAGCACTTTGTTTCATCCCTTAAAAGCATGGCGCCGAGGTTTCCGTGGCCGAGGCCGACGTTCCTCTGCTCCGCTACGGAGCCGGGAATGCAGAATGCCTCAAGGCCGATGCCGATAGCCTCGGCAGCCTCAGCGGCATTTTTTACGCCCTTTTTGATTGCGACCGCACAGCCGAGCGTATACGCCCACGCCGCGTTTTCAAACGCGATGGGCTGTACGTCCTTCACGATTTTATCGGGGTCAAAGCCCTTGCTCAGGCAGAGCTCCCTGGCTTCTTCAAGACTTGCAATACCAAATTCGGCAAGGCACTTCTCAATTTTAGCCATTCTTCTTTCTTTACCTTCAAAATTTACGTTGTTAGCCATAAATGAAGTTCCTCCCTTGCCTTATTCTTCACGGGGGTCAATGTACTTGGCCGCTCCGTCGAAGCGTCCGTACTGACCGATGTTGTTTTTATATGCCTCGTCCGGGCTTGCGCCGTGACGGATATCCTCGAGCATTTTACCGAGCTTGACAAACTGGTAGCCGATGACCTCGTCGTTCTCATCGAGCGCGGTTTTAAGGACATAGCCCTCCGCCATCTCCATAAAACGAACGCCCTTAGCCTTCGTGCTGAACATTGTGCCGACCTGGGAACGCAGGCCCTTGCCCAAGTCCTCAAGTCCCGCGCCGACGGGAAGTCCGCCCTCGGAGAACGCCGTCTGGCTTCTGCCGTAGGCGAGCTGCAAAAACAGGTTCTTCATCGCAACGTTGATTGCGTCGCAGACAAGGTCGGTGTTGAGACATTCAAGCAGCGTCTTGCCGGGCAGGATTTCCGCCGCCATCGCCGCGGAATGCGTCATGCCGGAGCAGCCGATCGTCTCGACGAGCGCTTCTTCCACAATACCGTCCTTTACATTGAGCGTAAGCTTGCAAGCGCCCTGCTGCGGCGCGCACCAGCCGATGCCGTGTGAAAGGCCGGAAATGTCTTTGATATCATAGGATTTCACCCATTTTCCTTCCTCGGGAATGGGCGCGGGACCGTGATGCGGGCCCTTTGCTACAGTACACATATTTTCCACTTCATGGGAATAGTTCATAAGGGTACTCCTTTCGCATTGGTGTAGGTATGGCAGATTTGCGGGACAATAAAACATCTTATGCAGACCTGCGCTGTACAATTCTTAATTATAAGCGGTTTGCGCCGGCCTTGCAAGGGATTTCCTGCAGAAATCAAAATTTTTTGATAATTTTTTGTCAAATGAAGGCGGCGCTGCCCTGCTGAGCCTGCGCCGCCTTATACAATGATACATTATTTTTTGATAATATGCCCGTCACCGCTTACCGTGTTCATCTTAATTTTCACGGCGCCGTTGTTATAAATCGATTCATCCCCCTGGTTCACTACGGGGAAATCGCACCGCAGCTTACCCGAAACGGAAGAGAAATTCGCGGTGAAGCCCTCCCCTTCCGGGATGGTCAGAGAAACGTTCCCACTGGTCGTACTCATCTCCACCTGCTGCGGGAAGGTATCCGACTCCACCTCCAGCTTGCCGGAAACGCTGCCGCCTGTAAAATACTTCATACCCTTTACGTTAGCGCGGACATCGCCGCTGGTCGTGTTCGCCTTAATCTCCGTGAACCTGCCGGACAGGTTGATTTCTCCCGAAGTACTGGAGGCTTCCGCCTTCTCTACCGTGAGATTTTCAGTTTGAAGGTCGCCAGAGGTCGATTCAAGCCGCAGCTCCCCAAAATCGCACTGCGTCGCGTCCGCTTCGCCCGAAACGGTATGCAGCCTTGCTTTCTGCGCGGTCAGCCCTGTCACGGTAACATCGGCGGACGTACTGTCGACAGTAAAACCGGATAGCTTTTTCGCAAGCTCCTGCGGTACCTTGACTGCCAGGCGTTTACTCGGCACATTCCAGGAAATCACGCTTTTGATATATCTTATTTTGAGGGTCGAGCCGCTTAACTCGTAGGCAAGCTTATACTGGTCCTCAAGCTCCCTGCGGGCGCTTTCCTCAAAGGTTATTTTTTCGCCGCTGTACGGTTCTATTTCGGCTCTACCTGAGGTCCAGTTGATTTCAATCGTATCGACATCGGCAGCATCGACCTCGTATTTCCCCATTACTGAGTACTCTCCCGTACCGAAATCTATAATATTGAAGCCGAAGCCTTTGAACCATCCGCCGGTCAGCGCCGATACCAGAATTCCAATCAATAAAAGCGCCACGACGCTCCAGCAGACGATTGCAACAACCGTCCCTGTTTTCACCCCGTTATTCATGTCGTTTCCTCCGTTCATTTTTATTCAGGCTAAAGCACAGGCTGACAATTTGCGCCGCCGCTATCAAAAACGCCGCGGCGCCCCAGCAGGCGGTTACTGCAACTGCCCCGGTTTTCATCCTGTATTTCATGTAATTCCCTCCGTTATTTTTTCTTCAGGTTGAAGCACAGGGTGATAATCTGCGTGACCGCCACTGCGACCAGGAAAATCAACCATGTAATATGCCACGCGCCCGTAAAGAAGCTGACAGCAAGGTACAGCAAAACCGTTATGCTCCAGAGCGCTCCGTTGATAGATTTTAGCACGCCGTTGTCATGCTGCTTTACAGACTGCCATTCCTTAAAATCCTCCACCATGGTGGCGTTCATTTTGACATATTTCGGCTTTGTCATAGAATTGAAGATAATAAGTCCCGTCGCCACGGCAATCATGACGAACATCAGAACGGGCCCGAGCATCATTACACCTTCCGAATAATCCGCTAAACTAAAAACAATCGGCGGAATTACACACAGGATATAGAGCATAACCGCAACGGAAATGAGCACCGCGCTGCGCGCCTTGTACTTTTGCATCTGCTGTTCCATATTGCTGTCGCCTCCCGCCCTGTCTTCCTCCAAAAGAACACTTACGTCTCCAATACCAGAAATTGCAATACTGTAGGCCGTTTCTTCATCTTTTCCCTCTGCAATGAGGTCGTAATACTTTTCCATCAGGTTCCGAAGCATTTCTTCCTTGATTTCTTGTACCCTGACGCTTTGCGCCACGCCGCTGAACAATGTGTCGATATGGTTTCTGAGCCTTGCGTTGATATCCATGTTTATCCCTCCGTTTGAATCAGTCTGTCAATGAGCCGCTTTGCGTTCTCCCAGTCCTTTGCAAGAGAGCTGTATGTTTCCCTCCCAAGTGGTGTAATCGAATAATACCGCCGTCTTGCTCCGATATTTTCGTCGCCCCAATAGGAACGGATACAGCCATTTTGCTCCAGCCTGCGGAACGCGGTATAAAGGGTTGCTTCCTTCAGTTCAAATTTTCCTTCTGTCTTCTCCTGAATCGTTTTATTGATGCGGTAGCCGTAACTGTCGCCGTTAATCAGGTTTGCCAGAATAATGGTATCCGTATGGCCTCTAATCAGGTCGGATGCTATCGACAACGCCTTCACTCCCTTCTCCTACGTCTTACGCCTGTCGGACACTGCTTGCGTGGGTGTCCTGTTAATACGGACTTACTTCCCCTGTTGCATCTATATAATAACAATATATACCTCATCTGTCAAGGTATATATTAAAAATTTTTTTTAAAAAACCCAACAGGGCGCACAGCACATAATGCCGTACGCCCCATCGGGTTTGGTTTTGGTGTTAAAAGGATGGATGGTGGGTATAAGTAAGATAGTTGTAAGTAAGGTTAAAAATTACTTTTGCTTTAAGGAAACAGGCTCCTTCGGCTGGCAAAATCCCTGTGCCGAAGCTGTTCCCGCGGCTGATTTCGCTGCCTTGAGCGCGAGCTTTGTTACAAAACGCTCAACCCGGTTTGCTTTTTTCATTGGTAACTCCCCCTTTTCTTTGTGAGTATATTTCACACAGCATTGCTGCTGAGACAATATCAAGTACAAGCGGCAGTATAAACGCTTGCCGTACTTCTGTTATTAAAAGAACCACAGCCGCGGCCGCAATCCACGCATAAACGGCAATCGCTTTTTTTCGGCAGCTTTTTTTCTGTGCCGTGTCAAGCGGCTTATTTTTATGCGCAACAGGCGAGTATTTTATTATAATTCCTCCGCTGAACAGCAGGGATAATACGGTAACCGCCCAAACTGCCGGCGCAGCCGGAGCAAGCCATATATACAATAAAACACAAACCGCAAACGTTCCGACATAAAGCGTATTGCACCGAAGATAGGTATAGCAGTGGTACCCGCCTGTAAAAGAGCGGAGCGCTGTAAACGCCAAAACAAATATAACGCCTTCCCAAAGCAGCGAAAAAGCAATACTCAAAATCAGAATCAAAAGAATGCCGATTGCCGAAGAGAGTACGAGTTCCACTCCATAAACGTATACATCCAGCTCTTCTTTTTCAAAGCAGTGTTTGCTCATCAAAAAAAATGCTATAGCTTTCGACAAACTGTGCAGCATGAATATTCCTCTTTGCTGTGTCTTCGTTGTCTATACTATAGCAGATTTATTACTATTTGTGAAGAGTTTTGGTAAGTTTGGTCGTTATTTCGGTAAGTTTGGTATTGGTAATACTATGCCAACACAAAAGAACCCGTCTTTTTCGGTAAAATGAACCTCTCCCTTATACTTTCTGACAGTCTTCTCCAGGCTCTTCGTTCCAATGCCGTGCATTACCTTGTCGCTTTTTGTCGTACGGAGTCTTGGATTAAATTTTAAAACCGACTTGTCAATGGAATTTTTTACGACAATCATCCGGTAACCACCCTTACGCTCAAACGCCGCCTTAATCCTGCGTTTGTCCTCCGGAAGCTTTGCGACCGCCTCTACTGCGTTATCGAGCACATTTCCGAGCATAATACACAGGTCTGTATCCGCTACATCCTCAAACGCTTCCGTAACGAGAACCTGTGTGTCGATATATTTCTCATTTGCCTGCGAAAGCTTTACATTTACGATTGCGTTGAGCATGCTGTTTTTTGTATTGATAAACGTTCCAGTGCTCTGCTGTACCTCGTCCTCACACGCGCCGCACATTTTAAGGGCGTTATCGGTATCCCCGTTTTTTATATACTGCCCGATTACAAGCAGCTTGTTTTTCATGTCGTGTCGAATCGCGGAAATGTTCTCCATACTTTTGTTGGCCTGGAGGATATTTTCGTTTTGATATTTATACTGCTGCTGCAACAGCTTATATTGCAGCTCAAATTCGCTGTCTTTGCTGATTTTTATCAGCATAATCCATATTAAAACCGTAATAACTAAAATTCCAACCGCAACGAACCCTAAAAACAGGGAATGCTCCCTTGTAAGATTCGTCTCAAGCGAAATCGCATAAATAATTACCAAAATAACAATAGACAGAAGAGGAATGACAATGAACGCCGCCCAGTCGGTCCATTTCATAATATTGAATTTATAATACTTAAAGCGCAGGGTCAGCGAGTAAAATACAACATAAAGCGCATTGATCAGGATAACACAGAAAAGACGGTAGGTTGAGCTCGAAGCCATCAGCTCATACATAGAAACACCGGAAATACTGCTGACCAAAAAAGCGACAGACGCGCTGATGCCGTATGTTCCACAGTAAGAAAAAACCGGAGCAAAAATTTTAGACATGACTGTTCCCTTTAAGCATGTAAAACAATATACGATTTGAAGGGAAACCAGTATATAAATTTCCAGCCCATTGAAAACCTGATAAAAATAATTGACAGAAGTGATTGCAATAAATTC
>OJQY01000809.1_pt1 | contig 10212 bp, 9 predicted proteins | sample 1599091 | NCBI WGS metagenome assembly OJQY01 (sample SAMN03922524, study PRJEB24848) | human gut metagenome | isolation source: stool sample | host: Homo sapiens | place: Germany | collected 2010-02 | reverse complement strand
CTGTAAACCTTTTGGATAATAAATTTTTGCTTACCCTAAAGGGTGCCGATGGGAAAACTTATTTCACCCTGTTGGATCTTGCCGATGGCAGTACATTCGCTCCTGTCCTTATTCCGGATTCTCCACAAGTTGTCGCACAAAACGGTTCTGTACTTGCAATCTGTTCTCCCGGCAAATCTTTCCGGATTTACAGCGTTGAAAACGGAACGGAACTGGATACATTTGATATCTCTGAATCGGACGGCTACAGAGTTGATGACATTTTCTTTAGTGGTAACTATCTTATCATTTGCTGCTATGATGACAGCAATGAGGATTTTCTCTATCATGTATACTCTTTGAATGACGGCGCACTTATTATTTAAGCAACGCCACAAAAACAGGGTAACCATTTTTTCCTTTATCCATCCCATTCACATAAACCGCACAAAAATGAATCGTTCCCGGTAATTTTCCCCCGGGAATGTTCCACGTGGAACATTCCCGGGGGGATTTTTTGTGTTTTTGGGGGTTAGGACTTCCACAAAAGGGGCTGCTGTGTTATAATAAATAAGTTCTTAGCGGTTCCAAACGATACATGGAGGGTAAAATGGCAAAAGTAATTGCAATCGCAAACCAAAAGGGCGGCGTTGGCAAAACGACCACCTGCGTCAACCTTTCTTCCTGCGTGGCTGCGCTGGGCAAAAAGGTTCTCGTGGTTGACCTTGACCCGCAGGGCAATACCACCTCGGGTTACGGCGTTGCAAAAAAAGGCCAGCAATCCAACATTTACACCTGCCTGATCAACGATGATGACGTTCGGCAGGCCATCGTTCACACTAAGTTCAACGCAGACCTGATTGCTTCCAACACGCAGCTGGCCGGTGCTGTGGTGGAGCTGGTGGAGCTGCCCCGGCGCGAAAACCGCCTGCGCAGCATCCTGGCACCGCTGATTCCTTTGTACGATTATGTGTTCATTGACTGCCCGCCCTCGCTGGATCTGCTGACCGTCAACGGTCTTTGCGCCTGCGATACGGTGCTGATCCCCATTCAGTGCGAGTATTATGCGCTGGAGGGGCTTTCGGAGCTGATGAATACCTTAAAGATCGTGCGCAAAAAATACAACCATTACCTGGACATTGAGGGCGTGGTGTTCACCATGTACTCCGGCCGGTTCAACCTGACCATGCAGGTGGTTGCACAGGTCAAAAAGTACTATGGCAACAAGGTTTACAAAACCGTTGTGCCACGCACCGTGCGCCTTTCGGAAGCGCCCAGTTTTGGTATGCCCATCAATTTTTACGAGCCGAACGGCAAGGGCAGCGAAGCCTATATGGCCATGGCGCGTGAATTTTTGGAAAATAACGAGCGGGAATGACCCTGGTTTTCCTGTTTGGGAAAGGGAAGTGTGTGAATGGCAAAACGCAAATTGGGCGGCCTTGGCAAAGGGCTGGACAGCCTGTTTGAAGACCTGCCCATGACCGAAGATGCTAGCCCGGATCTGACCCGCCTGCCTGTGCGGGAGATTGAGCCGGACCCCGACCAGCCGCGCAAGAACTTTGACGAGGACGCCATGGCGGCCCTGGCAGAGAGCATTGGCGAAAACGGCCTGCTGCAGCCCATTGCGGTGCGCGCCAAAAAGACCGGGCCGGGCTATGTGATCATTGCGGGTGAGCGCCGCTGGCGTGCCGCGCGCATGGCCGGGCTGGATGAAGTTCCGGTTTTGATCAAAGAAGTTACCGATGAACAGGCCGCTGCGCTGGCCCTGATCGAGAACTTACAGCGTGAGGATCTGGACCCCATTGAAGTGGCTGAGGGCTGCAAAAAGCTGATTGAGCGCTATGGTTTAACGCAGGAAGAAGCCGCCAAGCGGCTGGGCAAAAGCCGCAGCGCCATTACCAACGCCATGCGCCTGCTGAACCTGCCGGAGTATGTGCGGGATCAGGTGCGGACAGGGGACATCAGTGCGGGCCATGCCAAAGCGCTGTTAAGCCTTAACTCACCGGAGCAGATGTCCGCCGCGGCGGACCAAATCATTGCCAAGGACATGAGCGTGCGCCAGGCCGAAGCTTTGTGCCGCAAAATGTCCAAGCCGCCGAAGCCCGCCAAGGAAGAGGATGCCTTTACCCGCCCGGTGCTTGCCGTGGAGGTGGAGGGTGCCCTGAAAGAGACCACCGGCAGTGAAGTGCATGTGGACTACAAGGGCGGCAAGGGCGTGCTGCACATTGCATTTTATTCTGATGCGCAGCTGCAGCAGTTCGCCGGGCTGCTGGGACAGTATGACCCTGAGCAGGCCGCCGAGGCGGCTGATCCGTCCGGTGAGGACGAGGCATAACTCTTTCATTTTATCACTTTAGATTTCAGGCATTTGCAAAATTACAAATAGAGGAAAGGATTTTGAATCATGTTGGATATTCGTTTTGTGCGTGAGCACCCCGACGAGGTCAAGGAGAACATTAAAAAGAAGTTTCAGGATGCCAAGCTGCCGCTGGTAGACGAGGTCATCAATCTGGATGCTGAGTACCGCGCCGCCATTGGCGAGGGTGACACCCTGCGCGCCAACCGCAACAAGCTTTCCAAGCAGATTGGCATGCTGATGGGCCAGGCTAAAAAGGACCCCAGCAAGGCCGCCGAAGCCGAGGAAATCAAGAAGCAGGTGACCGCACAGGCTGACCGCCTGAAAGAGCTGGAAACCAAGGAAGCCGAGCTGCAGGACAAGATCCGCGACATCATGTACACCATCCCGCAGATGATCGACCCCAGTGTGCCCATCGGCCCGGACGACAGCTGCAATGTGGAAGTACAGCGCTTTGGCGATCCTGTTGTGCCGGATTATCCCATCCCGTACCATGTTGACATCATGGAAAGCTTTGACGGCATTGACCTGGATGCTGCAGGCCGCGTTTCCGGCAACGGCTTCTACTATCTGCTGGGCGACATTGCCCGCCTGCACGAAGCTGTTCTGGCTTACGCCCGCGATTTTATGATCGACAAGGGCTTCACCTATGTCATCCCCCCGTTCATGATGCACGGCGATGTGGTGAAGGGCGTTATGTCCTTCCCCGAAATGGATGCCATGATGTACAAGATCGAGGGTGAGGACCTGTACCTGATCGGCACTTCTGAGCACACCATGATCGGCCGTTTCATTGACCAGACCCTGGACGGCGCCAAGCTGCCCCTGACCCTGACCAGCTACAGCCCCTGCTTCCGCAAGGAGAAGGGTGCCCACGGCATTGAGGAGCGAGGCATTTACCGCATCCACCAGTTCGAGAAGCAGGAAATGATCGTCGTCTGCAAGCCGGAGGACAGCATGAGCTGGTACGACAAGCTGTGGCACAACTCTGTTGAGCTGTTCCGCTCTATGGAGATTCCCGTTCGCCAGCTGGAGTGCTGCTCCGGCGACCTGGCTGACCTTAAGGTGAAGAGCTGCGACATTGAGGCTTGGAGCCCGCGTCAGCAGAAGTACTTTGAGGTTTGCAGCTGCTCCAACCTGGGCGATGCCCAGGCACGCCGTCTGCGCATCCGCTACAAGGATGAGAATGGCAAGACCCAGCTGGCCCATACCCTGAACAACACCTGCGTTGCCCCGCCGCGCATGCTGATTGCTTTCCTGGAGAATCACCTGCAGGCTGACGGCACCGTGACCATTCCGGCTGTTCTGCAGCCGTACATGGGCGGCAAGACCGTGCTGGTACCGAAGAAGAAGTAATTTTCTTTTTAGAGTTATTTTCCAGCCTTTTTTGAAAAAAGGCTGGGCGAAAAACTTTAATCAGACCAAATATAAAAAGCCCCGTGTGAAGGGAAAGGGAACAGGCGCAGGTCTGTTGAGCTTTCCCCTGCACGGGGCTTTTGGGGGTCAGCCTTTTTCAAAAAGCTGGGCCGCCGAAACAAAACGAAAATTGCAAAACAAAAATCTCAGCCGTGCGGTATCCTACCTGCACAACTGAGATTTTGTTTTGTGTCTGTTTTTATTGCGGTTACTCTTCCTCTTTCCAGTGCTTCAGCCGGGAAAGGTAAGTATCAAACTGGGCGCGGCAAACGGCGGCGGGGGCGTTATCCGGGTTGGGCATATGTGCCATCAGATAATCCAGCAGGGAAGCTTTGGTGGGATAGGCGAACTGGCCATCGGCATAGCACCACTTACAATAATCCTCGTTAAAGGCACCATCCGGCCCTTTGCTCAAGGTGGAATCATCCAGCGGCATGCCGCAGCACTGGCAGACCATGGTGCGCGGGCTGCCCAACAGGGTGTTGATGGAGACATCAAACAGCTGGGACAGCAGTTTCAGAGTTTCGGTGTTGGGCACGGTTTCGCCCGTCTCCCTTAATTAAAGATATTGTTGGGTAAAAAAGAAAGGTCAGTCGATTTTGCCGATGAAGCGGTAGTAGATTTCTACTTCCTGCTCACGGCTTCCGTCCTCGCCCTTGACAGCTTCGTGGACGGTTATTTTTTCAATTAGAGTGTTCAGAAGTTCGGCGGTCAGCTCCACAGGGTTGACATACTGTTTCATCAGGGCAATCCACTTTTCAGCATCCGCTGCGGTCTGTACGGCGGCTTCCATCGTTTCGTGAAGCTGTCTTATTTTTGTTTCAAGCTCCTTTTGCTCGTTCTGGTACTTCTCGGACAGCATATTGAAGTTATACTCGGTTATGCGTCCGGCAGACCAGTCCTCATACATTTTAGCAAACAGCCCGTCAACCTCGGCTTTACGCTTCTCTGCCTTTTTCAGCTCCGCAGCCTGCTTTTTCTTCGCAGAGTTTCTTTCCCTGTCGCTGGCATTGAGCAGGCGTTTCAGCAGCTTGTCCTCGTCTTTCTGTGCCAGCATAGACCAGTATTGCAGTCTTGCAAGCACATAGGCATACAGTACATCATAGCGGATATAGTGCATGGAACACTGGCGTAATCCCTGCCCGTTCTTGCTGCAATGGTAGTACCCGTATGGGTTCTTATTCTGCTTGTTTTCCCCATAGGCTAAAGACCATCCGCAGTCTGCACATTTTATCAATCCTGCGAAAATCTGTGTCGTACCGTTTCTGCGTTTCCTGCGTCTGCTTGCAATCAGCTCCTGAACTTTTTGGAACACTTCTTCAGAAATGATGGCTTCGTGGGTATTTTCCACACGATACCATTCTTCCTGCGGCTTCCGCACCTTTTTCTTGTTCTTGAATGAAATGTTGCTCTGCTTGTTGTGAATGCTGTGACCGATGTAGGTTTCCTCTTTCAAAATGCTCTTGACCTGTGCTATCGTCCACGCATAGGCTTTTTCTGCGGGCGCACCGGCGTAGATATTGGCGAAAGTCCCGTATCTTTCATAGTTCAGCCAGCCGGGGGTAGGTACTTTTTCCTCCACCAGAATCCGTGTAATGCTGGCGGCTCCACGCCCGTGTACAGCAAGGTCAAAAATCTTCTCTACAATCCAGCGTGTTTCCGGGTCGATCAGAAGATGACCTTTTTTGTCCGGGTCTTTTACATAGCCCAGCGGTGCATAGGCTCCATAGTGTGCGCCATTGGCAAATCTTGTGTGCATGGCAGCCTTGACCTTTTTGCTGGTCTGTCGGGCGTGCATTTCATTCAGGATGTTTAAGAACGGTGCAAGCTCGCTTTCTCCGTTGATGGTGTCCACATTGTCATTGATGGCAATGTAGCGTACTCCCTTGCTGGGGAAATAGATTTCCGTGTACTGACCGGTCAGGATATAGTTTCTTCCCAGACGGGATAAGTCCTTTGTGACAACGCAGTTGATTTTCCCGTCTTCGATGTCATCAATCATCCTTTGGAAACTTGGACGCTCGAAATTTGTCCCACTCCATCCGTCGTCAATGTACTCGTCTACAACGGTCAGCCCATGCTCTGCGGCATACTGTCTAAGCATCATGCGCTGGGTCTGGATACTGCCGCTTTCCCCCTGTAATTCATCGTCACGGCTCAATCTCAAATATAGTGCAGTGTTATAAATCGTTGTATTGTATGGTTGTTTCACGGTTAAAAATCCTCCTTCTAAAAGAAACAACCCACGCTTATACAATACTCGCTGGTACAAGTATATCATAAGCGTGGGCTGATTGACAGTCGTTATTCCGTATTTTTTCAGGAAGCGGCGGCAGCGTGCTGGATCACATCTTCCAGCAGGCTGTCAAGCGGCTTCCCATCCTGTGCGAAATGCTCCGATACCTTGATACGGACTTTCCCCATGACAAAATACTGGGTGCCGTCTTTTTCGGTAAGCAGGGTGCCGCTGTTTTTGTTATTGCTCTCGTTTTTGCTTTTTGCCATAGGCAGTTACCTCCATAAATGAAATATGCCCGACAAGGGAATGTCAGACAGGTGTACAGCCGCAGACTGTCTCCGTGTCAACCAAACCGTGTCAACCGGCAGAAAAGACTTTGAAAACAATCCATAGGCGCTCTATTATTACTTTTTACTTTTTCTTTGATTTCTTGGTTGACATGGTTGACAAAGGAGAGAAATGCCCCAAATATCAGGCTTTTCCCCGTCAACCGGCTGTCAACCAAAGCGTCAACCAAACTGTCAACCGGTGGCTTTTCAGAATGGAAGTTCCATTTGCCGGGCTTCTTCTTCCGTGATTTCCTGAAAACCGTCCCCCTCCGGCGGAGCTTGGTTGACACGCTCCCAGCCTTTTTGAGAACCGTATTTCTTATACCGCTTCGGGCTTTTGTAGGCTACCCAGCCCTGTATGATGCCGCCCGCAATGCCGGTATTCATAATCTCGCAGATTGCCCGTGTCTCCCAGTCTGCCGGGGAATTTAAGTTCCCCAGCGCTTCCTCATAAAGCTGCTTGGAACATACCCTGTCGCCGGTGTAGTCCTCCAAATAGGCGTAGATCATGCCGGCCTGTGTGTCTTCCTGCATAAAGTCCTGCTGGTGGGCGTTCAGGTATCGGTTCATTTCCATGCTGAATGACAGCTTATACTTCCCACTGCGATAAACCGTCATGGCTTCCGCCCACATCTGTTCGATATACGCCCTCGCCGCCGCTTCATCGTCCAGTATGTGAACCTCCGCCCGTTCCGGGTACACCGTCACGGGGAGAAAGCGCCGGTTGCCGGTGCGGTCACGGGGCAAAAAGTCCTGCCGGTTGGTCGTCCCTCCAAATACACATTGCCGCAGCCGGTCTGCCGGATGTGTCTCATACGGCACTTTGTAGGTTTCTTTCTGGCGGCTTAAGAATGACTTGATTTCCTCAATACTCTTGGCGTTGGCTGTGGCAATCATCTCCGACATCTCGATAATCCAATGCCCTTGCAGCTTGCGGTACACATTTTCATCGTCCAGCTTTTTCAAATCGTCTGAAAACCATTCGTCCCTGCCTGCCAGCAGCCGGAAAAAGGTAGATTTCCCGGCTCCCTGACCACCAACCAGACAGAGCATGACCTCAAACTTGCTCCCCGGTCTGAATACCCGCCGGATGGCTCCCATCAGGAACAGTTTCAAGGCTTCATAGGTGTATTCGTCCGTATCGGCTCCCAGAAAGTGATGCAGGGCGTAACGGATGCGCTCTGTGCCGTCCCATTGCAGGCTGTTCAGGTAATCCCTGACTGGATGGTAGCGGTTTTCATTGGCAACAATCTTGATGGCGCTCTGCACCTTTTTCTCGCTGGTAAGCCCGTAATTTTCTTCCAGATACAAAAGCAGGTAGTTCATGTCCATGTCGGTCAGCGTGGTACTGGTGCGCTCCCAGCCCAGCGGCTTCACAATGTCAATCTGCTCCGTCAAAAGGTTCAGGCGCAGCGCCCCGCGAAACAGAGGGTCACGCTGGAACACCGTCAGGCAGTTTCGGATGCTGTTCTTCACGCCGCCTTTCTGCGTCCCCTCTAATGTTTCCCGGATTTCTGCCGGTGTCTGCGCCGGTTCCATTGTGTCCATCGTCCTTTTGACCGCTTCCTGCGTTTCCGGCGGCAAGCTCTGAAATTCGCTGTTCAAGCCGCAACACCTCCTTTCCCTGTGCGGCGATCAATGCCGCTTTTTCTTCTATTTCTCCGTATAACAAAATATCCAAAAGGTATTCTGTGTAGCTTATCCTCTGCAACGCTTCCACAAAAAGAGGATGCCAGATGGCATCCTGCGGCTGTGGGGCGTGTGCTGTTTTCCAATGCTCCAGCAGGCGCAGATAATCGCATAGCACCCGGAAACAATACCGTTCCGTTTCCTGAAATCTCTGCTCCGCTGATTTTTGTCGGGGCTGTGACCTGTTGTGACGCTTCCTATCTGGCGGCGCATTGCCGGATTTCTCATAGGAAACGCCGAAGTCCTCCGCAAGCCTGACCGCAGCTTCCCGTTTCCCCAATCCATGCAGCAAAGCGGCAAAGTCGATCACATCCCCGGAAGCCCCGCAGCCGAAGCAGTAAAAGCGGCTGTCCACTTTCATGCTGGGCGTGCGGTCATTGTGGAATGGACAGCAGACCATGCCGTTTCTCCCCACCCGGATTCCATAGAATGAAGCAGCCTGCCGGGTGGTAACAGACTGTTTCACCGCTTCAAATACATTCAAATGCTCCCTCCATAAAAATACTGGTAGCGGTAAAGCTGCCGGTTATATCATAGCTCCATCTCATGTTTCTTTCTCTGTACTGCCTGTGGCTGCTCCCTCCGGCGCAGTGCGGTATCTACGGCGTTCTGCACCTGCCGTAGCCGTATGACTTCCTCCCGGAGTGGCTTGTGCTGCGGAGACAGTTCGGCATACTCTGTTTTTAACTGTGCGTATTCCTGTTTCCATGCTTTCAGGGCAATGGGTTTTCCGTCCAGTTTTTCTTTCAAAATACGGCGGGCGGCATAAAACAGCCGTAACTCCGCATCGTGGGATGTTTCAAATTTCTCCCTCTGTTTCTTAAACTTGATATTGTTCAATTCCGTATGAACAGGTTTTAGCCGCTGGTAATTCTCGCCCTCCCGTATCAATTCCTGCAATTCCTTTATCCGGGCAGATTTCTTTTTCATGGAGTCGCTTAACGCTTCAAATTCTTCGTTGACAGAGGAAAGACGCTCCTGCAAATCCTCTAATGTGAGCAGCTTGTTTTCCGTCAGATAATTGACGGCTTCGGCAAACTGCTTTAAGTTTCCGGTTCTGGCTTTATTGCTCCATGCCCCTGCGTTGCGCTGGTTGTAATAAGCGATCAACAGGTCGGCAAGGCTCGGTGTCTGCGGTTTGGAAAGTTCTTCTTTTACCTCTGCCATCCAGACAAACAGGGCTTTGATCTTCTTCCTCACATCCTGCATGAGCCGGTTGGTGGCTTTAATCCAGCGGTTCAGTTCCCCTTTCTCGGTGCGGATGCCCTTTGCTTCCATCTGCCGGACATTAGCTCCCTCGTGGACAGTAGGTATCAGGTCAAGCCCCTGCCGCACATAGGAACGGTGGTCGATACGCACATCCAGCCCTTTTTCCTCAAATTTTGTATTAACGGCAGCCGCCCACTGCTCCCGCCAGTGTTCCAGCGTTTCCGGCTCATGCCAGTCTGTTGTATGGACAGCGTTAAACATATAATCGCCGTTTTTATCCCGGATTCGGTTTCCATCTTCATCAAGAAGATATTCCCGACGCTGTTTTTGTCCCCATGTGCCATCCGGGTTCAAAGGGCGCATGGTTGTCATCACATGAAAATGCGGGTTAGGGATGCCGCCGTCCTCTTTCTCCGGGCTGTGAAAAGCAAGGTCGGCAATCATGCCTTTTGTCACAAACTGCTCCTGTACGAACTTCCTCGCCAGCTCCATGTTTTCTTCCAGCGTCAATTCATTCTGCATGGCAATATCAAAGGAATAGGCAAGCTGTGCTTTTGGATGTTTCTCGCAGTTCTCCACAGCATTCCAGAGGGTCGCCCGGTCAAGATATATTTCCGGCGCATGGGGCGGCAGCATGATTTCCGAAGCGATCACGCCGCCCTTTTTGGTGTAGTCGCTGACTTCTCCATAGTAGCTGCTGTAAAGACGCTCCCCGGCTCGATAGGCTGCGCTGGCAATGGCGCTCTGACCGGCGCTGCGCTTGATCTGTGCGATTGAAAAATGATAAAGTGCTATCCTTAGTCACCGCCTTTCTCCTGCCCGGAAATACGGGCGTGGTTCTCTGTGGCAGACCGGATGAAATGCTCCGCCTGCGGCAGATTCAAAATGCTTTCCATGAGGGAATAAAATTCCGCTTCGGATAGCTCCTTTGTCTGTGGTGCAATGCTCTCAATAGCTGCCCCACGGGTAATCAGCCGGTGCGTCCTCTGTTTCCG
>OJQY01000803.1_pt1 | contig 10293 bp, 10 predicted proteins | sample 1599091 | NCBI WGS metagenome assembly OJQY01 (sample SAMN03922524, study PRJEB24848) | human gut metagenome | isolation source: stool sample | host: Homo sapiens | place: Germany | collected 2010-02 | reverse complement strand
TCCAAATGATTGTTTAACTAAAAAATTAAAATTATGTCAGAAGTTCAATCAAAAGTTGTCGAAATCATTGTCGACAAACTGGGTGTTAAGGAGTCGGAGGTAGTGCCCGAAGCAAGCTTTACCAACCACTTGGGCGCAGACTCGCTCGACACCGTGGAGCTGATCATGGAATTCGAGAAGGCTTTCGATATCCAGATTCCGGACGAGGACGCTGAGAAGATCGCTACCGTAGGTGACGCGATCAACTATATCGAGGAGCACAAGAAATAATTTTACCAAAGGTTTTCACAGCCTCTTATAGCCTTAAATTTATGACAGAAAGAAGAGTAGTTGTTACGGGCATCGGTACGATCAACCCGCTCGGTAATAATATTGAAGAGTATTTTTCGAATTTGGAGAAGGGAGTCAGCGGTGCCGCACCGATTACTCATTTCGATGCTGAAAAGTTTAAGACGAAGTTTGCTTGTGAAGTAAAGAATTACGATTCGAGCCTCTATTTCGACCGTAAGGAAGTACGCAAGTACGACCTTTTTACACAGTACGCTCTGATCGCGGCCACGCAGGCCGTCGAGGATTCGGGTCTCGATCTGGAGACCGTGGACAAGGAGCAGGTGGGCGTAATATGGAGTTCGGGCATCGGAGGAATCAAATCTTTCTTCGATGAGTGTTTGGGCTGGGCCGCAGGGGATGGAACCCCGCGGTTTAGCCCGTTCTTTATTCCTCGCATGATCTCCGACATCGCGGCCGGTTTCATCTCCATGAAGTACGGCTTCATGGGGCCGAACTACTGCACGGTGTCGGCCTGCGCATCTTCGAACCACGGCATGATGGACGCCATGAACGCCATCCGTTACGGCAAGGCCGACGTGATGGTGACGGGCGGTTCGGAAGCTGCGGTCAACGAGCCGAGTGTCGGCGGTTTCAACTCCATGCAGGCGCTTTCCACGCGCAACGACGATCCCACGCACGCTTCGCGTCCTTTCGACAAGGACCGCGACGGATTCGTGATCGGCGAAGGCGCCGGCGCCCTGATTTTCGAGGAGTACGAGCATGCCAAGGCGCGCGGTGCGAGGATTTACTGCGAAGTCGTCGGCAGCGGCTGTTCGGCCGACGCCTACCACTTCACGGCTCCCCATCCCGAAGGAAAGGGCGCCATGAAGTCGATGCGCGACGCCATCAAGGACGCCGGCATCAAACCCGAAGATATTGACTACGTGAACGTTCACGGTACTTCGACTCCCGCGGGCGACATCCCCGAACTGAAGGCAGTCGCCGGCGTGCTGGGCGATCACGTCTACAACATCAATATCTCTTCCACCAAGTCGATGACGGGACACCTGCTGGGTGCCGCCGGAGCCGCCGAGGCGCTGGCCTGCATCTTCGCCATTACGCACGGCGTGGTTCCCCCGACCATCAACTGCGAGAATCTCGATCCGGAGATCGACCCGAACCTGAACCTGACGCTGAACAAGGCGCAGAAGCGCGACGTGAAATGCGCGCTGAGCAACACGTTCGGTTTCGGCGGGCACAACTCCTCGATCATTTTCCGTAAACTCTAACGTTTTAAACCGTCCGGGCCGTGTTTGATTTCATACTGCGCCCCCTTAGAAGGAACTTCGGGCGGGATAAGGCGTATTACAGAATTATCGATGACATGTTCGGGTTCATCCCGAACAACATCGAACTCTACAAGCTGGCTTTGATTCACAAGTCAGCTTCTTTGGTTTTGGAGGACGGCCGCGCTATCAACAACGAGCGGCTCGAATTTCTGGGCGACGCCGTCATCGAGGCGGTCACCTCCGACTACCTTTTTATCGAGTATCCCGACCGGGACGAGGGTTTCCTTACGCAGCTGCGGTCGAAAATCGTCTCCCGCCAGTCGCTCAACGTGCTGGCCGTGAATATCGGGCTGGACCGTCACGTCATTTCGAACGGCAGCACCAGCGTCACGCAGAAACATATCTACGGCGACGCTTTCGAGGCCATGATCGGCGCGGTCTACCTCGATCAGGGCTATGAATTCGTGAACCGGCTGCTCATCAACCGGATTTATTTCAGACACCTGAGTCTCGACGAGCTGACCGAATCGGAGACCGACTTCAAGAGCCGGCTGATCGAGTGGTGCCAGAAAAACCGTCACAAGATCGCTTTCCGCACCGGTTACGACAAGGAGTATTCGGCGAACCATCCGGTTTTCTACTCCACGGTGCTGGTCGACGGCATGGAGGTCGGCCACGGGTCCGGCGATTCGAAGAAGGAGGCCGAGCAGCATGCGGCTTTCTCGGTGGCGCAGTACATGAGCGACGAGCAGTGCGCCACGCTGCTGGACCGGGTGGACAGGCTGACGCAATAACTTTTGGTTATTTCCCGTGCGACTGTATTGCGTGCGGTCTCTGCCGGAGGCCGCCGGACGCATGGCGGGATAGCTTCCCTATAACATTTCCGAATGAAGACGATAGCCGATAAGATGGCGGCGCGTGGCGTCGATGCGCTGACCGACCGGGAATTGCTCTCCCTGCTTACCGAGGATGAACAGAGCGCCGAAGCGCTGCTTGCCGCTTACGGCGGATCGCTTGCGCGTGTCGGCTCGGAGGAGGCCGCCCGTCTGAGGATGATCGGCGGTCTGGGACTCCGGCGCGCCCGCATGCTGCTCGCCGCGGCCGAACTCGGCCGTCGCATCACCGCTGCGCGCGCCGCCGAAACCGACGTCGTCTCGTCGAGCGACGACGTGGTGCGGCTCTTCCGCCCGCAGCTCGAAACGCTCTCGCATGAAGAGTGCTGGGCCGTTTACCTCACCTCTTCGAACCGGATCATCGAACGCCAGCGGGTAAGTCAGGGCGGCGTGCAGGGCACGGTCGTCGATCACCGGCTGATTATCAAACGGGCTTTGGAACTGCTTGCCACACAGCTTATCCTGATTCACAACCACCCCTCCGGCGCCGCCGAAGCCAGTCCGCAGGACAAGGTGCTGACCGAAAGGATCGCGCAGGCGGCCGCGCTGTTCGACATCCGGCTGCTGGATCATATCATCATCGCCCGTGAAGGAGATTTCTCGTTCCTGCGCGAGGGACTGATTTCGTGACGCATTATTTGTCTCTTCCGATACTGCCGCACAACGCTATTATGGCGACGGCAATGAGCGCAATCAGAAGTTTTACGATTCCCGTCATTGGTTGATTTGGGTCTTTTCACCTGTTGCCGGACACAAAAGCGCGGACCTGTTTCCACATCCGCAAGTGGGGTATTGGACGACCCGTAAGGTAGAATGATGGAATATGCCCGCGCTGAAAAACAGCGAGAGCATCAACCTTTGTTCCTTACCTTACGCGAAAGTGTCCAATTTTCACCTGCAAGAAAAAAGCCGATGCGCTTTTTATGTCTCGTATGTCGGCCGCCCTCGCAGGCCGCCGTGACAAATATAGAAATAAAATCGCAACAGAACGGCTTAATTTCCATTTATTTTGTACTTTTGTAATTCGGAAAATAATTTAAAAACCAAATACGATGACACAGGAAGAACTCTTCAAAAAGCTGATCGCCCACTGCAAGGAATACGGATTCGTATTCCCGTCGAGCGAAATCTACGACGGTCTGGCTGCGGTGTACGACTACGGACAGAACGGCGTGGAGTTGAAAAACAACATCAAGCGCTACTGGTGGGATTCGATGGTCAAGCTGCATGAGAATATCGTGGGCATCGACGCCGCGATCTTCATGCACCCCCGTACGTGGGAGGCTTCGGGACATGTCGGCGCGTTCAACGACCCGCTGATCGACAACAAGGACTCGAAGAAGCGTTACCGTGCCGACGTGCTGATCGAAGACTGGCTCGCCAAGCAGGACGAGAAGATCGAGAAGGAGGTGGAGAAAGCCCGCAAGCGTTTCGGAGAGACTTTCGACGAAGCCAAGTACCGCGAAACTTCGCCCCGTGTTGCCGAGACGGCCGCCCGGCGCGACGAGATGCACAAGCGTTTCGTCGAGGCGCAGAACAGCGGCGATCTGGGCGAGCTGCGCCAGATCATCGTGGACTGTGAAATCGTCTGCCCGATTTCAGGTACGCGCAACTGGACCGAGGTGCGTCAGTTCAACCTGATGTTCTCGACCCAGATGGGCTCCACGGCCGAGGGCGCCAATACGATCTACCTCCGTCCCGAAACGGCGCAGGGCATCTTCGTGAATTTCCTGAACGTGCAGAAAACCGGACGCATGAAACTGCCGTTCGGTATCGCGCAGATCGGCAAGGCGTTCCGCAACGAGATCGTCGCCCGTCAGTTCATCTTCCGCATGCGCGAGTTCGAGCAGATGGAGATGCAGTTCTTCGTGCGCCCCGGCGAGGAGATGAAGTGGTGGCAGGCATGGAAGGAGACCCGTATGGCATGGCACCGCGCGCTGGGCTTCGGCGACGACCGCTACCGTTTCCACGACCATGAGAAGCTGGCGCACTATGCCAATGCCGCGACCGATATCGAGTACAACTTCCCGTTCGGCTTCAAGGAGGTCGAAGGCATTCACTCCCGCACGGACTTCGACTTGGGCAACCACCAGAAGTTCTCAGGCCGCAAGATCCAGTACTTCGATCCCGAAACGGGCGAGAGCTATGTACCCTACGTGGTCGAGACGTCGATCGGCGTGGACCGCATGTTCCTGCAGGTAATGTCTGCAGCCTATACCGAGGAGCAGCTCGAAGGCGGCGACTCGCGCGTCGTGCTGCGTCTGCCTGCGGCGCTGGCCCCCGTGAAGGTCGCCGTTCTGCCGCTGGTGAAGAAGGACGGCATGCCCGAAGTGGCGCAGAAGATCGTGGACCTCTTGAAATACGATTACAACGTCGTTTACGACGAGAAGGATTCCGTCGGCAAGCGTTACCGCCGTCAGGACGCCGTCGGCACGCCGTTCTGCGTGACCGTGGACGGTCAGACGCTCGAAGACAACACCGTGACGGTGCGTCACCGCGACACCATGCAGCAGGAGCGTGTTGCGATCGACAAGCTGCCCGCGCTGGTCGAGGAGGAGTGCTCCTACCGCAAGCTTTTCCGGAAGCTGAATCTGTAATCGCTGATCCGTGGGCCGCATCCTCGCCATAGATTACGGGACGAAGCGTACGGGAATCGCCGTGAGCGATCCCCTGCGGCTGATCGCCGGGGGGCTAGAAACCGTCGAAACGAAGGGACTCGAAGCGTGGCTGGCAAAATATTTCGCCGCGGAAGACGTTACTACGATAGTAGTGGGCAAGCCGACGCAGATGGACGGCACGCCTTCCGAAACGTGGCGTTTCGTCGAGCCGCTGGCAGCCCGGCTGCGCAGGGCCTATCCCGATAAGGAGGTGGTCTTTTACGACGAGCGTTTTACCTCGGTGCTGGCGCACCGCACGATGCTCGAAAGCGGTATCGGCAGGATGGCCCGGCGCAACAAGGCGTTGGTGGACAAGATTTCCGCCACGATTATTTTACAAAGTTATATGGAGTTTAACAAATGATTTATCCGATTGTCATATACGGGAACGAGGTGCTTCGCAAACAGTGCGAGGAGATTGCGCCCGACTATCCCGAAGTGAAAAAACTTGTCGAGGACATGTTCCAGACGCTCGGCGAAGCCGAAGGCGTCGGACTGGCCGCGCCGCAGATCGGCAAGGCCATTCGTCTGTTCATCGTCGATTGCACGCCGTGGGGCGAGGACGATCCCGAATGCGCCGACTACAAGCGTGCCTTTATCAATCCCGAAATCTACGCTTTTTCGGAGGAGAAGAAGACCTATAACGAAGGGTGTCTTTCCTTTCCGGGCATCCATGCCGATGTGCCTCGTTCGCTGGCCATCAGGATGCGTTATCTCGACGAAAACTTCGTCGAGCACGACGAGGAGTTCCACGGACTGAAGGCGTGGGTCATTCAGCACGAATACGACCATATCGAAGGCGTGGTCTTCACGGACCGCATCTCGCCGCTGCGTCGCAATCTGCTGAAAGGCAAGTTGCTGAACCTTGCCAAGGGAAAGTACCGTGCGGCCTATAAGACCAGATGATTCCGGCATTGTGCCGTACCGCATGAAAAAGCGGATCCCGACATCGGGATCCGCTTTTTGCATGTGTTATGCAGGTGCGTTTGTCAGAATCTGTACGCGGCGCCGACGTATACCACCAACGGGTTCGAACGGTCGCTGTCAAACATAGGCTCGTACTTGAGACCTGCGGAGATGTTCCAGCGGTGGGCGACGTTGAAGTCGAAACCTGCGCCGACACTCATGCCGACCGCCCAGTCCTTGATGTCATTGGCCACGATACCTACCTGCGGGAATACGCCCCACCAGTCGGCGATCTGGAATACGTAGTGTGCGTCGAAGTTGATGTCTACGGAGCTGTCTTTTTCCGTCAGTACATAGATCGACGGCTCGATGCGCCAGTGCGAATTGAAGCTGTAGCGGTAGTAGGCGCCGATACCGACCGAGGCGTCGTCCGTGTTGGTGTAGAAATTGACACGCGGACCCACCGCACTGCGGTAATCGGAGGGCGTGCCGCGGTAATTGCCGGCCTGAGCCGCATTGTTGTTGTAGGTCTGAGCCGCGTTGCGGTAGTTGTTTGTCTGAGCCGCATTGCGGTAGTTGTTGGTCTGAGTGTTGCGGTAGGTGTTGTCCTGAGCGGACGCTGCCCAAGCAAACAATGCCGCAACCGAGATGAGAAGAATTTTTTTCATAATTTTCAGTTAAATTTTATGTATTAATAAGTGGTTGTCAGTCATTTAATTCATATCTCCGGATTCGGAAAGCTTCCCGAACCGCCTTTGTTCCATTGCCTTAACGGCGTGCAACACTCGTGCCGCGATCGGTTGCCGCCGGAATTTGTGCGCGACCGGAGGTGAAAAACCGTCCCGTGCCGGAGGGCTGCGAAGCTCTCCGAAGGGTTTTCAGGTCGCGGAATCCGGCCGATTTGCTGTATTTTACGGCGGACGGGCCGTGCGTTCTGTTTTGCTTGCGGGGGCTTTTGGCCGGGTGTTGAAAAATGTACGGCTCTCCGCCGCTGTAGCTCGTCGTTTCCGCTGCCGTTTCCGCTGCCGTTTCCGCTGCCGTTTCCGCTGCCGTCTCCGTTGCCGTCTCCGTTGCTGTCTTCACCGTCTCCGTTGCTGTCTTCGCTGTCTCTGTTGCTGTCTTCGCCGTTGCTGTCTTCACCGCCGTCGCAGCAGTCACCGTCGCTCGTTGTTGCTCGCTGCACTTCGTTGCGCGTTGGCTTTCGTGGCGGGCGGCAGTGGGGTGCGGGGCGTTCGCGGCCGGACATGAAAAATCCCGGAGACCTCGTCGAGGTCTCCGGGATATCGTTTTCCGGGTTGCGCCGGATTAGAACTTGTAGGTTGCGCCGATATTGATGAGAATCGGATTCTTGTGGTACTCAGCGGTCTGGATCATCCACTTGAAGCCTGCCGAGAGGTCCCAGTTGCGGGCTACCGAGAAGTCGGCGCCGCCGCCCAGATTGATGCCGCACGACCATCCGCCGATATCGTTGGCGCTCAGACCCGCCTGCGGATAGATATGCCAGTCCGGGGCGATATTGAAGAGGTACTGCACGTCGGCACTGATGTCCACCGAGCAGAATTTCTTGCAGATGGCCATGATGCCCGACTCCATGCGCCAGTTGTCGGTGAAGCTGTAGCGTCCGCTGGCTCCGATGCCGAAGATGGCGCCGTCGGCGCCTGTATTGGTATATACGCCGATTTTGGGTCCTACGGCCCAATTGCCCGGAGTTTGTGCTGATACGGTGGTCACTGCGAATAATGCGACGATTGCCGCAAAAAACATCTTCTTCATGTTCTGTTATTTTAATTCAACAAAAAAGTTGCGTGTTATACTGTTTGCCGATAGCAAATATACAAAACTTATCCGCTTTCGCCAAACATATTCAACGAACCGGACTTTTTTTTCGCTGAAAACGAAAGCCTGCGGCTTTCGTGCCGCAGGCTTTCGCTATCGGATATTCCGGTCGGAACCGGAGGAACGCTATTTCTCGTTGAGCGCGGCGTGTGCGGCCGCCAGACGTGCGATGGGCACGCGGAACGGCGAGCAGCTCACGTAGTTCAGCCCTGCGTAGTGGCAGAACTCGACCGACGAAGGTTCGCCGCCGTGTTCGCCGCAGATGCCGCATTTGAGTTTTTCGCGGGTCGAACGGCCCTTGAAAACGGCTTCGCGGATCAGCTGGCCCACGCCGTTGCGGTCGAGGATCTGGAACGGGTCGTTCTTGAGGATGCCCTTTTCGAGGTAAACGGGCAGGAACTTGCCGATGTCGTCGCGCGAGAAGCCCAGCGTCATCTGCGTCAGGTCGTTGGTGCCGAACGAGAAGAACTCGGCAACCTCGGCGATCTGGTTGGCCGTCACGGCGGCGCGCGGAACCTCGATCATCGTGCCGACCATGTAGTCGATCTTGTCGTTACGCTCGGAGAACACCTGCTCGGCCGTCGCGTCGATGATGCCTTTCTGGTAGCGCAGCTCCTTGTGGTTGCCTACGAGCGGAACCATGATCTCGACGTGTACCGGAATGCCCTGCGCCTTGACGTTCATGGCGGCCTCGATGATGGCGCGCGCCTGCATCTCGGTGATTTCGGGGTAGGTGTTGCCCAGACGGCAGCCGCGGTGTCCCAGCATCGGGTTGAACTCGGCCAGCGACTCGACTTTGGCGACGATCTTCTGGAGGGGTACGTTCATCTCCTTGGCCATCTCCTGCTGTCCCTTCTCGTCGTGCGGCACGAACTCGTGCAGGGGCGGGTCGAGAAGACGTACGGTCACGGGGAAGCCGTTCATGGCCTTGAACAGACCCTCGAAGTCGCCGCGCTGGATCGGCAGCAGCTTGGCCAGCGCCACGCGGCGTCCGGCTTCGTCGTCGGCCAGAATCATCTCGCGGATGGCCTTGATGCGGTCGCCTTCGAAGAACATGTGCTCCGTGCGGCAGAGGCCGATACCCTCGGCGCCGAATGCGAATGCCTGCAGGGCGTCCTTGGGGGTGTCGGCGTTGGCGCGAACCTTCAGCACGGCGTATTTGCCCGCAAGCTCCATCAGCTGGCCGAAATCGCCGCTCAGGTCGGCGGCCATCGTGGCTACCTGACCCAGATAAACCTCTCCCGTCGAGCCGTTGAGCGAAATCCAGTCGCCCTCCTTCACGGTGAAGCCGTTCACGCGGATCGTGCGGGTTTTATAGTCGATCTCCAGCTCGCCGGCGCCCGATACGCAGCATTTGCCCATGCCGCGTGCGACGACGGCCGCGTGCGACGTCATGCCGCCGCGTGCGGTCAGGATACCTGCCGCGTCAAGCATGCCCTTGAGGTCCTCAGGCGAAGTCTCGATGCGGACGAGGATCGCTTTCTGGCCCGACTCTGCGAGGATCTTCTCGGCGTCCTCGGCGAAGAACACCACCGGACCCGTAGCGGCTCCCGGCGATGCGGGCAGACCCTTGGTGATGACCTGCGCATTGGCGATGGCCTTCTTGTCGAATACGGGGTGCAGCAGCTCGTCGAGTTTGGCCGGCTCGCAGCGCAGCACGGCGGTGCGTTCGTCGATCAGACCTTCGCGGAGCATGTCCATCGCGATCTTGACCATGGCGGCGCCGGTGCGCTTGCCGTTGCGGCACTGGAGCATCCACAACTTGCCGTCCTGAATCGTGAACTCGATGTCCTGCATGTCCTTGAAGTACTGCTCCAAGTGGCGCTGAATCTCGTCCAGCTCCTTGTAAACCGTCGGCATGACCTCTTCGAGCGAAGGGTATTTCGTGCGGCGCTCCTCCTCGGAGACGTTCTGGGCCACGGCCCAGCGCTTCGAGCCTTCGATGGTGATTTGCTGCGGGGTGCGGATGCCGGCCACGACGTCCTCGCCCTGCGCGTTGATCAGGTACTCGCCGTTGAAGAGGTTTTCACCCGTCGCGGCGTCGCGCGAGAAGGCTACGCCCGTCGCCGAGTTGGCGCCCATGTTGCCGAATACCATGGCCTGCACGGTAACGGCCGTTCCCCACTCTGCGGGGATGTTGTTGAGCTTGCGGTAGAGGATGGCGCGCTCGTTCATCCACGAGCCGAACACGGCGCATATGGCTCCCCAGAGCTGATCCCAAGGGCATGCCGGGAAATCCTCGCCGGTCTGCTTCTTGACGGCGGCCTTGAAGTTCTGCACCAGCTCCTTCAGGTCGTCGGTCGTCAGGTCGGTGTCGTTCTTGACGCCGCGCTTCTCCTTCTGCTCCTCGATGATGACCTCGAACGGGTCGTGGTCCTCTTTCGATTCGGGCTTCATGCCCAGCACCACGTCGCCGTACATCTGTACGAAACGGCGGTACGA
>OJQY01000795.1_pt1 | contig 10398 bp, 12 predicted proteins | sample 1599091 | NCBI WGS metagenome assembly OJQY01 (sample SAMN03922524, study PRJEB24848) | human gut metagenome | isolation source: stool sample | host: Homo sapiens | place: Germany | collected 2010-02 | reverse complement strand
CCTCACCGCCGCCACTATCCAGCTACCGCGCGCGGACGCTATCACCGATGAGGCTATCAATAAAGGCCGCAAGGTACAGATAACGCTTGCTAAGTACATGGAGGCCTGTAGGGTAAAGGATATTAAAGAGGCGCGCGCTCAGCTCAATGAGGCCATCAAAGCGCTATACGCCGTCTCTCTTGAATGGGATGAGGTAGTATACGAAAAGCCGGAGGGCAAGAGCCGCAAGGTAAAGATCACGAAACACCACTGCGTGAGAATATCAGACCACATTATCACACAGGAGGAGGGCAACCCTGTTAAGCGCGGAGTAGCGGAGTTTAGATTTAGCTTTGATATGGCGGAGTATCTCTCAGGCTCCTATATTATGCCTTATCCGGACGCGCTACTCTCCATCAATACGCATTATCACCCGTACAGTATCCCGTTAGGCTGGAAATTGTGCGCGCTCCATAACATGAACTTTGGGACGGAGAGAGCCAACACTACCACGGTTAAAACGCTCCTCAGCGCCGCTAAAGGGATACCGCGCTACTCTGATATAGCTCGGCAAGGGCATATATACGAACGCCTCATATCACGCCTTGACAGGGACTTAGCCGCGCTGGTGGAGGCCGGAGTATTGTCTACCTACTGGTATTATGACGATAGCGGAGCGCGTATTGATGGAGGCTCCTACAAAGGCGGCAAGTATACGGAGAGCGGCAAGTTAGCACTCCTCAGCTATACGGAGTTTAGCGCGCTCCATGTACACTATGAGCTAAAGAACTATCCCGACCAAACGCCGCGCCTTGAGGCTAAGAGCAAACGCATAAAAGCCGCTGTCAGCCGCCGCCAAAGCGCCGCTAAGAAAAAGGCAGAGGAGACCGGAGACGGAGCGCAATAATAGCGCCTCCGCCTCTTTTTGTGTATGTGTATGTGTATACTCAGCCTCATACAGAAAAAGGGGGGCATCCTGTCTATAAAAGGGGGGCATCCTGTCTATAAAAGGGGGGCATCCTGTCTATAGCCTCTCTGAAAACCCTTGAAAAATAGGGCTTTTTGAGGCCTCCTCCGCTCTAATACCTCTAACACAGTTAAAGAGGTATACGCGCCTCTTTATGTGTGGCGCGATACCCTCTATAATGCCTGTAGGAGATAAGCCGCCGCCGCGCTGAGCTGAGGCCTTTACCCTACAGGCCGACACTCAGCCGGAGCCGATACCATGACGCGCCGCGCCTCCACCGCTGAGGCGGATACCTCCAGCAACACCATAATGGAGGAGCTGAGGAGACTATGAGTAAATCCGAATGTATCTATGACTTGCCTCTCACGCCGGACGAGGTTAGGAGCCTTGCCTCCGCCGTCTCATATCCCTTTGAGGGCGATAATGAGAGCGCTCAGGCCTCCGACACTCTCCGCCGCAAAGCTACCGCGCTTTTGGCTTATGTAGAGGCAGAGGCGCGCGCTGAGGAGGCGGAGGCGCTGTTTAGAGAGACCCTTGAGGCCGACAAAGAAAAATATGAGGTAGGGGCCTTTTAAGAGGCGCTTTGTTGGAGGAGCCGCCGCAAGTGGAGAGTAGCACTCCTCCAGCAAAGAAACCCTTTTAGAGCGGCAAAAAGCGGCAATTTTGAGCGATATTGAGCGGTTATAGGGGGGGGGAGCCTCCATCTCTACAGGATAAAGAGCCGGAGACCGCCGCTCAGCCTCACGAAAAAAACCGCGAAATTCAAAGGGGGAGCCTCAATTTTCTAAAATTCGCTGGTATCAGCGAAATAACAGAGGAGCTTAAGCAATGGATAGAGAGCAAGCAAGGGATACCGCTAAAGGCATGATAGAGGAGTATCTACAGCAAAAGGGCATCAATACGCGCAAGGCCTTTTGTTGCCTCAACCCTCAGCACGCCGATCGCAACCCTTCAATGAGTTTAGACCGCAAGCACAACCGCGCTAAGTGCTTTGCTTGTGGGGCAAGCTATGATGTTTTTGACCTTATCGGCATGGACTACAGCCTCACAGAAAGCAAGGATATATTCGCTAAGGCTTATGAGGTATTAGGCATCCACATAGACGGCACGCCGCGCCGGAGCAAGCCGGAGAAGGACTTTAGAACGATGGACAGACAAAACCGCGCCAAAACCGGACAAAATACAGCTACTCATACAGATGTGTATACATATAAAGCGGAGGATAGAACGGCCTACTATGAGGAGTGCAAGCGCCGGATAGCGGATACAGACTATCATAGAGGCCTCAGCCTTGAGACGCTTGAGCGGCATTATATAGGCTTTGACCCTTGCTTTAAGACAAAGGACAGTAGCGGTAACTATGTGCAATGGAGAGCGCTCATTATCCCTACAGGCAAAGAGAGCTTTACGGCACGCAACACGGACGCGAACGCCGGACACAAAGACCGCTACCGCAAGAGGGGAGCCGCTCAGATATTCGCCTATAAGACGCTACAGACGGCCTCAAAGCCTATATTTGTGGTAGAGGGCGAAATAGACGCAATGAGCATTGAAGAGGCCGGAGGAGCCGCTATAGGCTTAGGGAGCTATGATAATGTGCCTCTCCTCCTCAAATTGCTGGAGGCTAAAAAGCCGTCTCAGCCGCTCATTATCGCCTTTGACGATGAGGAGGAGCCGGACAAGCAAAAGAGAGTAGAGGAGGCGGAGAGACAGCTCTCAGACGGCCTTGAGCGCCTACAGATACCCTTTTATAGGCTCCATCCATACGGAGGCCACCATGACGCGAATGAGGCCTTGACGATGGACAGAGAGGCCTTTATTGAGGCTATCGCCGGAGCGGAGAATATCGAAAAGCAAGCGGAGGAGGAGGAGAGAGCCTCTTACCTTGCCTCTAACACCGCCGCTTACCTCCAGCAATTCATTAACGGCATTGCGGAGAGCGTCAATACTGAGGCTATCCCTACAGGCTTTGAGACGCTGGACAAGGTATTAGACGGAGGCCTCTATGAGGGCTTGTATACGATAGGCGCTATCAGCTCATTAGGCAAAACCTCTCTTGTTTTGCAAGTGGCGGATATGGTAGCGGCCTCAGGGCATGATGTTTTGATATTCTCTCTTGAGATGGCGCGCGCGGAGCTGATGAGCAAGAGCATTAGCCGCCACACGCTACAGATAGCAATGAGGGACGGCATAGACACGCGCAACGCTAAGACGGCAAGAGGCATCACAGACGGCAAGAGGCATATAAACTATAGCCGCGCGGAGAATGAGCTTATCAGAGCCGCTATAACCGCTTACGGAGCTTACGCGGAGAGGCTCTTTATCCTTGAGGGAGTAGGCGATATAGGCACGGAGCAAATTAGGGAGACGGTAGAGAAACATATCCGCTTTACAGGCCGGAGGCCGCTTGTCATAGTGGACTACATGCAGATAGTAGCGCCGTACAATGAGCGCGCCACGGACAAGCAAAACACGGATAAATGCGTCTTAGAGCTTAAACGGATAAGCAGAGACTTTAAGCTCTCGATAATTGCTATCAGCTCTTTCAACCGCACGAACTATAGAGAGGCCGTATCTATGGAGGCCTTCAAAGAGTCCGGAGCCGTTGAGTATTCAAGCGATACTCTAATAGGCCTACAGCTTAAAGGCGCTGGTAAAAAGGACTTTGACCCTACTGAGGAGAAACGCAAAGACCCACGGCAGATAGAGCTTGTTATCCTCAAAAACAGACAAGGCAAGGTAGGAGACAAGATACTCTTTGAATACTACCCGATGTTTAACTATTTCATTGACAAGGGCTTATCAGGCTAAGCACGGAGAGGAGGCGGTATAGTGGCGGAGCTGGACTTTACAGCGCTCAATAAGTTAGCCTACAGAGGCTTTGAGACGGTGGAGGAGCAAGAGCAAAAGGACGCGCTCATAGAGCAAGGCTTTAGCCTTGTGGAGGCGGATAAGGACAACCCTTTTCTAAAGGACGCTCCTACAGCCCCTCAGACGGCCTTAGAGCCGCCTCGGGCCTCCGCCTTGATAAACCCCTCCACCACGCCGCAAAGGGCCTCACAGGGCAAAATAGAGGTCTTTACGGACGTCTCCGGCACGCGCAATTATAAAGCGCTCTACCGCGCCGCGCATGACTACCACAAAAGACACAACCCTCCAACTGTAGACCGCGAATATTGGCGGACGCATATAGCCGGAGAGGATATGCCTCCTCAAGTGGAGCTTGACTATTGGGAGGAGGCCGCAACGGATATAAGCGCCACGGCAAACGCCTATAACAATGACCCTTTTCTTACAGGCCTGTTGGTTGCTATCTATGATGAGTTAGGCCGCGAATATGACGCGCTGAGGGGATACAACAAAGGTACTATAGAATTGTTTGCAAGCGCGCAAATGCTAAAATGCCATTTCATGAAAGAGGAAAGAGAGGGAAGCGGTATTTGAATATGAATCTGCGATGTTGGATTTACATCTCCACACCGCCTCCTGTGGGCTTTGCGCGCGCGTGGGCCCGCACTGCCGGCGCAGGCCCTGTGTACCGATTGCGCACCCGCGCGCGAGCGTCTCTTTTGTCCGGGACAGCCCCGAGTATGTCGCCCTGCCGGCGGCCTCTTTTCCTGGAGGGGGGAGGAGAAAATGCGCGCAAGGGGTAGCCAGCCGCCCTTAACGGAGGTAAGGCTCAGGCTTTACCTCCGCCTTTTCTTTCTCTTAATGTGCGAATACATGAAGATAGTATTGACAAAAACGAAAAGAGCCTTTATAATAGCAGATGAGGGGATACATCATACAGCTACTCATACAGATGTGTATACACATAACGGAGGCGGAGACAATGAGCGAACTTATCAGAGTGGAGAGCGGAGCCGTACAGGCTCAGGCCTTGACGGATGACCTCTATATCCGTTTTGTGAACTACATAGACGCAAAGCCTAAGACGGTGGCAACCTATACGCGCGCTCTCAAGCAGATGTTTAAGTATTTTGCGGAGAACGGCATAACTCAGCCTCAGAGGGAGGATATTCTCTCCTACAGGGAGAGCCTCAAGGCCTCAGGGCATAAGCCTACTACAATTCAAAACTATATCACCGCCGCGCGCCTTTTCTTTGCATGGCTGGAGGCGGAGCGTATCTATCCGAATGTAGCCGCGCATATCAAAGGCGCTAAGCTGGACAGAGACCACAAAAAGGACTACTTGACCACACGGCAAGTAAAGACGGTATTAGCCGATATAGACCGCTCCACGCCTCAGGGCGTTAGAGATTACGCTATCCTTGCTTTGATGATAACGGGAGGCCTCCGCACGGTGGAGGTAGCGCGCGCCGATGTGGGAGACCTCCGCACGGTAGGAGATGATACAGTCTTATTCTTACAGGGCAAAGGCAGAGACGAAAAGACGGAGTATGTAAAGCTCTCCGCGCCCGTTGAGGCCGCTATCCGCGCTTACCTCAAGCAAAGAGGAGAGACGGCCTCCACCGCGCCGCTATTCGCCTCTATGAGCAACAATAGCAAAGGCGGACGGATGACAACGCGCTCTATTAGCCGCATTGCTAAGGACAGCATGATAGAGGCCGGATACAATAGCGACCGCCTCACCGCTCACAGCCTCCGGCATAGCGCCGTGACGCTCAGCCTCTTAGCCGGACGGAGCCTTGAGGAGGTTCAGCAATTCGCACGGCACGCGAATATAGCGACAACGCTTATTTACTCTCACGCGCTGGACAAGGCTAAAAACGGATGTGCGGAGGCTATCACAAGCGCTATTTTCTAAGGCTCATACACAGCCTCATACAGATGTGTATACACACAAGGCAAAGAGCCTCACAAGGGCTTGAGCATAGAAAAAGAGGCCTTAGCTCTCTACCGCGGCAAACGCATTATTTCCCTGAATTGCCTTGTCGCCTGTGTGGTGGTGAGGCCTTAGCAAGTTCTATTTTGAGGAGGGACTAACATGAGCGCGATCACATATCTTGAAGTCTGTTTGCCAAACCATCGAACGGTGGGGGAAATCATGTTTATGGGAAAGCCGGGATTTGTTTTCAAGAATACTTGCGCTCTTCCGCGCTTTCAGAGTCGCCGTTGTGTTCTGCAAGCGCCGCGCGAAGCACCTCACCAACCTCTGGATCTTCGGCCAAAGATTCTGCCGTTTCCGGGACGCACGTGGCCTCGCACAGGAGAAGAAGCGCTTCCTTCACGTTTTCGGGAACCAAGGGTAAATAAGCCTCCGGCCGCTAAAAGACAAGAGAAGAGCGGTTAAACATGGTAGCAAGGCGAGAAATTGGAGACTTAGCGGCAGAGCGTATAGCCGATGACCTCAGCGCGCTTGAGAGCGAATACCTCAGCGCACGCGCTCAATGAGGCGCTATGTAGCTCAATGGCGGAGGCCGTACAGAAAACACAGCCTCCGCCGCCTCAATGTAGAGGCGCTCAATAACAGGATGGAGCAAAGAGCCGCTAAGCTGATAAGGCGCGCGCTCAAGGGAGATACAGACGCGCTTGTCACTATTCTAAAGGCAACGGGAGACTTACCTAAGGACTACGAACTATCAGAATGAGAGGAGGCCTGTAGGATGATAACTATAGCCGTCATAGCGCAAAAGGGCGGAGTGGGCAAAACCTCCAGCGCGCACGCTATCGGTATAGGCCTTGCTAAGTACCACTCCGCAAAAGTGCTTTTTGTGGACACAGACGCGCAAGGCAACCTTAGCCGCACGATGGAGGCCGACAATAGCGGCACAAGCGGAGCGGACGCGCTGGAGGTATTAACAGGCCGCGCCACGGTGGCGGAGGCGATACAGCGCACGCCACACGGGGATATAGTGGCCTCCTCTCCGGCATTGAGCGGAGCTGATAGAGAGCCGTCTCTCTCTAAGGTAGGCCGCGAATATCGCCTAAAAAAGGCGCTGGAGGCCGTCTCAGAGGCCTTTGACTATTGCATAGTAGACACGCCTCCGGCACTCTCAATTATCACGGTGAACGCGCTCACAGCCGCCGACAAAGTGATAATACCCGCTCAGGCCGATGATTACAGCTTAGAGGCGCTCAGCCGCTTGAGAGAGACAATAGAGACGGTAAAGGCCTATTGCAACCCTTCTCTATCGGTGGACGGTATTCTCCTCACCCGTTACAATGGCAGAGCCGTTATCAGCCGTGAAATAGCGGATATGATGGAGGCGGAGGCCTCAGCGCTCAACACGCGCATATATCAGACGCGCGTTAGGGAGTGTACAGCCGTCAAAGAGGCTCAGGCCGTGAGAGAGGATATATACAGCTACTCACCACGGAGCAACGCCGCTAAAGACTACAGAGCCGTCATAGATGAATTGATAGGAGGCGCTCAGGATGGCATCTAAGACTTTCAAGGACAAAATGCAACAAAAAGCCGCCGTCAACCCTACTCTACAGTTCATCTCCACGCCGGAGCCGGAGGAGGAGCAACCTCACCGCCTTGAGATAGAGACAAGGCCGCTCTATAAAAGAGCTGAGGAGCCTCAGACGGTGGAGGAGGGCAAAGGCAAGCGCAAGGCCTCCACGGCCTCCAGCACGCCTAAAAAGGCTCCTCCAGCACGCCGCGCACAACCTCAGTATGATGAGGAGACAAAGAGCCGCCGCCTACAGCTCCTCTTAACGCCGTCTCTCTATGAGGCCGTCAAAGATAAAGCCGCTGAGGCGCGCTTGAGCGTGAACGAATATATCAACTCAATACTAAAGGACGCTGTTAGCAGAAAGTGAGGCCGCGATATGGGAGAAATTAAAGTTTATACGCTTGATGAGGTAGTAGACCTCCTCCACGTTACAAAGCGCTCAGTCTATACCTACATCAAAGAGGGCAAGCTCAAGGCCGTCAAAATTGGCAAGTATTGGCGCGTGACGCAAGAAAACCTTGAGGACTTTCTCTCTAAAGGCACAAAGAGCGCTACCGCCTCCTACAGAGTAAAGCCGGACGGAGGTGCGGAGCAATGACCTTTGAGGAGTTTAAGGCTATCGTCAAAGACGGCATAGCAAAGGGAGAGGTAAAGCTCAGCAAAGACCTTAATGAGCTGGACTATGCTATCCAATACGCATTAGGGCAAGAGATGGAGGCCACAGGCCGCAAAGACTTTACCACCACGGAGAGAGCGGAGCTTATCAAAAAGCATTGCGGAGAGGCCGCTTACAACCGCGCTATGATGGAGGCCTCAGCTCCTCCGGCATCCGCGCCGCTACAATGAGCTTATGTCCGCAAATTATCATTAGCAGACGTAAAAATAAGCCTGAGAACGGGCAAATAACAGGCACTTTATAGCGCCACACTCAACCGATGCATGAAAGGGGATGAGCCTTTAGGATGAAAACCACGGATAAGAAACTTGAGTTTATCCGTCTCAGGGCGGAGGGCAAGAGCTACAGGGCGATAGAGGAGACCATAGGGGTAAGCCGGAGTACCTGTAGCGAATGGGAAAGAGACCTCAGCTCGGAGATAACCCGCCTCCAGCAAGAGAGCCTTGAGGAGCTATACAATGCCTATGGTATGGCACGGGAGGCACGTATCCGCCGCCTCGGAGATACCCTCCAGCGCATTGATGAGGCCATAGCCGAGGTAGACTTTACGCAGATAGCGCCAGAGCGCCTCTTAGACCTCAAACTCAAGTATACCGCCGCGCTCAAAGAGGAACATAAGGCCACGGCTTACACGGAGGCCTCGGGAGCCGCCAATGATACCCTTGAGGCAATACAAGACCTCTACCGCCGCACGGCCTCCGGAGAGACCTCCTCGGAGCAAGCTAAGACGGAGCTGAGTATCCTTGACCACATGGTAGACGGATACAACCGTGCTAACCCGCTGGAGATGTTCTCATTATAACCCGCCTCAGCCTGTAAGAGATGGAGCCTCGGCCTCCGCGCTGGAGCCTATCTCCTATCGGCTGTAGTGAAACCGGAGGAGAAGTAAACGTGTTTTTGATAGACGATATTCTCAAGATGCTCAAGGCGGATACAGACGCAACCCGCCTCCGGATGCTTAAGAACGACGTAAAAACCGCCGTGTACGCCGCTGAGCAAATCTTAGGCCCAGGCGGAGGTAAAGATAAATTCGCCTATGCGATGGACTACCTTACGAATAAAAAAGGGTATGACCCGGATAAGGATATGCTCCGGGGGCTGATAGAGGCCACCGTCTTCCAGATGCATAAAGATATGACGCACATACGCAGGGCAAAGGCGGCAAAGGCGGAGACCGCCGAGGAGTTTAAGGCTAAGTATGGCAAAAAGCGCTTTACCGCCGCGAACGCTGGTAAGGCTCTCATATACCGCTTTATTTATTGGACGTACCTCAAAAATGAGGGTATGACCAATGAGAAGATAGCCGCTCAGCCGCTCTACAATATGGACAATATTCGCCGCAAGCCGGAGACGCTAAAGGATGCTCTCCAGTATAACGTTTATGTGAACCTTCAAGAATGGCTCACAAATGCCTTTGATAGCGCCGTCTATATCCGCAACGCCACGGACGGAGTTATATCTCACTTCTATACCATTGTGGCGGACGCTATAGCCGGAGAGAACCTCAGAGCGGCCTTAGGAGAGGCTATCCATGAGGATAAGGTAGCGCTATGGCTCTCCGCTCTATCGGTAGACGGCCTGAGGCCTACGAAAAGCGCCTATAACTTAGCGCTCAGCCTCAGAGCCAACATAGATGCAGGCCTCCGGTATCTCAACGTGTATAACACGCTCATAGACATGATAGGCAAAGAGATAGAGATACCTGAGTTTACCGTGTTTCAAGTCAATATCTCTAATACCAAAGACCGTATAGAGCGCCTCAACGCCGCCTTAGATCTCCTCAGGGATGAGATAAGCAATAGAGGAGTAGTACCGGATGGAGAGGCCGCACCCGCCATATCTCCAGCCTTTACGCCTAAGGAGATGGAGGCCACGCTTGAGGCATATAGAGAGGTATCTCCGGACGTACCGCCGATACCCGTTGATAATGTGACATACACGGAGCGCAACCTGAGAGCCTTTGTGCTGGAGGGTAGCAAAGCATGGACTAACCTTTTCTCTATCCTGAGTAAAGACTATTGCCGGAGGCACTAATGAGCGAAAATTACCGTAATAATGGCCTGTTACCAGAGGAGGCCGTCTTTGATAGAGATACCGCGCCGCGCCGAGGCTCCACCCCGGTAGAAAATGGAGGCTTGCCTTTTTTGCCTACAGACGATGAGGCCGAGGCTCAATACTCCAACGTACTACAAGGCAAACCTCTACACGGCCTCATAGCCTCCTCCACCGCTCACGGCAATATACAGCTTAACGCCGTGACGCATGAGGGGACTATGCAGAGTGAGGGCGTTTTGATAACGATAGATGAGGAGGCAATACAGGGTATAAGCGCTCAGACTTTCAAGGTATTGATACTCCTCCTCACCGCCGCCACTATCCAGCTACCGCGCGCGGACGCTATCACCGATGAGGCT
>OJQY01000782.1_pt1 | contig 10536 bp, 7 predicted proteins | sample 1599091 | NCBI WGS metagenome assembly OJQY01 (sample SAMN03922524, study PRJEB24848) | human gut metagenome | isolation source: stool sample | host: Homo sapiens | place: Germany | collected 2010-02 | reverse complement strand
GCCGTTGCCGTCGTAAAACGGGTGAATGTATTCGAATGCGTAATGGCACATCGCGGCACGCAACAGCGGAGGAATGGACTCGCCTGCAAGCAAAGCCAGCCACTTGGTCAGCTGCACTTGGATTTCCGACTCCGGCCATACTCCCTTGTGAATCGGCCGGCCGGCACCGTCGCAAATCGAAACTGCTTTAGCTCTAAACAGCATGCCATCAGGCTTGTCGGCATCTTTCAGCTCGCCATCCATCACCTGATTGTACATATTGCGTATATCTTGCAACGTTTTCGGCAAATCCAAATTCTCGGGCCCCTCGCCGGAAAGCCCGAGAAACAGTTTGGCAAGTTCGCTCAACCGTTTGTGCGGACCATCGACCATCGCGGCATCCAACGCGTCCGCAATCTCCTCGCGCGTGGTATGCACATTCTCTATCGTGTTTGTGTTCTGCATTTCCACACCGATGAGCTCCATCAGATATGCCTTGCGGGCGACTGGCGGCAATGTGGTCCACAACGCTTCAACCCGCACTTCCAAGCCGCGCACGGAATCCATGGCGTTAAGCAGCTCCCTGAACGCCACGGCGAACATCTCATGACCGTCAAATACGATTCCCGATCGATACGTCGAATAGCCGCTCAGCCTGCTTTCATACTCCTTTTCGGCCGCGTCCTGTGGTTTGAGAGTGGATGATGACACTGCCAGCGTCTGCCGTATGCTCTTGTATTCCATAATCGCCATCCTCGCAAAACGTGACCATAAACCAAGCCATATAACGCTGTTATATATACAAAACAGCGAAAACGTCACCATAGAAGTGCATAAATAATATGTCTATGCATACAAAAAGTCAAAAATGTAGGTATAGCGACTGCTAAGCAATGTCACAAACCGTACGGAACCGTCGTAGTGCGGCAATCGTCATTCCTGTTGCCACTGCTATGGCTCCGCATGCCCATCCGCATTTTGTAACCCGAAACGGGCAATCGCAGTAACAAAAGCCGGAAAGCCAAGCCAAAACAGGAATAGCCAAGTATGGAAACCGCATCACCATCCGGCTTTTGTTACTCGGAACGGGCGGTTGCGGTAACAAAATGCGGAAGGGTGAGCCAAGACGGGACGTAAGGCCAAGGAAGCGCGGGGCGGAGAACCCATGCAGGACGCGGAGAACCCATGCGGTGCGGGAGGACTAGGCGCGGGGATGTACTCGATTGAGGGCACGCTGGACGGTGTCGCGGGTGGAGCCGGCGCCGTTGCCGCGGACGCCGAAGAAGACCATGACCACCATGATGAAGCAGATGGTGGCGCTCACGCGCAGCGCCCACTGGATGCCGAACACGTTCGCCGCGGCATACATGCCTTTCGAGCCGCCGAGCGCGGCCCAACGCACAGACGTGAACGTTTCCATCAGAATCACCAGCACGGGTGCGCCGATGGCACCGGCAATCTGACGGACCGTGTTCGTGACGGCCGAGCCGGCGCTCACCTCCTCAGGTTCCAGGCAGTTCAGCGACCATGTGGTGATCGGCATAAGCACGAATCCCATGCCGATTTGGCGCACGAACTGCCATATCGACACCCACCAAATCCATGAGGTCATGGAAATCAGACTCATCATGATGGTGCCGAACAGCAGGGTGATCGAGCCGATCAGCGCCACCGGACGCGCGCCGAAACGGTCGAGTGCCTTGCCTCCGAAGAACTGCGCGATGCACTGGCCGAACGCGCCGGGCAGCATCACCAGACCGCTGATCGTGGCGGAATAGCCGCGGCAATCCTGAATGTAGAGCGGCATGATCACCATGATCGAGCTGAAGGCGAAGAACGACAGCGCGGCGGTGACGGTGCCGACGGTGAAGCTCTTGTTTTTCAGCACGCTCAGGTTGAGCAGCGGAGGCTGCTTGGACGGGTCGGCCGACTGCCGGCGAGCGCCGTGGATCTGGCGCAGCACGAACCAGACGATGCCGACCACACCGATGAGCATGGCGAGCCACACCATCGGATGCGTGAACGGATACGATTCGATGTTCGTGAAGCCGAACATGAGTCCGCCGAAGCCGAAAATCGACAGGCCGACGGAGAAGAAGTCGGCTTTTGCGGACGCGTCGCGCGTGCCGAAATTACGCAAGCCGAAAATCGCAAGAAGCAGCGAAATAACGCCGATGACCGTCAGTGTGAGGAAAATCGATCGCCAGCCGTTCAAATCGGTTTGCACACCACCCAACGTGGGGCCGATCGCGGGCGCGACGCTCATGGCCATGCCGACGGTGCCCATCGCCATGCCACGGCGGGACAGGGGGTAAATCGAAAATACCGTGATTTGCAGGACCGGCCACATCACGCCGGTGCCGACGGCTTCCAGCAGACGGCCGATCAAAACCAGTACGAACGATGAGCCGAGCCAGGCGAACACCGAGCCGAGCGTGAACACCGCCATCGACGCGATCACGATCTGGCGGGTGGAGAATCGGCGGGTCAGGTAGGCGGTGAGCGGCACCATAACGCCCATGACGAGCTGGAAGATCGACGTCAGCCATTGGCCGGTCGTCACGGAAATGCCGAAATCGGACACGATGGTGGGCAGTGCGGCGCTCAACTGCAGCTGCGTGAAGTTGCCGACGAACGTGATAAAGGTGAGAATGGCGATCGATACGAACGCGGCATGCGTCAGATGGTCGTTTTGGTACGATTCCTCGCGCGTGAGCGGGCAGGATAGGCTGTGGCGATTGTTGTTGCGGTTGTTGCCGCTGTTGTTACTGCCGTTGCCGCCGTTGTTGTGGCCGCCGTCGCTGCCGTTGCTTCCGTGGACATCGCGGTTCGGACGCGGTTTTGTCTCCGGTTCCATATTCTTCAGCAATTAAACCCCTCCGTTTGCAGACTGCACAAGTCTAATACCGTGGGTAGCCGGAGCGTGCGGCAAGGGTGCGGGAAGTCTCGTATAACGGAAGTGTCGGTGCGGCGGAAATCAGGCTTTGCCGAGCATTGTCAGCACGATCAGCACCACATTCAATGCGACGATCAGCGCGGCGACCGCGATATTGACGACGTGCTTGACCGGACCGTCCACGTACTCCCCCATCAGCGTGCGGTCGTGCGTGTAACGCATCAGCGGAATAATCGCAAATGGAATGCCGACCGACAACACGACCTGGCCGACGATCAACGCTTCCGTCGGATTGTTGGCGAACCACAGCACCACCAACGCGGGTACCAGCGTCACCACACGGCACGCCCACATCGGCGCCTTGATGCGTAGCAGGCCGTGCATGATTTCGCTGCCGGCGTACGTGCCGACCGACGTGGAACTCAGGCTCGACGCAAGCAGACCAATCGAGAAAATCGTGCCGGCCACCGGGCCGAGCACATGCTGAATGGCCCGTTGCGCGCCTTCGATGGTGTCGGTGCCGGTCATGCCGTACAGCGAGTTCGCGGCGAGGATGAGCAGCGCGAGGTTGACCGAACCGGCCAGTATCAGCGCCCAGGCAACGTCGATTTTGCTGCCGTGAAGTAGCTTTTTGATGCTCGGCTTCGCTTCGCCGGGGGCGTAATGGTCGTTGACGAGCGTGGAATGCAGGTAGATGGCGTGCGGCATGACCGTGGCACCCAGCATGGACGTGGCCATAAGCACGGTATCAGTGCCTTTGAAGCGTGGAATCAAGCCGGCGACGACTTCTTTCGGATTTGGCGGGGCGATGAACAGGCCGGCGATGAAACCGAACGTAATCACCAGCAGCAGGCCGATGATCAGTTTTTCGAAAATGCGATGCGTGGCGCCTTTTTCGAAAATCAGCAGCACCGTCGACACCGCGCCGATGATGCAGCCGCCGACGAACAGCGGCAGACCGAACAGCAGTTTCAGTGAGATCGCACCGCCGATCACTTCCGCCAGATCGGTGGCGATGGCGATTACCTCAGCCTGCATGAAGAACATGAAACGGCCCGCGTCGCCAAGCCGTTCGCCCAGGATTTCCGGCAGGCTTTTGCCGGTGACGATGCCGAGTTTCGCGGACTGGTATTGGATAAGCACGCTCATGCAGTTGGCCAGCACCAGCACCCACACCAGCAGGTAGCCGTAGCGCGCGCCCGACGTGATGTTCGCCGCCACGTTGCCCGGATCCACGTATGCGACCGCCGCCACGAACGCGGGGCCGAGGATGCCGGCGAGCGCGTGGCCGTGGTGGTACGGCCGGGCGGATCGGTCATGCTGCGCAGTGATCGTCATATTCTTCGAATCCATATCGTTCTTCATATCCACGCAACGTTATAGTGCGTTTTCCGCGCAGAATTGTTACGTCTGTTACGGAAAGCTGAACAGCTGCCGAACATGCGCCGATTGTGGGGCGGACAGACCGCGATCACGGAAGCCGCTACACTGGTGCGAAGAACATTGCATTTCGACTCAAGGGGTTGTTCCATGGCTGTTTTCCACACTCCGATGATCACGCTTTCCGACGGCAATCTGATTCCGCAGATCGGCTTGGGCGTGCTGCGCATCGACGACGAGGGCGTTACCCCCGTGGTCGAGAGCGCGCTGGAAGCCGGCTATCGTCATATCGACGGCGCCGCGGGGTACAACAACGAGGCGGGCGTGGGACGCGCGCTGCAGAACGCGGGGTTCACGCAGGGTGAGAATCGCAAGAACCTGTGGGTGACGACGAAGCTGCGCGATTCGGAACAGGGGTACGATTCCGCGCGCAAGGCGTTCGACCGCCAGCTCGGCCTGCTGCAGCTCGACTACGTGGACATGTACATGCTGCATTGGCCGACGCCGTTCGACTGGCGTTCCGGTGAGACTTGGAAAGCGTTCGACGAATTCCGCGCGGAGGGTCGCGTGCGTACGCTCGGCGTGTGCAATTTCCTGCCGGAGCATCTTGAGCGGCTGCATAAGGAAACGGGCGAATACCCGGCCGTCAACCAGATCGAACTGCATCCCACGTGGCAGCAGCGCGAGGTGGTGGCGTACTGCAAGGCGCACGGCATCGCGGTCGAGGCGTATTCGCCAATGGCCCGCGGCGCCGACCTGAACGCCGGCGACGGCGTGATCGCGCGCATCGCCGAAGCGCATGGCGTCACGCCCGCGCAGGTGATTCTGCGGTGGCACATCGAAAACGGCACGATCATCATCCCCAAGTCGGTGCATGCGGACAGGCAGAAGCAGAACCTCGACCTGTTCGGATTCGTACTCAGCCCGGCCGAGCATGCGGCCATCGATGCGCTCGACGGGCCGACGCGCGCCGGGCACGATCCGATGACGTTCACGTACGCGTGAGACTGCTTAGGGTGCGATGACAAGGCGCGGATCGCGTGACGGCACGCATTTTCGTAAGAAGCTGCTCAATGCCGACGGGCCGGTGGAACGCATACTGATCCTGCTGGTGATCGCCGTGGTGGCGGGCGTCACCATCGGCCTGCTCATGCCGAAAGCAAACCCGACCGTCGGCGAAATAACAGGCGAATACACCGCGTCCGGCAGCGCCGCGCAGACGCTGCAGCAGCTGACGGTCGACGATAATCAGCGGCACGCCGGCTACGATCGCGACCTGTTCGGCTTCCGCCAAACCGACGACGACGGCAACGGATGCGACGTGCGCGAAGACGTACTGGCGCGCGACCTGACCGACGTGCGCTACCGGCAGCATGGATGCAAAGTGGAATCGGGCACGCTGGCCGACCCGTACACCGGCAAAACAATCCACTTCGTACGCGGCGCGCGCACCTCGTCGGCGGTGCAGATCGACCATGTGGTGGCGTTGGAGAATGCCTGGCGGTCGGGCGCGAGCACGTGGGACCAAGCCAAGCGGTACCGGTTCGGCAACGATATGTACAACCTGCTCGCGGTGGACGGGCCCGCCAATCAGGAGAAGGGATCCGCGTCGGCCGCGTACTGGCTACCCACGAACGGCGCGTACCGGTGCGAGTACGTGGCCCGGCAGATCGGCGTGAAAGCCAAGTATGGGCTGAGCGTCACCACCAAGGAAAAGCGGGCGATGCTGTCCGTGCTGCATGGCTGCCCGGCGCAAAGCGTACCGGAGCGGTGAGGCGCGTGGCAGATGGCGGAGCGTAGGTGCGCGGTGAAGCGTAGGTGAGTGGCGGAGTCTCCCGAAATGTGTCACGATTCGAAATTTTGGCCATTTTTTCGAATCGTGACACATTTTTCCTTCCAAAAAAGCAATACGGGGGTATAAAACGACATATTCCCAAGGAAAATGCCTCAAAAACATACCCCCGAACCGAAAGTGATGTGTCACGATCCAAAATTTTGGTCTTTTTTTCGAATCGTGACACAAAAAACAAGCCTCCTATATCCTGTGCGCAACCAAACGTATCGGGATGACGCGCGACGAACACGATTATCAGCGGCTTTCAAGGATTCCAGCGCCGATCGCCACAAAAGAGGCACAACACCGAGGAGTCGCGATCATGCGGAAAGCGGGCGGCCTCACGCGCGCACCCAACGAAACCGCATCAGTCAAGCAGCCTAAGCTTGCGGGCTTTCTGATAACGCAGCACCACTTTGCGCCATGGCAAGGGCGTGGTCACCCCAATCGGCCGACCGACGATCGAAGACAACGCATGGGCGACGTTCATGGCGAACGCGGCGCGATGCAATTCGTCGGACAAATCCAGCTGCGTGACCGAAAACACAGTCCAACCAGCGGCCGCAAGACGCGACAGCTTGTTCTGATCGCGCCGATATTGCGCACGGTCAGTACGATGATGGTCACCCTGATAGTCCAGGCCAAAACGATGCTCGGCATCGACAAGATCCAACGTCACCGCAGCGCCATTCGCAAAATTCACGCCGGGGACCACACAGTTCGGTTGCATAATCGGCAGGCCATAACGCACAAGAGTCAGCCTCATTTCGGTCTCCTTGGGGGAATCGCTGCCTGACTGCACGAGCGCCAACGCATCCAGACACTTGCTCCGGTATGGGACGTTCTCAGTTTTAACAAACTCAATCAGCCCCTTGCGAGTGGCGAATCGATGGCGAATCAACGACTCCGCAACCATGACGATGTCCTGGATACCCCACCGGCCGGCAGCCAAAGACCACGCCGGAACGGGCATAAGCACCGGAACTCCAGCAACCTCACGCACGTGTCGCGCGGACAAGCCCTTCCAGACATGCACGGTCACATCGGCCGACACCGATGTGCTTTTCTTCACACGGCCGCGACGAGCCGGCGATTGGGCGACCGTATGAAGTTTCGCCGGGGATTGCGGGAATTGGGAAGGCTGAGAAGCCGACTGCCGAAGACCTGGAATCTGATTCCGAGAAACAGCCTGGGAAGCCGGGAAATATTGAAAATCCGAATCCGGGAAATCCTGCCCTAAGCGGATAGAGTGCTCGGAATGGCCGAAAGCCGGACTTTCTCCACTCCATCCATAGTCCACGTCCGTCCCAGCGTAACCGCCTTGCGACGAACGCAGCGAAACAACGGAGCAATCACTATCTGCGGGCAGCTCGACGCCCCAAATCGCGAGCGCGGTCTCGTGACTTACGGGATGCCGCAACTCCACGGACTGGGCAATGCGGAGAATACGCCAGCTGGCTTCGGACAGGGTCGCCCGCTGGATCGGCTTGTATGCATCATCAGCATTCATGGCGTGCAATATAAACGATGGCAACGGTTTGATGTGCGTTTTTCCAAAGTTGTGGTCGGAGAACATGCGATTTGGGGCAGTTCAGCATGGCATGGCCGTAATTCCAACGATTTGGAGCGCAACAGCCTGTGGATAACCAATGGAGATGGTTCCAAGCTACCACCGCAGCCTTTACAAGGGACGCGGCCTGGCACTTCCGGAAGTGCGGCAAACCGGTATTTCTTTTCGCTTGGGGAATCGGGGATGGATCAGCCTCAGCCCAGCCTTCAAGGCAATTCGGACCAATTCATCACGAACCAGCACAAACTAGTCTCAAGCGAGCCTTGAACCAGCTTTGGAGCGGAATCTTCCGCTATAAATGTGTCACGATTCGAAATTTCGGCTGTTTTTTCGAATCGTGACACATTTTTCCTTCCCCAAAAACAATACGGGGGTATAAATCGGCGCATTTCCAAGGAAAATGCCTCAAAAAACATACCCCCGAACCGAAAGCGATGTGTCACGATTCGAAATTTCGGCTGTTTTTTCGAATCGTGACACAAAACAAGCGACACGGGCAGTACCGGAAGAGTAGGTCCAAGGCCTGCTCTGGAAAGGGCGGAGCTGGCGCACAGATAGCGTGGGCAGTGCCGGAAGAGCGGAATCAAGGCCTGCGACGGAAGCGAGGAGGGCACTCAGGGGAGGAGAAGGCATGCGGAAAGCGGGAGCACTAGGCGGCGCGAAACCAAACACGCGACACTAGGCACGGGTGGTGGCGCGGGCTATGATGCGGGATTGGGTGGTGATGAGCTCCGGTTCCAACGTACGGCTGCCGTCGATGCGGTTGATGATGCGGCTGACCGCGGTCGGCGCGATCCAGTCGAGGCAGGAATCCATGGTGGTCAGCGGCGGCTGGAAATATGCGGCTTCCTCGTTGTTGTCGAAGCCGATCACCTGCACCCGGTCGGGCACCGCGATGCCGTTCGCTGCCAAAGTGAACAGTGCGCCCAACGCAAGCTGGTCGTTGAACGCCACGATGCCATCGAAGGGGATGCCGGAGTCGACGATGCGCTGCGTCATGCGCGCGCCCGAGCCGATGGTCCAATCCTGGCCGACGTTGGGCACTAGCCGTGTGTCCAATTCGACGCCTTGGTCGGCACACGCTTCGAATATGCCTCGCATGCGCAGCTGCGCGTTGCCTTCCACGGCGTCGCGCAGCTCGAGGATATGCTCCGGATCGGTTCGCGAGCCGATCACCGCAAGATTCGTGGCACCGTGGTCGAACAGGTATTGCGCGGCGAGACGCGCCTCCTGGACGTCGTCCGGGGTGACATGGTCCGCCTTGCCATGCGTGGACCGCGCGCCCACGCAGACCAGCGGATAATCCACGTCCAGGTCCTCGGGATCGAGATCCTCGACTTCGGAGATGGACAGGATCATGCCGTCCGACACCGTGGCATTGAAGTTTCGCAACAGCGCGCGGGCACCCTGCGCGGATCCTTCCGCATACGTGGTGATGTACACGGAATAGCCGTAGATGCGGGCCGCGTCGATCACCCGGTTGGCCAGTTCGGCCAAATATGGCGCGGTCAGGCTCGGCACCGCGAGCGTGATGAAGCCGGTTTTGCCGCGATTGAGATTGCGGGCCGACACGTTGACGCGGTAGCCGAGCCTGTCGATGACGTCCTGCACTTTTTCGCGTGTGGCGTCGGCCATGCGGCCGGAATGGTTGATGACGTTCGACGCGGTTTTGAGGGAGACTCCGGCCTCTTGCGCCACTTCACGCAGTGTGACGCGTTTCCTGTCAGACTTGTCCGGCTTCACTTCGGCCATATCTCCCCCTAACCGCATCCGTCATCGATATTCGACTTCCGACTTTACCGCCTTACCACGAGCACGCCGTTGCGGCGCACGGTGTACGAGCCGGGCTTTTCCTCCCGATCCGTCTGGAACAGGATGACCGGCTCGCCTTCGATGCCTTGCAATTCGACCGTCTTCTTGCCACGGGGCAGGTAGAAGTCGAAGGTGGCGTCGGCGGAGGCGCGCACGGTGTGCAGCACGTCGGCATTCTCCTGCGACGAGGCCGCGAGATATGCGCGGACCAGCTTCGTCAGATCGGCCACATCCAGGTCGCAGCCGACGAAATACGCTTCGCCGGAGCCGTACGGATTACGGGTGACCGCGGCCGTGCCGTCGAGCTCCCATTCGTCCGCTTCCTCGCCGGCGTACGTGGCAAGCACCTGCGCGTGTTCGCCGGTCACGTTCACGTCGTTCTGCCACAGGCGGGTCGTGGTGCCGTCCAGCGCGGCCGAATCGTCGGCGGACGACAGTCGGATCTCGCCCGGCTCGCCTTCGGCTTCGGCGCCGAGGATGTTGAATTCCTCGCCGCGGACGCCCAGCATCGAGCGCAACAGGCCATCGCCCGCGCCCGGGTATCCGCCGAGCCAAGTGTGGAAATGCTCGTCGATCAGTCCGGTCGCGTAGCCGACCACCACGCGGCCGCCGGCGGCCGCGAAGTCGGCCAACCGCTGCGTGTCGGCGGCGCTCAGGATCAGCACGGTCGGCAGCACGACGGTCTTGTACGAGCTCCAGTCGTAGGCGAGCGGCACGATGTCGGCGCGCGAGCCCACGTCCAGGAACGCGCGGTACCAGTCGCGCACGTCATGCCAGTGGTTGAGTTTCATGCTCGGCAGGGTCTGGGAGCGGGTGGCCCATTCCGATTCGGCGCTGAAGAGGATCGCCGTGTCGGAGTGCGCCAATTCGGTGCCCTGCACGCCGGCGTCGGCGAGCGTGTGCAGCGACGCGCCCAGCTCGCACACCTGGCGGAACAGCTTCGTGTCCTCGCCGGCGTGCGGAACCATGGCCGAATGGAACGATTCGGCACCGAACGCGGACGCGCGCCATTGGAAGAAGTTGATGGCGTCGGCGCCCATGGCCACATGGGCCAGGGAGTCACGC
>OJQY01000771.1_pt1 | contig 10743 bp, 7 predicted proteins | sample 1599091 | NCBI WGS metagenome assembly OJQY01 (sample SAMN03922524, study PRJEB24848) | human gut metagenome | isolation source: stool sample | host: Homo sapiens | place: Germany | collected 2010-02 | reverse complement strand
CGGCGGGCTTTCTCGCGGGCGGCCCGTGCCTGCGCGCGACGTTCGCTGCGTGTGCGGACGGCTTCGGGAACTTCGGCCGCGGCTTCCGGAAGGGTATATGCCGGAATGGAATCGTGGGTGCGGGTGCTGTCCGGGGCGGCTGCGGCGAACACGCTCCGGGGTGCGGACGCGCCGAACACCAGCTGGGCGAAGAGCAGGATCAGCGCCGCCGAAAACAGATATTTTACCCTAAGTTTATCCAAAATTCCAATAATTTTTCGTACCTTTGCCGACATGTCGGCAAAAACGCCTGAATCAGGTCTCCGGCGACCTCCCGCGGGGTTTTCAGGCGCGACAAAGATAGGTAAAAAATTACAGAAAGCTTACACTTGATCTCTTAAATATGCGCACACGACTGTTCCTGTTATTCGCATTTGCGGCCGTAACCGTTCTTACGAACGCGGCATCGGCCGGGAATATTGCGCACGGAGTCGAAGTTGTGGTGATCGACCCCGGTCACGGCGGCAACGATCCCGGTGCGCACTACGGCGGAACCAGCGAAAAGGACCTGACGCTGAAGGTGGCTCTCAAGCTCGGCAAAATGATCGAGGAGGGCATGCCCGGCGTGAAGGTGGTCTATACGCGCAAGACGGACAAGGCGCTGGGACCCGACAAGGCGAAAGACCTGCAGGCGCGCGCCGACATCGCCAACAAGGCCGGCGGCGACCTCTTCATTTCGATCCATGTCAATGCGGCCAAGTCCACGGCCGCGCGCGGCGTCGAGACGCTGATCATGGGCGAAAGCCCCAAGGAGCAGCGTTACAACGAAAACGCGCTGTTCGAGAACAACCGCGAGGACCTGATCGACATGTCCGACGAACGTACGGCGGCCATCGTGCGGGCCTATATCCAGAACCTGCAGTTCACCTACGGCGAATACAGCATGGCCATCGCGCGCTGCATTCAGAACAACTACCTGAAGGCGGGCCGCCATTCGCGGGGCATCAAACCCCAGCTGCTGCGCGTGCTCTATGCGACCGACATGCCGGGCGTGCTGACCGAGATCGGATTCCTCTCCAATTCGCAGGAGGCTGCCTACATGAAGTCGGAGAAGGGCCAGACCGAGATCGCCCGTTCGATTTACGAGGGCGTGAAGAACTATTCGGCCTATGTGCTCGAAACGCGCAACGCCGAAGAGGAGGCCGCTGCGGCGCCTAAGCCGGAGCAGAAACCGGAGCAAGTGGTCGTCGGCAAGGAGCCTGTGCGCGGGGCCGGCGGAAAGGCGGGGGCGAAGGACTCCGCCGCCAAATCCGAATCCGTGACTGCGCCGGCAGAGCGGGAGACGTCCGAAACGCAGACGCCGAAAACGGAGACTCCCAAGGCCGGCGCCCCGAAGCGTGAGACGCCGAAAGCCGAAACCCCGAAGCAGCCGGCTCCGAAACAGGACGCGCAGCCGCTGCGCTATACCGTGCAGGTGCTGGCCAGCCCCCAGACCGTGCCGGCTTCGTCCGAGCGGTTCAAGAGCTACCGCGGCAAGGTAAAGCAATATACGGCCGACGGCAAATACCGTTATAAATATTGCGTCGGCGAATACGAGACCCGCGCTGCGGCGCAGAAGCAACTGGCGGCGGTGCGCAAGGTCTTCCCCGACGCCTTTGTGGTGAGCTGCCGGGGAACTCGGATCGTGAAATAAAAACATACGAGATATGAAAAGGGAAGTTAAGATCGGAATTTTCGCCGTGGCGATGATCGGCGTCGCATGGGCGGGCATCCGCTTTCTGAAAGGATTCGATATTTTCAGCCGCAATGTCGAATATTATGCGGCTTACGACCAGATCAACGGCGTGCAGAACGCTTCGCCGATCATGATGAAGGGCGTCAAGATCGGTTCGGTGACGGGCCTGTCGTTCGACCCCGCCCGCAGCGATAAAGTCGTGCTGCGGTTCACCATCAAACGCGAGTACCGCATTCCGACCGATTCGGAAGCCAAGATTTTCAGCAACGGGCTGATGGGCGCCAAGGCGATCGAAATCACCTACGGCACGGCCGACACCTACCTGCATAAAGGTGATACGCTGCGGTCGAGCCGCGACCGCGACCTGATGGATGTGGCCGGTTCGGAGCTGGATTTCTTCAAGCAGAAGGTCTCGCAGCTCACCGGCGATCTGTCGCGTGCGCTCGACAACCTCAACAGGCTGATGGAGGACAACGCCGGCAATATCGCCGGGACGCTCGGCAACCTCAACTCCGTGACGGGCGACATGGCGCAGATCCTTTCCGCCGAGAAAAACAACCTGAAAAGCGCGCTGGAGAACCTTTCGAAGTTCTCCGACATGCTCGGCGACAACGCCCAGCGCGTGGACAGCATCATCGGCAATGTGGACCGGGTCGTCGCGCAGTTCTCCGAAGAGGAGTTCGCCGTCAAGCTTTCGCAGACCGTCGGGCATCTCGACGATCTGGTGGCCCGCATCGCGCAGGGCGAGGGCACGGTGGGCAAGCTGATGAACGATCCCGAACTTTACGATTCGCTCAACCGGGCCAGCGAGAATCTCTCCGCACTGCTGGCCGACGTCAAACAGTATCCGGGCCGTTACGTCCATCTTTCGCTCTTCGGGCGCAACCCTGAGAAGATGAAGGAGCGGGCCGACCGGAAGGCCGCGAAGGCCGCCGAGAAAGCCGAGCGCGATTCGCTCAGGCGGCTGCGGTAGCCCTTTACCCGACATAGCACCATGATTTATCCTGCAAACTTCGAGCAGAAGATCGGCTTCGACCGGCTTCGTGAACAGGTTGCGGCGCGCTGTACCATGCGTGCCGCCCGTGCGCGGCTGGCCGGCGAGACCTTTTCGACTTCGGCGCGCGAGATCGCCCGGCGGCTGACGCTTGCCGACGAGATGCGTCTGCTGCTCGATATGGAACACGAATTTCCCGGCGGGGAGTATCCCGACGTCGATCATATCGTCGCCAAGTTGCGCGTCGAAGGCTCATTCCTCGACGTCGAGGAAGTGGTGACGCTGCATCGTGCGCTGACGGTCGTCGGCGGCATCGTCGCGTTCATTCTCAACCGCGAAGAACAATATCCGGCGCTTCACGCCCGCAGCCGCGGCGTCGCGGCCTTTCCCGAAATCGTGCAGCGGATCGACGCCATCGTCGATCGTTTCGGCAACGTGAAGGACAACGCTTCGCCCGGTCTGCTGGAGATCCGGCGCGCCGTCCGCGAACGCGAGGGACAGGCCGCCAAACGCCTGCAGGCCGTGCTGTCGGCCGCCAAAAGCGCCGGTATCGTCGATGCCGACGCCCAGATTTCGATCCGCGAAGGCAAAGCCGTGATTCCGGTCGCCGCGGCCAACAAACGCAAACTGCAGGGCTTCATCCACGACGAGTCGGCCACCGGACGCACGTTCTACGTCGAGCCGGTCGAGGTGGTGGAGATCAACAACGAACTGCGTGAACTGGAATACGCCGAGCGGCGCGAGATTGTCCGCATCCTCTCGGAGTTCACCGATTCGGTGCGTCCCGATGCGGAATTGATCGCCGATTCGGGCGATTACCTCGCCGAGATCGACATGCTGCGCGCCAAAGGGCGCTGGGCCTCGGAGAACGGCTGCGTGAAGCCGATCGTCTCGACCGATGACCGGCTGGTGCTGAAAAACGCCCGCCATCCCTTGCTGCAGCAGACGCTCCGGGCGCAGGGCCGCGAGGTCGTGCCGCTCGACATGCAGCTGGACCGCCACAAGCATATCCTCGTCATTTCGGGGCCTAACGCGGGCGGCAAGTCGGTCTGCCTGAAAACCACGGGCATCGTGCAGTATATGTTCCAGTGCGGTTTCCTCGTGCCGGCGTCGGAGGTCTCCGAGCTGCCCGTGTTCCGGTCGATCTTCATCGACATCGGCGACGAACAGTCGATCGACGACGATCTTTCGACCTACTCGTCGCACCTGCTCAACATGAAGAACATGCTGGCCGGAGCCTCCTCCGCGACGCTGGTGCTGATCGACGAATTCGGGTCGGGTACCGAGCCGGTCATCGGCGGCGCCATCGCCGAAGCCATCCTCGAACGCCTGCTGGCCAAGGGGTGCTACGGCGTTATCACGACCCATTACGCCAATATCAAATATTATGCGTCGAACACCGAAGGCATCGCCAACGGCGCCATGATGTTCGACGTGCAGCATATCAGGCCGCTGTTCCGGCTCGAAACGGGCAAGCCCGGCAGTTCGTTCGCCGTGGAGATCGCCCGCAAGATCGGCCTGCCGGAAGAGATTATCCGCATTGCGGGCGAGAAGGCCGGTAGCGACCATATCAACATCGAAAAGCAGCTGCGCGAAATCGCCCGTGACAAACATTACTGGGAACAGAAACGCGACCGCATCCGCCTGACGGACCGCAAGGTCGAAGAGCTGGAGCAGACTTATGCCGAGCAGCTGGCGAAGATCAAGTCCGAGCGGCAGGAGATTCTGAAAAAGGCCAAGCAGGAGGCCCAGCGGCTGATCGCCGACGCCAACAAGCAGATCGAGAATACGATCAGGACCATCCGCGAAGCGCAGGCCGAAAAAGAGCTGACGCGGCTGGCGCGCCGCGAGCTGGACGACTTCCGCGATGCGGTCGAGCAGGCCGATACGGCCGAGAAGGACGCGCAGGTGGCCCGTGAGATCGAGCGTATCGAACGCCGCCGCCAGCGGCGCATCGAGCGCAAAACCCAGCGCGGCGAAGCGCAGGCGGCGGCTGCCGCCCCCGAACCGCCCAAACCCCGCGAGGTCGAAACCGGTTCCAAGGTCCGCATGGCCGGGCAGGATATGGTCGGCGTGGTGCAGTCGGTCAAGGGGAAGAAAGCGCAGGTCGCCTTCGGGCAGATACTTACCACGGTAGACCGGAAACTGCTGACCGTGGTGTCGAACAGCGAGTTCCGCGAAGCGACGCGCCCGCAGACGGCCCGTACGGTGGTCTCGGTCGATATTTCGGCCCGCAAACTCAATTTCAGGGACCATATCGACGTGCGGGGCATGCGCGCCGCCGAAGCGCTGGACGCCGTGCAGGATTTCGTCGATGACGCCTTGATGGTGGGCGTGGGGTCGGTTTCGATTCTCCACGGCAAGGGTACGGGGGCCTTGAAAGAGGAGATCCGCCGCTATCTGCGCACGGTTCCTGAGGTCGAAAGCGCCAAGGACGAGCATGCCGACCGCGGCGGGGCGGGCATTACGATCGTGACTTTTAAGATGGACTGACGATTTTTCGCGGCGTTCCGGCCGAATGCGGGGCAGATGCCTACAGACCGCAGGGCGGACGGAACGGAAAAATGATAAGAGGATGAATTACAGACTTTCACGTATTGCCGCCATTTGCGGCGGAAAGTTTTCGGGCTGCGATTCCGAGGTGCGGTCGGTCGTTACCGACAGCCGTTCGCTTTCGTGCGAGCTGGGGTGCCGCCCGATGTTCGTCGCCATGCGCGGCGCGAACCACGATTCGCATGATTTCATCGCCGGCATGCAGAGCCGGGGCGTGCGTGCGTTCCTCGTCGAGCGGGGTGTCGAAGCCTCCTCGTGCACCGGGGAGTGCGGTTTCGTGCAGGTGGACAACGCCATCGAAGCCCTTCAGCGGCTGGCGGCCTATCACCGGGCGCAGTTCCGGGGCACGGTGGTCGGCATCACCGGCTCGAACGGCAAGACCGTCATCAAGGAGTGGATCGCCGAGGAGCTGCCCGAAGGCATGAAATATTACCGTTCGCCGAAGAGTTACAATTCGCAGCTGGGCGTGCCGCTTTCGGTGCTGATGCTGGAGGGCGACGAGGAACTGGCGATTTTCGAAGCGGGCATCTCGAAACCCGGCGAGATGGAGCGGCTCGAACGCATCATCCGCCCCGACGCGGTGATCTTCACTTCGATCGGCGACGCCCATCAGGAGAATTTCATCAATCTGGAACAGAAATGCGACGAGAAGATGATTCTCGCCCGCAGCGCTTCCAAAATCATCTACCACAGCTATTACGAGCCGCTGGGCCGTATGGTCGCGGCGCATTTCGCCGACCGCCGTCCCGTCGATGCCGCCTCATATCCCGAAGTGCCCGAATCGGTCATAGGCAACGCCGCTTCGCGCCGCAACGCCCAGATCGTCGAGGCGTTCTGCGATGCGATGCGCTATCCCGCCCCTTCGTTCGCCGGGGCTCCTTCGGTGGCGATGCGTCTCGAAGTGAAGGAGGGCATCAACGACTCGATACTTATCAACGACGCCTACAACCTCGACCTCAATTCGCTGGCGCTGGCGCTGGACTACCTGCACAGCGTGGCGCTGAACCGCCGCCGTACGCTCGTACTGTCGGACATTTCGCAGAGCGGTCTCACGGATGACGACCTTTACGGCCGCGTGGCGGGCATGGTCGCACGCGCCGGAATCGACTTCCTGATCGGTATCGGTCCCCGCCTGAAACGCTATGCCGCGCTGTTCGCCTGCGACAAGGAGTTCTTTACGGCTACCGACGAATGCGTCGCGCGCATCAACCGCGACGCCGTGGCCGGGCGTGCGATCTTGTTGAAAGGCGCACGCGATTTCCGTTTCGAAAAACTGGTGCACCTGCTCTCCCGCAAAAGTCATACGACGGTGCTGGAGGTCGATCTCGACGCCATGATTCATAATCTCAACTATTTCCGGTCGAAGCTGAGCTTCGGGACCCGGCTCGTGGCGATGGTCAAGGCCGGTTCGTACGGCGCGGGCGATTTCGAAGTCGCGCAGATGCTCCAGCATCAGGGCGTGGACTATCTCGCCGTGGCGTTCGCCGACGAGGGCGTACTGCTGCGCGAGCGGGGGATTTCGATGCCGATCGTGGTGCTCAACGCCGACGCCGACAGCTTCGACGTGATGATCGCCAACCGGCTCGAACCCGAAATCTACAGTTTCCACTCGCTCGGCGCTTTCGCCGACGCCGTGACGCACGCGGGCGAGAGCCGTTATCCGATTCACGTCAAGCTGGATACGGGCATGCACCGGCTGGGGTTCGTGGAGCAGGAGATCGCGCAGTTGTGCGCGACGCTCGCCGCGACGCCGCAGGTCAAGGCGGCTTCGGTCTTCTCGCACCTCAACTGCGCCGACATGCCCGAAGAGGATGCCTATACGCGGGCGCAGATCGCCCTCTACGACCGCATGAGCGCGCAGCTCGCCGCCTCGCTGCCTTATCCGGTCATCCGCCATACGGCCAATTCGGCTGCCATCGAGCGCTTCCCCGAAGCGCAGTTCGACATGTGCCGTCTGGGGCTGGGGCTTTACGGCTTCGGGTTCCGGCACAACGACGCCCTGCGTCCCGTCTCGACGCTCAAAACCCGCATCGTGCAGATCAAACGCCTGCCTGCGGGCGATGCGGTGGGGTATGGCCGCGCCGGAAAGCTCACGCGGCCGACCACCACGGCCACGATACCGATCGGCTATGCCGACGGGCTGGACCGGCATCTGGGCTGCGGCCGCTGGTCGGTGCTCGTGGCCGGACAGCCTGCGCCGATCATCGGCCGGGTCTGCATGGACAGCTGCATGATCGACATTACGGACATTCCCGGCGTGAAGGAGGGCGACGAAGTGTCGGTCTTCTCGCCCGTGCCGGGCAACGACCTCGAAACGATGGCCCGTGTGCTCGATACGATCTCGTATGAAATCATGACCTCGGTTTCGGGACGTGTGAAACGCATCTATCTCAAGGAATAACGGGATGAAGTGCTACGACTGCGGCGGCCTGATCGCGCCCGGAGCGGACAAATGTCCCGCCTGCAACTGTCCGGCGGAGAGGATGCAGGCCGTGAAGTGTCTCGAAACCCGCCTGCTGACGGCCCGCGTCGAAGCGGAGTCGGCCCTCGACCAGCTGGGCCGGGCGAAGGTCGCGATGCTCTGCGCCGCGTTTTTCGCGCTTGTCGGCGGCGTGGTCGTGCTGGTGCATGCCGGGGGCGACGCGACGATGCGGGCCGTCGGGATTTTCATGGCTGCGCTGGCATGCGTCTACGCGGCACTGGCCTTTCTTGTCCGGAAAGCTCCGCTGACGCTTTCGATCGCGGGATTTCTGCTCAGCTGGCTCTGTCTCGGCGGGTTTCCCGGTCTGGTGATCGTCGGGGCCATGGCGCTGAGTCTCTGGTTCGCCGTGCAGTATGTCCGCATTACGAACCGTGTCGGATTGTTGGAACGAAAAATCGCTGAACTGAAAAAATGTACGGAACACTCTATCTGATCCCGTGTCCGATCTCGGACGAAACGGCTCCGTGGGACGTGCTGCCCGCAGCAAACCGCGCCGTTATGGATTCGCTCGACTATTTTATCGTCGAGAATACCCGCACGGCGCGGCGGTTTCTGTCGAAAGCGGGCGCGGCGCGCCCGATCGACACGCTCTGCTTCCGCGAACTGAACGAACATACCGTCGCCGGGCGTGAGGTCGAAGAGCTGGTGAAACCGCTCGTCGAGGGGCGTTCGGCGGGCGTGATTTCCGAAGCGGGCGTGCCGGGCGTCGCCGATCCGGGGGCGCTGGTGGTCGAAGCCTGCCACCGCCGCGGAATCCGTGTCGTGCCGCTCGTCGGACCTTCGTCGATCGTCATGGCGGTCATGGCGTCGGGGCTCAACGGACAGTCGTTCGCCTTCAACGGCTACCTGCCCGTCAAACCGCCCGAACGGGTGCAGGCGATCCGCCGTTTCGAACGCCGCGCGCACGCCGAAGGCCAGTCCCAGCTCTTCATCGAGGCCCCGTACCGCAACGTCAAGCTGATGGAGCAGCTGTTGCAGACCCTTGCGCCCGAAACGCGGCTGACGGTGGCCATGGACATCACGGCTCCCGGCGAATTCATCCGCACGCTCCGCGTCCGCGAATGGCGTGCCGCCGAACTGCCCGCGATGAACAAACGCCCTGCTATTTTCATCATCGGATAGGCCCTTCCGGAGGTTGGTATACAATTTGATCGACTATAAGACGGAAAATCTGAAAAACAACTATATATGAAAAAGGAAAAAGCTTATAATGAAGCCATTAACGGCGACGAAGGGTTCGAGCCGGGCGACGGTTATCCCTCGTGCGACGGCGAACCCTGTGCCAATGTGTCAGACGAGCCGCAGGACGGGACTGACACAATGGCAGACGCGACCGACAGCGGCGCCGCACCCGATTTAGCGGCGGCAGTCGCCGAATGGCAGGATAAATACATCCGTCTGCAGGCCGAGTTCGACAACTACCGCAAGCGTACGCTCAAGGAGAAGATGGATCTGGTGCAGACCGGAGGCCGCGACGTCTTGCTGGCGATGCTTCCTGTGCGCGACGACGTGCAGCGGGCGGTCGATGCCATGCAGAAAAGCGACGATATCGAAGCGCTGCGCGCCGGCGTGAACCTGATATCGCAGAAATTTACCGAAACCCTGCGTCAGAAGGGCGTGACCGAGATCGACGTCAAGGGCCGGGAGTTCGACGCCGACCTATGCGAGGCCGTGGCCAAGTTCGCCGCCGGAGAGGATATGCAGGGCAAGGTCGTAGACGTCGTCCAGACCGGCTACATGCTGGGCGACAAGGTGCTGCGTTTTGCAAAAGTCGTTGTAGGAGAGTGAGAAGATGGCTGAAAAGAGGGATTACTACGAAGTGCTGGGCGTCCAGAAGAACGCTAACGCCGACGAAATAAAGAAGGCCTACCGCAAGGCTGCCATTCAGTATCACCCGGACAAGAATCCGGGCGACAAGCAGGCCGAGGAGAAATTCAAGGAGGCAGCAGAAGCCTACGACGTGTTGTCGAACCCCGACAAGCGTGCCCGTTACGACCAGTTCGGCCATGCCGGCATGAGCGGCGCGGCAGGCGGCGGAGGCGGTTTCGGCGGAGGCAGCGGCGGAGGCTTCTCGGTGGGGGACATTTTCTCACAGTTCGGCGATATTTTCGGCGGACATTTCGGCGGGGGCGGGTTCCGTTCGTCGTCGTCCGGCGGCCGGCGCGTGAACCGCGGCTCCGATATCCGCATCAAGGTCAGGCTGACGCTGGCCGAGATCGCCAACGGCGTCACCAAGAAGCTCAAGATCAACAAGACCGTCGCCTGCGACAAGTGCGGCGGCACGGGAGCCAAGGACGCCGATTCCTATTCGACCTGCTCGACGTGTAACGGCACGGGCCATGTGACGCGCGTCGAAAACACCTTTTTCGGCCGCATGCAGACCCAGAGTGTGTGCCCGACCTGCGGCGGTACGGGCAAGGTCATCACTTCGCCCTGCGACAAGTGCAAGGGCGAAGGCACCGTCCGCGGTTCGGAGGTCGTGGAGATCAAGATTCCGGCCGGCGTGGGCGAGGGCATGATGCTCACCGTCACGGGCAAGGGCAACGCCGCGCGCCACGGCGGCGTCAACGGCGACTTGCAAGTGCTGATCGAAGAGGAGCCGCATCCCGAACTGATGCGCGACGGCAACGACCTGATTCACAACCTCAATATCACCGTGACGCTGGCTCTGCTGGGCGGTACGGTCGAGGTGCCGACGGTAGACGGCCGCGCCAAGATCAAGATCGCTCCGGGAACGCATGCCGGCAAGGTGCTGCGTCTGGGCGGCAAGGGTTTGCCCGACGTGAACGGTTACGGCCGCGGCGACGAGCTGGTCGTGGTGGACATCACCATTCCGTCGAAACTCAATGCCGAGGAGAAGCGGCTGGTCGAGGAGTTGTCCCGGCAGCCCGGTTTCCAGAAAGCCGACTCGGTCAAAAACCAGAATATTTTCGAGCGGATGAAGAGTTTCTCCCGTTAGGAAACGATACGGTTTCGTCTCTACGGCGGAGTGCTGAATAC
>OJQY01000769.1_pt1 | contig 10763 bp, 6 predicted proteins | sample 1599091 | NCBI WGS metagenome assembly OJQY01 (sample SAMN03922524, study PRJEB24848) | human gut metagenome | isolation source: stool sample | host: Homo sapiens | place: Germany | collected 2010-02 | reverse complement strand
TCTGGGCGTTTGCCAGAGAGAAAATGGTCATCATGACCAGTAAAGCAATTAAAATCCGTTTCATATATTAATTCTTTTATTTGTTTCTTTGTCTGTTAGACGTAGTTCGTATGTCAGAAAGTTGCAAAGAGACGAAATATTTTTGATATTTGCAGGAATTAATAAATGAAAAATGAATTTACCCGCTTCTTTTATCGACTATACCCGTGCCTTACTGGGCAATGAAGAATATGAAAAACTGGCTGCCGCCTTGCAGCAGGAGCCTCCCGTCAGCATTCGGATCAATAAATTGAGAATGAAGGAGGAAGGATTAAGTTCGCTGACAGACAGTTCTGCTCATTTTTCCTTCAACAAAGTTCCCTGGGCATCCGATGGCTACTATCTTGACGAGCGTCTGACTTTTACGTTCGACCCGTTGTTTCATGCCGGTTGCTACTATGTTCAGGAGGCTTCGTCCATGTTTGTGGAGCAGGTGCTGCGGCAGTATGTCGAGTCTCCGGTGGTGATGCTCGATCTTTGTGCGGCGCCCGGAGGAAAATCAACCCATGCGCGCAGCGTGCTTCCGGAAGGGAGTCTGCTGGTGGCGAATGAAGTGATCCGGAACCGTTCACAGGTGCTGGCGGAGAATCTGACGAAGTGGGGGCATCCGGATGTGGTGGTTACCAACAATGATCCGGCTGATTTCTCGGCACTTCCGTCTTTCTTCGATGTCATTCTGACCGATGTGCCTTGCTCGGGCGAGGGAATGTTTCGTAAAGACCCCGTGGCTGTGGAGGAATGGAGCCCGGAGAATGTAGAGATCTGCTGGCAGCGTCAGCGGCGGATTATTGCGGATATTTGGCCCTGTCTGAAACCGGGCGGCATATTAATATATAGTACGTGTACCTATAATAGCAAAGAAGATGAAGAGAACGTCTGCTGGATTCAGCAGGAATTCGGTGCGGAGCTCTTGCCTCTGGAGGTGCGGAACGAGTGGAATATAACAGGGAATTTACTCGATGGAGAGGATGAATCTCAGGGAAGTTTGTCTGTCTGTCATTTTCTTCCTCATAAGACAAAAGGCGAAGGATTCTTTCTGGCGGCACTTCGTAAACCGGATGCGGAAGATGAACCGGCAGCCTATTCATTCTCAAAAGCAAAGGCGTCCAAGAAAAAAGATAAGAAAGGCGGAGCGGCTGCTTCTCCCGTTTCCAAAGAACACATGGGGATGGCACTGAACTGGCTGAAGCAGGAAAATGTCGAAAAATGCACCCTGTCTGCGGAAGGCGCGGGCATCATCGCATTTCCGCAACGATATACCGATGAACTGGCTGCCATGAAACAGCATCTGAAAGTGATACAGGCAGGCGTTCTGACTGGTGAAGTGAAAGGGAGAGATTTGATTCCCGCTCATGCGCTGGCAATGAGCGCTACGCTCTTGCGGCAGGATGCTTTTGATACGGAAGAGGTGAGTTATGAACAGGCTATCGCTTATTTACGAAAAGAGGCTATTACCTTGTCGGAAACAGCCCCTCGTGGTTATATCTTGCTTACTTACCGGAATATTCCTCTCGGATTTGTGAAGAATATCGGAAATCGTGCCAATAATCTTTATCCGCAGGAGTGGCGTATCCGCAGCGGGTATTTGCCGGAGGAGATACGTACGCTGTAAAGATTATTTTCGAAAGAAACGGACAACGGATAGAATGCTTATCTTGATAGCTCGGCTAATTTATCATCCATAATTTAGGGAAGTATTCCAGTGGGTATTTCCTTATAATTCAGAATGAAACCGACCTGTCTGCCTGTTCCCGGTTCTGCTCCTTCCGTTATTTCTTCCAGTGTGTAGGCCGGAGGCGGGGCAGGTGATGTCCGTGTTTCTCCAATGGGCGGCGTGCCCCAGTTCAGATATAAGTTCTTGTCCAGCCGGTGAAGCAGGTACGTGTTTCCCCATACGGTGAAATGGTGTTCCGTAGCCGGTGAGGCATCCAATGAGAAAGTAAGGGTCAGTGTGGCTTTGTTCTCGTCCTCTTGCTTCAGTGCATAAGTTCCTTTGGTGATCAGTTCGAGTCCCGATGAAAAAGCGGTTCGTTGTCCTTGTTTGAAGAAATAAGCGTCACGGGCAGCGTTGCTGACAAGGAAAATGTCGTCAACACCCGGCAGTAGGTTCTCGTCCCCATTGGGACGCAGGGAGGACGAGCCGTGTATCAGATTGAGATCTTCGTAGTAGTCCACCACTTTAATGGGCAGAGTGAGCGTTTCCTGTGTGGCGTTGTCTGTCACTTTCAGATACGTGCTTCCGGTGAGAATTCCGGATATGTAAATCATTCGTCCGGCGGGAACTCCGCTCCAGCCGCTTTCGATTCCGGCACTTGCGATGCGGGGATTTCCGATTTCCAAAGAGTAGTCTCCGTTTCCGCTTTCGATTCCGAGGTAGCGTCTTCCTCCCATGGGCACTTCGTATTTGCTGTCGTAAAACCGCAGGGGGGCATCGGCATCGTCTTTACAGGCACTCCATAAAATAAGAATGCAAAACAAGATGGGGGTGTAAGAGAGGGTTTTAGTTTTCATAATAGTTTAGTGTTTTTTTACAGTCCCCAAATGTAATGCATTCTTTTTATTTATTCAATAATCGGGCGAAATAAAGCGGGAATTTATAGCTTGCTCTTATAAATTCGTGCCATTGCCTTCTGATATTGATTCTCCAGTTGGAGGTAATTCTGATGACTTTGATAAATGACGGATACCTCGACAAAATACTCGATCATGCTGATCTGTCCGCCTGTCAGAGCCTGTTTCAGCAGTGCGAGGTCTTGTTGCGCCTGAAAAGTTTTCCTGTATTCCTCCATAGAGGTGTGCAGCGTTTTGGCCTCCCGATAGAACTGTGCCAGTTCGGATTCCACTTGCAGGGTGGCGTTGTCTTTCTGCAAGTCGATGTTCAGCGCTTGCGCTTTGGCTATTTTCACCTTGTTGCGGTTCTCGAAAAGCGGGAAGGAGAATCCCACTACTACTCCGTTGAAAGGCGTTCCCGTTTCGGTGTTCCGGCGGTAGCCGAGTTCCAGTTTCGGCAGCCATTGCGACTTGTTGACGGCGATCTGCTTGCGGGCAACGAGGCTTTCGTTGTTGAACGCCATTAATGTGCGGTCGGTGGAGAGCACTTCCGATTTCAGTATCTGATAGTCGGCAGGGAAAGGCGTCGCGGGATACGTGCTTTCTTCGAACACTACGGGGATATTGCCGTTTAACGTGTTCAGTTCCTGCAACTTATTACGCAGTGCCGTCTCGTTCAGCGAAGTTTCCGTCTTGACATTCAGCAGTTCCAGATTGATTTTATTCGTTTCGAGGGCGTTCGCGTCTCCGGTTTGGAGGCGCTTGGCGTACATTTTGGCAAGTTCTTCCGCGTTGCGCAGCCGTTCCTCCAAGATGTGTTTTTGCTGGCGCAGCATGATAATGTCCAGACACACTTCTTTGGCGAGCAACAATTTCTCTTGGCGGAAGACGTCCGCCTGACTGTCAAAAGCACCTGCTTTCAGACGATTCAGCTTGTTGCGGGTGGCATACAGGCTCGGAAAGTCGAAATTTTGTGACACCACAAGTTCGCCGATCGTTTCGTTTTTATCTTTCGCTCCCCAAAGGTGGGCGTATGATAAAGTCGGGTCCGGCAGGTTATTGTCCGTTTTGGCTTCCAGCTTTTGCGAGGTGATGAGTTGGGCGTTTGCCTGCAACTCCTTATTGTTGGCTTCGATATTCTTCAAAACCTGTTCGATGCCGTTTTGGGCCTGCACTTCGCCCGTGAGGGCGAGAAGTGCGCAGCTTACCAAAGAGCCTATGATGATGATTCGTTTCATACTTTTTTTATTTGTTTCTATATACATAGTAGCTATATTTAACTGATAATTATGCCTGTTCCGCCGGTACGCCGCATGGAGAATTTGCTCCGGCGCTACGCTGGCGATGCATCATCAGATAAACAATCGGAACGATGAAACCGTTCAGGAAAGTAGATGTTAAAAGTCCGCCCAAAATCACTTTGGCCATCGGACTTTGAATCTCGTTGCCCGGCAGATCACCGCCCAGAGCCAGCGGAATCAGCGCCAGCGCAGAGGAGAGAGCCGTCATCAGAATCGGATTCAGACGGTCGAGAGAGCCTTGTATCACGCTGTCGTACACGTTCAGCCCCTCCACTTGCTGCAAGTGGTTGTAGTGGCTGATGAGCAACATACCGTTACGGGTCGCGATACCGAACAGCGAGATGAAACCGATAATTGCCGGAATGCTTACTTCGCCGGTCGTGATGACAAGGGCAAAAACGCCGCCGATCAATGCCAGAGGCAGGTTCAGCAAGATCACGCCGGACTCCTTGACGCTGCGGAACTCGTGGTAAAGCAACAGGAAAATAATGACAATACTCATGAAAGATGTCAGCGCCAATACACGGCTGGCAGCCTGTTCGCTTTCGAACTGTCCGCCATACTCGATGTGGTAGCCTTCGGGCAACTGGATAGTGGCGTCTACCTGCTTCTGAATATCATTTACAACACTGCGCAGGTCACGGTCGGCAACGTTGGCGGAGATAACGATTTTCCGTTTTACATTTTCGCGGTTGATCGTGTTCGGGCCCATTGAGGAAACCACTTCCGCCACGTAGTTCAGAGGAACTTTGCGTCCGTCGTTGGTGTCGATCATGAGGTTGCGGATTTTCTCCATTTCGTCGCGTGCGTCGTCCTTCACTTTGACGATGAGGTCGAAGCTCTTGCCCTGCTCGTACACTTGCGAAATCACTTTTCCTGCCAGCGCCACATTCACGTATTCGGAAAATTCCGGCAGGGTGATGCCGAATTTCGCCAGCATTTCCCGTTTGGGCTGTATCTTCAGCTGCGGGCGTTCGATTTGCTGCTCCACGTTGAGGTCGGCAATTCCCGGAATGTCGCTGATAGCTCCCTTGATCTGGTTTCCCAGCGAGAACATCTTGTTCAGGTCGTCTCCGAAGAGTTTGATGGCGATATTTGCCTTCGTACCGGACAACATCGCGTCGATACGGTGGCTGATGGGCTGACCGATTTCGATGTTTGCTCCGGTGATCGTTCCGAGTTTCTCGCGCACTTCGGCGACGAGTTCGCTGCGCGGGCGGTCTTTCAGTTCAAACGGTGCCTCGATTTCCGAAACGTTTACGCCGAGCGCGTGTTCATCCAGTTCGGCACGTCCCGTTTTGCGGGCTACGGTTTGTATTTCGGGGATTGTCAGCAGCAATTCTTCGGCACGGTGTCCCATCTTGTTGCTTTCTTCCAGAGATATGCCCGGCAGCGAACTGATATTGATGGTGAACGAGCCTTCATTGAACGAAGGAAGGAAGCTGCGCCCGAGCGTAAAGAATACCCCTAAGGCGATCAGGAAAAGGACGATGGTGCTGCCGAGTGTCACCCGTTTGTGAGCCAGCACCCATGTCAGCGCCTTTTCGTAAATGCCTTTCATCCAGCGGGCTACGAAAGATTCTTTCAGTTCCTTGTTCGTCTTGTTGCTGCCCAGCAGGTAAGAGCAGAGCACCGGAGTCAGCGTGAGGGCAACGACCGTGGAAGCGAACAGCGCCACGATGAAAGCGATACCCAGCGGTACCAGCATACGTCCTTCCATTCCACTCAGGAAGAACAGCGGCACAAAGCTGACGACAATGATCAGCGTTGAATTAAGAATCGGCATTCGCACTTCCTTCGAAGCGTTGAATACCACTTCGAGCGTGCTGAGGCGTTCGGCTTCCGCTTTCAGACGGTTCTCCCGCAGTCGCTTGTATACATTTTCCACGTCGACAATGGCATCGTCGACCAGCGAACCGATGGCTATGGCCATACCTCCCAGACTCATCGTGTTGATAGTCAGCCCCATGTAGTGAAGCGTGAGGATGGAGACGAGTAGTGAAAGCGGCAGCGTGACAAGGGAAATCAGCGTAGTGCGTACATTGGCCAAAAACAGGAAAAGTACGATGACGACAAAGATTCCTCCTTCAAAAAGAGACTTTTTCACGTTGCCGATAGAGCTTTCGATAAAGCGGCTCTGGCGGAAAATATCCGTGGAGACTTTGACGTCCGCAGGCAAATTTTTCTGTAAGTCTTGCAGAGAGGCCTCCAATTTGTCCGTTAGTTCCAGCGTGCTGGTGGCGGGCTGTTTGGTGACGGTCATGAGTACGGCCGGTTTGCCACGCTCCGAGGCTGTACCCAGTTTCGGGGCTTTGGGACCTATTTTCACGTCGGCGATGTCTTCCAGCGTCACCGGAAAGTTGTTCACCGTTTTCACTACCGCTTTGCCGAGTTCTTCCACTTTGGGGGTAGAGAGTACTCCGCGCACGATATATTCATTGCCAAATTCGTAAAGTACGCCGCCGTTGGCGTTCAGGTTCATGTCTTGGGTGACGGCCATCACTTCTCCCATCGATACGCCGTAGTGGCGCATCCGTTCGGGGTCCAACTGAATCTGATATTCCTTGATGTCTCCTCCGAGCACTGCCACCTGTGCCACGCCTCCGGTGGAGAGCAGGCGCGGGCGGATCGTCCAGTCGGCAATCGTCCGCAGATCGAGCATGGAGGTGGAGTCGGCGGTCAGACCGACGATGAGCATTTCGCCCAAGATGGACGATTGGGGGCCGAGAGTCGGCTTGCCCACGTTGACGGGAAGTGACTCGCTGACTACGGCGAGCTTTTCGCTGACGATCTGACGGGCGAGGTATATATCTGTGCCCCAGTCGAATTCTACCCAGACAACGGAGAAACCGTTGGTCGAAGAAGAACGGACACGGCGCACGCCGGTAGCCCCGTTTACGGCTGTTTCGACGGGGAAGGTGACGAGCTGTTCCACTTCCTCGGCTGCCATACCGTTGGCTTCGGTCATGATGACCACTGTCGGGGCGTTCAGGTCGGGAAACACGTCTACTTCCGTATGCATGGCGGTGTAAGTCCCCGCGATAAGCAGGAGGATGGCCGCGCAGAGCACAACCAGTCGGTTGTGCAGGGAGTAATGTATGATTTTATTTAGCATGATATTTCATTGATTAAGTCTGGTTCCTCCCGGTTTACTTTTGAGAAGTGCCGGACAGGGGATAAACTTGCGTAACTATAAATGAGTTCTGTGTGTGCCGCAAGGGAATTTGGATGCGGCGCTTTGCCGCTAGTGCTCATGACTGTGGGCAGGGATGGCGTTGCTTGCGCTTGCCAGGCGAACTTGGTATGCGCCTTCGGTCACTACACGGTCTCCGGGTTTGATTCCGGTCAGGATTTGTACACTTTTGCCATTGTCGGCGCCGAGGGTCACTTCCTGTTTCTTGTAGCCTTCTTCATCGAGTTGCAGGTAGACGAAGAAGATGCCTTGCTCTTCCGTCAGGGCGGTGCGGGGCACGGATATCACGTTTTCCAGTTGGGAGGAAAGCAGATAAACTTCGACGAATGCCCCCGGAATCACTTCTCCTTTATTGTCAAATTCGAAGGTGACGGGCACGTAGAAAGAGTTGTCTCCGGAAGTTTTCCCGAAGGAAAGCAGTCTGCCGCTCAGTTCATTCAGTTCGTAGACCTCATTATTATAAGGTGTCCGGAAATTGGCGGAACTGATTGTGCGGAGATACGGGTAGTATTTTTCCGATACTTCGGCACGGAGGAAAAGCCGGCGGTTCTGCGTCACGCTGACCAGTGGCTGACCGATGGTTACGTAGTCTCCCTCATTGACCAGAATACTTTTCACGTATCCGGCAATGGGCGCGGTGATATTCTGACCGATGGCCGAGTGGTTTTTGGCGAGCGCTTCGTAGCTGATACGTGCGTTTTCGTAGTTCTGCTCCGCCTGTGCGAAATCCTTGTCGGACACAATCTTGTTTTTGACGAGCGACTTCATTCGTTCGTATTCCTTTTTGGATACTTCGTAAGCGATTCGGGCACGTTGTACGGGGTCACCGTCGGCGATGTTGTGCGAAGAAATAGTCACCAGCGGAGTGCCGCGACCGACGCTCATTCCTTCCGTCACCTTGCCGCGGAAAGAAACGACTCCGGCCACCGTGGCTACAGCCACCGATTCGTCGCCTTGGGCAGCGAGTACCTGTCCGCTTGTCTTGATGACTTGCTGGAAGGGGGCCGGTGTGATGGCATTTACCTTTACACCGGCAGCGTCAGCTTTCGCTTTCGGGAGGATGATTTCATCGCTGTGCTCGCCGGCGGGTTCGCTGGTGGCAACTTTGCCGTGATCGTGTCCTCCGCTGCATTCACCTTCGTGTGAATGGTCGGCTCCTTCGGCTTCGTGGTCATGACCTTCCACTTCGTGGTCATGTCCTTCGTGTTCATCATGATTGTGTGTGACGGTCTCGTGGTCATGCCCTTCATGACCAGTATTTTTACTATTGCAAGAGCCCAGGACGAATAATCCTATGACTCCTATAAAGATAAGTTTCTTCATAAATGTTGTTTTCCTACTAAGTTTTACTGTTTTTGTACGCTACAAAGATAGAGTAACGCAGATGCAACTTGCTTGCATTTACGTCATTACGCAAAAACAGAGTAGGGAGGGGCCCGAAGTGAGGAGGTACGAGGTATTTTCGTACCGTGCAGGGATTCACGATAGATATAGTAATTTTTGACTCGTCTTTCCTGCGGTCGTAATAAATGTTCGATGATCGTATCCGTAAACAGGGTGGCGACGAATACGTAATTCGGTCCGCTGTCCGTGTGCACGGAGGGGATGGGGGAGTGGAAGCGGGTCATGCATTCGCTGCTGCAACATGAATCGCTTGCGGGGTGATGATGGTGGTTGGGGCATTGCTGCTCTACCGGTTGGTCCTGCTTCATGCAGATCATCCCGTTGGGGTGGTGGTGATGGGGAATAACGGCGGCTACCAACATAATGATGTTGATAAAGAATAGCATCGTTACTATGAATCGTTTCTTCCCTTTCATCCTTTATTGCAGAACATTATCTGCTCTAAGTCTATTATTAAATTTGCACAAATATACAAATACTTTTTCTTTCACCTAAAGCAGATAATGTCTTTTTATTGTTTATTATTTCTTTTCCAGTTCCTGCAACGAATCCATTTTCTTCTTTTCGAGGAATTCGTAGATGCCGCAAAGATGCTCCGTCACCTTCTTATTGCCGAACTCGTAGACCTTTGTCACCAGTCCGTCAAGGAAGTCACGGTCGTGCGAAACGACGATCAGGGTGCCGTCGAAATCCATCAGTGCTTGCTTGAGGATATCTTTGGTTTTCATGTCGAGGTGGTTGGTCGGCTCGTCCAGAATCAGGAGGTTGACCGGTTCCAGCAGGAGCTTGATCATTGCCAGGCGGGTACGTTCGCCGCCCGAGAGCACTTTCACTTTCTTCATAGATTCTTCCGGTCCGCCGAACATGAAGGCGCCCAGCAAGTCACGTATCTTGTTGCGGATTTCTCCTTTTGCCACGTCGTCAATCGTCTGGAAAACCGTGAGGTTTTCGTCCATCAGCGAGGCTTGATTCTGCGCGAAATATCCGATTTGCACGTTATGTCCCAGCGTCAGCGTGCCGTCGTGGTCGATTTCGTTCATGATACATTTCACCAGCGTCGATTTACCTTCACCGTTCTTGCCTACGAAAGCCACCTTGTCGCCACGTTCAATTGTCAGGTTGGCGTTGCGGAACACGACATGATCGCCGTACGTCTTTCCGACGCCTTCCATCGTGACGGGATAACTGCCCGAACGGGGCGAAGGCGGGAATTTCAGCCGCAGTGCCGAAGTATCTTCCTCGTCTACTTCCAGCAATTCCAGCTTTTCCAGCATCTTGACACGGCTCTGCACCTGCAAAGTCTTCGAATACGTCCCCTTGAAACGTTCGATGAAGGCTTCCGTCTCGGCGATGAACTTCTGTTGCTCGTCATAAGCCTTCTGTTGCTGTTCGCGGCGTTCCTTGCGCAGTTGCAGGTATTGGGAGTAGTTTACTTTATAGTCGTAGATGCGGCCCATCGTTACTTCAATGGTGCGGGTGGTGATGTTGTCCACGAATTTGCGGTCGTGGCTGATCACGATGACCGCTTTGCCATTATTGATCAGAAAATCTTCCAGCCATTGGATCGATTCGATGTCGAGGTGGTTGGTCGGCTCGTCAAGCAGGAGTACGTCCGGTTTTTGCAGCAGCAGTTTGGCGAGCTCGATGCGCATACGCCAGCCTCCGCTGAAGTCACTCGTCTGACGTTGAAAATCTTCGCGTGTGAATCCGAGTCCGAGTAATGATTTCTCTACATCCTCTTCGTAATTGGTTGCGTCGATGGAGTAAAATTTTTCGCTGAGGGCGGACACTTCCTCGATCAGTGCCATGTAGCTGTCACTTTCGTAATCCGTCCGTGTTTCCAGCTCCTTGTTCAGTGCGTCGATCCGTGCTTCCATCTCGTGCAGATGCGCGAACGCCTGTGCCGTTTCGGCAAACACGGTTCTGCCGTCTTCCGTCATCAAATGCTGTGGGAGATAGGCTACTACGCAATCCTTGGGGGCCGAAACCTTGCCACGGGTAGGCTGTCTGACTCCTGCCAGAATCTTGAGTAAGGTACTTTTTCCCGCTCCGTTTTTTCCCATCAGGGCGATGCGGTCTTTTTCATTAATAACGAAAGAAATATCACTAAATAGGGTAGTGCCGCTAAACTCTACGGCTAGTCCGTCTATCGAAATCATACAATTCTTTATAATTTGAGGCGCAAAGATAGCGAAATATATCAATCTTTTTTATAACTTGCGGGCTGAAAAGGGAGATTAATCCCCAAAAACAGATAAAAAAACAATATATAAGCG
>OJQY01000746.1_pt1 | contig 11153 bp, 8 predicted proteins | sample 1599091 | NCBI WGS metagenome assembly OJQY01 (sample SAMN03922524, study PRJEB24848) | human gut metagenome | isolation source: stool sample | host: Homo sapiens | place: Germany | collected 2010-02 | reverse complement strand
CATAAAAAGTTCTATAAAAAATTTCAAGAAACAACATTTTTTAAAAAAATCCATGAAGCAGAAAGCTTCAAGAAAAAAGAAACAGCATGTTTGTGAATGTAATAAAGAAAAGCGGATTGAAAAGGAGGAACCAATTAAGGTTCCTCCTTTTTTAAGCTTGTTCGAGCAAATCAGAAAACCCGTCAATATAACGGCCGGCCTTCGCCGCAATCCTGCCCTTATCGGCAAGGGAATAAAAATCGGCTACGCCGACGGTGAAAAAACCGCCGGCATTTGCGCCCTCTATCCCCTCTAAAATATCCTCGAACACAACGCAGTCCGAAGGGGCAAGCCCAAGCTTTTTTGCCGCCGCCAGGTATATTTTCGGCTCCCCTTTCCTGCCGCCGCACTCGGAAAGCGTGGTAAACGCGTCAAACCAGCCGTAAATCTCGTTGTTTTTCAGAGCGGGTACATAAAGCTCCTCCGTCAAAGCGGTCGCGGCCGCAAGCCTTACGCCCTTTTGCCTCAGCTGGGACAGATACGCCTTCGCATAAGGCTTGAGGGGTACCGTGTTCCCATAGGCAAACACCGCCATACCGCTCCATTCCTCAATAAGCGCCTGCGGCGTTTCGTTTAATCGAAAACGCTCGATGGTATAAACCGCCGCGTCATAAAAGCCGAGCGGCGTGACCGCCGCAATATAATCCGCCGGTACGGTAAACCCGCGCTTTGCGAGAAAATCGATGTCGATTCGCTCCCAAACGTTCATGGAATCGAGCAGCGTGCCGTCGAGGTCAAAAATCGCGCCCTTTATCCGCTCCATTACGCATTCCCCCTGAACAGCGACAGCAGCCCGCGTGCCGCGCCTTCGATGTCCGGCTGCGCGACGATTGCGGACACGACCGCCAGTCCGTCGACGCCTGTCCCTTTGAACAGCGGCGCTGTCTCCTTGTTGATTCCGCCGATTGCGACAATCGGCACGGTGACCGCCGCACGGATTTTCAAAAGCTCCTCCATTGTGACGAGCTTCGCGTCCGTTTTGGTTGCGGTAGATAACATCGCGCCCACGCCGATATAATCGGCGCCGTCCTCCTGCGCCTTTACCGCTTCTTCAAGCGTGGAAGCGGACACGCCGAGGATTTTATCTTCCCCGATGATTCTCCTGACGGCAGCCGCGGGAAGGTCGCCCTGTCCAACATGCACGCCGTCCGCACCAGCCGCAAGCGCAATATCCACACGGTCGTTGATGATAAGCGGCACATTGTAACGCCCGGTTACCGCTTTGACGCGCAGGGCAAGCTCATAAAACGCGCGGGAAGGGCAATCCTTTTCCCGAAGCTGCACCACGGTACAGCCGCCCTTTACCGCCCGCTCCACGCACTGCTCCACTGTGGGCGCACTCATAAGCGACCGGTCTGTGCAGAGGTACAGGGAATAGTCCACATCACGCTTCATTAAACCGCGCCCTCTCTTTCATCAGCGCAGCGTCGAGCATTGACAGCGCATCGATGATGGCGACATGGAAGCTTCCCGTCCCCTTTGCGCCCGCCGCTTCATGCGCAAGCTCGCCCGCGACGCCCATGGAGCACACGCCCGCCGCGGCGGCTGTAAGGAAATCCCCGCCGCAAGCGCCCGCGAACGCGCCGACGAGCGCGGTGGCCATACAGCCTGTTCCCGTGACCTTTGAGAGCATGGGGTGGCCGTTCCTGATTTGAACGACGCGCGCGCCGTCTGTAATTACGTCAACCTTCCCTGTAAGCGCGGCAATACAGCAAAGCTTTTGCGCCGTGGTCTTCGCAACCGAAACGGCGTCGTTCTTTTCATCTTCTATTGCGCTGTCCACGCCCTTGGTCGAAGCGCCCAGCCCCGCGATAAAGGAAAGCTCCGATAAATTGCCCCTGATAACGGAAAGCTTAACCTGCTCCGTGATTTTCTCAGCCGTTTTATTGCGAAGCGCAGACGCGCCCGCGCCGACCGGGTCAAACACCACGGGTATACCAAGCTCATTTGCGCGTTTTCCCGCCGCGAGCATGGATGTAACCGTACGCTTGTTGAGCGTTCCCATATTAAGGACAAGCGCGCTTGAAATCGCTGCAATGTCCGCAGCTTCTTCCATATCGTCCGCCATAATCGGCGACGCGCCGATGGCGAGCACGGCGTTTGCCACGTCGTTTACTGTGACATAGTTTGTGATGTTATGTACAAGCGGAACCGTTTTTCTAACGTGTTCCAATAATGCAGCGGCGTTTTCCGTAATCTGATTCATTTCACTCAACCTCATTTCCTAATTGTTGTCATCCTCTTTGGGGCAGAACGTGACCTTTTCCCCGTTTAAAATCCGGTTGGTCGTGCGCACGGCGCACATCCGCCCGCACATGGAGCAGGTATGCCTGTCCTGCGGCGGCGTGCTTTCAAAATATTGACGCGCCTTTTCCCCGTCGAGCGCAATGTTGAACATCGCTTCCCAGTCGAGCTTATGGCGGGCCTTCGCCATGCGGTCGTCACGCTCACGCGCGTGCGGCACGCCCTTTGCAATGTCCGCCGCGTGCGCCGCGATTTTGCTTGCGATAACCCCTTCCTTTACGTCGTTTAAATCGGGCAGGCGCAGGTGCTCCGCGGGCGTGACGTAACAGAGGAAATCTGCCCCGCTTGCCGCCGCGATTGCGCCGCCTATGGCTGAGGTAATATGGTCGTAGCCCGGTGCGATGTCCGTCACAAGCGGGCCGAGCACATAAAACGGCGCGTTATGGCAAAGCCGTTTTTGCAGCTTCATATTGGCCGCGATTTCGTCCATCGCCATATGACCCGGCCCCTCCACCATGACCTGCACGTCCTTTTCCCACGCGCGTTTGGTCAGGTGCCCCAGCTCAATCAGCTCGCAGAGCTGACCCGCGTCTGAGCTGTCGGCTAAACAGCCCGGGCGAAGCGCGTCGCCGAGGCTTATTGTTACGTCGTATTCGCGCAGGATTTCGAGCACGTCGTCGTAATACTCAAAAAACGGGTTTTCTCTGCCTGTCATCTCCATCCAGGCAAATAAAAGGGAGCCGCCGCGCGAAACGATGTTCATCCTCCTGCCGTCCCGGCGGAAGGCCTCTACCGTCCTCTTGTTGATACCGGCGTGTATGGTCATAAAATCGACGCCCTCCCTTGCGTGGGCGCGTACGACCTCCAGAAAGTCCTGTGCCGTGATGTCGCAGAGGTCTTTCTCCAGATAGCCGATTGCGTCGTACATTGGGACAGTGCCTATCATCGCGGGCGACATGGCAAGCAGCTCGCGCCGGAAGGTGTTCGTCTTGCCGTAGTTGCTCAAATCCATAATGGCCTCCGCGCCGAAGGAGAGCGCGCAGCTTACCTTTTTCATTTCGGTTTCGTAATTGAGGCAGTCGCCCGAAACACCGAGGTTTACGTTGATTTTTGTCCGTAAGCCCTGCCCGATTCCCTCCGGCGACAGCGATTTATGGGCAATATTAGCTGGGATTGCGATTGTCCCTTCCGCGACGCGCTCCATTACCGCCTGTACATCCACGCTTTCCTTTTGCGCGACCGCCTCCATTTCTGGGGTGCCAATCCCCTTTTTCGCGGCCTCCATCTGGGTATGGTAGGTTCTCATGTTATCCATCCTTTCATTTGGTAGAATTCGTAAAAGTGGTTTGTGGGGCCATGCCCCTTTCCTATTGGCAGGGCGTGGCGGATTGCCTGTGTGACATAATCCTTTGCCCTCCCTGCCGCGTCCTTCATACACATGCCGTTTGCGAGGTTCGCCGCAATCGCGGAGGACAGCGTACAGCCCGTGCCGTGCGTGTTTTTTGTTTCAATACGCTTTTGCCTAAATTCATAAAACATGGTCCCGTCATAGAGTATGTCGAGCGCGTCGCCCGATAAATGCCCGCCCTTTATAAGCACACATGCGGCGCCCATTTCTTTGATTTTAACCGCCGCGCGCTTCATGTCCTCCGGGGAATGAATTATATCTCCCGTAATTTCCTGCGCCTCCGGTATATTGGGCGTGATAAGCGTGCACAGCGGAACCAGCTCCTCCTTGAGCACGGCAAGCGCCCGCGGTTCCATGAGCGCGCTGCCCCCCTTTGCCGTCATGACGGGGTCGAGGACGATAACCGGCGGGCGGTACTTTTCAAGCCGCCGCGCGGCGGCATTCATGATTTGCGCGTTTGACAGCATCCCGATTTTTACGGCGTCCACCGTGATGTCCTCAAACACCGCGTCTATCTGGCTTTCCACAACCGATACCGGTAAATCATAAATGGACAGCACACGGCTGGTATTCTCCGCGACGACCGACGCTATGACGCTCATGCCGAACGCGTGGTTTGCGCTGAACGCCTTTAAATCGGCCTGTATTCCGGCGCCGCCGCTGCAGTCTGAGCCCGCGATGGCAAGGCAGGTTTTCATAACAAACAGCTCCTTTCTTTTTTGGAGCAAAACAAAAAGACGATACCATACTACAAGGGTAAGGTATCGTCTAATCATCCATGCTGCTCCCTACGCTAGTATTAACTAACAGGTTCTAAGGGTCAGGTTTTACCTTCTCAACTCCGAAGAGTCCCCCTGCAAACGATATTCAGTTTTCATTATTTTAGCACACCGGGGCGTGCTTGTCAAAGCAAGGACACGCACGCATATATCTGCCGCGGCGTAAAATAACAGGGTACGGGTTTCAAGCTACATAAACAAGCTGCTTATTTTACTTTTTCATAGCCCATACTGTTGATGAGGAGCGTTTCTCCGTCGAAGGAATATTCTTCATCCATCGTGCTTTCCTGTCCGGCCATATTATACGTGATGGCAAGCGCCTTGTCCTTAATGGTATAAACGCCGTCGATGCGCATGCTGTCGGACTGCAGGATAATCGTACCGTCCTGGTTGATTGTATAGGTTACGTTATTTGTGCTGTCCTTGAGCTTCCAGGTTCCGATGATTTTATCGTCCGTCTTTCTGTCCTTTGCGGGCGTCAGCGTATTTTCAGGAAGAGAAGAGGAAACAAGCTTGAGCGCGTCGCCCTCTCCGGAGGAAATTTCAAACGTCTTGCCCGTAAAGATATTGCCGGAAAGCTTATAGTCGAAATCGCCCTGGATTGCGGAATAGCCTACCGGAATATAGAGGTTCATTTTTTTGCCGCCGTCCGTGTCGGACAGGGAGTAGGTTCCCCTATACCGCACCGTTCCGGTCACAAGCTCCGCCGTCCCGTTGTTATCAAACACATAGTAGCTCGAAGCGCTGCCGTCCGCGGGCGCCCATATGCCGGCCGGGGTGTTATGGAAAAACACAAGGTACGCGGCACCCGCCGCTGCCGCTACAAGCAAAATCACGATTGCGATTATAATGCTCGGCATCAAGAAGCTTTTCTTTTTTGTCACAACAGCCGCCGCTTCGGGCTCTATTTCCAGCTCGCCGAACTGGGAAGCATAGCCGTCCGCCTGGTTGTCAGGAAACGCGCCGTCTTCGTCCTGGATTTCATCGGAAAGCGGCGCTACATTATCGGGCAAGGGAGTTTCCTCCAGAGGCTGCTCTGCCTGCTGTTGCGCCGAAATATCGCCGGTAAATTCCTGTTCGCTGCCGCGTCCCGTTTCCAGGCCGTCTTTTTTCTGTGTATCGTCCACTTTATTTCCTCCTTGCATGTCTTTGCGTGATTAACAGTTTTTTCTATTGTACAATAGAAATCTTCGCGGCACAAGCACAAATTGCCATGTTAAATAAATATTAAAGGGTTTGGAACAAAAACTTCACAAACAGAAAAATGTCACTCTTGTGAATTTTTTCACATTTATTCTTAATTTTTCCACACCGCTTTTCATTTATTGTCCTTTATCCACAATAAAAACGCATTTTAGCCGAGATATATTTATAAATAAGAAAAAAATCTCCTATACTTTACCGAAAACGCCCGTTTTTTTCATTTTATTTTTATTATCAAAATTTGTAAACCGCTGTAAAATGTGGTATATTAAATACGTATTTTTTATAAACTTGAATCCCATCTTATCCTGAAAGGGTGACCCATACATGGAAACAAAAGAACTTTATGATTTATGGCTTAAAAAGGCGGTCGACGATAAAGACCTTACCGAAGAGCTGCAATCGATTAAAGGAAACAACGACGAAATTTACGACCGTTTTTACCGCAGCCTTGAGTTTGGAACCGCGGGGCTTCGCGGCATAATCGGCGCGGGTACCAACCGCATGAACATATATAATGTGCGCCTTGCGACACAGGGGCTCGCAAATTACCTGAACAAAAAATACGATACCTCCGCTGTTGCGATTTCGTATGATTCCAGAATCAAGTCCACGCTGTTTGCGAAAGAAGCCGCCAGGGTCCTTGCCGCCAACGGTGTGAAGGCGTATTTGTCAAGGGAGCTGGAGCCGACGCCTGTATTGTCGTTCGCCGTCAGGGAGCTGAAATGCCAGGCGGGCATTATGATAACTGCAAGCCACAATCCGGCCGCGTACAACGGCTATAAATGCTACGGCGCAGACGGCTGCCAGATGACCGACGCCGCCGCGGGAGCGGTCTATGCGGAAATACAGGCGACAGACTGCTTTGACGGTGTGAAAACAGCGAATTTTGAACAGGCGGCTGCAGACGGCTCGATTGAATATATTGACGACAGCCTTTATGAGAAATACCTTGAAAACGTTTCCGCGCAGGCGATTAATCCCGGTATCTGCACAGACGCGGGCCTCAAGGTCGTATACACGCCTTTGAACGGCGCCGGCAATAAGCTTGTCAGGGAAATCCTCAAAAGAACTGGAATTTCTGAAGTGGCCGTTGTAAAGGAGCAGGAAAACCCGGACGGCAGCTTTACGACCTGCCCCTACCCTAATCCCGAATTCAAGGAAGCGCTGCAGCTGGGGCTCGACCTTTGTGAAAAGGAACAGCCTGATTTGCTGCTTGCGACCGACCCGGACAGCGACAGGGTAGGCATTGCCGTAAAGGACGGTTCCGGCTACCGCTTGATTTCCGGCAACGAGACGGGCATTATGCTGACGAACTACATCCTTTCCTGCCGCAAAGAGCAGGGCACGCTGCCGCAGCGCCCGATTGTGGTAAAAACGGTCGTTACGAGTATTTTAATCAACCGCATCTGCGAAAAGTACGGCTGCGAGCTGCGCAACGTGCTGACCGGCTTTAAATACATCGGTGAGCAAATCCTTGAGCTGGAACAGAAGCACGAGGAAAGCCGCTATGTGTTCGGCTTTGAGGAGAGCTACGGCTATCTTGCCGGAACGTATGTCAGGGATAAGGACGCGGTGGTCGCGTCTATGCTGATTTGCGAAATGGCGGCATATTACAGGAAACAGGGCAAAACGCTCGCAAACGTCATCGACGAGCTGTATGAGGAATACGGCTATTATCAGAATACAACGCTCAATTTTGGTTTTGCGGGAGCCGCCGGCCTTGAAAAAATGAATGAAATCATGACAGGCCTGCGTTACCAAGCCCCCGCTGCCATTGCGGGCTTTGCGGTCGTAAAAACTGACGATTACCTGCAGAGCGTTTCCAGGGACTGCAAAACGGGAAAAGAAACGAAAATCACACTACCCAAATCAAACGTGATTGCGTATTCCCTGGAAGGCGGGCATTCGGTTATCGTCCGCCCGAGCGGTACAGAGCCGAAAATCAAGCTCTATATTACCGCCGTGGGATGCGATAAGCAGGACGCGCAGAAGCTTACCGATAAGCTTGTGAAAGAGAGCGAGAAGCTGATGGGCGTAAGCTGATTGATTTTGAGACATGGAAAAGACCTCCTCGATATTTTTAGTTAGGTTGGCAGACCTTAACTTTAATCTATCGAGGAGTTCCTTTTTTGTCTATAGCTGAAGCTTTTTCATCTCCACTGGCAGAGCCAGTGGTTGTCTTTTACAATACAAAAAGCCTCCGGATTTTTCCGGAGGCTTTTTTGTTCTTTCCGGCGCAAAGCGCGCTATTTTTGCAGATACAGGGATTCCACACGCCTTTGGCGCTTGTTTTTAAAGAGCACCGAGAGCTCACGCGCGCTATGTATTAGCTCGCGCTCGCGCTTTGCCTGCGTTACGGCTACCATCTGTTCTTCCAGGGACGGCACGGGAATTTCGAGCGCCATAAGCTCCTGTACAGTTATCCCCTGAATTGTCGTGCCACGGGCATGCCTGAGGATTTCTTCCCTGAGCCCTAAATACGCAAGCTCAAAGAATTGCGGGAGAATGCGCTTGGTATCGAGCATAAGGCCGTGCAAATCCTGGCTGATTGCAACGTCATACGGCACATACGCGATTTTGCCAAGCCCCACACGCGTTGCGACGACAATCTCCCCTTTAGAGACGACGTGCGTAGCGGAATGGTGTAGCCCCAGGTGCGTTATGTGCTTTCTCACGACAATCCGGCCGTCCTCTTCAATATCCGCGCTCGATATCCACGGTATGTCGCCGTTCCAGTATTCCGGATGCTTGGTGGAAGGAGTTCCTCCGCTGACACCTCCGGTACAAAGCGAGCCGATTGTACACGTGCGCGTACCGTTTGCCAGCAAAAGGCGCGGATGATAGGACTGTGCCGTACTTGCCGAGCAGGAGCTGATTTTATCATATTCCTCAAGCTCCCGCGCGGCTTTTTCCTGCTCTTCAAGGCTCGGCAGGGGGATTGTAAGCCCGTAAAATAGCTCCATGTCTATATTTTTCTGCGCCTGCCCGCGCGCGCAGGCGAACACCTCGCGCTGGCGTCCCATCAAAAGCCTGCCCACATACGTTTTGCTGACCTTTGACGCGTATTCCGGCTTTACTGTAAAGGTAAAGCCGGAATCGAGCAGGTAGAACCGGCCCTCCACAAAACGGACGCAGCGCTCCGAAACGCCGAAGCGCGAGATAACAAACTCGTTTTCCCGGTTATACAGGTCGGTCTGAAAGGACGGCCCGCCGCCCCCGTATACCGGGTAACTCGTTCCGCTGTCTTTTCTTCGTGTAATGCGTTTGCCGTAATGGATATTGAGAATTTCTCCCAGCCGTATTTTTTGACGCGATGATTCCGAAGCCTTCATATCGCGGTAACGCCCGCCTACAAGGACAAAGCCGTTTTCTTTTACGCGGTCCAGCGGGATTTCCTGAAAACCGGCCGCGAGCATTTCTTCCCTTTGACCGCGGTCGAGCTTCCTGAATTCCATACAGCGGTCCAGGTCATTTTGCCCCTGCAGCTTGTATCTGTGATTGTCGAGCGTATAGCCGTCGTTTTTCGCCTCATAATACCAAAAAGCTTCACGGGGGACGTACCCTATGTCTGTGCGGCGCTTGCGCGACGCATAAATGATATTTGTTTTTACTCCCGTATATGGCAGAAAAACACCGCGCGGCAGGGAGATAATATTGTTGATTTGGAATTCGCGCAGCAAAAGCTCGCGTGTTTTCACAAGGTCCTTACGAAACAAAAAACCTTCTGGAACGACGATAGCCAGCCTGCCGTTCTTTGCCGCAGCGCTTACCGCCTTCATACAATGCTGCACACAGATGCTGTCGCCATTATTGGAGGGCAAATCATAAAGTCCTCCGTATTTTGTTTTTTGCGAGTAGGGCATGTTTGCGAGAACAATGTCAAAGATACCGTCTACGGGCGAGGCAAGGCTGTCGCGCATATGGACGTTGCTCTGCCCTCCGCCCGCGAGAATCATATTCATTTTTGTAATCCGCGCTGTATTGGTAATTTCATTGCCGAAAATCGTGTTGTCCCTAAGCATCTTCATCGTGGTTAAGTTTTGAGGCATCGTATTAAAGATATGACGGTAACTTTCTATCAAAAAACCGCCCGTCCCGCAAAAGGGGTCGTATATCTTCTCGCCTATCTGCGGATTGATGATTTTCACCATAGTCCTGACGATGTGGCGCGGCGTGAAATATTCGCCCAAATCGTTTTTGGCGGCGGTGGATTCCTTTAAAAAATATTCAAAAGCGTCGCCCTTTACATCAGAATCCACGTCGGTCAGCGTCAAAGGGTCGAGCTTGTCCATAATATCGCTGAGTATCGTCGTATCGCGGATGGTAAGCGGCGTGAATATCCTGGTGCGGTATTTCGCGTTCAATTTTTCATATACGACCTTATTGATATAATCGATGCGCGTGTCGGGGCGCATTTCCCGTATGACGTCCCAGTGGCAGGTACAATCAAAGCCGGTAGGAAAACCGCCTTGCTTTTTGACGTCATCGTTTTCACTGATAAGCTTTAAGAACAGGATATTCGCAAACTCGCCGAACCGCTCGATGCCCGCGCGCAGGCCGTCGCCGCGCAGCATATTGTTTGCTTCGTCAAAAATTTTAATCAATTCCTTGCGGTCTATCTGCACCTTTTCAGAAATTGTGTTTACCTCGGGCATATCCAGGTACTTTAGTGCCAGCCCCTCGCGCGGGAAGCTGTCGAGCTCCTCGCCGTTTAAAACGGGCGTACGTTCAAACACGGTATGGTACGCCTTGCAAAAAAGGCCGTCGGTCGCGAAAACGAGCGGCGCGTTTAGTTTTTTCGCGTAGCTGATGCCCTGCTGCAGCGCGCTTTCGATGCGCGTCCCCTTTTTCTTAGCCTCGATAACAATCAGCGGCTTGTTTTCACTGCCGGAGGCGTATAGCACATAATCCGGCCGCCGGCCGCCAAGCAGCCTCTGTTCCTCCTGTGTTTTCGGTTGTTCAAAAAATACGTTCTTGTTTGGGCCTGACAGCCTCCAGCCCAGATTTTCGAGCGTTTTGTCGATTAAAACCCTCGTCTCCGCCTCCAGCGGGAGCGTGTTCATAGGTATCATTCCATTTCTCTCCGTTTATTTGAATCCCAATATGTGAAAATTTATCACTATATTAGTATCATAGAGGTTTTATTGTAAAACGTAAAGTACTTTAACACAACTTTGTTAAACATAATAAATTTATCTTAATTTTAATGTAGAAAACGTACAAATAGAAATCGTATCTAAAATGCTTTCTTTTTTATATTGGAGCACACATTTTGAGCATACATAAAATATTTATATTTATTATATTTAAAATTGTGTTAATATTTAACAAATTCCACTTATATTTTTTTACATTAAAATCTTCGAATTTATATTGAAAATTGTAAATAAATAAATTATAATTTAGGTGTAAAAATCAATAAGTTATGCGCGCATAAAATAAAAATTTTTATTATTGAAAGGAGCGAACCCTATGAA
>OJQY01000737.1_pt1 | contig 11363 bp, 7 predicted proteins | sample 1599091 | NCBI WGS metagenome assembly OJQY01 (sample SAMN03922524, study PRJEB24848) | human gut metagenome | isolation source: stool sample | host: Homo sapiens | place: Germany | collected 2010-02 | reverse complement strand
CGTCAGATACGCGGTCAGATCGCCCGCATATTCCGTGCCGTCTTCCAACGTCAGCTTCAGCGCCACGTCGTTTCCTTTCGCGCGGATTGGCGTGACGGCTTCCTTGCCGATGAACTTCACGACGGTCGGCTCAACAAGTGTGTCTGCGATGCGCTGCTGGGTCGCCGCATAGGAGGCGGTGATAGCTTCGTCGCTGGATGCGTCCACGCCGAGTGCGGCCAATACGGAGACGAGCACTTCGTCGCGGATTTCCACATAGGTGCCGAGCTGGTCGATATACGACGTGGAAATGCCATTGAGCTTGGCGAGCTGGATAAGAGGCCGTGCGATGCGTTCTGCGCTTTCGGTCTGCTGGGTCTGTGTCATGGGTCCCTTCTTTCCGCGCCGTTTGTGACGGCTGACATGCTACATTGCTTGCGATTGCCGCAGCTTCGATGCCGGTGGCATTCGCACCAAAGATAACTATATCACGGTATGATATCGTTTTCAAAGCGTGTTTTGCGGTAAGAGAGTGTTGCTATATTGCGATTTTGCTCTAATTTCAGGAATATAGATAACCGGAATTGTTTTTCCATATTGACTATCGTTTGCAATACGAAGGCGCAGCGCTCCGCATTGCAAACGATTATTCCAACGGGGCATTGCTCGTCTGCTACTCGGCTTCGAGAATTGCAAAGCTTTGCAGACCTAGACGCAGCGAAGTGCCGCTAATTTCGTTTTCGCCGACAACAAGCACGGCGTGTATTACGACTTTTTGATTGAACGCGATTGCGGTTCCGTGGACCGCGTCGCCGATCCGTGGGCGCGCGGGGCCGGTGTGAACGGCCGGCGCAGCATGGTCGTGGACTTCAGCCGCACCAATCCGGATGGTTGGGACCACGATCACACGCCGGACGTGCCGCTTGCGCAGACGGTGGTCTGGGAAACCCATGTGGGCGATTTCAGCAATGATCCCGCCGGCGGTTTCCCCGAATCGCATCGGGGCAAGTATCTGGCGTTCACCGACGACGGTACGTCTCTGGACGGGCATCCCGACTTTCCCACGGGCATCGCATATCTCAAGAAACTTGGCATCACCGCGGTGCAGCTCATGCCGATTTACGACTTCGGTTCCGTGGACGAAGAGACCTGCGATCGCTACAACTGGGGTACGATCCGGTCAATTACAACGTGCCGGAAGGCTCATATTCCACTAATCCGTTCGACGGGTCGGTGCGCATCCGCGAAGTGAAGCAGATGGTGCAGGCGCTGCACAACGCCGGCATCAAAGTGATCATGGACGTGGTCTACAACCACATGTTCTCGCCCGATAATTGGTTCGAGCGGTCGGTGCCGGACTATTTCCTGCGCCGCAAGCCCAACGGCGCGCTGGCCAACGGATCCGGCTGCGGCTGCGATATGGCCACCGAACGCAAGATGTTCCGCCGGTTCATCGTGGAATCCGTGACGTTCTGGGCGCGCGAATACCACATGGACGGCTTCCGCTTCGATCTGATGGGCCTGATCGACGTGGACACCATGAATGCCGTGTGTGCTGCTCTGGATGAGATTCCCGGCCGTGGACGCGACATTCTCATGTACGGCGAACCGTGGTCCGCGGGCGCCACCGCGCCGCTGCCCAGCGACACCGTGCTGGCTGACAAGTCAGGCCTGTCGAAGCTTGACAGTCGCATCGGCCACTTCTGCGACACCACGCGAGACACCATCAAGGGCCATGTGTTCTTCTCGGACCGCCCGGGTTATGTGAACGGTGGCATGCACGAGAACGTAGCGGCTGCGCGTGAGGCCGTGGACGCGTGGCGTCGCGGCAAACATTCGGAAGGAGTGGCAGGCCAGGTCATTCAATACGTGTCCGCGCACGACGACCTCACGCTGTGGGACAAGTTGTGCGCGAGCTTTGCGGCTGGTTCGTTGGGCAGCACCGTGGCCGAAGGCGTTAACGAAAATACCGTGGATGTGCCAAAAGTCATGTATGACGCCGATTTCTCGGCGGAAGGGCTGGCCGGTGTCGGTCCGCAGATTGCGGCCGCGCTGACCGACGTGATGGACGCCAACAAGCTGGCTGTGGGTATCACGCTTACCTCCGCTGGCATCCCGTTCATGCTGTCCGGCGAGGAGTTCGCACGTACCAAATTCGGCAGCTCTGATTCTTACGATTCCGCCAAAGAGCTTAACTGGCTCGATTGGAACCGTGCATGGCAGAAGCGCGATTTGATTGAGTATTACGCGAAGTTGATTGCATTGCGCAAGTCTGATCCACAGTGGTTCGACGGCAATCGCAATATCGTCGATACGGAAGGCGACGAACTCGTGTTCCGCGTCGGCGATTATCTGATGGCCGCCAATCCAGGCAGACACGTCGGCGTTATTGACGTGGCCGTAACGGGTTTGGAACCGATTGGCGGAATACGGAGATACTGGTGTGGTCTCGGCTCGTCCGTCAGTCCGATGGAAGGCAATGTGAGCGCAGGTGATGGCGATTATTTGATTGTTCCACCGCATACGTTTGCAATCTGGCGGTTGCAGTAATACCCTCAGTAGGGAAGCTACAAAACGGCGACCGCAAAGCTGCGGTCGCCGTAACCGATACGGCAATGGGGCCGGAAAACCAGAAAGGATACGACAGTGGGAATCGGAGCGCGCAATCCGCGGTACGAGGTGGTGTTTTTCGACCTGTACGGAACGCTGATCGACATTCGTACCGATGAGCAGAGCGAGGCCGCATGGCAGACGCTGTACGATTGCGTGACCGAATTGGGCGCGCAGTACGAATCCGTCGACGTGATGCGCGACCAGTTCGAAAAGTTCGAAGCCCGCGAAATGGTCCACCAAGCCGACCGTGCAATCGTTCGCAACGGGTGGGACGAATTCGACATCCTGCCGGTCTACCGGTCCCTGCTCATGAATCGCAGCGAGGAAGCGGAAAAGAAACTCGCGCTACCGCAGGCCGCGCTGAAAGCCGCATGGGCGTTCCGCCAAGGCAGCACCAGCCTGTTCCGGCTGTACCCCGGCGCGCTCGACATGATCGAACAACTGCAGGACGCCGGCATGGTCGTGGCGCTGCTGAGCAACGCGCAGGCCTGCTACACACGCCCCGAACTGGAAGAGACCGGCCTTGCCAGCGTACTGGACGACGTGATCATCTCCAGTGAAGAGAAAATCCGCAAGCCCGCACGCGACCTGTACATGCTGGCGCTCGACCGTGAATTCGTGACCGCCAAGCACGCGCTCATGGTCGGCAACGACGAGCGCAACGACATCATCGGCGCCAATTCCGCCGGCCTCGACGCGGCATACTTCCGCACGGAAATTTCACCGGCGGACGACCCGGACGTTTCGGCACATGCGGTATGTTCGTTTACCGGAGCCGACTACGACGGGCTGCTGAAATTCGTGCTGGACGCATAAGGCGCGCGGTGGGCGCTGAGCTTAAATCGCATGGGACGTGCGGGAAGCCGCTGTGGCGTGCGGGAAAGTCGCAAGGAAAAGTCGCAAGTCGTAAAAGGCATACGTGCGTAAGGTGCACGTGCCACGTGCGACGCGCGGAAAAATCGCAATAGGAGGACATATGGAAGGCTATGCCGAGCAGGGAGCTCGAACCGATTCGACCGACCAAATCGGATTCGGCGGCGCTCGCCGCAACAGGAAAAAGCGTCGCGGACTGACGGTGTTCCAACTTAAGGTCATCGGCGCGGTGGCGTTGGCCTTGTCCGCCGGCAGCACCACCATCGTGCCGCTGTTCTTCGGCTCCGATACCAACAATATGACGTCGCTGACGGCGATGGTCCTGAGCGAAGTGGTGTCCTGGTTCGCCATTCCGATCTACGCGTGGCTGCTGGTGCAGGGTTTCCGTGAAACGCACAGCCGGGTCGCGTACGGCCTGCAGCTGTTCATTCTCGCCGTGGTGTGCGAGGTGCCGTACGACCTCGCCACATCGCATAAGGCTTTCGACCTGGGCTCGCAGAATCCCGTTTTCGGCCTGTTCGTTGCGTTTGTTGTGCTTGCCGCGCTCGACTGGGTGGCGTCGCGCTATCAGAAGGCCATGAAGGTGCTGTTGTCGGTCGGACTGGGGGTGATTGGTCTGCTGTGGGACCTGCTGCTGCGTATCGGCCTACGCCAGCACATGATGAGCATCGGTTCGGTGACGCTTGGCTTCGTGCTGATTTTCGCTCTGATGCGCCAGTATGAGAATTCGATGATGTTCACAGCCGGCCTGTTCGGCGCCGTGATGATGATCGCGCCGGGCGTGGGCGTGGCGTTCATGCACTACTACAACGGCAAGCTGGGCTATAAGCATCAGTGGACGAAATGGGCTTTTTACGCGGTTTACCCGGTTATTTTGATAATTTGTGCGATTTGTGCAACACTGGCGTGATTTTTGACAACGTTTGCAGTATGATAGAAACAGATTGAGAGAGCATCGCCGCTCAAGCGAGTGTTTCCAAGGCTGGGAACGTTTGTGATTATGATGCGGAAACCGCAAAGGGGTTGAGAGATGGATAGAGCAGGCATTCGCGAGGTGGCCAAGGCCGCGGGTGTGTCGATTTCCACGGTATCGCGCGCGTTCACGCGGCCGGAACTGGTGTCCGAACGTACACGCCGCAAGGTGCTGGAAACGGCGGACAAGCTTGATTTCAACATCTCCCGTTCCGCCACGTCGCTGAAATCCGGCCAATCGTACCGTGTGGCGATGCTGATGAATGAAGAGATCACTAGCTGGTTCAATACGGAAGTGTTCGCTGGAATCGAATCCGTCATGCATAATGCCGGGTATGACGTATCGCTGTTCCAGCATGTCGACACCGCCGAAAACCGCCGCGACTTCTTCACGAATCTGCCGGTCCGCCGCAACGTGGACGCCGTATTCGTGACGTCGTTCGGCGTGGATCCGAAGGAAATCCAGCAGCTCAAGCGCATCCACGTGCCGATCATCGGCATCAATACGCCGACGCAAAACGGCTTCGACGCCACCATCTCCATCGACGATGAGGACGGCATGTTCACCGCCGCCCAGCATCTGATCAATCTGGGGCACAAGAATATCGTGTACGTGTGCTCCGATGCGGTCGATTCCATTAATTCCTCCATCGATGCGCGAGGACAGGGCTTCGTCCGCGCCTGCAAGACGATGGAGGCCTCCCATGACTTCAAGTGGCGCGTCGTCTCTGTGCCGCGTGGCAAGACCTTCGCCGACTCGGCGTTGACCGCGCTGCTTGCGTTGGACGAGTTCCCGGACGCGATCTGCTGCCAGATGGATATGATGGCGATTCCGCTGGTGTTGCGTTTGGAACGTTACGGCCACCACACGCCTTCTGATTACTCGATTATCGGCTTCGACGATTCGCCGTACGCCGACACTGTGAGCCTGACCACCATGCGCCAGGATCCGTATGCGATGGGTCGCGCGGCCGCACAAAAGGCCATGAAGCTCATCGAAGGCGAGCCGCTCGAAAATCCGTATGAGATCGTGCGTGCACAGCTTGTGCTGCGTGGCACTGATTCCGTGTATGGCACTGGCCGCTGAGAGCCGAGTCTCATTGTCCTTCCGCAGCCCGTCAATGCCGACGGGCTGATTGTGATGGCCTGGGGTGGATTGATAAGGGATACCTCCCACTGTAGTCACGGTGTGTGGCATACGTTTCAGGAAAAAAATGAAACAATTTGCAGTGATGTGTTTCATGACACGCCAATCGGGGGCTGATGAATGATGAATTTCATTCAATGATCAGCATGTGTTTTTTGATTTTGCAATCGTTGACAAACCGTTGAATATCAGGCTTTAAAGCGTTGTCCCCGTGAGAGGGGACGAAAAAACGTATCGGGGGAGGGGGTGTGGGTTCTTTCTGTTTCATTTTGTTTTCATAACTGCAAAGTTTATCATAGTAAACCGTGGGTCAGAGAAAAAGGGAAAACAGAGGTTTCCGGCTGTGTTGCCGGAGATGGGAACAGCGCAGAAGCTATACGTAAAACAGAAGTGATAACGGCATTATGCAAAGGATATCAACCCTCGAGTTGAGGGGCTCAGAAGGGTGAACACTTTGCGGATAGGGGACAAGATGAGGCAATGGCGTAATGGTGCCGGCAACGCACCACGACACTATGCAGGAACGCGATCGGCAACCGGTCGCGCGCTTTCGCGTACCCGCTCGCTGACCGCCGCCGCCATAGCGGTAGCCATGATGGCCACCGTCACCATCACCTCATTGCTCCCTACTTACAGTGCCAAGGCTGACACTGCTGAAGCAGGTATTTGTGCGCCAAAGCCTATCAGCTTGGGCGATAATGTCGGAGACCCCACTGTCGATTCCGGCGTTGCTACTTATGTGGGTGGCAACATGTATGTTGGCGCCAACAATATGAACAATGGCGGTGCTTACACTAACCTCAATTCAACTCAAAAGATTGATAAGTCCTATGCTGTGGAAGCTGAGGGACTCACGCTGGTCAATGGCAAGCTTGCCACTAATGGTGTGAAGAATAGCTGGGGCAACAAAGGTTTTCGCTTTGGTGTGGTTGGCTTTGGCGCGCAGTTCCGTCCGAAGTCCGGTAGCGATGTGCTGGTGGTGGCTGGCAACAGCACATCCAATACGAGTAATTCCACGGGCAGTATTGGGATGCGGGCAACAAGAGAGTTTCCGCTCTCGGTGGCTTCGATAATGGTTCCACTGGTCGCGCATTCGTGCAGAACACCAATAGCGATCTAACATGGTATTCCGCCCGCATCAAAGGCGACACCAGTTGGCATCTCAATGCTGATAATAATAGTTCTGGATCCAACGCCGGCCGCTCCGTATGGGACGCCACAGCTTCTACTGATGCTGCAACTGGTACGAACGTGCATTACGACAACACCACTGGCTTAAGTAACGTCACTCTTAACGGTGCTACGAAGGATTACTCCACCTTCTACACTGATAACGTTCTGGGCTTATCCACGCATCTAGCTGGTTTGCAGAAGAGCGAGGGCGTGTACGTCGCCGGAGGCACAGTCGGTACGGCTGAATCATCGACCCAAACTTCGACTACTGGTGCAGACTACTCAAGCGATGGCTACTACACGCGGCATCATTACAATTTTGGCGATAATAATCAGATTCAGTATGGTTTCAAATTCGAGGCCTCCGGCTCAAATGCTGAAAAACTCATCACTTTCACCGGCGATGGAACATCCGCCATGCAGGTCTTTAACATCGATGCAACGCAACTTTCCTCCAATGACTATCGTGGTGTCGATTTCAATTTCACTAAAATTCCAGGTAATGCCTCGGTCGTGGTGAACGTTAGCGGTGGTAATGTCGATTTCCACACCGGCTGGCGATTCTGGTGGAACGGTCTCGAGATTGGTGACGGCTATTCCAAGGCTGCGCAGAAGAACGCCTATTCCACTGCCGCGCAGAAGATCATGTGGAACTTCAAGGATGCCACCCAAGTGACCATTCGTGGTGGCGTCGCAACTGAAGGCGCGGGCGACGGGAAGAGAACGGATGACGACCCTGCTGCTGCCATGCTCGGCAGCATCTTGGTCCCGCACGGTAATTTCGAAGACCATGTCACCACCAATGGCCGCGTGTATGTCGGTGGCGATTTCAGCATGTACAATCCGACTGCCATTCCATATGCCAGCAATAGCGGCGGCTGGGAAGGCAGGACCGCCTCCGTGATCAACATGGACCAGGAACGTCATAACCTCCCCTGGAACGGCACGTTCAACTCCTCCTGCGCAGTAATCCAGATCAACAAGGTGGATTCGAGCAAGAACGCGCTCGCCGGCACCACGTGGGGCGTGTTCAAGAACTATGCGGATGCTAAGGCCGGGACCGCTGCAAACGCTTTGCGCGTCGTCAAGGATGGTGGCGCATTCGATCTTGACGACACTGACAACGGCACCATTCAAATCGGTAGCCTGAACCCGAATGCCACGTACTATCTGAAGGAGATCGCTTCTGCCAGTGGTTATCAGGTTTCTGACAAGGTATATCAGATTACTGCCGGTGCGGGGGGCTCTACTGCCCAGGACGTGAAGGAATCTTCCGACGGCACTACATGGACCGCCGTTGCAGACAATTGGATTGTCAATGAGAAGAAGGGCGCTTCGCTGGAGTGGTCGAAAGTCGACGGTTCTGATTCCAACAAGGTGCTGTCCGGTTCGGAATGGCAGTTGACCACTTCTGACGGTCAGACCGCTTACCAGATCACGGATTCAACCAAGAGCGTCGAGTCGGTCAAGATTTACTACAACGATAATGTACAGTCAGAGACCATCACGATGACTGAGGGTATTCCATTTGATCTTACTGCGTCCGTTTTTGGTAATGGCAATAAAACCGACGGCGTACCGCAAGGGGTCGCATGGACTGCTACCGGTTCCGTAGTGGTTGATGACAATGGCAAGGTTACTGCCGTCAACGATGGCGACGGCACCGTTACTGCATGCTCGCTTGCCGCTACGAATATTTGCGCGACTGTCAATGTGACTGTTCCGGCTGGCACGATTATCAAGCCGACGCCAAAGAACAGCACCACGTTCTATTTCAAGGCAGAAGGGTACACTTCCGGCAACACGAAACTGCGTTATCGTCTGTTAGCGGAAGGGAATGAAGATTGGAGCACAGAGGACACGGATCCTGTGCTGTCCAATGCTACCAATTGTTCTGGCTGGCTGAGTGTTACGATTGACAACCCTGGCCTTAAAGCTGTGGAATTCCTGTTCTACCAAGGTGATAGTTGGTATCACAGTGGCAGTGCAAGTAGCAGTTCGAACTTTACTCTTTCGGCGGGTCAATCGGCAGTGGCCGTACAGGACTATAGGGCTGTCAACGGTGCTCCCTCCGGCTGCAGTGCCGGCGGTGGCTCTGGTAGCGGCGGAAGCACCACCACTGGTACCGTCATCATTACCGGAGATTCAGTGGTTAGCCTCGGTAAGACCATTACGTTGACTGCAACGCCGACGCCGAGTTCTGACACCGTCACGTGGTACAGCGGCAACACCAGTGTTGCCAGTGTCACGGCGGGTTCCGACAACACAGCTACGGTTAAGGGTCTGAGGGCTGGCACGACCACCATCACGGCAAAGACTCCTTCCGGAGCGACCGCTTCCGTTATCGTCACGGTGAAGGATGATTCGACGGTAGGCGTGTATTTCAAGAAGTCCGCCGTCAACAGCAAGTGGAGCAACTACTACCTGCACTACCAGAAGACCGCCGATTACTGGCCGGCAGTCAAGATGGAAGACGCCTGCAATGGTGATTACGTGGTCGCTTACATCCCGAAGGCTGACGCGCATAAGGGATATGGTTTCCTCTTCCGCGACTCCACGGACATCAAGACCGGTAACTGGTACGGTTCCAACGGTTGGAACACTAACGGCGATAACTTCACGTTCTGGAATAACGGCAAAGGCATGCATATCGAATCCAACTCCGATAAGGGTGAAGGTGAGCCCTCTGCCTGCCAGACCACTCGATCGGTCGCCAGGGTGAAGGCTCGCGTGCCCGCTAACAGGCAGCGTTCCAGCAAGACGGCTGTTGCGGGTTCTGGCAGCAGCACGACCACCGTTTACTCTTGCGGTGACGCTCTCGGTAAGTGCGATATGAACACTGCGCCTGGTTATTTCAAGGTGACTGATCTTGCCGATGGAACGTATACGCTTACCGAAATGGTCGCACCGAATGGTTATACCGCTGGCGGTCCGTATACGGTGACGATTACGACCGTGAACGGTGTTACGAAGGTTTCGATTACCAATGCTGGCGACACTGCGATTACCGGCAACAAGATTCCGAACACCCGTAACACCGGCACGATTTCGTGGAACAAGGTTTCCTCGGATTCCAACAATGGCAAGAAGCTTTCCGGCTCGGAGTGGAAGCTGACGAAGACTAAGAACTTCGGCTGGAACGATAAGGACAAGGCCGAGTACACCGACATCGCTTCTGCTGATCAGAAGCTGATTACGATCACCGACTGCGTGCCTGCCGAAAACAAGACTGCGGCGGAGACCACTTGTTCCGCGCCGGCAGGCGCTGCGGAAGGCCAGCCGTACGACGTCGACCCTGCTGCCGGCCAGTTCAAGCTGGAAGGCCTGGATTGGGGCACGTACACGTTGGTCGAAACCAAGGCTCCTTACGGATACGACGTCGATTCCACCGTCCGCACGTTCACGTTCGGCCCGGTTGAAGGTTCCGACGTCACTGGCAACTGGAATTCGAACAGCGTCGCTGAAGGCACCGCGGATAAGACGGGCGCTTTCACAACTGCCGATAAGACTTACGACTCTGATGTGTTCAACTTCGCGGTTGGGGGGATTAAGAACCAGCCGGGGGTGGTGTTGCCGGCGACTGGTGGAATTGGCAACTCTTGGATTTACGCGGCGGCTTTGGTGGCTGCGTTGATAGGTGTTGTTGCGGCTGGAATGGCCCTCAAGGTCAGGAGGCGGCAATGATGAACTCGTCTAGGAGAAGGGGGACTGGACCGTAGCGTAGCGACCCAATGCCCACTAGGCAATAACTGAACACACATAACTGAAGATTCAAGATTTCAAACAAGAAAGAAAGGGAGAACAATGAACAAGGTTCTCAAGGGCCTCGTCGCTGTGGCAGCCACCGCGGCAATGGCCGTCGCCGGTTTCGCCGGTGCCTCCACCGCAACCGCTGTGGAGGGGGAGACTGCTACCGCGGTCAAGACCTCCTACACCATCAGCTTCCCGACTGATGCCAAGTACCAGGGTCACACCTACGAGGTGTACCAGATCTTCACCGGCGATTTCGACGGCAAGGTGCTCTCCAACGTCAAGTACGGCGTGAACGGTGCCAAGACTGCGGGCACCGAGGTGACCGCCGGAGAGCTGAAGCAGCTCACCAACGTGAACGTCGAAGGCAAGACCGACCAGGATAAGCTTGACGTCATCAAGACGTTCGCCAAACTTGAGAACCCGGTCGCAACGCTGACCAAGGACAACAAGTCCTACGAGGCGGCTCCGGGCTACTACCTCATCAAGGACAAGGACGGCTCCGTGAGCGGCAACGACGCCAACACCCTGTACATCACCAAGGTTGTCGGTGACGTGACCATCAGCCCGAAGAGCGACGTGCCCTCCTTCGAGAAGAAAGTCAAGGACACCAACGACACCACTGGTGATACCTCCGGCTGGCAGGACTCCGCCGACTACGACGTCCACGATGCGGTTCCGTTCCAGCTGAAGGCCACCCTGCCGAGCAACTACGCCGACTACAAGACCTACTACCTCGCCTTCCATGATGTCGAGGAGAAGGGTCTGTCCTTCAACACTGATTCCGTCAAGGTTGCCGTCGACGGCAAGCAGATCACCACCGGCTACGAGGTCAAGACCACCGGTCTCACCGACA
>OJQY01000731.1_pt1 | contig 11465 bp, 11 predicted proteins | sample 1599091 | NCBI WGS metagenome assembly OJQY01 (sample SAMN03922524, study PRJEB24848) | human gut metagenome | isolation source: stool sample | host: Homo sapiens | place: Germany | collected 2010-02 | reverse complement strand
AAAAGAGTATGAGAACAAACTTCTCATACTCTTTTATACACATACTGTAACAGCACAAGCCGCCGCCGGTTTACAGCCAGTTATCTCCGAACTGCTTTTTGTATTGGTTCGGCGTGCAGCCGTAAACCTTTTTACATAGGTTGATAAACGATTTGACGTTTGCAAAACCGTTTTCGAGCGCGGCGTTGGTGACGGTGTCGTGGTTATAAATCATATCCTTAAGCGCGTATTCCAGGCGCACGCCGTTTAAGTATTGTGTAAAGCTGCTTTCCGTAATATTTTTAAAGTATTTTGAAAAATACGACGGTGTAAGCCCCACAAGCGCGGCCATGTCGTTGAGCGTGATTTCTTCTTTATAGTTTTGCCCCATGTATTCGATTGCTTTCTTGGCGTAAATAAAATTCTCCTGAACATTCTGCGGATAACGGTTCTGCTTATGTACCGCGCATTCGCGCAGCAGGGTATGGTAAATATCCAAAAGCCGCGCGTTGATTTCCAAGTCGGTATAATCATCCTCCGCACGGTTCTGGTCGAGGCCGATAATCCTGAGCACACTTTCCTTTATTTCCTTCTTCGCCTGTTCGTTATTTTCCACCTCAAACGCGATGCTGTCTATCTTCTTACAATAGTCACGCATGAATTCATAGGACAGCAAAATGACAAAATACTGGTAGACAGTGTCTTTGTCCGGCACCGACGTCACATGAATGTCCTCGCTGTTGACAAAATAAAACTCTCCGTCGTTGATAGTCTGCTCCTTCCTACCGATTTTCACATGCATGGTTCCATGAATCATATAAACGATTTCCAGCTCCTTGTGCCAATGCTGCTTCGTATTGCAGCGGTAACCGGGCTTGTCCTGCATCAAAATTTTTGCGGGCAGGTTTTTTTCGTACTTGACCGACTCAAATGAATACTTCATATAAGCTTCTCCCTCCCTGATTCCCTTTTTAACACGCATTATAGCTGTATATACCCTGTGCAGCCAAAGCCCTCATATAAACGTCAGCTGCCATGACTGCCGTCTGTCTTCCCCGGCCTTCCAACCTTAAACGGCCGCCAGAAGTACTTTAATTATAACAGAAATCAATCGTCCTGTTCAACCTAAAAGACAGTTAACTGTCAAATCATTTTATATCTGCTGTGCATCTTCATAACAAAAACGAAGGCGGGGTTTCCGCCTTCGTTTTTGTTGGTATATCCGAAATAGCCGCAGTAGTTATTTGGATAGCAAATCAGTAACAGCTTTCGCCGCGTTGTCTACGTCCGATTGAGAAACAGAAATTTTGTCCGGGCTGTAGGATGTTTTGTTGTAAACGATAAGCGCCGCGTCGATGGCCGCCGTCAGCTCGTCGGAAGGAGCAGCTTCCTTCTGCGCGTCTGCAATGGCCTTATGAAGCGCCGTATAATCAACGAGGTTTTCGTTGTTTTTATAATCGTAGCGTTTGCTGGTAAACCATGCGTCATCGCTTACCGTCGCGGTCATGTTATATTTTCCGGAACCGTTTAGGAACATGACTTCCACGGATTCCTGGGTGGTCTTGAAGGTATAGGAGTGCCATCCCCCGTAACCGTCGGCAGACCCTTCGAGCGTCCCAAGGTCGGTTCTATTCGGGACAAGCTCCATGTCGAACGTCTCATCGCCGATTTTCACCTGCGGGACGTAGTATTCCGTGCCGCGCATGTCTTTAAAGTACACGGTAATTGTTTTCTCCTCACCGGGAGTAGTCGGCTCTGTCGGCTCGCTTGGCTCCGTAGGCTTTTCATCAGGCGTATAGACTGACCATTCGCCCGTTTTGCTGCCTGTTGCGGTATACATGTTGTTGTCTCCAATTGAAACCGCCTCGAGCGGGAAGGCGTTCCATACCTTGCCGGTCGCTGGGTCTACACGGTTAAATACGACTGTATCCCATTCCTGCGGAATGCTGGCCGTGAAAAGCTTGCCGCTTTCGTCGGGTTTTGCAATGATTTTCTTGTCTCCGCTCTGCGCGAAAATAACGGCGTCCGCTTGCCTAAAGTCCCAGCTTGTTTCATTTTTGAGATAAATATTCTTCTGAGGCACACCCTCAAATTCCTTGGAATCATCCTCTGTGGGGTCGAACGGTTCCTCAGAGGGGTCGGTGGCCTGTGAAGGTTCTGTCGGCTGCGACGGGTCGGTGGGCTCGGAGGGTTCCGTCGGCTGTGACGGGCCGGTAGGCTCAGAGGGCTCTGTCGGCTGCGACGGGCCGGTAGGCTCGGAGGGTTCCGTTGGCTCTTCATAGACTTGCCAGGAACCGGCGGAGCTGGAGGTTGCGACATACATGTTGTTCTCACCGATGCTGACGGCCGTTTTCGGGAAAGCATTCCAAACCTTGCCCGTTGCTGGGTCTACGCGGTTGAAAACAATTGTATCCCATTCAGCCGGAACGCTTGCCTTCCAAATTTTTCCGGATTCATCAGCCTCTGCGATGATTTTCTTGTCGCCGCTTTGTGCAAAGATAACGGCGCCGGCGTCTCCGATGTTCCAGCTCGTTTCATTTTTAAGATAAACGTTTTTCTTCGGTACACCCTCAAATTCCGCGGAATCGTCCTTTGTGGGGTCGAACGGCTCCGTCGGGTCTGTCGGGTCAGTGGGATTAGACGGGTCTGGTTCAACTCCATCAAACTTCGCCCAGTTGCCTGTCGTGCTGCCGGTTACACAGTACATATCGTTATCGCCGCGCGCCGCAACCGGTGAGAACGCGTTCCATACCTGTGTGACATCGCTCGGGTTGACACGCAGGAAGATAATGCTGCTGTAGTTATCTTGGATTGTTGCGGACCATGTTCTGGAGCCGAGATAATTGAGCGGAATCCACTCGTTTCCATCACACTGGACATAAAGCAGCGCGCCGTCATTCGTAATATCCCAGGAGGTTTGGTCCTGTAAATAAATCGTCATTGGATTGCCGGGTTCCGTCGGCTTTTCGGGGCCGTCCGGGTCATAGTCAGACCATGTGCCATAGGCTTTTTGTGTTTTCTCGCCGCCGACGATTCTAAAGATTTTATTAAAGCCCGCGAATTCCAAATCCATCGTCTGGTATGTACCGGAGCTAAAAATCAGGTTGAATTCAAGTGTGGTTTCGAGAATTTCACTGTCGGAAACCGTAATAGAATAAATGTTGTCCTTCAACAATTGCATCTTTGTGCCGGGCCATACGCCGAAGTACGCGTCGCCCCAGGTGTAGAAGTTAGCGTCCTTCCAGGATTCCGGCTTTTCAAAGTAGATAACGCCGGCTGTCGTGTGGTATTCCTCCCACCGGCCTGTCGCGCTGTCCGTGTTTTCACCGTCTGTTACCTTGTATTTCTGGTTAAAACCGTTAAACGGGATTTCGATTGTCTTACAGTCCTTGCCGTTGCTGAACACAAATGTCAGCGGGTCTACTGGCTTTGCCGGCTTATCGAGCTTTTCATCAATATGGTACGGGTTGCCCATACCGGCAAGATATTTTTGAATTTCCAGGACATCCTTGATATTCGCTATGCTGTCGCCATTCAAGTCGGCCGCCAGCAGTTGGTCTTCTGTCAGGTTATTTTTCTTTGCGGCATATTTCTGGATTTCCAGAACGTCCGCAACAGAGGCTTTCCCGTCGCCGTTTAAATCGCCGACGATGTACTGGCCCTCCGGCTTTGTCATTTCACCCGCGTAGTCGCGCAGCGTGACGGAATAAACGTTGCCGTCAACGTGTTCCATCTCCACGCCCGGGAAATCACCGACAGAAACGGCGCCCGCCGTATAAGCATAAGGGGTATCCCACGTTTCAGGAAGCTCAAAAAACACCTTTCTCGCATCATAATCCGTAAAATCCTTCTCCGGAGCTTCTCCGTAGGTTTCGTTGAGTACGTCTGCGATAAAGTCATGGATAAAGGTATTGTCTACCTTATCAGAGGAGCAGAAGTCCCAAGCCCTTGCGCCCGCCGCGTACAGCGGAACATCCGCGCCCGTATGGTTTCCCGTGGAGAAAAGCGCATCTGTCAGGTCGGAGGCCGCCGCGCCGTCCGGTACCTTCAGTCCGCCCGTTTCATGGTCGGCCGTAACGAGCAGGAGCGTGTCGGGATGCTCTTTGACATAATCGTTCGCAACGCCGATGGCCTCGTCGAATACGGCCATTTCCTTGAGCATGTTATCCATTTCGTTTTTATGCGCATAGGAATCGATATCCGAGCCTTCTATCATGGCAAAGAAGCCGTTTTCATTCGTTAAACGGTCCAATCCCGCCTTTGTCGTATCGGCAAGCCTGGGCTGGTCGTCAGCCGTGATATAAGAGGTGTGGAACGTGCCGAGTATATTTTTTCCCGGGTCTATAGAAGCTACAGAGGCCAAATCGTTTACGCGCACATAGTTGTTTGCCGCGATTGCCTCTTCCCTGTTATCGAAATAAGAGCCGCCGCCGCCAAACAGGACGTCAGCCTGTAAAAGCAGCTGCTGCGCGGCAATGGAGTTATAGGAATAACGGGCCGAAACGTGCGCCGTGAAGCCCGCCGGGGTTGCGTGCGGCAGTACCTGCGTAACGATAATACCCGCCTTCAAGCCCCTTGCCTTGGAAAACTCTACTAAATTTTCTTTCTTTGTGCCGTCGGCAAGCATACCGACCATGTTATTGTTAGTTTTAAAGCCTGTCGCAATGGCGGTCGCGGCAGCCGAGCTGTCGGTAACGCCGTCGTTTGAATATGTAGTGACCATTGTGGAATAGGGCAGCGTCTGCATTACAAGCTTGGAGCCTTTGTAAATCTCTCCGGCCTTCGCCTGCTCCGCGCCCATTCCGTCTCCAATCATCAGGATAACATTTTTCACCTTGTAATAATCGAGCGTACCGCCATACGTTGTTACGCCGGCTTCAGTGGTTTTGTCATCCGCGTCAGGCAGGAATATCTGCCCGTCCTCATAGCCTGTAATATCCTGCGTGCGCTCATCCGTCCCGTTGGAAAAATAAACGCCTGCCTTACCGTCCGGCGTCTGTGCGCAGTAAACGCCGTCCTTATCTTTAACCTTTTCTGTTACAAGCGCACCGCCGGCCGTATATGCGCTAACCTGCTCCCAGCCGAGCGTATTTCTGAAATATAATGTTCCCTCGCTTTCGGGGATGTCCTGAGCCGATGCCATTACGCCGCATACGGAAAACATAGTCGCAACGATTGCAAGGGTGAGCACCCAGGAAAACAGCTTTCCTACTTTTTTCACTCCTAAAACCTCTCCTTCTAAAATTAGGTAGGCTATTTTTTCACTTCCGCAAAACGGCAATAAAAACACCCAAATTACCGCCGCACGCCTGTTGACATTGCATCTAATAAAAAAATAGCCTATGCTTCCATTATAAATAAATCCGCCTGATTTGATATGCTTTTTTCATCTAATTTATTGTTGTTTTTTATGTTTTGACGGAAAATGGGCGGTTTTAGCCATTGTTTTTATGTCATTTTTTGTGTTGGATATGTATTTAAAACAAGCCACTTTTTCGGCCTAATAACGACTGGCCCCATAAAATGGAAAACAGCCGTCCATCCGTAAGCAAAACATGGAAGGGCGGCTGTTATTTAAGGGTATACGCCCGTTTATTTAACGGTTGAGCAGATAGACGCCTAAATTCAGGTATCCGGCGAAGGTCACCCAGAGCAGATAGGGAATCTGCAGCAGCGCCGCAGGCTTGCTGATTTTCCAAAAGGAAACAATCATCGCAATAATCAGCGCCCACAAAATAACGAGCCAGATAAACGCAAACAGGTATGACTGCATATTAAAGAAAATCAGGCTCCACACAAAATTAAAAACGAGCTGTACTGCGTAAATAATAAGGGCTTTTGTTTTGTTCCGGTCATCGGACACAAAAATCAGATAGGAGGAAATCCCCATCAGAATAAACAGGATAGTCCAGACAATCGGAAAAAGGAAGCCCGGAGGCGAAAGCGGCGGCTGGTTGAGATTTCCGTATACCTCCATGCTTCCCATGGTCAGCAGCGCGGACAGGCCGCCGATGGCGAGCGGAATCAAAAGGCATATAATGAGCGGTTTCCATTTAATCTGGTGCATCGTATCATCTCCTCCCTTTATTCTATGCCGCAAATTGGCGCGATATGTAAAAACAGGCGCACGGTATGACCGTGCGCCTGCCTGCAATTTGTTTTACTGTTCTTCTTCCCCGCCGGGGCCGTCGCGGCGCTCCCTGTCGTCGGTAAACGCCTTCGTGCTGTTTTGAGACGTCCATTGGTTGTTGCCCGCGTTCTTTTCATTCTTTTCCCAATGATATTCCTCTGAACGCGGCGTTTTTTGCTGTTTTTTCTCCTCTGGCATACAATCCTCTCCTTTGGCTTTAGTTTACCCGTTTCAAATTGCTTTATTAGCCAAAATCAAAGAAGCAAGCCTCCGTGCAGGCGAAATCATTTTACGCCGGCTTTCAGGTACAGCATTTTAAAGACGTCCTCCAGCTGCCGCTGCGTCAGCACGCGGTAATGAATCCAACCGCCGCTTCCGCAGGGATATTTATTGTCTATCAGTTCTTTCGTCTCCGGCAGGGCTTCATCATAAATTTTATCAAATTGATTGTCAGTAAGCCTCAGCATAACCGTAAAAGCGCCTTTTTCAGCAAAAATATCGCAGATATGCTTGGATTTTATAAAATATTTCATGCCCCAGCCGTAGTGCTTACCGTAAGGAAAGCGCATTTCTTTTTCCGCGCCCAATCGGTTCATCAATAAATCATCTACATTTTCAAACAGCGCCTTACTTTCTCCACAGTATTCTGTAAATTCTTCAAAAGTAGGCTGCATTTGTTTATTCAACATTCTTTCGTATATTATATTGCCCTCCGTTAGCGGCGAAAGCACTTCTTACCTCTGCGGATATGCTGCTTCCACTTGCAGCAGTCGTTTAAATGCAATATGACATGGCGCGTTGGCGGCATGAGCAATAACCCCGCCACATCCTTTCTGCCCCAAAAATCGAGAAGCCACAGCGATGCCTCCTGGTTCGTCACTCCGCCTGCTTGCTTAATCGTCTCAATCCCTTGCGGAGAAGCCTTGCGCTTCATGTCGTCCGCGGAAAGTGATTTTACAATCATGCGCGTCCTTTGCCCCACCGCATTTCGATATGCAATGAGCTCTTCCATGTTCAACCGGCGGCTCAGTTCTATAATCTCATCATCCGATAAAGCGTTCCCCGTATCAGAAATTGGCGCGTTGAGCCGTTCTTTCCATTTGCCGTCAAAGAGCTGCTCATCATTTGCAACGAGAATGCCCATCGTCAAATCCTCGATTCTTGCGATATGCCATAATGCCCACGCAATCGTTTCATCGTTTGGGGTTGGCATAATACTGTATTCGTAAGGCGCAAGGTCGTTCAGCAGATTATCGACTTCATTTTCTTCAGTCCCCGTTATTGATGACATATGCAGCCCGGAGTGTATTTCAAGAAACATCCGCTTTGCTTCCTCCAGCTTGTCCGGCTTGCGAATGATATCGTTTAATTCCTTGTGCAGTTCACTCAGCCCATCACCAAAATATTTCATTTTATCAAGCCCTCCCTGTTGGTTTTTTATTATCTCAATTATCCTACGGGGAGCACCGGCTGGCAGACAGGGCAAAAATAAATATTCCCACCCAGATAGCTCTGCCGTACAATTTCCGAGCCGCAGACAGGGCAAGGCCGGCGCAAGGTGTTTTTAGACAAAACCGTGCGGTAGCCGCCGGGGTTCCCGTACAGGTCCTTCTCCGTGTCCCTGCCGCCCTTATCCGTCATTTCTTTCAGGGTATCCTTCACACTGTGAAATAGGTTTTCCCTGTGGCTGTCTGAAAGCAGTGTAAGCTTTGTTTTCGGGTGGAGGCGCGCGCGGAACAGGATGTCCTGCAGACAGCCGTTTCCAAGCCCGGGTATCCGCTGCTCTGTCGCCAAAAACGCTTTGACGCTCAACGACGGCTTTACTTCGGAGAAAAGCCCATCAAAATACGCATCGTCGAACGTGTCTTCAAGCGGGGTGGGCTTTTCAAACGCCACATGGTAATAAAAATTATCGTTCGTCCCATCTTTAAAAGCCCAGATTCCTCCGTACATCTGAACCGTACAGACGAGCGAGGAGCCGTCGTCAAACGCAAGCAAAAGCTGGCGCTTCTGTGGCAGCCTGCCCTCCGGAGAAACAAAGCGGATATTGGCGCCGTCGCCAAACAGCAGCCTTTTATTTCCCAGCGTTACCTCTACCTGCCCCGCCGCGGCATGCGCGCCGGTGACGGTTTCTCCTTCGAGCAAGGCCGGGTAATCCATGGGGTCGCCCAAATAGAAGGCAAAGCCGTGCGGCGACTCGTTGGCGCGAGCCCTTACAATTTGCTTTCCCTTGATTATTTCATTCATTTGGGCTGCTATGGTGTGGCTTTCCGGCAGTTCCAGCATGTGATTCCCTCCTGCTTTTTTATTTCAGGGCGATGTATATGGATACTTCCTGTGTTTTTCCGTCTGGCGATGAGGTATATTGCTCAAAATCACCCGTGTACGACCGGTCAAGCTCCATGCTCCATATTTCTTCCCAGGCCTTTGCCACCGCGGCTACACCATCGCCCTGCACAGCAAACACGGCGTATTTTCCCGCGGGCACGGTTTTTACCGTCATCTGCTGCGGCAGGTTATCTGCAGCCTGCACCCTGCATCCGACCGTAATATCGTATTGCGCGCGAAAATCGCTTTCATAGTCCGAATACAGGCCGTATACATCCGCCCCCATACAACCAGGAACCGCCTGCGGCCCGCCCTGCGCAAAAAAGCTGTTCCAGAGAGAGCCGATTATACTGCCCATCTCCGGGTCGAGATTGCTCGTGCGTGCGCTTAAGCCCGCGATTTTCATTTCTGGTAAGTTTACTGTTTTATAATTCATTATTTCCGCCTGCTTTCCATTTTTCTTTATTTTACAATGGATAACATGACGGCAGCCTGTCATATTTCGTAATTTGCAAGCGCTTTTTTAAGCCGCTGCTTCATTTCGGTGCGTATTCGTTCCGGTCCAAGCACCTCAAGCCCCGGACCGAAGGTCATCAGGTAATGGTAAAGCCATTCGTCCTCTGGCATTGTAATCTGCACGAGGAAAGAGCCGTCCGGCATTAGCCGACGATGGGCTGACGCGAATTCGTCATAGATACGAAAGGAAAGCTCCGGCGCGATTTTTGCCTGAACCTCTACATGGCTGCGTGTAGGGTATGTATTTTGACGGCTTTTTTCCTTTGGTAAAACCGGCGCGCTGCGCTCAAAGCGCTCTTCCTCCAGGGTAAGGCAGTCCATCCTGCTGAGCTTAAAGTACCGGGTGTCCTCCCGCATTCGGCACCAGGCGTACAAATACCAGTCATATCCACGAAAAACAAGGCGCAGGGGCTCCGCCTGCCGATGGGTGGTTTTCCCGTCTGAGGCACAGTAGTCGAAGGATATTACCGCCCGCGAGAAAATAGCTTCCTTGAGCAGCGCAAGGCTTTTGCTTATCCTGTCCGACGAGTCCCAAGAGGAAAAATCAATTTCAATCCAGTCGTATGGCCGGCCGCCGAACAGGGCGGAAAGCTTTTCGAGAACCTGTCCCGTCTGGCCGGGCTGGAGCGCGTTCATCCCATGCAGCGCCGAAAGGATGCTGCTTTGCTCTTCCTCCGACAAAACAGATTTATTTAAAATAAAATTGTCCGTCAAACGAATCCCGCCGCCCTTGCCGCGGCTTGCGAAAATGGGTATGCCCGCCTGGGAAAGCGTTTCAATGTCGCGGTATATCGTGCGCACCGAAACCTCGAACCTGTCCGCAAGTTCCTGCGCCGTTATGCATTTTTTATCGAGTAGTAGATAGACGATTTCAAATAAGCGGCTGATTTGCATCCTGTTCACCTCAAACATAAGTATAGCATACCACCGTGACGCGGGACAGCCCTATTTAACCTATATAGAAATAAAAAGGAAAACAGCCGTTTAATTTATCGCTGTTTTCCCACATGCCCCATTAATTGCCGTAGGCACTATATTTTGTTTTTTAGAATTTCCCGCCGGATATAGGAGAAGGTTGTTTCTTCCCCCTCATCCTTGAGCATTTTGAGCATTTGCTCGAGCAAAGCACGCGTTTTCGGATGCAAAAGGTAATGGTCCCGCGAATTCATATAATAATCGTATGGGTCGCTGTCCCGGTATGCTTCCCTTCGGTATGTCTTGCTCGCGGCCATACGGTCACAGAACATTTCAACCACATATTTTACCGGCATTTCCATCCCTGTCAGCGCATGGTCGCCCGTCGGCGAATAATCGAGCCAATATTCAAGATGATGCTTGTTACGTCCCTTATGGTGCAGCCACGCGCTGCTGTAGCCCTTTTCCTTCCGTTCTATTTCATTCGGGCTGCGGTTGCCCTGAAAATACTTCGCCCCCACCAAAAACTCCACGGGTGAATATTTAGACAAATCGTGCATCATCCCCTGCCGGTATAAGCCTACCCGAAAGCAATGCCGCATGACAAGCCGCTTATGATGATTGATCGTTTGCAGATGTGCAAGCCATTTAATCATGCTGTTTATCCCATCCCTTCCATCTAAATAAGTATAGCACAGACCGGTCGATTGTCCAGAGGAAAAAACTTGTGACGTCACGTTTTAAATAGAACCGCCCCTGCCTCAAATCAAAAGGCAGGGGCGGTTCGGTCAAAGCGAATCAATCGATTGCGTTACATCAGAAAGCGTCACAAACGGTCCAATAATTTGCGTCTTTTCCGTCTTCCGTAGCAACAATTCCGATTATCCCGGCATTGTCCGGACTGCACGCGACATCGGGACGATAGTGAATTTTGGGGTCGTAGAGTAATTCCAGCTTCTTTTCCTTAAAGTTGGGGCCCGACGCTGTAACCGTTACATTGAACGTACCAAACAAGCCCAGCGTTTGAAGCATAACCATCGGATTGTCGGAGGTTATTTCCCCCATCCAATCGCTTGTTGTGTGCTCCAATTTGATTTCCATTTGGTCACGACATTAGGGGTATTATTCTGGCCGGAAATATATCCCCAAAACTGCGCGCCCCTCCCGGATAAAAATCTTTTGGAGCATTACATTTTTCCATATTATTTTCTACTTTCTATATATACAGACGGGCTTATAGATTATGAGAACCCGCAGAAGCATTGCAGTTATGGTAAACGTATAAAAAATAAAAAGAGGATGCTTAATAGCATCCTCTTGCAAAAACAATTCATTTTAACCGCGAATCGCGCGTCTTCTGCTTTTGCTGTGCAGAAAAATAAACAGCGCGGAAAGGAGGGCAAGTATTGCAGCCGCTAAGAAAAAGGAATTTAAAAACGACGTAACACACGTATAATAAAGGCTGAACAGCGCCTGCGAGCGCAGCGCCAGCTTATCGATTTTATCGATTAAATAAATTAAGACAGGAACCGCAACCGTCATCAAAAAGGCTCCAATCAGGGAATAGGAAAGATAGCGGTGGGCCCTGTGCTTCCAC
>OJQY01000728.1_pt1 | contig 11491 bp, 8 predicted proteins | sample 1599091 | NCBI WGS metagenome assembly OJQY01 (sample SAMN03922524, study PRJEB24848) | human gut metagenome | isolation source: stool sample | host: Homo sapiens | place: Germany | collected 2010-02 | reverse complement strand
ACTCTCTGTTCAGAATTTGTGAACGGCCCTTACGAAGCGTTCGGCGAATTTCTCTGTTCCTTTTGTGTAGCTTTTGAAGGGTGCATTGGTAAAGACCAATATATGCGCCCTCTTCGCATCTGCTTCCGTCGAATTCCAATAGTCGCGCATACGGCCGAGTTCCGGCTGGCCGTATTCCGCAAGCCGTAAATTCAGGTTTTCTATGGCCTCTTTATGCTCCTTATACGAGTAAGCCGGATTACTTCTCCCGAAATTCCATATGGACTCCAGTTCTTTTTGTGCCGGAAGATACCAGCCCGGACCGAGGTCCTTGCACCACGAAAATGCAGGCAGGTTCGACCACAATAAGTCCGTGTTTGCGATTAATTCCCGTATGGCCAGCATATTTTTCCATCCGTCTTCGATATCGGTGCAGCCGCTCGCAAAGCCTTTTTCTTTCAATGGGTTTTTGTTAATAAAACCCCATGCTGCTTTTCCTTCCACGAGCGACAGGAGCAGTCCGTGCCTGCCATCTTCTGAGACCCGGATGACAATGCCCCGGATACCGCCCTCATCGAACAGCTCTCCGAGCGAATAGCTGCGGGAAACGGGTGGGTAGGGATAGCTCGCGGCGACAGCCTGCGGTTTTTCATCTGCGAAAAGATCCTTGGTGCCGTTTTCATAGGTGATCGAGAACACTTCGCTGCGTCTTATGGAATAGGTGACGCCCTCGGTATGCGTGAATTTCCTGTATTTGACGTCGGTGTCGGTAATCTCTTTCACGACGGCTTCGATCTGCTCGGCATTTCGTTTCAGGATGATATCCTGTGCTGCCGAACTTGCTCCGATCAGACAGCATACGATGAATGACAGTAACTGTTTCATGGCTTAAAAGCGATATGCTATCCGGAGTTTGACACCTACCATCCGATTGCTTTCGGATATATCAAGCGTACTATTGAAGTTCATGAAGATTGCCGCGCCGAGATCGAAATGCCGCGTGGCCCATCCGGCGCCCATCTCGATACCGACGGCCGTATTCGTCACTGTTTTCAGGTCGGCGCCTGACGCTTCGGATTTGACCGGGATTCCGAATTTGAACCCTGCAAAGCAATTCCAGCGGCCGCGCGGCCGATAGACGTAATACAAATCTATATTCATGCAGTTCAGGTCAAAATCCTCTTCGAACATATACATGTCGTAGCTGATTCCCGCACCCGCACCGTGCGGACTCATTTTGTCGAACATATACTCGGCAATCACTCCGGCCGAGCAGACGGGGCCCGATATATTTCCGCTTTTGGACGTTATTGCCGCATATCCGAATTCGGCACGCGGTCCGATATAGAAATGTTTGTCTCGAAGCGGCTCCTTCGTCCTCTTTACGCTCCGGTTGATCTGTGCGTAATTTTCATTCGCAGCCGCAGGAGCTGTTGTGCTGCTCTCCGTCCCGGTCGTTTCCGCAGCCGTGGCCGGTGAGACTGCCGGGGCGTCCAGCGGCGTTACGACCTCGCGGGTTCCGTCTTCGAATCGGATAAGGAAAACTTCTGATGCCGGGAGAGTGTAGAGCGGTCCCTGCGCATTTTCATATTTCCGGTACTTGATTTGCGTGTCGCCTATTTCGGCGACTTTCGCTGCGATTTCTTCGCCGTTACATTTGGTGATGATGTCCTGTGCTGAAAGCTGTAAGACGCCTGTCAGGATTGCCGGAAGGCAGAAATAAATTTTTTTCATGTTTCTTGCTGGTATTGAAGTGCCAGTCCCTCGGCGGTTTCATTGTGCTGGACATATAAAAAACGTGGGACTACACTTTTATTTGCATCTTGCGGTCTTAGGATACCTTGGTAGTCAAATAAAACAGTATAGCCCACGCAGTAACGTGAGCGTCCGTTTTATTCACAACTACCGTTTGAAGTGTCCTAAGTTTCAAGATGTATGAATAAAAGCTGGCGCTTTTTATATGTATGTACCGGCGCTTTTAGTGCGGATCGGCACGTGTAAATCTGGTAAACAGAAAAAATTGTGCAATTATCTCTCCATAGGCATCAGTTTTTTGTCTTGTATGCAAATATAGAAAAATAATTTCTAATTTTCGTTGAACATGCGTTTTATGTCGCGCCACTCCCCGTCGTTGGGGGCCGGTTCGATGCCCAGCAGCCGGCAGAGGATAAGATACATATTCTGGTTCTGGAACGATCGCTGTCGGTAGCCCTTGCGGAAGGCGGGGCCGGAGCCGTAAAATACCATGTGCATATCCCGGTCGCGGTTGTTGAAGCCGTGCGTGCCGCGCTTGCGTACGGGACGCTCCTGCGGGGCGTAGTCGAGCGTCCAGCCCGTTTCGGGAATGACGATGACGTTCGTCAGGCGGGTGGGGTGGGTGCCGTAGTGGAACCGGCGGGGCATCCGCTCGCGCCGCCATGCCTTCATATGGCCCGTGCGGCGCAGTGTGCGCACGGCTTGGTCCGCATACTCTTCCTTGACTTCGAGACCGAACGGCGTGCCGGGAACGACGCGCACGACCTGCGCCGTGTCGAGCAGCGGCAGCAGGTTGATGTAGCGGTCGGGCGAAAGCTCGGCCATGCCGTGGTCGGCCGTGACGATGAAGTTGATGCGGTCGAAGACGGGCGAGCGGCGTATCTCGCGGAAGAAGTAGCGGAGCACCGAGTCGATATGCTCGGCGCGGCCCACGGCTTCGGGCGATTCGGGACCGTAGGTGTGCATCGCGGCGTCGGGTTCTTCGAAGTACCACATCACCAGCTGCGGGATCTCCGCTTCGGGGCGCGTCATGGCGTCGATCACCCAGTCGGCGCGCTGGTAGTAGTCCGGTTTGGACGAGTAGCGGGTCCAGACGGTCGCCTGACGGCCGCCGATCGGGACTTCGCTGCCCGGCCACATGAAGATGTTGGCCGTAAGCCCCTGCCGTTCCGCCGTATTCCAGATCGGCTCTCCGCCCCAGAATCCCGGTGTGCGGACGTCCAGCGAGTCGAAAACCGAGAGCCGGCGTCCCTGCGTGCGGTCGTAGAAGCCGTTGTTCACGACCCCGTGGTGGTCGGGGTGCAGGCCCGTGGCCATGGCGTAATGGCTCGGAAAGGTGTTCGAGGGATAGACTGGGTAGATTTCGGCATAGGTGCCGACGCGGGCGAGCGAATCGAGCGTCGGCGTGTGGCTGCGGCCTGCGAGGTCCCAGCGGAATGCGTCCATCGAAAGAATGACGGCGTATTGTTTCTCCTGCGGAGCGGTTGCGACGGCGCTCCTGCGGGACGCGGCGCATCCGGCGAACAGGAGTGCAAGCAGTATACAGGCGTATCGTTTCATTTCGGGGTGTTTTTGTTTGCGTAAAGATACAAAAAAAGCGCCCGCTGTAACAGGGGCGCTTCTCGATTGCGTAATAATTTATTACTTGCTCATGTAGTTCTTTACGTAGTGGTGGTGCTGGCCGAAACGCTCGAAAGCGGCGCGGTCCAGCTCCTCCTGAGCCGAAGGATCGGCCACCGAGATAATCAGGCGGGCACGCTCCTGCAGCGTCTTGCCGTAGAGGTCTACGGCGCCGTGCTCGGTTACGAACCAGTGGATGTGGTTGCGGGTCGTGACGACGCCTGCGCCCGGCGTGAGCACGGGAGCGATCTTCGAAATGCCCTTGTTGGTGACCGAAGGCATGGCGATGATGGCTTTGCCGCCCTTCGAGAGCGATGCGCCGTATACGAAGTCGATCTGGCCGCCGACGCCCGAATAGAACTTCGTGCCCAGCGAGTCGGCGCATACCTGTCCCGTGATGTCTACCTGCAGGGCCGAGTTGATGGCCGTCACGCGGTCGTTCTTCGAGATGATGTAGGGATCGTTGGTGTAGCCCACGTCCATCATCAATACGGCCGGGTTGTCGTCGATGAAGTCGTAGACGCGCTGCGAACCCATCAGGAACGTCGAGACCATCTTGCCCTTGTCGATATTTTTGGCTTCGCCGTTGATTACGCCGCTCTCCACCAGCGGAAGCACGCCGTCGGCGAACATCTCGGTATGGATGCCGAGGTTCTTGTGGCCGCCCAGCTGCGCCAGCACGGCATTGGGAATGGCGCCGATGCCCATCTGCAGCGTCGCGCCGTCCTCGATCAGGGCTGCGCAGTGCTTGCCGATGGCCGTCTCGGTCTCGTTCGGCTCGGAGAAGTGCGCCTCCATCAGCGGAGTGTCGTCCTGCACGAAGTAGTCGATCTTCGACGAGTGGATCATGGCTTGTCCGAAGGCGCGGGGAACGTGCTTGTTCACCACGGCGAGCACGTAATCGGCGGTCTCCACGGCGGCCAGCGTCGCGTCTACCGAGGTGCCGAGCGATACGAAGCCGTGTTTGTCGGGCGTCGATACCTGAATCATCGCCACGTTGCAGGGAACCGCGCCGCAGCGGTACAGACGCTGCGTCTCGCTCAGGAAAATCGGAATGTAGTCGGCGTAGCCGCTCTGCGTCACTTTGCGGACGTTGCCGCCCACGAAGAACGAGTCGAGCTGGAACACGCCTTCGAATTTCTCGTCGGCATAGGGCGCCGGGCCTTCGGTGTGCAGGTGGTGGATGTGTACATCCTTCAGTTCACCGGCCTCGCCGCGCGCGCACATGGCGTTGATAAGGCACTGGGGAGCCGAAGCCACGGAACTCAGGTGTACGTGGTCGCCCGATTTGATAACCTTGACGGCTTCTTCGGCAGTGGTAAATTTGATCTGGGTAGTCATTTTTACTTTAAGTTTGTATTGGTTTTAGTTAGCTGGTACCTTGTTTGCGTTTTCCTGTACGTAGTTTTTGATGGCTTTGTCGGAGTAGGTCCAGAAGATCGGCACGTTACGCATCGAAATGATGTTCAGCGCGTTGAGCGCCAGACCCATGCTGACGTCCACGCGGTCGAGCCGCTCCACGCCCGGCGCGATGTTGTAGAACGTCACCACGATATGTTCGGGCTGGCCGCTGCGCATCGTGTAGATGCGGCCGTAATGGTCCGACGAAGGGTAGGCGAGACCTTTGGCAAAGGCGTAGGTGCCGTTGCGCTCGCCGCCCATGTAGAGCCGGAAGCCGCCGTAAAGCGGCGTGATGTCGAAATGCAGCATGACGGTGCCGGAGATGTTGTCTCCGGCGCAGATGACGTTCGAGATCCGGAAGTCGTTCACGAACGAAGGGGTGCTGATGTCCGAGGGCTGGTGCTCGCGGGCGAACTGCACGACGGCGTTGTTGCGCAGGCTCTCGAAGCGGCGGGCTTCCTGACGGATCTTCTTCTTCTGAGCCTTCTGCAGCGCCTTCTGCTCCTTCTGCGTGAGGTCGGTCCGGGGCTGAACGGCCGATGCCGCTCCGCACAGGGTGCAGAGCGACATCAGCAAAACAATCAGACGTTTCGGCAGCATAGCGTAGCTATTTGCGTTTCACTTCTACCTGTTCGTATCCCTCGACGATGTCGCCGACGCGGATGTCGTTGAACGATTCGATGTTCAGACCGCAGTCCTGACCGTTGGTGACCTCCTTGACGTCGTCCTTGAAACGTTTGAGCGAGCCGAGCTTGCCCGTGTAGATGACGATACCGTCGCGGATGACGCGGATCGGGGTGTTGCGCTGGAGCCTGCCTTCGCGGACGACGCATCCGGCGACGGTGCCGACCTTCGAGATTTTGAAGATCTCCAGCACTTCGACCGAAGCGACGATCTCCTCCTTCATGACCGGTTCGAGCATGCCCTCGATAGCGTCCTTGATGTCGTTGATGGCGTCGTAGATGATCGAGTAGAGACGGATTTCGATCTCCTCCTTCTCGGCCAGCTTGCGCGCCGAAGCCGACGGACGTACTTGGAAGCCGACGATGATGGCGTTCGAAGCGGCGGCCAGCAGCACGTCCGATTCCGAAATCTGACCCACGGCGGCGTGGATGACGTTGACCTGCACGGTCTCTTTCGAGAGCTTGATGAGCGAACCCGACATGGCCTCGATCGAGCCGTCCACGTCGCCCTTGACGATGATGTTCAGCTCCTTGAACGAGCCGATGGCGATGCGGCGTCCGATCTCGTCGAGCGTCACGTGCTTCTGGGTCATGATGCCCTGCATGCGTTGCAGCTGCTCGCGCTTGTTGGCGATTTCGCGCGCCGAACGGTCGTCCTCCATGACATTGAACGTATCGCCGGCCTGCGGGGCGCCGTTCAGACCCAGCACCTGAACCGGTGTCGAGGGGCCTGCGGACTCCACTTTCTTGCCGTTTTCGTTGAACATGGCCTTCACGCGGCCCGTGTAGGTTCCGGAGAGGATCACGTCGCCCACGTGGAGCGTACCGCTCTGTACGAGGATCGTCGAGACGTATCCGCGGCCCTTGTCGAGCGTCGATTCGATGACGGTGCCCTGCGCCTTCTTGTTGGGGTTGGCCTTCAGGTCGAGCATCTCGGCTTCGAGCAGCACCTTTTCGAGCAGTTTGTCGAGGTTCATGCCCTTCTTGGCCGAAACCTCCTGATCCTGATATTTACCGCCCCACGACTCGACCAGATAGTTCATCTGCGAGAGCTGTTCCTTGATGTGGTCGGGGTTGGCGTTGGGTTTGTCGATCTTGTTGATGGCGAAAACCATCGGCACGCCTGCGGCCTGCGCATGGTTGATGGCCTCGACGGTCTGCGGCATGACGCTGTCGTCGGCCGCCACGATGATGATCGCAACGTCGGTGACGGCGGCGCCGCGGGCGCGCATGGCCGTAAAGGCTTCGTGGCCCGGCGTGTCGAGGAACGTGATCTTCTGGCCGTTCAGCTCGACGCTGTAGGCGCCGATATGCTGGGTGATGCCGCCGGCCTCGCCCTCGATGACGTTGGTCTTGCGGATATTGTCCAGTAGCGAGGTCTTGCCGTGGTCCACGTGGCCCATGACGGTCACGATCGGCGGACGCGGCACGAGGTCCTCCTCCTTGTCTTCGTTGTCGTCGTTGATCGCCTCCTGAATCTCCACCGAGACGAATTCGACCTTGTAGCCGAACTCCTCGGCTACGACCACGAGCGCTTCGGCGTCGAGACGCTGGTTGATCGACACCATCAGTCCCAGATTCATGCAGGCCGTGATGACCTGAGTCGGCGTGACGTTCATCATCGTCGCCAACTCGCTCACGGTCACGAATTCGGTGACTTTGAGCGTCGAACGCTCCATTTCCTCGCGTTCGAACTCCTCGTTCATGCGCTCGGCGACGGCCTCGCGCTTGTCCTTGCGGTATTTCGAGCTTTTGCTCTTGGACCCCTTGGCCGTCAGACGCGCCAGGGTGTCCTTTACCTGCTTCGAAACCTCCTCGTCGCTCACTTCGGGGCGTACGATCGGCTTGGGAGCCGCCTTGCCCTTGTTCTTGTTGCGGCGGCCTTCGCCCGGTCTGGGCTGGTTCTGGCCCGGACCTCCGGGACGGTTCTGGCTTCCCTGTCCGCCCTGATTGCCGCCCTGACGGTTGCCGCCCGGCGTGTTGCCTTTCGGGGCCTTGCTCACGTCCACCTTCTCTTTCTGGAGACGTTTGCGTTTATGCTTGCCGCCGGCGACGAATCCCGACACGTCCATCGTGCCGAGCACCTGCGGACCCGTCAGGGTCACGGTTTCGGGGCGGAAGATATTGTCTTTCGGCGCTGCGGGTTCGGGCTTGGGTGCCGGTGCTGCAGCCGCAGCTGGTGCCGCAGCCAGAGTCGTTGCCGGAGTTGCGGCCGGAGCGGGGGCCGCCGCGGGAGCCGGTTTTCCGGTTTCGGCCTGCGCCGCAGTCGCCGCGGCCGCAGCCGGTGCTGCGGGAGCCGCAGGTGCCGTCTTGACTTCGGGAGCTGCCGGTTTCTCTGCGGCGGGTTCGGGCTTCGCCGCGGGTTTCGGCGCTTCGACGGGCGCACCGGCGGGTGCGGGCTGGGCCGCACGGGGCTGTTCGGCCGGTTTCACCGGTTCCGCCTTCGGGGCGGGAGCGGGGGTCGGAGCCGCCTTGGGTTTGGGCGACAGGTCGATCTTGCCGAGGATCTTCGGCTGCTGGATTTCATCCTTGACGCTGATTACGTTGCTTTTGATGACCACCTCTTTTTCCTCCTCGCGCTCCTGCTTTTTAGCTTCTTCGAGAGTGATGGTCGTCTGCTTCAGGGAGATGCGCTCACGGATCGAATCGCGTGCGTTGCCTGCGGCGCGGTTCGCCCCGAACTCCTTCTCCAGAACGGCATAAGTCTCCGAATCGACCAGCGTGTTGGGCGATCCGTCGCTCTTGATACCCTTCTTCTGCAGGAAGTCCGTGATGGTATTCAGTCCCACCTTGAACTCCTTTGCAACCTGAATGAGCCTTAATTTTCTTTCGTTACCCATATCGTGTGTTTTCCTTTCTTTCGCTTGTGATTACTCTTCGAATTCCGCCTTCAGTATCGCTACGACCTTCTGGGCCTGCTCCAGTTCGAGGTCGGCACGGGCCGCGATCTCCTCTACGGGCAGCTCCAGCACGCTCTTGGCGCTGTCACAGCCGACGCTCTTCAGGGCGTCGATGATCCAGCCGTCGATCTCGTCGGCGAATTCGGTGAGGGCCACGTCCTCTTCCTCCACTTCGCGGTATACGTCGATGTCGTAACCCGTCAGCATCTTCGAGAGACGGATGTTCAGACCGCCCTTGCCGATGGCCAGCGACACCTGATCGGGTTTGAGGTAGACCGAAGCGGTCATCTTCTCCTCGTCGATGGTGATGCTCGAAATCTTGGCGGGATTCAGCGCGCGCTGGATCATCAGCGACGGGTTGGCCGTGTAGTTCACTACGTCGATGTTCTCGTTGCGCAGCTCCTTGACGATCGAATAGATGCGCGAACCCTTCATGCCGACGCATGCGCCTACCGGGTCGATACGCTCGTCGTACGACTCCACGGCGACCTTGGCGCGTTCGCCGGGGATGCGGACGATCTTCTTGATGGTGATCAGTCCGTCGAAGATTTCGGGAACCTCCTGCTCGAACAGGCGTTCGAGGAACTGGTTGGCCGTGCGCGAAAGAATGATGCGGGGCTGGTTGTTGTTCATCTCGACCGACTTGACGATGGCCTTGATGGTGTCGCCCTTGCGGTAGAAGTCGTTGGGAATCTGCTCCGCCTTGGGCAGAATCAGCTCGTTCTCCTCGTCGTCGAGGATCAGCACCTCTTTTTTCCATACCTGATAAACTTCACCGGTGACGATCTCGCCGACCTTTTCCGAATACTTCTCGTAAAGGCTGGCCTTCTCCAGATCGAGAATGCGCGAGGCGAGGTTCTGGCGCAGCGACAACACGGCGCGGCGGCCGAACGACGAGAGTTTGATCTCGTCGGCGTATTCGTCGCCGATCTCGTAGGTCGGGTCGATGGCCTTGACCTCCGAGACGGCGATCTGCGCATTTGGATCTTCGACCGCGCCGTCTTCGACGACGGTGCGGTTGCGCCAGATTTCGAGGTCGCCCTTTTCGGGGTTGATGATGACGTCGAAATTCTCGTCCGTCTCATACTGTTTTTGCAGTGCGTGGCGGAAAACGTCCTCCAGCACGCCGATCATCGTACTTTTGTCAATGTTTTTCAGCTCTTTGAACTCGGCAAAGTTGCTGATAAGATTGAGATTGTCCATTGTGTCGTTTATCTTGTTTTTAGTTTATGCTTCTGTACCCCGCGGCTTTTTTTCGTCTGCATGCCGGATAGCGTCCCGCTCCGGGGGCTGCTTCTTGTCTGAGGGCCGCTCCAAGCCTGCGTACCGCCCCTCAGCTGCGTTTGCCTCTCATCTGCGTCCTGCTTCCGGTTTTTGTCCTGCTCCCGGTCTGCCTTCTCAGCCTGTGTTTGCTGTCTGCGTTGCCGGACGGCGGCCTATTTGAAATCCAGCCACTCCTTCGTGGACTTGATTTCGTCGAACGCATAGCGGCGCGTGACGGTCACCAGCTGCTTGCGTTTCTTGCCTTCGACGGCCTGCTTCTCCTCGTACGAGATCGTGATGCCCTCGTCGTCGGCAGCATCGAGTTTTGCGAGCATCTTGATCCCTGAATTGAGCAGCACCTCGACCGTGCCGCCGATCAGCTTGCGGTACTGCCGCAGGCTTTTCAGCTCCGAACCGATGCCTGCGGAGGCTACCGTGAGCGAAAAATCCTCTTCGTCGCGGTCGAATTCCGCTTCGACGGCCCGGCTCAGCTCCGCGCACGCTTCGATGGCTACCGACGTGTCGCTGTCGATCAGCAGTTCGATCTCGTTGCCGGGCGTGCAGGTGCAGCCCACGACGAACATATCCGTGCCCTGAAGTTTGCGTTCAGCCGCTTCGATTATCTTTTTCGTGTCGATCATGTTTCTGAAATTCGGTCGTATATGGTATAAAATAAGGGGACTTACCGTCCCCTTACCGCTTCGCTTTGTCTTTCGACACTGCAAATATAATGAAAAATTCCGATATACCAATATTTATACGAAATTTTTACTCCTCTTTGGCCTTGGATTCATAGGGTTTGATGATTCCGCGCTTCGATTCGCGGATGAATTTCACCAGTTCGTCGCGCTCGGCGCTCTGCGGGATTTGCTTTTCGACCTCTTCGCAGCCCGACATGTAGTTCAGTCCGCTCTGGAAGAGGATGCGGCAGGCGTCGTGAATCTCGGCGATGCGTTCGGGCGTGAAGCCGCGGCGCGAAAGCCCGATCTTGTTGATGCCCGCGAAGCGCATCGTGTCGTTGCGCACGATGATGAACGGCGGGACGTCCTGTCCCAGCAGCGCGCCGCCCTGAATCATGACGTGGTCGCCGATATGCGTCCACTGGTGTACGGCCGCATGGCCGCCGATCACCACCCAGTTGCCGACATGCACTTCGCCGGCGAGCGATACGCGGTTGGCGATCACGCAGTTGTCGCCGACGACGCAGTCGTGGCCCACATGGACGTAGGCCATCAGCAGGTTGCGGTTGCCGATGCGGGTCGTGCCCGTCGATGCGGTGCCGCGGCTGATGGTCACGTATTCGCGGATGTCGTTGTAGTCGCCGATCTCGGCCGTGGTCACTTCGCCTGCGAATTTCAGGTCCTGCGGCAGGCAGGAGACCGATGCGGCGGTATGGATCTTGCACCCCTTGCCGATGCGGGCGCCGTCGTGAATCACCGCGCCGGGACCTACCCAGCAGTCGTCGCCGATAACCACGTCGCCCGCGATGCAGGCGAAGGGCTCGACCGTGACGTTGTTCCCGATTTTGGCGTCGGGATGAACATATGCCAGCTTGCTGATCATCTCCTTTACTTTTTATTTTTTACGACCTGCGCCATCAGGACGGCCTCGCATGCGAGCGTTTCGCCCACGAAGGCTTTGGCCTCCACGACGGCCACGCCGCGGCGGATGGGTTCCAGCAGGTGGATTTCGAACTGAAGCGTGTCGCCCGGAACGACTTTGCGCTTGAATTTGACCCCGTCGATCTTCATGAAGTAGGTCGAGTAGTTTTCGGGATCGGGCACGTCGCCCAGCACCAGAATGCCGCTGCACTGCGCCATGGCTTCGACGATCAGCACGCCCGGCATGACGGGTTCGTCGGGGAAGTGTCCCACGAAGAACGGCTCGTTC
>OJQY01000718.1_pt1 | contig 11668 bp, 7 predicted proteins | sample 1599091 | NCBI WGS metagenome assembly OJQY01 (sample SAMN03922524, study PRJEB24848) | human gut metagenome | isolation source: stool sample | host: Homo sapiens | place: Germany | collected 2010-02 | reverse complement strand
GAAATTGCGATTCGAGGCTGGCTGATTCCTACATTAGGGATACGCTATAACCCCCTCGCCGCTGTGCTGCTTACCGGCGGGGTGTTTGGAATCCTTCATTTATTAGGTAATGGCGCAACAATTCTATCGTTCATAAATTTAACGCTTTCAGGCTTTTTCTTTGCGATGTATGCAATAAACGCAGGCAATATATGGGGAGTTTGCGGGCTGCATTTGAGCTGGAACCTCGCACAAGGAAATATATTCGGCTTAAACATAAGTGGAGAGCAAAGCGTAAGCAGCTCACTTTTTATCTCAAATAATACAGGTGCGGACCTACTGACGGGTGGAAACTTTGGCCCAGAGGGTGGAATCATCACTACATCGTTTTTAATTTGTGCTATCGCGCTTATAGGTCTTAATATGTATAGAAAACACCGAGCAATGCTTCGCAGCAGCAATTAGCCTTTTCACTTTTTATGCAAGATTTGTTCCAGTAGAAAAGACCGCAAAGCCGCATGATAACTGGGCTTTGCGGTCTTTTTATACCCTGTTTCCCGGAGCGGTGGAGCTTTCCGCGATTTTGTATTCTACACTGTCACCGCGGTCAGGCAATCCAGCCGCTTTCCAAATTTATTTCGATTCCATTGCCGTAAAGCAACGGTTATTCATAATCAGAATGCTCAATCGCTTATAAATTCAATATCAATATCTCCGTTGTTATTAGATACCGTCAGCTTTTTCTCTCCGCTCTCTTTGCTTGCCGGCAGATTGCTTTTGCCCTTCTTTATATTGCACGAAATAGCGTAATCATCATAGCTTCCGATAATCGTACCCGATATATCTCCGTTTTTTGAATCAAGTTCAATTGCCTTTTCAACCTTCAGCTTATCAAATACAATGTTTCCCCCGTGAGAGGAAAGCGACAATCCGCCGGCGACGGTTAACGCGGAAAGTGAAATATCTTCATTTGTAGTAGACAGTATTAGCTCTTTCAAAAGTGCGTCCGGCAGCTGCAGCAATATTTTCCGGGTACTGGCAGCGGATTTCCCACCTATATAATCCGTCCATTTTTTATCACTTTCAGCGGTCATTGTCAGCGTGCGGTTATCTGAAACAGAAATATTGTAATACTCCTTGCTGTTTTCAAAATAATCGATGTGGATTTGGTTATCAGGGGATGGCATAACCTCAATTTGCCTGTCCCTGACGTCAATACAAACCTTCGTAACTTCTTTTGCCTCTGCTGAGTAGCTTTTCTTTGCAAATGCCTCATTACTATTTGTGCAGCCATTTAAACAGGCGGCGCCTAAAACAAGGCAAATCAATAATGCAATGATTCTTTTCATAGGCTGGTTTCCTCCAAAAATTAAAAAATTTTTAAAACAGTACCGTTTCTTGCATGGCTGTTGATTTTCTCAACAGTCCATGGTATCATCATCATAAACCTTTGTGTAACACAAAAGTCAAGAGGTGGGAGCGCAAAAATGAAAAAATTTTTTTCAGTAGGTGCGGCTGCAAAAGCCGCTTATATAACAAGCGAAACTTTGCGCCATTATGACCGTATCGGACTGGTAAAACCAAGTAAAAAAGATGACGGTACAAACTATCGCTATTACTCAGAAGAGGATCTTGTGCGAATCAATACTGTTCGTGCTTTACAGCAGATGGATTTACCCTTGCAAAAAATTAAAGAAGTATTAAATTTTGATGAGCTTGAAAAAATCATTGCCTTTTTAACGGACGCGGAAAAAAAGGCTGATGAAAAAATTGCTTCCCTGCAATACAGCAAGGCAAAAATACAACTGGCAAAATCGAATTATGAAAACCATCTGCGAACGCAAAACCATACGAAAGACATAACAGTCAAGCATTTTCCCAAACGTGTTATTATGCTTTCTGATACGCTTGAAATCCCAACGCTCGATAACCTATGGAGTTATTTGAGCCATTTCTATGACCAGCTTGAGCCATTACAGAAAGAGAGGTTCACATTTGAGGATTCAGCAGGTATTTATACAGAAAATGGATTGTCAAGATTGTTTGCCGTTTGTAAACGGTATGAAGCGGTAGATAAACTGAAAATATTACCTGAAGGAAATTATTTGTGTGTAGATTGCGCCGAAGAAAATAGAGAGAATAAAATGAATGAATTGCGGCGGATAGCAGTTGATGAACATCATACACAGCCCCAATTCACTATACAGCAAATTGTTGTATCTGGTATTTTACAATGGAGCTATCAAATGCAAATTTATCTGGGAGAGTGATATAGCCTTTGCTGCTTGAAAAAGCTAACCAAGTAAAAAAACCTTCTGTAAAACAGAAGACTTTTTCTATACTCGACAATTTAGAAAGATGTGGTAGAATAAAAAGAACGCTTTTAAAATAAGGAGTAACCCGTATGATTCTTTTGGATAAACCGTTTTTATCGGATGAAATGAAGCAGTACATAATAGAAACACAGGCGCATGTACTGAGAAATGAATTCTCAGCGGCACAGGGACTGCCGGCCGGCTGCTACCGCAGCGGCGCGCAATGTGCCGCCGCTTACCAAGCGGGTGAACGTATCTATACAAATTCAGAAAACGCGCTCGACTGGCTGTACCAAAATATAAAGGATGAAGAACTCCTGCGCGTATTAACCCTCATGAAGGACAAAGCGGCGTTGCGCAGGGCGCTATTACCGCTTTACCCTGGCTTTTTCTTTCTGGAGGTGCCCGCTGATAGGCTCAGCCAGCTTGATTTTTCATCACTGAAAACACCGTTCGTTCTAAAGCCGTCTGTCGGCTTTTTCAGCGAGGGCGTTTACACGGTTGAAAAGAGGGAGGACTGGGAACACGCGCTCTCAGATATTGAGCGGAAGGCGAAAGAATGGAGCAGGCAATATCCCGGCAGCGTGGTAGGAAACGCCGTGTTTATTCTGGAGCAGTATATTACCGGAGAGGAATACGCGCTCGACGCCTATTACGACGAAAACGGCCGCGCTGTCCTTTTGAATATCATGAAGCACGATTTCGCCTCCTCCTCCGACGTGAGCGACCGCCTTTATTATACCGGAAAGGAAATCATAGAAAAAAACCTTACCCGGTTTACGGAATATCTCAACCAGGCAAACCGTTTCATGCAGGTGAAAAACTTCCCCATGCATGTTGAAATCAGGGTAGAAGATGGTGAAATCTGTCCGATTGAATTCAATCCTATGCGTTTTGCGGGACTGTGTACCACCGACATCTCGCATTTTGCGTACGGCTTTTATAGCTACGATTATTATTTGAATAATATCAAACCGGACTGGAACGCGCTGCTGCGAGGAAAGGAAGGAAAGCTTTACACGCTCATTCTGCTCAACACCACGGAAAAGACGAAGAATGCCCGGGGATTTGATTATGGCAGGCTCTGTCAGAAATTCGAACGGGTACTCTGCCTGCGAAAGACGGACCACCGCCAGTTCCCGGCGTTCGGTTTCCTATTTACGGAAACAAGGATTGAAAACAGGAAAGAACTCGATGATATTATGGCGAGCGATTTAACCGAATTTACTTTTTAATACATAGCCGGGCGGAACCTGGCGTTTTGAACGTAAAAGAGCGCGTCAAAAGACGCGCTCTTTTTAAGGCCGAAAAAGCCGTCCCTGCTCGACGTCCCTTTCCCGGAAGGCTCTTTGAATCGTATTCCAGACATGCTTTTTGTCTCCGCTCCATTTTGGCGCTATAAGCAGCTTTTTAGGCCCGTCACCGGTCAGGCGGTGTATTACCATGTCCCTGGGCAGCAGCTCGATGCATTCGCATAATATACCGGCGTATTCATCTAGCTCCATTGTTTCAAATAAGCCCCTTTCATAATCCTTTGCGAGATCGGTGCCGCTTAGTACGTGGAGCAGCTGCAGCTTGATACCTTTCGCGCCGCTTTTGCCTACATATGAAACGGTTTCCAGCATCTGCGCCCGTGTTTCACGCGGGAGGCCCAATATAACATGGACTACGGGCTCGGCGCCGACGGAAAGCAGGCTGCTTACCGCTTCGCCGTAGCATGGCAAAGCGTACCCGCGGCGGATATAGCGCGCCGTTTCCTCATGAATCGTCTGAAGGCCCAGCTCCACAAAAACGGGTTTTATACGGCAAAGCCGTTCAATCAGGCGCAGTACACCGGCGGGAAGACAGTCAGGCCTTGTTGCTATCGAAAGGGCCGCAACCTGCGGATGGTTAACAGAGGCGGTAAAAATCTCCTCTAAATAGGAAATATCTGCATAAGTATTCGTAAATGACTGAAAATAAGCTATATAGGACTGTGCGGGGGTTTTCTTCCGGATTCTCTGCTTTGCCCAATCGATTTGCATCGTTACAGGCAAATTAGAGGAGGCCGCAAATTCTCCCGAGCCGCCGGCGCTGCAAAATATACATCCGCGCTTCCCCTTTGTCCCGTCGCGGTTCGGACATGTGACGTTTGCGCTTAACGCAAGCTTATACACCTTGCAGCCAAACCGGCTTTTCAAGTATTTATCGAGCGAACAGTAATACAAATCAGGCTAGCCTCCTTCACTATTTCTTTATTTGGTTTACAAAGCTGTAATGTCAGCAGAAATTGACATTACATGCACGATGTGGTAAACTAATACGAAAAAGAGCATAGGAATTTCCGCTTTTCAATCGTGATATATTTTTTGATTTCATTCGAATTTTACAGGATTTAATGTTTAAAATCAAGGAGAGCAATATAAAATGAAAATCATTCCTTTTTCTCCGCCCGATATTACCGATTTGGAGATTGACGAGGTCGTCGATACACTGAAATCCGGATGGATTACCACTGGAAAACGCACCAAGCTTTTTGAGAAGCAAATCGCGGATTATATCGGCACTTCAAGAGCCGTAACCTTCAGCTCCTGTACATCGGCGCTTGAGCTGACCCTGCGTCTTTTGGGCATTGGGGAAGGGGACGAGGTAATTACCACGGCGTATACCTATACAGCTACGGCGTCGGTAATCCACCATGTAGGCGCAAAAATCGTTTTGGTAGATACGGCGCCCGGCTCTTTCCTGATTGACCCGCAAAAGGTCGCCGACGCGGTTACCGAGCGTACGAAGGCTGTGATTCCGGTCAACGTCGCGGGGAAAATGTGCGATTTTGACGCCGTTTTTGAGGCGGTTGAAAGCAAAAAGCATCTGTTCAGGCCACAAAGCGACTTGCAGAAGGTTTTTGGCCGCGTTATCGTAATTGCCGACTCCGCGCACGGCTTCGGCGCAAAGTCGAAAGGGCTCAACAGCGGCCAGGCGGCCGATTTTACCGCCTTTTCTTTTCATGCAGTAAAAAACCTGACGACGGGCGAGGGCGGAGCCGTAACCTGGAGGGACAGGGAAGGGTTAGATAACGACGAGCTTGCGCGCCTTTTTACAATTTTTTCCCTGCATGGGCAGTCGAAAGACGCGCTTTCCAAGACGCAGCTTGGCTCTTGGGAATATGATATACTCTATCCCGCCTATAAATGCAATATGACCGATATACAGGCTGCAATCGGCCTGAAGCAATTAGAGCGGTACCAAGAGCTTCTGCAAATCAGGAGAAACGTCATCGAGCGGTACGACGCGGCATTTTTGCCTTTGGGTCTAAAGCCGCTTGTGCACTTTGGAAAAGATTTTGCTTCAAGCGGCCATCTTTACCTGCTGCGTATTCCTGGGTACGATGAGGAAAAGCGCAATGCGCTGATTATGAAAATGGCAGAAAAGGGCATTGCGACGAATGTTCATTATAAGCCGCTTCCCATGCTTACAGCATATAAAAACCTTGGCTTTCGCATGGAGGACTATCCAAACGCTTTCGCGCAGTATCAAACTGAGATTTCTCTTCCGCTGCATACTAAGCTTACAAATGAAGACATCGATTATGTTATCGACTGTTTAATAAAAGCAATCAAATAATCTCGTCCAGGGCAATAAATTTACTTTATTGCCCCTGTTTTTATTCGCGGTTTTTATTAACTGTGAATTTTCAGAGGTGAAGCTCATTGCGCGTTCTTTTTATCTCCAGCTTTTTTTCTAAAACCGGCGAACATTCATTTATGTGCACCGATTTAGCGGAAGCCCTTTCACGGCGCGGCCATCATGTTACAGTAGTTACCACGGAAAATGGGCAAATGGATGGCCTTTACGCGATTGAACAGGAAAATAGTTACTCCGTCTGCCGTGTCAAATCTGGAAAAATAGATGAAGGCGGGCTGCCGCTGCGCGCCTTTGCCAATGTACGTTTGAATAATAAGATTGCAAAAGCGGTAAAAGAGGCGTTCCCAAAAGAGCGGTTCGATTTGATTTATTATGAAGCGCCGCCGGTGACGGTATCGAATGCGCTGCTGCAATTAAAAAAATACTACGGGGCGCGTCTTTATGTATTTGTGCGGGAATTTTTCCCTCAAAGCGCCAGCGACATCGGGCTGCTGCCAGGAAAATCGCTCGCCTACCGATATTTTTTAAAAGAACAGAAAAAGCTTTTTACCGCGGCAGACACGCTCGGCCTTTCTTCTGAAGGAGCAAAGCGTTTTTTGTCCGTCACATACAGCTTTCTGAACCGCGCGAATATGGAGGTTTTCCCCTTTACAAAGGCTATAGAAACAACCGCGAACGCGGCGCCGGCCCTGCGCGCAGAGTACGGTATTCCAAAAGACGCGGCCGTTTTCTTTTTTGCGAGTTCCGCCGGAAAGCGGCAGGACGCAAAATTTATCTGTGATGCGCTTGAAAAGCTTTCTGGCCTTGAGGACTCCTATTTTGTTTTTTCAGGCCATGGGAGCAAATCGAAATACATTTCCTCCCGTTTGCAATCCTGTAAAAATGTTGTCGTTGCGGACAAAATGTCCCGCGCTGAAATCGAACAATTTACTGCTGAAAGCGACGTGGGCGTAATTACGCTCGATTATAGATTACACGCGCCCTACGGACAGGAAATTGCCGTTACTTATATGGAAAACCAGCTTCCTGTCCTCGCGGCGACTGACCCCACTACCGATTTCCGCAATTTTTTGCAGGAAAACAAGTGCGGGCTTTGGTGCGCGTCAAACGATATTATTTCTTTCTGCAATTATATTATAGCATTGTCACATGATAAACAGCTGCGTAAAGCTTTGGGGATAAACGCTTTTAAATACGCACAGAAACAGCTGGACATATCTGTGTCCGTTAGGCTGCTCGAAGGTAGTAATTCAGTTAATCAATAAAAATCGGGCCGCACACAGGGTAGGCCGGCAATGCCGGTTGTGGCAAGGCCCCGGGTATGCCCTGCATACACCGATTGGGGGAGTAAACATGTTGCTAAAACGGGCGACGGCATTATTTTTGATGTTTCTTTTTGCGTGTTCCGTCCTGTTTTCCGGTCAGGTATTTGCGGCCGGAGAGGAAACCGAAACGATCCGTGTTGGTTTTCCCATACAAAAAGGAATCAGTGAAATTGACGAGAACGGGAATTATACCGGATATAATTACGAATATTTAGAAGAAATTGCGCAGTATACCGGCTGGGACTACGAATTTGTTCAGCTTGAAGGAGACATCAACGATGTTCTGATACAAATGTTTGAGATGCTTGAAAATGGAGAGCTCGACTTAATGGGCAATATGGCCTACAGTGAGGAGCTGGCGAAAGTTTACGATTTCGCCGGACAAAGCTATGGGACGGCATATACGGTGCTCAGCGTGCTCTATGAGAATACGTCGCTGAGCCAGGACAATTACCAGGATATGCAGGGCATCCGGGTCGCTATCATCAAGGGAGCAAAAACGCGGAAAGCGGAGCTCGACCAATTCTGCGCGGTCAATCAGATTGAATATACTCCTGTCTACTGCGAATCGGCAGAGGAAATGCTCAATACGCTCAAAAGCGGAAAAGCGGACGCGATGCTGCACGTTGACCTGGATTATTTCGAGGGGATGCGCACCATAGCGAAATTTTCACCGAGATCCTTTTATTTTGCAACGACAAAGGGAAACGGGAATATTGTCCGTAAGCTCGATTCCGCAATTCTCAGCATAAATCAGGCGGACCCTTATTTTTCTACTGATTTATATGAAACATATTTCAACGCGCAGGAGAAAAAGATATTTTTGTCCGACCGGGAAAAATTATATATTGAGAATGCGGGTAAGCTTCGGGTTGGAATCCTGACAGACAACGCGCCGTTCCAATACGCAGACAAAAAGACCGGCGAGCTCAAGGGGATTGCGCCGGATTTATTGGCGTATATATCTGAAAAAACAGGGCTTCAGTTCCAGTTAATCCATGTTTCTTCCCCAGAAGAGCTTAGGGAGCTTACGCAGGCAGGTTCCATCGACATTGTGGCTACGATGGAATACGACTACAAGCTTGCTAGGCAGATGAATGTTTCCTTAAGTAAAACCTACGCTTCGGCCCAGTACGTCATGCTTCAGAAGGAAAGCGCTGAAAAACCTGGCGGCAGAAGGCTCGCTCTGCGTAAAGACTATAATTACGATGGGGAATATTTAGGCCAGGTGGTCCGTTTTGACAGTACTGAGCAATGTATCGACGCCGTCAATAACGGGGATGCCGACTATACATACGCCAACAGCTATACGGTTCAATACTTCTTGAACGACCCCAAATACAGTAATCTCAAGCTGATTCCGCAGACCTATTCTCCTTTTGAGGCCTGCATTGGTATCGTGCGGCCAAATAATAAAAGTCTGCTTAATATTATGAATAAAATTCTATTGGGAATCCCGGAGGAAGAGCTTCAGGCAATCGTTTACCAGAATACGACGTACCGCCAGGAATTCACCCTTATGAGCCTGATTGAGGCGTATCCGGTGGAATCTATGTTTATCGTTGTGGTGCTCGCTGGCCTTATTATCGGCTGCCTTCTGTTGATTTTACGTTCCAGGACCAAGCTCAACCGAAAAATCGCGATGGATATTAAAAAGCATTATCAGCTTTACGAGCTTTCTAATGAACACTTTTTTGAATATGATTTGAATAACGACAGCCTGTTTCTTTCCCTGCGCAAAGACGGTTCTGCCGGGGACAGAGAGCCCAATGTTACGATAGCAAAGTATAAAAAAACCATGCGCGCTGAAAATAAGCTTTCGGCAGAACAGAAAAAGAAGTTCCTCGATATTATCACCACCGGCAAAAACGGGATTGAGGATATGAACCTGCATATGCCCGACGATACTTACCGCTGGATGCGCATCACATACCGGCAAATAACGGACGATTCGGGAAAGCTCGTATATGTCATTGGAAAGCTGACCGATATTGATGAGGAATACAAAGAAAAAAACAGCCTTATCGAAATGGCGCAGAGGGACGGCTTAACAAATGTGTATAACCGCTCGACCTGCAAGAAAATGATTACGCAGGAGTTGGGCAAACTTCAGCCCGGGCAGGAATCCGCGCTGCTGATTCTTGATATTGATAATTTTAAGTCAGTCAATGATGAATTCGGCCATTACGGGGGAGACATTGTGCTGAAAGAAGCCGCAAAGCTTCTGCCGTCTGTATTCGGCCAGATTAATATTGTAGGGCGGTTAGGCGGCGACGAATTTACCGTTTATGTAAAAGACGCCGGGGACAGGGCTTTGCTGGAGCAAAACTGCGACCTGCTCTGCGCGCAAATGCGTCAAATCAGGCTGCCTGGAAGCACAAAGAGCTTTACTGTGAGCGTTGGCGTCGCGATTGCGGCTTCGGGCGCCACTTATAACGAGCTTTATAAGAACGCAGACAAGGCGCTTTATAAAGCAAAAGAAAACGGGCGCGACGGCTACTGCATTACACAAGGCGGTTAAACGGGGTATTAATATGAACAAGAGCAGCGGCAAAAAGCGTAATATGAAAAATAAGCTTTTGGTTTTGGGCGGCGTTATGGTAATTGCAATCGGAACCATTTACCTTCTCGGCGTTTACGTACAGAACCTCAATAACGCATATCTTGATAAAACAAATAATTTTATAAAAGAAGAATTGAACCATATTTCTATGACGGTCAATGAGCGGACCGACAATATCATGCAGAAGCTCAAGGTGCTTTCTTATACTTGTTCCATTATGGACGGGCGGGAGCCTATCCTCGAATACCTTCGTACTGTCTGCAGCAGGGACGACTTCGCGCGGATAGCCTATGTCGAACTGTCCGGAGCGGGAGCTACGACAGACGGCCTATCTGTCGACTTTTCAGACAAGGCATATTTCAAAAGGGCGGCCAAAGGGGAAAACAGTGTATATTATGAGCGGGAATCGCCTATCGATCAGGAGGAATGGTTCGTTTATTCCGCCCCTGTAGTAATTAACGGTAAAATTTCCGCAGTACTCATTGCACACAACAGCACCGACAAGGTCAGGCGCATCCTGAACAGCGAAAAACTTGAGGACGGCGGCTCGATTCAGATAATCAATACAAGCGGTAAAATCGTTATAAATGACAATACAAATGATGACAACGCCCCGTCAGGCAATCTTTTTACTGTGCTGCAGAAAAGCGGCGAGGCAAGCGACGGCTTTTCATTGAACGCCATGAAGGAGGACATCTCCTCCGGCAGCTCGGGCTTGCTTTATTATAACGGGAAGCAAGGGGCAAATACCGTCATATCTTATGTACCGCTCAGCGTAAAAGACTGGTATCTGATTACCATAATGCGTGCGGATATTACGCCGGACAGCACAGGAATGTATGTGAACGTTACAATATTGGTTACAGTGCTGATTACCATCGTATTTTTGGGGCTGTTCCTGTTTATCATCTGGAATAACCGGCGAAATCAAAAGGAGCTGGAGCATATCGCGTATGTCGACCCGGTAACACAGGGAATGAGCTGGGCAAAATTCCAGGCCGTAGCGCAGCGCGATATTCAATCCGCCCCACCGAAAACTTATATTTTAATATCCCTCGATATTTATAAATTCAAGCTAATCAATGAATCCTTTGGAAGCGGTGAAGGAAACAAAACGTTAAAATATGTGAGCGATACCATTACAAAGCACCTGTTAAATGGGGAATATATCTGCCGTGTTTCAAGCGATGTCTTTAATCTGCTGATTTATAATATACCGGAGGCCGAAATCAAAAAGCATCTTTCGGAAATCGCTACCGAGCTCAATTCTTATAATGAACACGCCGTATACAAATACTATCTTCAAATCACCTCGGGCATTTATGTAATTGACGACCCGTCGCTCGATTTGATTACGATGCAGGACCGTGCGAATATGGCGCGTAAGGTCGCAAAAAGGTCGGTTTCCTACGAGCCGTCCAACTATTGTTTTTATAAGGACACGGAGCGTAAGCGGCTGAGCAGGGAACGCGATATGGATAATCGGATGCTGACCGCACTGGAAAACCATGAGTTCGAGGTGTATCTTCAGCCGAAAATCGACCTGCATTCCGGCCGGATTGCAGGAGCGGAAGCACTTGTCCGGTGGAACGACCCGCAGCGCGGGCTTATACCGCCCAATCTTTTTATCCCGTTTTTTGAAAGGAACGGATTTATTACGAAGATTGACTTATTTGTTTTTGAAGAAGTCTGCAGGCTTCAGCGCAAATGGAACGACGAAGGAAAAACGCCGATTCCCATTTCCACGAACCTTTCTCAAATTCATTTGAGAAACCCGGAATTTCTTACAGAGTTCGAGAAAATTTATAAAAAATACAACATACCCGCGTCGCTTTTGGAAATGGAAATTACGGAATCAGTCG
>OJQY01000715.1_pt1 | contig 11701 bp, 15 predicted proteins | sample 1599091 | NCBI WGS metagenome assembly OJQY01 (sample SAMN03922524, study PRJEB24848) | human gut metagenome | isolation source: stool sample | host: Homo sapiens | place: Germany | collected 2010-02 | reverse complement strand
GTTCTGGGAGAATCCTGTCATTTATGAGATGACAGACCTTTTGGAAGAACCGGACCAGACCAGTGAAATGAAAATGCAGTAAAAAAACAGAAAAAAGGAAAGGAAGATCAGATGAAGAAAAAGAAATGGATGATGATGGCAGTGATGGTGCTTGCACTTACGATGATGTTTGGAACTACAGTATATGCGTCAGGGAAAGGGGATGTGGCAGGCGCAATCGAGGGTACATGGCAGGATGCCTCCGCACAGATCAAGACAGTAGTCAATAAGGTGGTGTTTCCGGCAATCGACCTGATACTTGCCGTATTCTTCTTTGCAAAGCTGGGTACGGCATACTTCGATTACCGAAAACACGGACAGTTTGAATGGGCGGCACCCGCAATCCTGTTTGCGTGTCTGGTATTCTGTCAGATGTTTATATTTGATTTTGTTGCGGAAACCGTACTAGACCAGATCATCGACTGGCTGTATGGGAAGATCGTTGGATTTCTCAATGATTTTTTTGCAATGATGAACAATATGGGAGTGGAATTGTTTGACCTGCCGTGGGTAAATGCAATTACCACTTTTTTTGGCTGGCTTGGCTGGGCATTGTTTGTGGTAGGGCTGGTGGTCGGAGCTTTTGAATGTGCTATAGAGTATCAGGGGGGAAGGGGCAGCATCAAGGATACTGCCTTAAACTATGTCAAGGGATTTATGGCGGTCAGCCTGTTTTCCTTTCTTCCGGTCAACTTATATTCCTTAAGTGTGTCGCTGCAGAGTTCCTTCGGATCGGCATTATCCGGCATTACAGATGCGGAAAGCATCGGGATGACCGCACAGCAGGTGCTTATGTCAGCCGCCATGCCGGGAGTAGGGAATCCGATCCTGCAGATATTCTGTGCCGTGATGATGGGGTATGCCGTGATAAAAGTGTTTTTCGGGAATCTGAAAAGAGGAGGCATTCTGCTCATACAGATCGCAGTTGGAAGCCTTTATATGTTTTCTGTTCCAAGAGGATATATTGACGGTTTTACCCAGTGGTGCAAGCAGGTCATTGGAATCTGTCTCACCGCTTTCCTGCAGTCCACCATGCTCACGGCAGGACTCATGATCTTCAAGGACCATCCTCTGCTTGGTCTGGGTGTCATGCTTTCCTCCACGGAGGTGCCGAGGATTGCCGGACAGTTCGGACTGGACACCAGCACAAAGGCAAACCTGATGAGCGGAGTTTATGCAGCGCAGACAGCCATCAACATTTCAAAAACGGTTGTCAAAGCAGTGGCAGCATAAGGCGGTGAAAGGATGGAGAAAAAGCTGGGGAGTCTGTTCGATGGGATCGGGGGATTTCCATTGGCAGCAAAAAGAAATGGCATACGGCCTGTGTGGGCGAGTGAGATAGAAAAGTTTCCCATGGCAGTTACCATGCACCGGTTCCCGGAGATGAAACACATGGGAGACATTACAAAACTGCATGGGGAAAACCTCCCGGTTGTGGATGTGATAGCCGGGGGTTCGCCATGTCAGGACTTATCCATTGCCGGGAGACGCGCAGGACTTGCGGGGATGCGTTCCGGTCTCTTTTTAGAGCAGGTACGCATCATAAAAGAAATGCGCAGGCAGGAGGAAAGGAGGAAAAACAGCAGTGGAAGGAGAGCAGATGTCCCTGTTCGACCTCGGTATATGGTCTGGGAAAATGTGCCGGGAGCCTTCTCAAGCGGAGAACCAAAAGGAGCAGATTTTAAGAGAGTCCTCGAAGAAGTCTGTGGTATATCGGAGGAGTCCGTATCTTTACCTGGACCGCCGGATGGGGCATGGACTCCTGCCGGGATTATTCTGGGACAGGAATTCTCTGTTGCTTGGAGGGTACTGGACGCTCAATTTTGGGGAGTCCCCCAGAGACGCCGAAGAATCTTCCTTATCGCAGATTTTGGAGGCCACAGTGCCGGAGAGATATTATTTGAGTCCGAAAGCGTGTGGAGGCATTATCAGGAGAGCAGGGAACAGAGGAAAAAAGCTGCCGTCGATCTTGGAGGCGGCACTTTTGATGCAGGCACAGGAGCCGACATAGTGTGTCTGATGGATCAGGGAGGACAGCGGATGGATGTGTACCGGAACCTTATCGGTACACTTCTGGCACACAGTTCAAGCACACCGCCCATTATCATGGCGAGCAGTCAGGCAAATGCAGAAATCGGGATCGGATACTGTCCGACCATTACAGCAGCGGCAGGGATGGCAGGCAATAACCAGCCGATCCTGTTTGACAATCACGGACCGGACACCCGCTACAGCGGACCGGTGAAAGTGGCACAGACCATTACTTCTGCACTGGGGACGGGAGGCAACAATACGCCGCTTGCTGTTCATGGAGAACCCTACTGCATCGCCGGAAATGTCATCAACCGTCAGGATAAAAACGGGGGAAACGGCTGCGGCTATCAGCAGGGAGTCAGTTATACGCTGGTGGGCTCGGAGATGTGTATAAGAGACAGCAACAGAGGACAGGCACTGTGTGGCATACACGGATGACCTGCAGAGAAAAAAGCGTGTGAGGAAACTCATACCGCTTGAGTGTGAAAGACTTATGGGATTCCCGGACCACTGGACGGACATTCCGGGAGCAAGTGACAGTGTCCGGTACCGGGCATTGGGAAACAGCGTGGCAGTGCCGTGTGTGGAATATATCCTCTGTGGCATTGCTTATTTTTTAGAAAGACAGGAGGGAGAACGGGATGTACATATACCCGGATAATCTGAAATCGAAAGCGAGCATGTGGCTGTGGGAGCTAAAAGACCTTGCAGTGACAGGAATCATCGTACTGATATCCGTGTTTGCATTTGCCTATGCAAAACTGTGGTTCCCGATGGTGATAGCAGGTGTATACGCATTTTTAACGATACAGGTGGAGGATACCACCATCTTAAAATTTATCCGCTATGCATGTGCGTATTTTTTGGTGGAACAGCAGCATTATGAATGGAGGTATACCGCAAATGAAACGGAAGAATGAACAGTCCACAAGGGAGCTGATGGGGACAAAAGAACTGTCGGATTACAGCATCCGCACCTACCGGAAGGACGAGCTGGTCTATTTTCTGATCCAGCCGAGCAACCTGTCCGTGTTGTCGGAGGAGAGCCTTTCCGCAAGAATCTATGGACTCATGACGGTATTAAAAGGCATCACAGAAATCGAGATGATGTGCTTAAATTCCCGTGAAAATTTTGAGGACAACAAAAGATATTTAAAGAACCGCGCGGAGGAAGAAACCAACCCGACTGTGCGGAAACTGCTGGGAGTTTTTACTGATTATCCGGCTGAGAAACCAGAAGGAGAATGAGGTGTTCGCTTACTTAAACCGTATCGAAAAAATGCTGGTGGAACAGGGATTTACATCCAAAAGAGCGGATGAGGAGGACATGAAGAGGATACTGGCTGTTTACTTTGAACAGAATGTCACAACGGAAAAATTTGAAGAATTTGATGGAGAGAGGTGGATCATTTTAAATGAATAACAACAGAAAGAAAAAAACACAGACACAGACACCGGGGGAAGAGAGGCTTAAGAGTTTCCTTGATATGATCGCACCGTCCGTCATCCAGTTTTACACGGATCATTATATCTGCGGGAATACGTTCCGCAGTGTCTGGGCACTCAGGGAATATCCGACTGCAACGGATGAGCAGGCAATCCTGCGCCATCTTGGGGAAAAGGATGGCGTGACACTGCGTATCTATACCAGACAGGTCACACCGGCAGAGGAGAAAAAAATCATCAGCAATGCGGCAAACAAGAACCGCATGAAACAGGGAAATACAGAAAATTTACAGGAGACAGTCACGGCAGCGAGCAACCTGCAGGATGTGACCAACATCATTGCGACCATGCACCGCAACAGGGAGCCGTTGCTGCATACGGCTGTGTATCTGGAGTTATCCGCAGCGGACATGGATAAGTTGAAGCTGTTGCAGACCGAAGTGTTGACAGAACTCATCCGTTCCAAACTGAACGTGGATAAGCTGCTGCTGCGCCAGAAGCAGGGGTTCCTATGTGTGCATCCGGCTGGCAGGAATGTCTTTCTGGAACAGTTTGAACGTGCGCTTCCGGCTTCGAGTGTGGCGAACCTGTTCCCGTTCAACTACTCCGGCAAGACCGATAAGAACGGATTTTATATCGGGAGGGATAAGTTTGGAAGCAATGTCATTGTAGATTTCAACCAGAGAGCGGATGACAAGACCAATGCCAATATCCTCATCCTTGGAAACTCCGGGCAGGGAAAATCCTACCTGTTAAAACTGATACAGACCATCCTGCGTGAGTCCGGGATGAAAGTCATCTGCCTGGACCCGGAGCATGAATATGTTGACCTGACCGGAAATCTGGGAGGCTGTTTTGTGGATCTGATGAGCGGGGAGTATATCATCAATGTGTTAGAACCCAAAACATGGGATGAAAACGGCAGCCCGGAGGATACGGAGGCACCCTATGCGTTCCGCTGTTCCTCAAAATTAAGCCAGCATATCTCCTTCTTAAAAGACTTTTTCCGAAGCTATAAGAATTTTACGGACAGCCAGCTTGACACGATAGAAATCATGTTGGCGAAACTTTATGAGAAGTGGAACATAGGGGATGATACGGACTTTGGCAGGCTTACGCCAAAGGATTACCCGATCCTGTCTGACCTTTACGATCTGATGGAAGAGGAATATAAGCATTACGATGCGAAGAAGAAACAACTGTATACCGCAGAGCTTCTGCAGGAAATCTGTCTTGGACTTCACTCCATGTGTAAGGGAGCGGAGTCCAAATTTTTTAACGGACATACGAATATCACAGACAGCAGTTTTCTGACTTTCGGTGTCAAGGGACTGCTTCAGGCGAGCAAAAATGTGAAGGATGCCATGCTGTTTAATGTGCTTTCCTACATGTCCAATGAACTTCTGACCAACGGGCATACGGCAGCCTGCATCGATGAGTTTTATCTGTTCCTTACCAACCTGACCGCCTGTCCGTAAAAAGGAAAGTGCAGTCATTCTCGCCAGCCAGAATCTGGAGGACTTCAATATCGATGGAATCCGGGAGTATACGAAACCGCTGTTTTCCATCCCAACCCATGTATTTCTGTTCAATGCGGGAAACATCGATTCCAGATTTTATATCGACACCCTGCAGCTTGAGCAGAGCGAATACAACCTGATCCGCTATCCGCAGAGGGGCGTGTGCCTCTATAAATGCGGCAATGAACGTTACAACCTTATGGTACATGCACCGGAGTACAAGGAGAAACTGTTCGGAAGTGCCGGAGGACGATAAAGCAGGGAAAAAGGAAGGAGGGATGCCAAACTATGGACATGAGGGAGCAGAAATTCGGCATTGAGATCGAGATGACAGGCATTACCAGACAGCGTGCTGCGGAGGTCATGGCAGCCTATTTTTCCTCTACGTTCAGCTATGACGGCGGAAGCTATGAAGAGTACAGTGTCAGGGATGCGGCAGGCCGCAGATGGAAAGTCATGTATGACTCCAGCATTGAGGCGCAGAAAAAAGGCGGCGGTTATGCGGGGAGTGAGTACAAGGTAGAATTTGTTTCCCCTATCTGTGAATACGCGGATATCCCTGTCATACAGGAACTCATCCGGCAGCTCCGGCATGCAGGTGCAGTGGCAGGAAAGAATACAGGCATCCATGTGCATATCAATGCGGCACCCCATGATGCAAGGACACTGCGGAACATCACCAACATCATGTACAGCAAGGAAGATTTGATCTATAAGGCACTTCAGGTAGATGTAGAGAGGGAGCACCGCTACTGCCAGAAGGTGGAAGAGGACTTTTTGCAGGAACTGAACCGGAAGAAACCAAAGAGTCTGGAGGAAGTGAGCAGGATCTGGTACAAGGGGGGTGATGGAAGGCACAGGCATTACCATGAAAGCCGTTACCACTGCCTGAATCTGCACAGCGTGTTCCAGAAAGGTACGATTGAGTTCCGGCTGTTTAACTCCACCACCCATGCAGGAAAAATAAAGGCATATATCCAGCTCTGCCTTGCCATTTCTGCGCAGGCATTGAACCAGAAATGTGCCAGCCGCATCAAGACTGCCAGCACCAACGAAAAATATACATTCCGTACCTGGCTGTTAAGGCTGGGAATGATCGGGGATGAATTTAAGACGGCGCGGAAGTTTCTTCTGGAAAATCTGGAGGGCGGCATTGCATGGAAAGACCCGGAACAGGCAGTGCGGCAGAAGGAAAGACTGAGTGCGATGAAAGAAAAGAAAGAACTGGAAACCGGACATGCACAGCAACCAGACAGCATGGAAGAAGAGGTGCCGGAGGATGCACAGGGAATGAACATGACCATGTAAAAACAAAACGCAGAGAAAGGAAAAAAGAATATGAACATGACAGGAAGAAGATATATTGCATACGGCTCGAACCTAAACCGGGCGCAGATGGCACTGCGCTGCCCCGATGCAAAGGTGGTAGGAACCGGGGAAATCAAGGACTATGAGCTGTTGTTCCGTGGAAACAGGAACGGGGCGGTAGCTACGGTGGAGCCGAAAAAAGGGGAGAGTGTGCCAGTGTTGATCTGGGAGATCAGTCCGAGAGATGAGTTTAACCTCGACTGTTATGAGGGATATCCGAGACTGTATGGAAAAGAAATGCTGGAAGTAGAGATGGATGGAAAACGAGAGAAAATGATGGCATATACCATGACGGAGGGGTATGCCATGGGAGTCCCTTCGGAACATTACCTTGCTACCATCCGCACCGGATATCAGGAGGCAGGATTTGATGAGGATGTTCTGATGGCAGGTGTTGAAAAGAGCAGGGAACGAATGAAACAGGAGATGGAAGCAGAGAGAATGGAGGAAGCACCATGGAGCCAGCAACTGCCGCTCTGATTGCAAGGGCAGCCATAGCAGCCGGAACCAATAAAAAAGTGTGGACAGGGATTGCCTCCGTACTGGCAGCCCTGTGCCTTCCGGTCATCCTTGCCGTCATGTGCTACATCAGCATTGCCTCCGGCGGGACAGAACATAACCGGGCGGCAGTGCATCTGGCATTCGATGGAGGGGAAGCACCGGATGGAATGCCTGCGGATTATCTGGCTTATGTCCGCCAGATGCAGGAAAGTTTTGCAGAGCTGGATGCCGTATTAGATGACATCGACGGCATGACAGAAGGGGAACTGTGCGACAGGTATCTGGTCAAATCCGTTTTTTATTCTTTGTATTTCGGCGTAGACCGGGTACGGCTTGAGACGGATGATTATAAAAAATTTGCAGACTGTTTTGTGGATTATGAGGAACGGACACAAAACGTAGAGCAGGAGGACGGGACAGTCACGCTGGAAAAATATACCGTGGCAGTTGCCATTGGGGATAAGACAAAAATCTTCCAAAAACTTGCATCCGACTATGGAATTACCGCAACTTATGAACAACAGTCCAATGCAGTCAATGTGTGGTATGTGGCAAAGTATGACACGGCGGCCCCGACAGAGGGAGATGAATTTTCCGACTGGAGCGGCTGGAACGGGGCAGGGGATATCCCTGTGTATGATCTGCCAGCCAACGGGAATGGAAGTGATATCGTACAGCTTGCATTATCGAGACTGGGGCATCCGTACTCGCAGGCACTCCGCGGAACCGGGAATTATGTGGACTGCAGTTATCTGACGCTGTGGTGTTACAGGCAGATAGGAATCTCCCTGCCGGGAACGGCGGCAGAGCAGGGAAGATATATGGTGGAGCATAACCTGACGGTTGCAAAGGAATCACTGCAGCCGGGGGACCTTGTGTTCTGGAGCCACAAACCAAACGGAAGATACATGAACATCACGCATGTGGGAATCTATGCCGGGGATGGCATGGTCGTGGATGCGTCCTATTCCAAAGGGAAGGTGGTGTACCGTCCCCTGTTTGATAACGATAAGCAGGTACTGTATGGCAGGCCACAGTAAATTTTTTTGATGCCGCAGGCATCTGTTTTCCGCCAGAAAATAGAAATGAAGGAGGAGCGATATGGCAGAAAAAGAAATAAAAATCACATTTGCCGGGGAGAAACTGGAGGCATTAAGTTTCTTTCTGGCAGAGCAGGGAGGAAAAACCGTGGAGGAGCTGTTGAAGAGCCATCTCGATAAATCTTATGAGAAAAATGTTCCTGCACAGGTCAGAAAATTTGTGGAGAGCAGGATGGAAACTCCACAGGAGACAGCAAATCAGGAGCAGGAATCCCAGAGAATGGGAGGCACAAGACAACAGAGAGCATCCGGCAGACGGAGCAGGGAGACACAGAATCAGGAAGAGCAGCCGAGAGAGCCAGTGCCGGAAACCGTGGAAGAGACAGCAGAAAATACGATGAACATGGGAATGTGAGGAGTATAAGTGAACGGATATGAAGAGAAAATAAAAGACTGTCTGTTTCTGGAAGTGTGCAATGCGGCAGGCAGAGAGGAATGGGACGGACTGGCGCATCAGCAGAAAGAAAACCTCATGCTGGTATGCCGTCTCAGCGGGTATGACGAAAAGTTTCAGAGGGACTGCGGACTTGTCACCAGAGAGCAGATGGAGCATTGGGGAATAGAAGAAGAGGTGCTTTTTCAGGATGCATGGGCAAATATGTTTGCAAAACGTCCGCCGGTCCTTATGGACTTTGAGGATGCCTACGGGCATAACTATGACCAGAATATCCTTGCGATGGAGAAAAAAACGGAGAGAATCTGGAGGACGGATGCCGACTTTTATGTCCTTACCAACAACATGGATCATGGGGCGGTGTACATGATGGACGAGGCAACGCTGCAGAAATCAGCAGAAAAGCTGGATGGAAATCTGATCGTCCTTCCGGCATCCATCCACGATGTGTATCTTATGGTGGAGAGGGAAGGTCTGGACATGGAACGGCTGAGGGATGGGGTATATGGAGCAAACAGGGCGTTCCCGGAGACAGACTATCTGTCCGATGAGATTTACCGATATGACAGGGATACGCACAGGCTGTCTGTCATACCGGGGAGCGTGCAGGAAGAGCAGGCAGGAATGGTGCTTTCTTAAGAGTGTGTTTTTCTGAAAATCATTTCAACTGGGAGTTTATGGGAAGGAGGAACTATGAGAGCAGTATTTTCCAGAAAAGAGCCGAAGATAGAGGCGAAAGAATTCTGTGTGGAAAAGGTCATCATGCTTCCGGCTGGAGAGTATGAATCTTTTACCAATCATCTGATGCACAAGCATGATTTTATCAGGGAAAATGTGGATTTCATGTATGAAAAAGATGGGGTGCGGCACTGCCTTTTAGTAACCGGAGAGGGCATGGAGGAAGGTGTTCTGGTGGAGAGCGAAGGGTCATCTTACGCCAGATACTTTGCCTTTGTGCCATCGGTAAGCGGCATTTTGGAACAGGAGCAGGCAGTGAAGGAAACACAGACGCTGTCCATGATAAAGGAAAGCGGACAGGAGGAGCAGGCAGGAATGGTGCTTATGTATGAGAAATATGTGCCGCAGGCGGTCCGTGAGTACATTGAAAGCAGAGGGGATGTGCCGCCTGCAATCAAAAAGGCAAACCGCCAGCAGGGCAAAAACAGTGTGGCATCCGGCAGTGCTGCGGAGAATGAGTAGGGAACGGAGGAAGCATGGACAAGATAAAGATTCTGAAAGTAGAGCCGGGGGAACCTCCCTGTGTGAAAGAGATTGCGAATGACTTTAAGGCAAGTCAGGCAGAGGTGGAGGGGGACATTGAGTGCGTTGGTTTTGGAGATGGATGTGTGGCAGTAATCAACGCTGAAGGGAAACTAAATGGAATGCAGCCGAACCGCAGGAATGGTGCTGACATCATCTGCGGTCCATTTTTTATCTGTGGGGATACCCCGGACGGTGATTTCATTTCCCTGACAGAGCAGCAGATCGAGGAATATACCAGACGATTTGGAGGGATTGAGCAGTTTACAGGGCAGGAACCGGAACTGGAGCCACATATGACCATCCTCGCTTTTTAAGAAAGTGACAGGACAATGGAAGGAAAACGGCACAGACAACGCCGTGTGAGCCTGCGTGTGGCAACGTGTGCCGTTATTCTGCAAAACTGGATAAAGTGACCGACTAGGCAGTATTCTGCCCTGTGTGAGCCGATTTGGAGAAAATAACAGAAAACCCGGAGTGCGGAGGCATTCAAGACTCCGAAAATGGGGATGAAACGGGGCTGTAAAACAGGGTCGAAAATAGTGCAGGTTAAAGGGGTTATGCCGCAAAAGAGCGGCTTAACCCGTCAGACGCCCACCGGCAGAGCCGTTGGGCAGTTCTAAGCATGGCATAACTTTTTGGGAAGCTTCGGAAAGGTTATGCCATTTTTATTTTTGATACAGCGCAATCAGGCAGTAGAGGCCGGCAGAAGTTATGCCTTTTGCGGAAACAGGGAAAAAAGTCTATAGACAGAGGAAAAAGAAGGAGGAAATGAGTAGTCCCATGGGGTGAGGTGCGCACCACTACCAGAATGGGACGATGAAAGTATTGGAACTATTTGCAGGAACAAGGAGCATTGGGAAAGCCTTTGAACAACGGGGACATGAAGTATTCAGTGTGGAATGGTCGAAAGATTTTGAAAACATTGATCTGTATGAGGACATCAGCAAGGTGACGGCGGAGGATATCTTAAAACTTTTTGGAAAACCGGATGTCATCTGGGCGAGTCCTGACTGCGCTACTTTTAGTATTGCAGCGATCAGCCATCACAGAAAAAAGAATCCAGAGACAGGAAGTCTTGAACCGGTCAGTGCATATGCAAAATTCTGTGACAAGGTAGACAAACATGTGCTGGAACTCATTGAGCAGTTACAGCCAAAGTATTATTTTATAGAGAATCCAAGAGGCGGCATGCGCAAGATGGAATGGATGAAGAATCTGCCAAGATATACAGTGACCTATTGCCAGTATGGAGATAACAGAATGAAACCGACTGATATCTGGACGAATCATCCGAACCCTGGATTCCTGCCGATGTGTCATAACGGTGATCCATGCCATGTACCGGCACCGAGGGGAAGCAAGACAGGAACGCAGGGACTGAAAGGTTCGAGGGAGCGCAGTGTGATACCGCAGAAACTGTGTGAGCATATCGTAGATATTTGTGAGGAGGGATGAGATGAATACAAAAGCAATTTATACCGTTCACGAAAACGGGAAGGAACACTATTTCTTTTCGGAACATGCGGGAGGGTTCAGTTACCCTTTTGCAGTAGCTGATTTTCTGCATAGCTTAAAGGGTGTGTTGAATGATCCGATGTCACCACAAAAAGGATTATGTGCAGCACCAATGCTGGAACAGATGAAAGGCAATTATTTGTTCCCGGAAGAGATAGAAGGAAAGGAATTATTTACTGCGGTTAAAAAAGAGCAGATGTTTCAACTTGCAGTGAAAGAGCAGGAATCATTTGGAATTGAAATCGATATGGAACAGGATACGGTATCATTCCATTTCCGAGAGGGAGAGGAAGAACTGCAGGAATTTTGTGACATAGGGTTTCCAAGGCATGGAGAAACGGGAGAGTATAGCGGTGAAACATTTTATTATGCCGCAGATAATCTGAGAGTCCAAAATATGATGGATGGAATTGAAATGCCAATCAGTGCAGAAAATGAAGAAGCATACAGGAGCATGATATTAAAGGCTGTGCAGAAACAAACTGAGGAGCAGAGTACGGGAATGAGCCAGCAGATGTAAG
>OJQY01000688.1_pt1 | contig 12245 bp, 10 predicted proteins | sample 1599091 | NCBI WGS metagenome assembly OJQY01 (sample SAMN03922524, study PRJEB24848) | human gut metagenome | isolation source: stool sample | host: Homo sapiens | place: Germany | collected 2010-02 | reverse complement strand
GCAGATGACGGCTCGCTGCAACTGACGCTGCCGGACGATATTCCCGCCGGCTACCACACGCTGGCCGTCGATGCCGGCCCGCTGCACGCCGAAGCCGCGCTGATCTGCGCACCGGCACGCATCGAACTGCCGCCAGCAGTAGCGGAAAAGCAACGTTGGGGCTGGATGGCACAGATGTATTCCATCCGTTCCGCTGAATCCTGGGGCGTGGGCGACTATGGCGATCTGAAGCTGCTGCTGTCCGACGCGGCAACGAAATCGCATGCCGATTTCATGCTTATCAACCCGATTCACGCCACCGCGCCGGTGCCGCCGCTAGAGCCGTCGCCGTATCTTCCCGAATCGCGTCGTTTTCTCAATGTGACGTACATCCGTCCGCAGGATATCGCTGAATATGCGGAACTCAACGAGGCGGACCAGGCCGAAGTGGCGCGTCTGCACGCGGAAGTCTCGCCAGCCAACGACAGTATCGAGCCGCTCGACATCAATTCCGCTTGGTGGCACAAGCGCCAGGCGCTGCAGCTTGTGTACAACGTGCCGCGTTCCGTCGAGCGTCAGGCCGCGTTCGACGCGTTCAAGGAGGCCGCGGGTCCGGATCTGCGCGCGTTCGCCGCATGGTCGGTGGCGTTCCAGGTGTGGGGCGCGCCGTGGGAAGGCACGTGGTTCAAGGACACGAACCGCGATTCGCCTGAAGTGGTGGAGCTCATGCGCGAGCACGCCGATATGGTCGATTTCGAATGCTGGCTGCAGTGGATCGCCGACGAGCAGGTGACAGCCGCGCAGAACGCCGCCCGTGACAGCGGTATGGCACTCGGCCTCATGCAGGATATGGCCGTGGGCGTGCACTCGCTCGGCGCGGACGTGTGGTGGAATCCGGAACGTTTCGCAGTAGGCAGCGTAACCGTGGGCTGCCCACCGGACTTCTACAACCAGCAGGGTCAGGATTGGGGCCAGCCGCCGTTCAATCCGAATTATCTGGCCAAAACTGGTTATGGCGTGTACCGCGAGATGGTGCACAACATGTTCTCGCACGCGGGCGCGGTGCGCATCGACCATGTACTCGGCCTATTCCGTCTGTGGTGGATTCCGCAGGGCGAAGGCGCGCGCGGTGGCGCGTACGTTACGTACGACTATGAGGCGATGATCGCGATCCTGACCATTGAAGCGTCCCGCGTGAACGGTTTGGTGGTCGGCGAGGATCTGGGCACCGTGCCTGATTACGTACGCACGGTACTCGGCGAGCACGGCCTGCTGGGCTGCATGGTGGAATGGTTCGCCCGCATGGACGACTCCCCCAACGCCGGCGACCCGTACGCCGATCCGTCCACGTACCGCAAGTACGCGCTGGCTTCCGTCACCACGCACGACCTGCCGCCGACCGCCGGCTACCTGCAGTTCGAGCACGTCAAGCTGCGCGAACAGCTGCACCTGCTGTCCGGCCCGGTCGAGGAGTTCCAGGCTTCCGCCACCGCCGAACGCGACGCGATGATGGACCGTCTTGTGGAGTCCGGCCTGATCACGCCGGAAGTGGCGGGCGATGTGGAAGGCCACATCCAGGAAATCGTCGAGGCGATGCACAAGATGCTGCTCAAGTCGCCGTCCGTGCTGCTGCAGGCCGCGCTGGTGGATGGCGTGGGCGAGACGCGCACGCAGAACCAGCCGGGCACGTCCAGTGAATACTCCAACTGGCGTGTGCCGCTGGCAGGCCCGGACCTCAAGGTGGTGCACACCGATGAGGTGTTCGATCTGCCGCGCGTGCAATCGCTTGCCGCCATCATGAACGGCGAGAAGTAGCGTTTAGACTTACCATTCCCCTTTCCTTACAAACCAAAATTCCGGTCCTCCTTGTGGAGGGCCGGAATTTTTCATATATGCAAGGCGATTTGGGAGCGGTTAGGCCGCCTGAAAACAATCGCAACCTCAGCCAGCAGTGCAACGGCCAGGTTCAGCGGTCGATCAGCCCAGCAGCAGCCAGACGGAGGCGTCGCTATCCAGCTTGCCGTCGTCCGTCAACGGCACGGAATTTGCGATGGCGACCGCATCGTCCGGCAGGGCGATCGGCTCGTCGCCGAAATTGGTGACGGACAGGAATCGACGGCCTTCCGTGGCCGGACGCGAGTAGGCGACCACCGTATCGCCCATGTCCAGCAGATCGGCGGACGTATCTCCGGTCGCCGTCAGCACCGTCTGCCGCAGCTGCAACAGCTTGCGGTACAAGTGCAGCATGGAACCGTTGTCATCGGCCTCGACGTCGGCCGCGAAATCCTTGAACCAGGCCGGCTGCGGCAGGTGCGCGTCGGCGGAATCGCCCTGCTCCGGGCCGAAACCGAACGTGCCGCCGGTGATGAAGTCCGGGCTCCACGAAGCCGGTTCGCCGCAATCGGCAGCCTTCCACGGCATCGGTGCACGGCAGCCGTCACGACCCTTGTCGGTGAAGTTGCGACGGGTGTTGAACGGCGTCGGATCCTCAAGACGATCCCACGGAATGTTCGCCACTTCGAACAGGCCCAGTTCCTCGCCCTGATACACGTAGGCGGAACCCGGCAGGCCCAGTTCCATCAGCGCGGCTGCGCGGGCGCGACGGGTGCCGAGCTCACGATTCTCGCGGTAGGTCTCTCCGTCACGCAACAGCCAATCTTGCGCCAGCTGGTGGTACGGAGCGTCCTTCACCTGCGGCAGACCGAAACGCGACGGACTGCGCGGCACATCGTGGTTGTTCATAACCCACGTCGTGGTGGAACCGTGAGTTTCCTCGGCGGCGCGCAAGCCGTCAGCAATGGCCGTACGGAACTCGTCGGCGAACCAGTTGGCTTCGGCGAACTCGAAATTGAACACCTGGCCGAGCTCGTCGGTGGACGCGTACAGATGCTGCGATTCGGCCTTCACCCACGCCTCGCCGACGGCGAAACGCGGCGGATTGTACTCGTTGAACACCTGACGCCATTCGCGGTAGATGTCGTGCACTTCCGGACGGTCCCACAGCGGGCTGAACGCGCCGTCCGCCGGCAGCACATGCTGCACCGCGGCCGGATCCATGTCGGCCAGCGGCACGGAATCGAGGTCCTTGGCCAAGCCGTGCGCCACGTCGATGCGGAAGCCGTCGGTTCCGTGGTCGGACCAGAATCGCAATGTCTTCTTGAATTCCTCGTGCACGTCCGGATTCTTCCAATTCAAATCCGGCTGCTCCTTGGCGAACATGTGCAGGTACCACTGGCCGTCGTCGACCTGCTGCCACGCCGGGCCGCCGAACAGCGACTGCCAGTCGTTCGGCGGCAGCTCGCCGTGCTCGCCGCGGCCTTCGCGGAAGATGTAGCGGTCGCGTGCGGCCGAACCGCGGCCGGCGGCGAGCGCCTCGATGAACATCTTGTGCTTGTTGGACGTGTGGTTCGGCACGATGTCGACGATCACCTTGATGCCGGCTTCATGCGCGGCGGCGGCCATCGCGTCGAAATCGGCCATGGTGCCGAGGCGCGGGTCCACGTTGCGGTAGTCGATCACGTCGTAACCGCCATCGGCCAGGTCGGACGGGTAGAACGGGCTCAGCCAGATCGCGTCGATGCCGAGATTCTTCAGGTAATCCATTTTCTCGGTGACGCCGGCGATGTCTCCCAACCCGTCGCCGTTCACGTCTTTGAAGCTGCGCGGGTAGATCTGGTAGACGACGGCTTGCTTCCACCAATCGTCACGCATGTTGTTTGCTGTCACGATAACCCCTTTTGTCGTAGTCCATCGGATGCGGAGCACTGTCTCCGCTACATGAAAACGATAACATCAAGCAAAGCGAAACGCTAATGAAAACTTAATCATTGCAGCACATCAAACGTTTGACGAAAATGTGCATACTCCAGCTGTATCGAGTAGAATCGCGGAAGATTCGACTTGCATACGTTGCCATACGGATGCCATACGAAAGGCGATTATGAAGTTCCTCTCCCCCGATTCCGGCTTTATGCGCGGCCTGAACGACGCCGTCGACGCGATCTGGATCAACATTCTGATGCTCGTCACCAGCATTCCGATCATCACGATCGGCGCGGCACTGACCGCCGGCCACGACGCCGTCCGTCGCACGCTGTCCGGCGAAGGCACGGCGACGCGCAATTATTTCAAGGCGTTCCGTTCGAATTTTGCGAAATCGACCGGCTATTGGCTGATTTTCGGCACGACCGGCACGCTGTGCGTCTACTCGTGGATCGTGCTGCAGATCACGCCGCTGCTCATTCCGAAATTCGCGTTGACGATTGTGTGGCTCATCGGTTTCGAATGGGTGTGGGCGTTGCAGGCGCGGTTCGAGAACTCGTTCTGGCGCACGCTTGGCAACGCTTTTGTGTTCGGCGTGAGCAACATCGGCCACACGTTGGCATTGGTTGCGATCGACGCGGTGTACGTGGCGCTGCTCGTGGCCAGCTGGGTTTACATGCCGCAGGGCCTGTTCCTGCTGCTCATACTGGGGTATGGCACGATGCTGATGCTGCATTCGCCGATTCTCGAGCATGTCTTCCGCAAGTACATCAGCAAGTAATTAGGCACGAAAAAAGGGACTGATTCGCATCAGTCCCTTAAATTTTTCTGGGTGAAAATCAGCCCTTCACCGCGCCGCCTTCGGCCCTGCAATTAAGGACCGCGCTACGCGCGGGCTCAACGTTACCCTCGCGGCATAGCCGCTCGGGCTGGAGCCTGGGAACAGCGCACTGCGCTGTTCCCTAAGGGCTGATCGAAGATCAGCCCTTAACGGCTCCAGCCATAACACCCTTGACGATGTACTTCTGGCAGATGAGGTAGAAGATGATGATCGGGATGATGGCCATGACCAGGCAGGCCATCATGGCGCCCATATCCACGGAACCATAGCCGCCCTTCAGGTACTGCACGGCCACGGAGATGGTCTTGTACTTGCCCAGGTCGAGCGTCAGGTATGGCAGCAGGTAGTCGTTCCAGATCCACATGGCCTGCAGAATAGCCACGGACACAATGGACGGCTTCATGATCGGCACAACGATCTGGAAGAAAATACGCGGCACGGAAGCACCATCGATCATGGCGGATTCTTCCAGCGATTCCGGAATGCCCTTAACCACACCGGTGAAGATGAACACGGCCAGACCAGCGCCGAAGCCCAGATACACGAAGCACAGACCCCACGGGGTGTTGAGCTTGAGCATATCGGCCAGCTTGGAGAGGGTGAACATGACCATCTGGAACGGTACAATCATGTTGAACAGGAACAACGTGTACAGCAGCTTTGCAGCCCAGTTGTTCACGCGGACAATCCACCATGCGCACATCGAAGTGCACACCAGAATCAGCGCCACGGAACCGACAGTGATGAGCAGGGTCCAGCCGAAACTGGCAAAGAAGTTCGTGGTATCGAGGCCACGCGTATAGTTTTCAAGTCCAACGAACGCCTTACCGGTCGGCAGGGAGAACGCGTTACGAGAAATATACGCCTTCTGCTTGAAAGAGTTGATGATCACCAGCACGATCGGGAAGATCCACGCCAGCGAAACCACCGCGAACAGTACGGACCACAGTGCGCCATGCTTGACTTTTTCTCCGGAGTTCATGCCTCCACCTCCTTGCTCGTGGTGAGCTTGTTCTGGATGAGCGCCACGATGGCCACCAGAATGAAGAACAGCACTGCCTTCGCTTGGCCGACGCCTTCCCAGCCCATACGGCCATAGAACGTGCGGGTAATGTTCATTGCCAGACCTTCAGACATGTTCGACGGAGCGCCGTTGGTCAATGCAAGGTTCTGATCGTACAGCTTGAAGCCGTTGGTGACGCACAGGAACGAGCACACGGTGATCGACGGCATCATCAGCGGAATGATGATCTTGAACATGGTCTGGGTGCCGTTCGCACCGTCCACGGAAGCCGCTTCGAGCACGTCGGTCGGCAGCGACTGCATGCCTGCGATGTAGATAATCATCATATAGCCGATCTGCTGCCAGCACACCAAGATGACCAAGCCCCAGAAGCCGTAGGTTGCGCTATACGTCAACGCGCGGCCCCAGTGAGCGAGAATGCCGTTGAGCAGCAGCATCCAGATGTAGCCCAGGATAATGCCACCGATGAGGTTCGGCATGAAGAACACCGAACGGAAGATGTTGGAGCCCTTGATGGCCTTGGTAAGCATATATGCGATGGCGAACGCGACTACGTTGATCACGATCGTCGTGATGATGGTCAGTGCCGTCGAGAAGCCCAGCGCGTGCAGGAACTCCTTATCGGCAAAAGCCCTCTTGTAGTTTTTCAGACCGACGAATTCGGCGTCGGTGACGGTGGTGAACTTGCAGAAGCTCAGATACACACCCATGATGAACGGGATCACAAACCCGATGATGAACGCGGCGAACGTTGGCAGCGCGAAGAGCGCCCACCACTTTCGTATCGCCTTGCCAGCCATGCTGATCATAGCCTGCCTGCTTTCTTTCCTTCTCCATTCCGCGTACCGCGTCAACGCGGGCGGGAATTCCATTCCCCAGAGGAACCATCCACAGCATTGTTTCCTGTTTCTCCAGTGCTTACATCAGTCATGATAAACGGCATGACTGCAAATGTCAAACGTTGTCATTTTCGTATGTCACGCACGGCAAAATATGAAACGTTGTCACCAAAAACCATCTCTAGAGAACGCTTATATTCCACGCAATGCCCAACTACCACCACTTTATGAAAACGTTTGTAATGAATAAGTTGCAAATTGGACAAGAACACGGTCTTAATGGTGAGGGGAGGTAGCATTACATTATTCAAGCAATCACTGTACAGGGGACTCGATGAAAAGCAGTAGCATTCAGGATGTTGCGCAACTCGCGCACGTGTCCATTTCCACCGTCTCTCGTTCCTTCACGCGCCCTGACCTGGTGTCGAAAGCCACCAGAGACAAGGTGATGAAGGCCGCGGACGAGCTGAATTTCTCCATCTCGCGTTCTGCCGCGGCCTTGAAAACCGGCCGTGCGCTGCGTATCGCGGTACTCGTCTCAGGCCGGCTCAACCTATGGTTCAGCTCCTCCATCATCGAAGGTCTGAACGAGGTCTTCCACGATGAGGGCTACGACATCTCCATCTACCAGATGTCCAGCACCGAGGAACGCAGCGAGTTCTTCGACATGCTGCCGGTGCGCCGCAACGTCGACGCCGTGATCGTCATTTCCTTCGACATCGCCAGCAACGAAATCAGGCAACTCAGGTCAGTCGATGTGCCAATCATCGGCATCAATTCAAGCTTGCCGGAAGAGCGCGGCTTCAACGCCGCCGTCCGCATCGACGACAAGCAGGGTTCGGAACTCGCCGCACGCCATCTGATGATGCTTGGCCACCGCGACATCGTCTACATCCGTTCCGACCGCGAAGTGACGCTGCACTTCAGCGTGCAGGGCCGTTACGAATCGTTCATGGCATGCTGCCAGGCCAACGGCGTCGAACCGCGCGTGCTTGTCACCGACGCTGGCAGGAACAGGATCAGCAAGGTCGTGACGCAGCTGCTCAGCCTCGACCACATGCCGACGGCCATCGCCTGCCAGGAGGATGGCATCGCGGTGCCGCTGCTGTTCCAGCTGGAACGCAACGGTTTCACCGTGCCGAACGACATCTCCATCATCGGTTACGACGACAGCGTCTACGCGCGCGACCTCGGCCTGACCACCATCCGTCAGACCCCTGTCGAGATGGCCCGCGAAGCGGCCCGCATGACACTCGCGCTAATCGAGAAGCAGCCGCTCGACGAACCGTTCAAGACGTTCCCCGCGCAGCTGATCGTCCGTTCGACCACCGCTCGTCTGCATAGCTGATTTTCCGGCAACATACAGCGAACGTAGCGACATACACGAAGGGCCGTCATCGCAAGTAATTACGATGACGGCCCTTCGTGTATGTCGTCACAACCAACTGCGGCCGAGAGAAGGAAAGGAAAAACTCTCGGCCGCAGTTGTTCTATTCAGTTATTGGTTTGATCAAGCGGTGATCAGTGAACAGCGTCGTACTCAGTCTTCCAACCGTCAACAAACGCGGTCTTGACGGCATCCCAGTCACCGGTACCCTGAGCGTATTCGAGGAGGGCGGAACCAAGCTTGTTCTTCCACTCTTCGGACGGCATCATGGTGAAGTTCCAAGAGACTGCGGTCTTGCCGGAGTTCTGATCATCAACAGCAGCCTGGACCAGCGGATTGTCGGACTTGACGTCGCTGAAGGACTTGAACGGGGTGGTGAAGCCCATGTCGCTGGACAGAGACTTGATGCCGGTCTTGCTGGTGACGACCCACTTCAGGAAGTCCTTGGTGGCCTTCTTGTCAGCGTCGGAAGCCTTGGAGTTGATGCACCAGTAGTTCTCGGAACCGGTGGCCAGACCCTGCTTCTCTTCGCCCTTGGCACCGATGTAGATCGGGATCATGCCAACGCTGTCAGCCTTCATGCCGGCCTTCTGCAGATCGGACCATGCCCAGGTGCCGTTCTGATAGAACACAGCCTCGCCGAGGGAGAACTCGGAGGTAGAATCATCACCGGTCTTGGAGCTCAGCTGGGTCGGCTCGGTGGTGGAGTCCTTCAGATACAAATCGAAGATGTTCTTATATTCCGGCAGGTAGGTGCCCTTGATGGTCTCCGGCTGCTTGGTGACGTTGTCATCCTTGAACTCATAGTAAAGCGGCAGGTTAGCCAAATGGGTCTTGAAACGCCAGTCGGAGCTGGAGTCGAAGCCGGCGGAGGTGAACGCGCCCTTGACACCAAGCTGGTCCTTCTTAGCCTGGATGTCATCGGCCACGGCCTTCAAGGCATCGAAGTTGTCGATGTCATCGACGCTCTTGATCTTGGCGCCGTCAGTGGCAATGTACTTGGCCAGCAGATCCTTGTTGTAGATCAGGCCATAAGTCTCCATGGCATACGGAACACCGACGACCTTATCCCCATCCTTGAGGGCGACATCCTTGTTGATAAGCTGCTTGTACGGCTCAGTATCGGACATGTCTTCGGTGTAGGACGACCAGTTCTGGTAGCCGACAGGGCCGTTGACCTGGAACAAGGTCGGAGCCTCGGACTTGGCAATCTCGGACTTCAAAGTCTGTTCGTATGTACCGGAAGCAGCGGTCTGGACCTTGACCTCAACACCAGTTTCCTTGGTGTAATCCTTGGCCAGCTTCTTCCATTCGTCGCTGGATTCCGGCTTGAAGTTAAGGAAGTACACCTTGCCCTTGCCGTTATCGGAACTTGAGCTAGAACCACCGCAAGCAGCCAACGTGCCAACAGACATTGCCGCGATAGCGACCATTCCAACTGCTGCCTTAATAGTACGATTCATCATCGAACCTTTCTCTTCCATTCCTGTTCCCAGCTTCTCGTTGGGAAACAATTTGCGGTATCGCGTCATCACGATTCCTAACAACCACTATTATGCCGCATTCCCCCGATTTTTGCAAACGTAGGCAAAATGAATTCAAAAGTCAGACGTCATACCATCGAAAGAAATCCCGAAAATCATTTATTTTCAATACTTTTAGAGAGCATACTTTTATGCAAGCGTTTGCGACACGCCGCAGCAAAGTGGCAAGTCATGCATGCAATAAAGAGGCGGTTCCAAGGAGGGACCGCCATACTATTCAGCGATATCAAACAGTTCCGTTCAATAATTCAGCAATTCCAATGTTCGATGACATTGTCACCTTTATATTGGCTTAATACACAATAATGCGCAGTGTCCAATCGCAGCAACCGCGCGAAATGCGGATCAACACCGAGCCATTGCGACGTCAAGATACGAAGAACGTGCGCATGCGCCACCAGCAGCACATCGTTTCCAGCGTCGAGCAACGGTTTGACCGTGGCGATCGCCTCACGTGTGCGCGCCGCAGCTTCCTCCACCGTCTCACCCGGACCGTTGTGCACGGGCACCTGCTCGCCGTTCGGCAACGTCTCGACCCAATCGCCCTCCAGTGATTCGGGGAGCGACCGCGGTCCGTCGCGCCACACATCCCAAGCGAAACCGCCCGCCGCGCTCACATCCTGACGCGTACGGCCCTCGGCACGGCCGTAATCCCATTCCGCGATTTCGGGAAGCACCTTAAAATCGCCATATCCGGCCAGCTGCGCCGTCTGCTGGGCTCTGCGCAACGGACTGGCGAACATGCACCCCTGCGCGAAACCCTGGGGAAACGCCTCACGCAACCGTTCGCCGGCGGCACGAGCCTGATCGCAGCCAATGTCAGTCAACGGAATATTGGTGCGGCCGGTGTGCTGTCCGGATTCGCTCCACACGGTCTGCCCGTGACGCAGCAGCACCAAGCGGCCAGGGGTGATTGCGGAAGCGGCATTGCCTCCCAGTTGAGTTTCAGTCATGTCTCTACTCTAGCCGACGCAAGCTGCGTTTTCATCCCATTCCGCCACGTGTCCCGCACATATTCCGGCATGTTTTCCGACGCGTTACACTGGTTTCATGAGTGAAATGCCGAATATGGAATCCAGTGCGGACCGCGTGGTGGCGGCCCTGCACACCGTCGACGAGAAGGTGAATGCGATGCGCGACCAGAGACTGAACGATCCCGATTCATTTGGCGATAAGATTTTCAAGTCCGTCGTGCCCACGTTGGCCGGACTGGTGCTCGGCAAGGCGTTCGAGATGGTGTGGAAGAAAAGCGTCGGCCGCAAGGCCGTCCGTGCCGACGGTACCAAGAACGAGGCTGCGGAAGCGGCGCTCGGCATCGTATTCGCCGTGGTTTCCGCCGGTTTCGGCGCGCTCGTATCGCAACTGTCCGGCCGCGGGTCGAAGGCGATTGTGGACAGGCGGCACGCACGGCAGGCGCATCGCAAGTAAATACGTCGCAAATATCGCAAAGCAGTCTCAAGTAGATATGTTCTCACAGGGAGACGGATTTAGCCCGATTCCCTTGCAAAATCGCGCCGCGCGGACAACAATGGCGGTATGAGCAACATTCTTCATAACGCAACTGTCGACACTCTGCTGGAGCGTCGTTCCATCCGTAAATTCAAGCCGAAGCCGCTGCCGGACGACGTCGTCGAAACGTTGGAGACCGTAGCGCAGCATGCGGCGAGCAGCCAGTTCCTGAACGACTGGTCCGCTATCCGCGTCACCGAGCCAGCCGCCAAGAAGCGTCTTGCCGAAATCGGCGGGCAGCCGTATATCGCGACCGCGCCGCTGCTGTACGTGTTCGTGCTGGACGAGCATCGCAATGCCGCGATCGCCGCGCGCAAGGGCGTGGAAGTGGCGTCCGACGCGTTCACGCTCAATGGCAGCTATCGTTTCACGCAGGCGCAGAACGACGCGGTTCTGGCACTGCATGCGATGGAGACGGCCGCGTACTCGCTCGGCTTGGGTTGCGTGATTCTCGGCTCGCTGCTCAACGATGTTCCCGCGCTGATCGACCTGCTGAATCTGCCCGAATACACGTACCCGGTGCTGGGCATTGCAATCGGCAAGCCCGATCAGGAGCCGGCCGTCAAGCCGCGTATGCCGCGTTCCATGCAGTTCTTCGAGAACGAGTATCCAAGTAGCGATGAGAAGCTGCTGTCCGGCTTGGATTCGTTCGACGCCGAAGTGCACAAGTATTACGATTTGCGCGATACCGAACGGCCGGTGGACGTGTTCAGCGACCAGATTGCGGCAAATGCGATCGACGAGGGCGTGAACGCCAAGGCCATTGCCGTGCAGGCGAAGCGACAGGGCTTCCGTTTGGAGCGGTAGATACATGGCAGCGCTCGTATCATTGATACGAAGCTGATACAACACAAGGCCCGGTGGATTGCAATGAATCCGCCGGGCCTTGGTTTTATATGTTGCCTTGTTCTCGGTATTGTCCTGTTATGCCCTGCTATTGCTCTGCTATTACCTTCTGCGGGGCTTGTAGCCCTTCTTGCGGGAATGTGGCTTGAGCTGCTGGTTAAGCGGAACATGCATGTAGCTGGATTGTGGATCGCGATGCGTGAGATGCCAAGTACCGCAGAAATCGCAACGGTATACCCAAAGCTCAGTGCCGCGTTCGCGCCAACTCTGGTCGGCGGCCTGCTGAGCCGTTGCCTTGTCGTGATACATGATCTTGTTCGACTCGGTGCAACGTTTGGGTACGAAGTAATGCATAGTTGCCCAGTCTATAAACCCATTGCGATAAAACGCTTGCGCCCTACTTGTGTTCAGGGATAAAAAATGGGGTTCCCGGAGCAGGATGCTCGACGGGAACCCCCAACGTTTGAAGCGGCGGCGTGCTACTCTCCCACACCCTCTCGAGTGCAGTACCATC
>OJQY01000676.1_pt1 | contig 12561 bp, 9 predicted proteins | sample 1599091 | NCBI WGS metagenome assembly OJQY01 (sample SAMN03922524, study PRJEB24848) | human gut metagenome | isolation source: stool sample | host: Homo sapiens | place: Germany | collected 2010-02 | reverse complement strand
CCAAGCGTTGCGGCATCACCAAGCATATCACGTGGCATCAGAGCCGCCACACGGCAGCCACGACGATATTCCTCTCCAACGGTGTTCCCATCGAAACGGTCAGCTCCATGCTCGGACACAAGAGCATAAAGACGACGCAGATTTACGCAAAGATAACCAAAGAGAAGCTCAATCAGGACATGGAGAACCTTGCCGCAAGATTGAACGGCGTCGAGGAATTTGCAGGTTGCACCATCTAAAAAGAAAAGCCATGAAACGTGACACAATCATCATCGAGGACAAGGCAGTCAGCGTAACCGGTAACGACGTGTGGATGACCGCCACCGAAATAGCCGGATTGTTCCATACGACCGTCCCGGCAGTGAACGCCGCCATCAGAGCCGTCCGCAAGTCGGACGTGCTGAACGACTACGAGGTGTGCCGCTACATGCAGCTTGAAAACGGGCTGCACGCGGACGTGTACGCCCTTGAAATCATCATCCCGGTCGCTTTCAGGGTGAATACCTACAACACCCACCTGTTCCGCACATGGCTGGTGGGAAAGGCACTCTCACAAGAGAAACGGCAGACATACGTGATGTTCATACAGAACGGAAAAGCCGGGTATTGCTGATTGCACATACCCCATAAGACAAGTAAACGGGTAGCACCACAAAAGGTGTCACCCGTTTACTTTTTCATGAAACCGCCTCACTCCAGCGGCTTGCGGTAGTTCGCTTCCAGTACCCCGCGCAGCCCCGTTTCCGGGTAAAGCACCTTCCCTCCCAAAAGTATGAAGGGCAACACGCGGTTGTTGCGGTATTCCTGCAAGGTGCGCCGGCTCACACGGAGCAGTTCCGACACCTCGCCGTCCGTCAGGTAACGTTCCCCGTCCAGCGGAGGACGGTAGCTTTCCAGAAATGCGGACAGCCATTTCGAGCCTTTGCGCATATCCTGCACCACAGAGGCTATCGGCTCGTCTTCCATCGTAAAAACATCGTTGTTCTCGTTCATCATAACTTCGGATTCAGTGGGTGAATAAATCAAATCATCTGCCGTGCGAATAGAGCGTGCCGATAAGCGGTATCAACCTCTTAACCTCCTCCGGCTTGTAATAGAACCTGCGGTTTATCTGCGAGTAGCCGATAAGCCGCCTGTCGCGCAGCGTCTGCAACGTGCGCGGGCTTATTCTCAACTGCCCGCAGACCTCCTCGCCCGTGAGCCATCTTTCCATGCGCCCCGTGTCGCTTTTGCGCCTCAGGGCGGCGACCTTCTCCGAGAGTGCGCCGAATGCCGCCACCATCATCTCGAAAGTCTTTTTCTCGATAGATACTATTTCCATATTCATGCAATTACCGGTTTGCCCGCAAAGGTAACGATGCAGCCCTTAACACGTACCGTTTTCCGCTGAAAGGCTGCCTGTTGCGCCGTTTGACCGGGTTATGGAGCCATCTTCCGTAAAAATCTTACGTGAGTCACGTAGTGAGTTGTTAAAGCCCCTTTTGTTTATTGCCGAATTTTGTCGCAGAAACAAAAAGAAAGGACTGAACATGAAAGTGATAACAATGGAAAGTTCCGCCTACAAGGAGATGATGGCGCAGATTGCGAACATCGCAGGGTACATCCGCGAGGCAAGGGACGAGAAGAAACGGAAGCGGGAAACCGAAGACAAGCTGCTTGACACGGCACAGGCGGCGAAGATGCTCAACGTGAGCAAGCGCACCATGCAGCGTATGCGCACCGACCACCGTATCGAGTATGTGGTGGTACGCGGAAGCTGCCGCTACCGCCTTTCCGAGATACTGCGGCTATTGGAGGACAACACAGTAAGGAACGAGGAAGGGACAATAGACACCCTGTTCCACAACCACACGCTGCGCACGGGCGGCAAACCAAAAGGAAGGAGGACATAGGTCATGGAACTGCTCACACGAAACAACTTCGAGGGCTGGATGCAGAAGCTGATGGAACGGCTCGACCGTCAGGACGAACTGCTGCTGGCAATAAAGACGGAGGAACGACAGCCCGCCCTCACGGAAAGCATCCACCTTTTCGACAATCAGGACCTGTGCATGCTGCTCCAGATAAGCAAGCGCACACTGCAACGCTACCGCAGCGTCGGTGCATTGCCCTACAAGACACTGGGCAAGAAAACCTATTACAGCGAGGAGGATGTGCTGACATTCCTTTCCAACCATATCAAGGACTTCAAAAAAGAAGATATAGCCTTCTACAAGGCTCGTATCCATAATTTCTTTCATAAATAACCCATTAAAACATTTTTCAGATGGCAAAGAAAAAAGACGAAAAGGACGTGCTGGTAGTCCGTGACGAGAAGACGGGCGAGATTAGCGTGGTAGCCGGGCTGAACGCAGACGGTACACCTAAACGCACCCCCGCGAAAGCGGAGAACGCGCAGAGTTTCCTGCAATTCGACCGACATGGCGACGTGCTGGACAACTTCTTCAAGAACTTCTTCCGGCAGTGCAAGGAACCCAGCCGCTTCGGTTTCTACCGCATTGCGGCAGACCAAGCTGAAAATCTCTTAGAGGTGATGAAGCAACTGCTGAAAGACCCCGAAGCGAACAAGGAGCTGCTCGCCCCTCACAAGGTGGACACCTCCGACTATGAGAAGAAGGTGCAGGAAGAGATGGCAGCACAACAGACAGAGAAACAAGAACCTCAAAAACAGGAGAACATGGAACAACGGAAAGAACAGCAACAGGACAAATCCGAACAGATGCAGGGCAAACGTGGCTACCAGCCCATCGACGAGAGTAAAATCAACTGGCAGGAGCTGGAGGACAGATGGGGCGTAAAGCGGGACAACCTTGAAAAGTCCGGCGACCTTACGAAGATGCTCAACTATGGCAAGTCCGACTTGGTAAAGGTCAAACCGACCTTCGGCGGCGAATCATTCGAGCTGGACGCCCGCCTCTCCTTCAAGAAGGACGGCGAGGGAAATGTCAGCCTCGTGCCGCACTTCATCCGCAAGGAGCAGAAGTTAGATGAGTACAAGGAACACAAATTCTCCGACGATGACCGGAAGAACCTGCGCGAAACGGGCAACCTCGGCAGGGTCGTGGACATTGTGGACAGGGAAACGGGCGAAATCATCCCCTCCTACATCAGCATCGACCGCAAGACGAATGAAATCACGGACATTCCGGCGAGCAAGGTGCGCATCCCGGAGCGCATCGGCAAGACGGAAATCACCGCGCAGGAACGGGACATGCTCCGCGCCGGACTGCCCGTGCGCGACAAGCTCATCGAGCGCAACGATGGCAGGAAGTTCGTCACCACCCTGCAAGTGAACGTGGAGCAGCGCGGCGTGGAGTTCGTGCCGGGAACCGGCAAGTCGCCCCGTACCGCACAGACACAGGAAACCAAAGGCGACACATCGAAAAGTCAGGCGCAGGGCGGGGAAAATGCCGCACAGACCAAGAAGGAGCAACGCCGCAACACGTGGACGAACGAGGACGGCAGCATCCGCCCCATCAGCAAATGGAGCGGCGTGAACTTCACCGAACAGCAGAAAGCCGACTATGTGGCGGGCAAGGCCGTGAAGCTGGAGAACGTGACCGACAAGCAGGGCTTCCATGCCACGATGTATATCAAGTTCAACCCGGAGAAGGGACGCCCATACCGCTACGACACGAACCCCGATGTCGGGCAGCAGGTCGCCCCGTCCAACGAGAGCCGCACGCAGGTGGCGGTGAACAACGAGGGCAAGACCAACGAGGCGACAAAGAACCTGAAAGAGCCTTTGCAGAAAGGTCAGACAGCCCCGAAGACCGCCCGCCAGCAACAGCAGCAGGACAAACCGAAGAAAACGGGCAAGGGCATGAAAATGTAATCCCGTGTCCGCCACTGAATCCAAAATAAAATCCAAAGTATCAACAACAAAAGCAAGAAAACATGAAGACAATCATTGCAGAAAAGCCCTCCGTGGCACGTGAAATCGCCCGCATCGTGGGCGCGACAAAGAGAGAGGAAGGATATTTCGAAGGAGGCGGCTATGCCGTGACATGGGCATTCGGACACCTCGTCCAGCTTGCCATGCCTGACGGCTACGGCGTGCGCGGATTCGTCCGTGACAACCTCCCGATTATCCCCGACACCTTCACGCTCGTCCCCCGTCAGGTCAGGACAGAGAAGGGCTACAAGCCCGACAGCGGCGTGGTGTCGCAGATAAAAGTCATCAAAAGACTGTTCGACACAAGCGAACATATCATCGTGGCGACCGATGCCGGACGCGAGGGAGAGCTTATCTTCCGCTACCTCTACCACTATACGGGTTGCACCACTCCTTTCGTGCGCCTGTGGATCAGCTCTCTCACCGACAAAGCTATCCGCGAGGGACTGCGGAAACTCGAAGACGGCAGCAAATACGACAACCTCTACCTCGCCGCCAAAGCGCGGAGCGAATCCGACTGGCTCGTGGGCATCAACGGCACACAGGCGTTATCCATCGCCGCCGGACACGGCACGTATTCCGTGGGGCGGGTGCAGACACCAACGTTGGCTATGGTATGTGAACGCTACTGGGAGAACCGCCGCTTTACGTCCGAAGCATTCTGGCAGCTCCATATCGCAACGGACGGTTGCGACGGCGAAGTCGTGAAATTCTCATCCTCCGAGAAATGGAAAGAGAAAGAACCGGCGATGGAACTATATAATAAGGTAAAGGCGGCAGGTTGCGCCACTGTCACGAAAGCCGAGCGCAAGGAGAAGACGGAGGAAACTCCCTTGCTCTACGACCTGACCACGCTCCAGAAAGAAGCCAACGCCAAGCACGGCTTCACGGCGGAACAGACGCTTGAAATCGCGCAGAAGCTCTACGAGAAGAAGTTGATAACCTATCCGAGAACGGGAAGCCGCTACATCCCCGAAGACGTGTTTGCCGAAATTCCCAAACTGCTCGCTTTCATCGGCACACAGCCCGAATGGAAAGACAAGGTGCGGGCAAAAGCCGCCCCGACACGCCGCAGCGTGGACGACGGCAAGGTGACAGACCACCATGCCCTGCTCGTCACGGGTGAGAAACCGCTCTTCCTCTCCAAAGAGGACAATACCATCTATCAGATGATTGCCGGGCGCATGGTCGAGGCATTCTCTGAGAAATGCGTCAAGGATGTGACCACTGTCACGGCGGAATGTGCCGGAGTGGAGTTTACCGTAAAAGGCAGCGTCGTGAAGCAAACCGGATGGCGTGCCGTCTATGGCGAGGAAAAAGAGGAAATTACCATCCCCGGCTGGCAGGAAGGCGACACGCTGACACCGAAAGGCTCGTCCATTACCGAAGGAAAGACCAAACCCAAGCCGCTGCATACCGAAGCCACCCTGCTCTCGGCAATGGAAACGGCGGGCAAGGAAATTGAGGACGACGCACTGCGGCAGGCGATGAAGGACTGTGGCATCGGTACTCCCGCCACACGCGCCTCCATCATCGAAACGCTTTTCAAGCGCGGTTACATGGAACGCTGCAAGAAGTCGCTTGTTCCCACCGAAAAAGGACTTGCCCTCAATTCCGTCGTCAAGACGATGCGCATCGCCGATGTTGCCATGACGGGCGAATGGGAAAAGGAGCTGGCGCGTATCGAGCGCGGGGAACTGTCCGACGACACCTTCCGCAAGGAGATAGAGGCGTACACACGTGAGATAACCTCCGAACTGATCTCGTGCGACAAGCTCTTCGGCAGCCGTGACTCCGGCTGCGCGTGTCCCAAGTGTGGCACGGGCAGGATGCGGTTCTACGGCAAGGTGGTACGCTGCGACAACACGGAGTGCGGACTGCCCGTGTTCCGGCTGAAAGCGGGACGCACCCTGTCCGACGATGAAATCAAAGACCTGCTCACCGAAGGGCATACCAAGCTGCTCAAAGGGTTCAAGAGCAAACAGGGCAAGAGTTTCGATGCTGTTGTCGCCTTTGACGGGGAATATAACACGACTTTTGTGTTCCCGGAGGCTAAAAAGGACAAGAAATTTTCAGGACGGAAGAAATAGTATTAACTTTGCCACTTGTTCAGAGTAATGAATTGTTCTTCGATACCGGATTACACTCATACTTTGGATTTAGTGGTGGCACTCGGAGGGATACCGAGTGCCTTTTTCTTCCTTTTTTCAACCGATTATCCCGTTAAATATCAATCCACTAAACTCCAAAGTAATGAACAACAAGAAGAAAAACGAGGGTCAGACCGACTTTTCCTATTACGGTCTGTACCTGCTGGACTATCTCCGCACGAACAAGTTTGAACAGGCTGACGACACCGCTTTCATACGGGAACGGGCCGACCGTGCCGCCGAAACGTATGAGAGGGCACGGCTTGAAGGCTATCCCGCCGATGGTGCGCAGGAACTGGCGATGGACACGCTGCTGCGCGGGCTGCATTATTCCCGTTACGCCATCCTCCGCGAAGTCGTGGAAAACGAGTTTGCCGATGAAGTGCCGGAAGAGAAGCGTGAAGCCTTTGTCCTGAAACTGCTGCCGCTTGTCGGCAACGTGTTCTCCGTCTATGACCTCTCGGATGACAATTTCGCCCTGTCTTCCGATTACGACCTGCTCTACACGGAGCTGACGGGAGCAACCGTCCTTTACTTAGACGAATATGGCGTTTAACCGCAAACAGAAACTGCGGGACAACATCGAGGCGATACGGACGGCATTCATCCTTGACAGGGAACAGAGAACGGCGACAACCGAAGAGCGTGCCATACTCCAAAGGTACTGCGGTTTCGGCGGTCTGAAATGTATCCTCAACCCTGCGAAGGAACTGACGGATGCCGTCCGGTGGGCGAAATCCGACCTCGAACTGTTCGCCCCGACGGTGGAGCTGCACAGGCTTATCCGTGAGAACAGCAATGACGAAACGGAGTACAAGCGGTTTGTGGATTCGCTGAAAGCGTCCGTGCTGACCGCTTTCTACACCCCCAAAGAGATAACCGACACCCTTGCGGACGTGCTGGCGGATTACAGCGTCCGTCCCACCCGTATGCTCGAACCGTCGGCAGGTGTCGGCGTGTTCGTGGATTCCGTGCTACGGCACAGCCCCGGTGCGGACGTGATGGCTTTCGAGAAGGATCTGCTCACGGGTACAATCCTGCGGCATCTCTATCCCGACAAGAAAACGCGCACCTGCGGTTTTGAGAAAATCGAAAGACCGTTCAACAATTATTTCGACTTGGCGATGTCCAACATTCCGTTCGGTGACATTGCCGTGTTCGACGCGGAATTTGAAAAGAGTGGGTCCTTCGGCAGACGATCGGCACAGAAAGCCATCCACAACTATTTCTTTCTCAAAGGACTGGATGCCGTGCGTAACGGCGGTATCGTGGCGTTCATCACCTCGCAAGGGGTATTGAACAGCAGCAAGACCTCCGTGCGTAACGAGCTGTTCAGTCAGGCTAATCTGGTATCTGCGATACGCCTGCCCAACAACCTGTTCACGGACAACGCGGGGACAGAAGTGGGCAGTGACCTGATTGTCCTGCAAAAGAACCTCAGCAAGAAGGAAATGTCGCAGGACGAGCGGCTGATGACCGTGATACAGACGGACACGAAAACCGCCCTGACCGACAACGCCTATTTCATCCACCACCCGGAACGCATCGTGCATACGATGGCGAAACTTGACACAGACCCCTACGGGAAGCCCGCTATGGTTTATCTGCACGAGGGCAAGGCAGCAGGCATCGCCGGGGATTTGCGCCGTATGCTCGACGAGGATTTCCATTACAGGCTTGCCATGCGCTTGTATTCGGGTTCAATCCGGCAGGCAGGAACGGAAGAAAAAGTTGCCGTTCAAAATAAAGTAGAGCGTCCTGCCATAAAATTGGAAACAGTATCCTCGGCGCAGACGGTGGAAACTCCGACAGAAAAGCCGCAACCCGCAGATGAAAAGCCGGAGATAGAACCGCGCCCGCAATATTCCGCAGGCGTGCAGCTCACCCTGCTTGACCTCTGGGGGATGACGGAAGAGGTCAGCCAACCGAAAACCTCCAAAAAGAAAAAGACGGTGAAAAAGGCAGTTACGGCAAAGTCCACTCCGCCCAAACCGAAAGTCACGGTTACACCGACAGCTCCAACTGCAAAACCCGCAATGGAGAATAAGGAGGTGAAAGCGGAGAACACCGCCAAGCCTGCCGACCCGGACGACATCTATGCCACACTGGACTGGGATACCAATCCTCCCATCAACGGTTTCTATGAAATGATGATGGGTTTGACGCCGGAGCGTAGGAAAGAACTTCGGGAACTGGCAAGGCAGCATAACGAGAAACAAGTGGCGGAAAAGACGGAAGTGAAAGCCGTGCCGGAAACTTCCCGTGAGCAGCCACGACAGGAGGAAACACAGCCGGAGGCAGTCGCCGCACCTGCCGTTACAGATACCCCATCGGAAGCGGTGGGGACTTTCCTTTTCCCCGACATCGAAGCGGAAAAGCCGAAGGAGGAAGTCGTGGACCTTTCTCCGCGTGCCTACCACCGCACGCCGGAGATGCACCTGCGCGAAGGGTCGCTGGTGGCTGACCGGGGGCGTCATAACATCGGCTACCTGAAAGACATCACGCCATACGGGGCGACATTCCAGCCGCTCGACCTGAAAGGATACCAGAAGGAAAAGGCGTTGTTGTATGTGTCGCTGCGTGACGCCTACGAGCGTCTGTACCGTTATGAATCGCTCCGGCGCGAGGCAAATGTTCCGTGGCGAGAGCATCTGAATACCTGTTACGATGAGTTTGTCATGCGCTACGGCAACCTCAACGCCAAGCAGAACGTGAAGTTAGTGATGATGGATGCGGGCGGGCGCGACATCCTTTCGCTGGAACGGATGGAAAACGGAAAGTTCGTCAAGGCGGACATCTTCGAGCATCCTGTTTCCTTCGCGGTGGAGAGCCATGCCAACGTAGGCTCTCCCGAAGAAGCCCTGTCTGCGTCGCTCAACAAATATGGTACGGTCAATCTCGACTATATGCGGGAGATAACCGACAGCACGGCGGAGGATTTGCTCACTGCCCTGCAAGGGCGCATCTACTACAATCCGCTCGTGACCGGTTACGAAATCAAAGACCGTTTCATCGCCGGAAATGTCATAGAGAAAGCGGAACGCATAGAGGCATGGATGGGTGACAATCCCGAAAATGAGCGTATGCCGGAGGTGAAGCAGGCGTTGGAGGCTCTGAAAGATGCCGAGCCGCAGCGCATCGCCTTCGAGGATCTGGACTTCAATTTCGGGGAACGCTGGATTCCGACGGGTGTCTATGCCGCCTACATGAGCCGGCTGTTCGACACGGAGGTGAAAATCGCCTACTCTGCAAGCATGGACGAGTTTTCGGTGGCGTGCGGCTACCGCACCATGAAAATCACGGACGAGTTTCTGGTGAAGGGGTATTACCGGAACTATGACGGTATGCACCTCCTAAAACACGCCCTGCACAACACCTGCCCTGACATGATGAAGTCCATCGGCAAGGACGAGCATGGCAACGACATCAAGATGCGCGACAGCGAGGGAATACAACTCGCCAACGCCAAGATTGACGAGATACGAAACGGCTTCTCCGAATGGCTCGAAGAGCAGTCGCCGCAGTTCAAGGAGCGGCTTGTGACGATGTATAACCGCAAGTTCAACTGTTTCGTGCGCCCGCGCTACGACGGCTCCCATCAGACCTTTCCCGACCTCAACCTGAAAGGGCTGGCAAGCCGGGGTATCAAGAGCGTCTATCCCTCACAGATGGATTGCGTCTGGATGTTGAAACAGAACGGCGGCGGAATTTGCGACCACGAGGTGGGAACCGGTAAGACGCTGATAATGTGCATCGCCGCGCATGAGATGAAGCGTCTGAATTTGGCACACAAGCCGATGATTATCGGGCTGAAAGCCAACGTTGCGGAGATTGCAGCCACCTATCAGGCGGCATATCCCAACGCACGTATTCTGTACGCTTCGGAGAAGGACTTTTCGACCGCCAACCGTGTGCGCTTCTTCAATAATATAAAGAACAACGACTACGATTGCGTCATCATGTCGCACGACCAGTTCGGCAAGATACCGCAGTCGCCGGAATTGCAGCAGCGCATCCTGCAAGCAGAGCTTGACACGGTGGAGGAAAACCTCGAAGTGCTACGGCAGCAGGGAAAGAACGTGTCGCGGGCGATGCTGAAAGGATTGGAGAAGCGCAAGCACAACCTTGAAGCGAAGCTGGAGAAGGTGGAACACGCCATAAAGTCACGCACGGACGACGTGGTGGATTTCAAGCAGATGGGCATCGACCACATCTTCATAGATGAGAGCCACCAGTTCAAGAATCTGACTTTCAACACGCGCCACGACCGTGTGGCGGGATTGGGAAACAGCGAGGGAAGCCAGAAGGCACTTAACATGCTCTTTGCCATACGCACCATACAGGAGCGCACAGGAAAAGACTTGGGTGCGACCTTCCTCTCCGGCACGACTATCAGCAACTCACTGACTGAATTGTACCTGCTGTTCAAGTACCTGCGCCCGAAGGAGCTGGAACGGCAGGACATAAGGTGTTTTGACGCTTGGGCGGCGATATTTGCCAAGAAGACGACGGATTTTGAATTTAACGTGACGAACAATGTGGTCCAGAAGGAGCGTTTCCGCTACTTCATCAAAGTGCCGGAGCTTGCCGCCTTCTATAATGAAATCACGGACTACCGCACGGCGGAGGATGTGGGCGTTGACCGCCCTGCCAAGAACGAGATACTGCACCACATACCGCCAACGCCGGAACAGGAGGACTTCATACAGAAACTGATGCAGTTCGCCAAGACGGGCGATGCCACCTTGTTGGGCAGGCTGCCGCTTTCGGAAACGGAAGAAAAGGCGAAGATGCTCATCGCCACGGACTATGCCCGGAAAATGGCACTCGACATGCGCATGATAGACCCGAATTACGAAGATCATCCCGACAACAAAGCGAGTCACTGTGCCAAGATGATCGCGGAGTATTATCAAAAATACGACGCCCAGAAAGGCACGCAGTTCGTTTTCTCTGATTTGGGGACATACCAGCCGGGCGACGGGTGGAACGTCTATTCGGAAATCAAGCGCAAACTGACGGAGGACTACGGTATACCGCCAAGCGAGGTGCGCTTCATTCAGGAGTGCAAGACCGACAAGGCGCGGAAGGCGGTGATAGACGCCATGAACGCCGGGACGGTGCGTGTGCTGTTCGGCTCTACCTCTATGCTCGGAACGGGTGTGAACGCCCAGAAACGGTGTGTGGCTATCCATCATCTCGATACGCCGTGGCGACCGTCCGACTTGCAACAGCGTGACGGACGCGGAGTTAGGGCAGGTAATGAGATTGCCAAACATTTCGCCGGGAACAACGTGGATGTAATCATCTACGCGGTGGAGAAGTCACTGGACAGCTACAAGTTCAACCTCCTGCACTGCAAGCAGACTTTCATAAGCCAGCTCAAAAGCGGTGCGATGGGTGCGCGTACCATCGACGAGGGGGCTATGGACGAAAAATCGGGCATGAACTTCTCGGAGTACATGGCGTTGCTATCCGGCAACACCGACCTGCTGGACAAGGCGAAACTGGAAAAACGTATCGCCTCGCTCGAAGGGGAACGCAAGTCGTTCAACAAGGGCAAGCGTGATTCGGAGTTCAAGCTGGAGTCAAAGACCGGCGAGTTGCGCAACAACACGGCTTTCATAGATGCCATGACGGAGGACTGGAACCGCTTCCTGTCGGTGGTGCAGACCGACAAGGAGGGCAACCGCCTTAATATAATAAAGGTGGACGGAGTGGATTCCGCCGATGAGAAGGTCATCGGAAAGCGTTTGCAGGAGATAGCCAAGAATGCCACGACCGGAGGGTTGTACACGCAGGTTGGAGAGTTTTACGGTTTCCCGATAAAGGTGGTCAGCGAAAGGATACTCAAAGAGGGATTGGAGTTTACCGACAACCGCTTCGTGGTCGAGGGGAACTACAAGTACACCTACAACAACGGGCATCTGGCGATGGCTGACCCGTTGGCCGCCGCCCGCAACTTCCTCAACGCGATGGAGAGGATACCCTCCATCATCGACCAGTACAAGGCGAAGAACGAGGTGCTGGAGATGGAGATACCGCAGTTACAGGAGATAGCGGGTAAGGTGTGGAAGAAGGAGGACGAGCTGAAGCAGTTGAAGTCCGAACTTGCCGCCCTTGACCGAAAAATTCAGCTGGAGCTTGCGCCACCCACGCCCGAAGTCGCAGAAAAGGAGAATGAAGGGCAACAGCTCAAGCCGGAAGCGGAAGATGTGAGGAACAGGCAGGCGCAATATCCCGAAAATGCACCGCCGCAGATACGCAGTCCGGCGGATAGTATCGTTGCCAACCATGTCATAATCGGGCGTCCGGGACTGTATGCCAAGGAGGAAACCCGGTCCAAAGGATTGAAAATATAACCTAAGGAATTTTATCTGAAGTATTAATAAGGGCTATCCCAAAAGGTCTAAAAGTAAATTTTATCCTTTCTGCAAGTATCTATAGGATGGCAACTGCATTTTTTTCTTTTTGGGCAGCCCTTATTAAAATTTATTCTTATTTTAGGTTATATAC
>OJQY01000674.1_pt1 | contig 12591 bp, 15 predicted proteins | sample 1599091 | NCBI WGS metagenome assembly OJQY01 (sample SAMN03922524, study PRJEB24848) | human gut metagenome | isolation source: stool sample | host: Homo sapiens | place: Germany | collected 2010-02 | reverse complement strand
ATGAAGAAATCGCCCGCGCTTTTGATAAGACATTTTCTTCTCCTGAAAGTGACATGGTGGTGGTGAAAGATATTTCCCTCTTTTCCCATTGCGAGCACCATATCGCCCTCATGTACAATATGAAGGCGGCTGTGGGATATATTCCCAGAGGGCGCGTCATCGGACTGTCGAAAATTGCCCGCATCGCCGATGCCGTCTCTAAGCGTCTCCAGATCCAGGAACGGATAGGAGCGGATATACGGGATGTCATGGAACGGATTACCGGTGCCGGGGATGTGATCGTTCTTTTGGAAGGGGAGCATTCCTGTATGACGGCACGGGGAATCAGAAAACCGGGGACGCTTACAAGGACGATTTCCGCATCCGGACGGTTCAGGACAGACGGGGATTTGCGCAAAGAATTTCTTTCCCTGGCGAAGTAATGGGTGCCGGTTCCTGTTCGTGGTTCGTTTCAAAGAATAAAATTTAATTGTTTATTCATTTTTGGTATAATGCGGATATGGAGAAGATAAAAAAACAACTGCAGATAATTTTATATGTGTGGGTATGGCTCCTTTCTTTTTCCGCGGCGGACGCGGCGGAGGCCATTACTGATGAATACTGGATAACGACGGCGGATCAGGGGAAGATTGAACAGCGCTACCGCAGCCTCGGTATATACGAAGTGGCAAAGAAGACCGTTTCAAGAAAAGAAGAACAGTACGGAAATTATACTTACCGCGTGTGGTATCCGAAACGGCTGGAAACGGAAAACCGGAAATGGCCCATGGTATTTCTTTTGAACGGGACGACCTCGACCTGTGATCTTGATGAGCCGATTTTTGAACATCTTGCCAGCTGGGGCTTTATTGTCGTGGGCAATACGGACAGGAATACGGGACTCGGATACTCGGCGGAATGGGGACTGGAACTCATGGACAAGCTGGCGGCGGACAGAAAAAGCGTGTTTTTTCAAAAGATTGATGAGGAAAATCTGGGGATCGGCGGCCACTCCCAGGGGGGCGTCGGCGCGGTGAAAACGATTTTATTCCGAAAAGGCGGCGGACGTTTTAAAACGGTTGTCACTGTTTCGGCGGTGACGGAATCATTTGCAGACAAATTAAAAATGAACAGTTGGAAATATGACGCTTCTGCAGTCAATGTGCCGTGGTTCATGGTGAGCGGAGACAGGCTGGATGATCGTCTCATTACACCGCTTCCGGATATGGAGAAGATATTTCAAAAGGCAAAGACAGCGATGGTCATGGGGCGGCGTTCCCGTGCGGACCACAGCCATGTGCAGGCCGAAGCGGACGCTTATGTGACGGCATGGTTCCGCTGGCAGCTGGCAGGGGATCGGTACGCGGGGAAAGCGTTTCTTGGAAAAGACGCGGAGATACTCACAAATAAGGGATGGGACCATACGGCAAGAAAGAATTTATAAGAGAGGCGCAGAAAAATATTTTTCTTGCGGGGAACTCTCTTTTTTTGTACGATGAAGTCAGCGAGGTGTGTGATGAAAAATAAAGAAGAGACTGTTTTAATTACTGCTGTAGACAATGGAAGCACGGTAGAATTGGAAATCAATACGACGCTGCCCCACGAAGAAACAAAGGAAATGCTTGCCGGCGCGGTATGTGCCGTTTATGGCATTTCTGATTTCCATGAGGGGGATGTGGCGTCCTTTTTGGAAGCGCTTGCTGATGAATACAGAAAAGAAGAGAGGTCTCCCCATTCTCCCCTGGTGAATTGAAGCGGGAAGCGCTGTACGGAAGAATTTCTCCTGCGTGGTTACCGGGGAAAGGAATCGGCGGTCCGGCGGCGGAAAAATTGAAAACCGGCGGTAATCCGCTGCTGATGGCACGCGGTAAAAGAGGAGGCGGATCGTGGAAAGAAAAGAATATCTTGAAAGCATGGGTGTCTGAGCGGCCCGGCGCGCTTTCTTTTCCTATACGACCGCGCCGGAGGGAAGCTACAGCATCCACCGCGTATTTATCCGATTCCTCGAAGTAAACCGTATGGATATGGGCCAGGCGGAGGAACCGAAGGCGGCCGCTTTCCTTACGGATTATATCCTGCTCCGTATCTATGTGGCGAAGTATGTCCTTGCCGGATATGCAGAAACCTATGCGCCGCTCTTGGATGTATTCCGTGGGTTTGAAAAAGTGGAAAAGGACTTCTCCCTGTTTATGGAACGGGAAACAGCGCCCGGCCATGGCGCGGAACGAAAGTTTTTGCCGCCTGATTTGCAGAGACGTTATGATGAGCGCGGCATGCGGAAAACTATCGAACTTTTTGACAGTATCTCACGGAGGTATGAAGAAAGGGAAGACACGCCGGAACGGGTTATGAAATGTATTGTTGACGAATGCCTTTCCACGATCGCCATACGGAATGAAATATCTTTATCGGCGCCCTCCTTTTGGTTTTTTACCAGAGAAATGAACGGGTACATCAGGTACCTGAACCGTTTTTACAGCGGCCTGATTCCGCCGGCAATTCACGAAAGAATAAAAGCGCCCATGATGGAAGAAGAAACGCGCAGTGATGCTGATGAAGAAAGAGGCGGTTTTAATTATGAACGCGCGGCATACATCATTTTTGCCATTGCCGGTGTGATCTGGGCCCTTATCGCGGCAGGCTCAAGATAGTTTTGCGGCTTTTTTTGAAATATGGTATATTGGGTGCAGCCATGCGTGGCGCTTAACTGAAGAATAACGTCAATGGAGATGGATATGCAGATAACAATTGCAGGCGGCTGCGGTGATTTCGGACGCAGCTGCTTTTTTGTTGAAGGAGGGCGCCACGCTTTTATCGTGGATGCGGGAACTTCGACGGACGGACTGGACCGGGTACCTGATCTCACAGCGGAGCAGGTTGCAAGAGCAGAATACCTTTTCATCACCCATTCGCACCGGGACCATACGGGGGCGATCGGATATTTCGAGTCTCTCGGCTTTGCGGGATCCGTGCTTCTGACGAACCAGACATACCGGCAGATGAAAGAGAAGCCGGGGAATACGATGATTCTTGATTCGACAGCGCCCGAACTGGAATTGGAACGGGATTTCAGTTTCCGCTGGGGGCGGAGCGGCCATTGTGCCGGTTCCGTGTGGTATGATATTTTCTGTGAAGGGAAAAAATTGTTCTTTTCGGGGGATTACCGAAGCGATGACCCTTTTTATGTCTGTGATGATGCGGAAGGGAAAACGGCGGATGTGGCCGTCCTTGATGCAGCATATCCGGGTGATCGTACGGGGGCAGATATGCGCCGGTCGGTTCTTGATAAAATATTGGAATTGGTGTGGCGGGGGAAACCGCTTCTTCTTCCTGTGCCGCATTTCGGCAGGGGGCTTTCCATCGCGGCATATTTCCGTAATAAAGGAAGTATGGAGATTCCCGTGCATATGGCTCCCGGGCTTTATGACGAATGGCTGCGTCTGGGGCGGAGGAAATACTTCGCCCGCCGGGAAGTGCTTGCCCTTCCCAATGAAACGTTTTCCTTATGGGACGGAAAAACGATTCATGACAATGGGGTTTATTTCCTTACTGATGCCCAGCTGTCGCGGTCAGAGAACAGGAAATTCATTGAGCGGCACCCTGAACTTTCACTGCTCATGACAGGCAGCATCCATGGCTACGGCAAAGCGAAAGATTATTATGAAAGCGGCAGGGCGGAACTTGTTCTCTGGCCGAACCATATGACGGAAAGGGAAATGTGGGAGCTTGCCGGGAAAAATCATTTCAGAAAAATTATTCCTTATCACAGCACAGACCGGAAACCGGAGTCTGATGTATTTTCTTTATAAGAGAAATGAATAAAAAGAAATACGCAGTCAGGAATATTCATGGTATAATGAAAAAAATAAAATCCTTCAAAAGAAAAGAGAGGCGGGATTTCTATGTTGAAGTATAAGAATATTCTTGTTCCTTATGATGGTTCTGCCCACGCGAAAAAGGCGATGGCGCAAGCTGCGGATCTGGCGGCCGCCGGCGAGGGTACGAAGCTTTACATCGTGTCCGTGTGCAATATGGTTTCCGCCATGAGCAATTTTGACCAGGTATCCATTGCGGAAGGCTGCCTTACTTCCAAGCTTTCAGAGGATCTGGAAGCGCAGTGCCGCCGCGATTTGAAAGAAGCTGCCGCTATGGTTCCTGAAGGTGTGGCGCATGAAACGGTTTTTGAAATTGGTTCGCCCGGACCGGTCATTCTCAGTATTGCTGAAGATAAAGGGTGCGACCTCATCGTCATGGGAAGCAGGGGACTCGGTCCGCTGAAGGGTATTTTCATGGGATCGGTTTCCAGCTATATCGTAAGCCGGGGCAAGTATCCCGTGCTTATCGTAAAATAATTTAAGACTCGGCGGTGGTGGAAACGAGATTCTTTTCATCACTGCTTTTTTATTGACAGGCGGGAGTTAAGTTATGACTCACTTTAAATGGCTGAAAAAAGAAATACCCCGTTGGGTGAAGGAAGAAATTATTACCCGTGAAGCGGGAGATTCTCTTATTTCTTTATACAGGAATGAAGAACGCCATTCTCATGGCGAAGGGCTTTTCGTGCTGGCTGCCGTATGTTTCCTCACTGGTCTGATTTTCATCTGCGCCGGCGTATGGAACGGTCTTTCTCAGGATGAGCAGTTTATGATGGCTCTTGTGCCTTTGGTGCTGTCCATTCTTATTATTGCGGCGATTTTGTGGCAGGATCGTCCTGTGATGGATCGAATTCCGACAGAAAGCGTCCGCTTAGAAGAAGCTGAAAACACAGCAGAGCCGCTTTCCGGAGAAACAGGGGAGACGACTTCTACTGTAAACGGAATCGGCGAAAATAGGATTGAAGAAAGTACTGCGGCGGGAAATAAAGGAAAAGATCGGTCTTCCCTTCTTCCTTCCGTTCCTTACCGCCACCGTGTGCCTGATGTTATTCGGGAGGCGGCCGGTGTTTTTCATGGCGTGGCGGTCTTGTGCGCCGTATGGATGGTAAATGAGTCTTTCAAGCTGTCGGGGGATTGGTTTGTTCTTGCAGCGGTGTCCTGCGTATTCCTTCTTCTGATGAGCTGGGCGTTTCCTACTTCTGATGAGCTGGGCGTTTCCTACAGCAGGACTCGGTATGGTCTATATGGCGTCGTCTGTTCTTGTGTACCGTTTATCACCGTACCGGGGATGGCCGGAAGCGGCGGCATGGGTGTTTCTTGTTTTGGCGCTTCCCCTCCTGGTGCGGCTTCTGGGAGAACGGCGTCATAAAGCGGTCGTCTGTTACTCATGGTTTTGGGCGGTCTGCGTACTTCTCCTTATTTACTGGACTGCGTCCAACCTTTTATGGCAGACGATGTTTTTTGCCCTTGCGGCAGCGCTTACCTGGATGGCAGGCAGCATGCTTTCTTCCTGGGGCGCGGCGGCGGAAGCGCTTCGCCTCTTTGGCGGCGCGGCCGTGTTCGGTGTTCTGCTGGAGGGCTCCTGGAGTTCCGTGTGGAAAGGCATTTCGGGAAATTGGACCTTATGGATTTTGTTTTTTGTCATTCTTGCCATTGACGCTGTCCTGCTTACCCGGATGGGTATCAAACGGGACCGGCTGGCTGCCCTCGGAGGTCTTACGCCTTTTATTATGCTTGTGGCGGCATCTCTTGCCGTTTTTGAGACAACCGGTGTGTCTTCTGCTATCTTTGTATCCATCTTTGCCGCGTTTCTTGCCGTGGCAGTTATCGGGAGGGGGTATCGGAGCGATTCCAACCTGCTGAAATGGGTCGGCGGATGTCTTCTGGCCGCGGCAGGTGCTGTGCGTGTCCTTGATGCGGCGCTTTCCTTCGGGCAAAGAGGAATATTCTTCCTCGTCATCGGCGCGGCTGCTATCATTGTGTGCTGCCTGACTTTCCTTCCCCACGTCGTGAAGAAGATAAGGCGGAAACCGGGAAGGAAGACTGTACGACGGGATCGGCAGCCGGCAGCACCTGCGGATCAATCGGCGTTCTTGTCCGAACTGCCGGAAAGGAAAACGGAGGAAGGAGGGGAGCGCCGTGAATAGAAAGTACAGTTTGCTTCTCGTCCTGATCACTGCCGTTTTTGAACTTGCCTTTTTGGTATGGACAAGGGCGGATTACCGTTCCACCCTTCTTGACGGAGAGGAATATGAGGTGCCGGCGGCGATCGAATTCCATGGGAACTTTTATGACAGGAATTACATAGCGGTGAACGTACCCATAACGGAAACGAAGTGGGAAGGAGAACGGGAGCCGGAAACAGGAGAAACGATTTACCTGGTGATCCGTAAGGGGCAGAAGGGAGCGCTTATCCTTGATCATGCCCAGCCTGCCCAGCCCAGCGGAAGTTATATCAAAACGCGGGCACTCCGCATCATGGATGGCACCGTATATTTCAATTTTCCGGCAGACCGCATGTACATGGCGCCGGAGCAGCTGAAGAAACTGTCCGTCGTGGAACTTTCCGAACGGGTACAGGTGCCTGAAGACAATGGAAAAACAAAAACAGCCATGAAGAATGAAATTACGGCACTTGTCAGGGTGAAGGACGGACGTGCTGCTATTTCCAGAGTCCTTGCCAATGGCGGGCCTGTGGAACAGATATTTACAACCGTCGGGAAAAATTTATCTGTGAAATACGCGACCAGCAAAGACGAAAAAGACCAGTATAATGAAAAAAGATTCTTTACCGCTGCTGATATGGATAAGAACGGTAAAGAATCAGATAATTAATCGGAATAAGGAGGCAGCGATGTACTTAATTCTTATGCGGCATGGGGAAGCTGTTCCCCAGACGGAAGATGTGCCGAACAGAGAAAGACGGCTGACAAAAGAAGGAAAGAAACAGGTGCGGACCACATCGCGCATGCTTGCCCGATTTTTGAAAGACCGGCCGCTCCGCATTTTCGCAAGCCCTTTTATGCGTACCCGCCAGACGGCGAGGATTTTATCGGAAGAATGTTTTGCCGAAGGGCTCCACCTGACGGAAGAACTTTTACAGGACGATTTCAGGCGGATTGAGAATCATCTCATGACGGACGGAGGACCGCTGGCCTTAGTGGGACACCATCCTTTCCTCCAGTCCTACCTTCTTGAAGCGGCAGGTGCGGGTATTCAGCCCGATTTGGCATCCATCTCCGTTGTTGACTATGATATGGCGTGGAAACAGGGAAAACTCATTGCCTATTTCACTCCGGCTTTGAAAAAATTGAAAAAGGAAGACTGATGAAGAAACTACTTACTATTGCCGGTTCAGACTCCTCCGGCGGTGCAGGGATACAGGCGGATTTAAAAACCTTTGCTGCTCTTGGCGCCTACGGCATGAGCTGCATCTGCACACTCACCGCGCAAAATACGACCGGTGTTTCCATGGTGGTGAATACTCCCGTGGAGATGGTGACCGCCCAGCTGGAAGCGGTATACAGCGATATTCCTCCGGACGGAGTCAAAACGGGCATGCTCAGCACCCCTGCCATCGTTTCGGCAGTGGCGGAATTTCTCCGCGGACACAAAGGACCGGCAATTGTCGTTGATCCTGTCATGGTTGCCACCACAGGCGCCGTCCTTTTGGAAAAAGAAGCCATTGAAACGTATAAAGATATTTTGATTCCTGAAGCGGATCTTATCACGCCAAACATTCCCGAAGCGAAAGTATTGTCAGGACTGGAAATAAAAACGGAAAAGGATATGGAAAACGCGGCGGAAAGAATAATGGAATACGGCTGCCGAGCGGTTCTTGTGAAAGGCGGGCACCTGGTTCATGATGCGGTAGATATCCTTTTTGACGGGAAACAATTTTATCGTTATGAAGGAAAGCGAATTAAGACAAAAAACACCCACGGTACGGGCTGCACGCTTTCCGCAGCGCTCGCCGTCAAACTGGCGGAAGGGGAAACGCTGACGAAGGCTGCTGCGGAAGCAAAAGAATATCTTACCGGCGCTATCGAGGCGGCAAAAGACGAAACCATCGGACAGGGCAGCGGCCCGGTTCGTCATTTCTGGCTTTATGGAATAAAGGGGAGATAATATGCATACTTTTTTTGCGTACCTTGCAAGAATGAAATATATACAGCGCTGGGGACTTATGCGGAATTCCTTTCCGGAAAATGACGCGGAGCATACCTTGCAGACCGTCATGATTGCCCACGGACTTGCAGTGATCCGTGAAAAAATTTTTCATGAACCCTGCGATGCGGAGCATTGCGCCATGCTGGCTGTTTATCATGATGCGGGAGAAGTTTTTACAGGCGATATGCCCACTCCCGTGAAATATTTCACAGAGGATCTGCATGATAAATATAAAGAGATAGAAGATAAAGCAAGAGGACGCCTTTTGGAAACGCTTCCCGACGAATTGAAAGACACCTACCGCCCCTATATTTTAGACATGGAAAACGATCCTTTATGGCCGCTGGCGAAATCGGCGGACACGTTGTCGGCATACCTGAAATGCGCCGAAGAAATACAGGCGGGGAACAGCGAATTTGAAGAAGCTTTCCGCACAACGGAAAATAAATTAAAAAATCTGCACCTGAAAGAAGTGGACTGGTTTCTGGAACACTTTGCCGGCAGTTTTGCTCTTACTTTAGACGAGATGAATCGAATGTAAAATAAAAAAGTAAAGTGTATTTTGGAAGAGGCACTTTACTTTTTTATTCAGCATATGTTCATCCTGTATTCTTGGAAATATTGAATGTCCTCAGTATAAATGAAATAATGGCAGGCAGCAAGCGGCGGATTTCGCGAGCAAAATATGCTTTCGGATAGGACAGGAGCTGAGAATATGACGCCGAACACTTTTGGCGGAAATAGAAGAAAGAAACTCTTTTTGCAAAGAGCGGTGAGAAGTTTTTTGATTTGATATGCCGTTCCTGAAAAAATGCGGACATTCTTTTTTGCTTCACGGATTTGGGGAAGATTGCCGGGAGAAAGGTTTTACTGGTGCATCGGTACGCGTTTTTTATATTTCATTCCTCATGTATAATGGAATGGAGTAAAAGTCAGGATCAGGAAAGCAGCCGCAGCGGATAAGGCCGATTATAGACAGAGCATGGAGGGAATCATGACAGAAAAAGAGTACCATCGGATTGCACGAAGAGAAAAAATATTTTATGCCGTCCTTATTATCGCGTGGTGTTTTGCTTTTGCGGTCTGGTTCACCATCGGATTTCCCAAAGCGAAGTGGGTGCTGATCGGCGGAGGGACGCTGATATACTTGTATCTGAAAAGCACCTTCACCGGACTTCCCTGGTCGAGGCGGCTGGTCAAACCGGATCCGGCGGTGAAAGCGAAGGAAGAAGTGCAGAGTGACGAAGATTTTCCTCTTGTTTCAGAAACGGAAAGAAAAGGATATATAGCGCTGGCGGGACTTTGCCTGACGGAAGAAATGCAGAAGAAGTTGGCACCCTTTTTTGGAACGCTGAAAGATTATTCAGATGCGGGGCCGGATTGGGAATATGGCAGCACGCTTCATTGTGTGATGGAATACATGGAAGAGAGTCATATTTTTTTCCTGATGGGGCTTGACTGGAAGCAGGATGTGGAAACGCTGGAATGGCGGATTGAAAGCGCGCTTACGGGGAATTTCGGCATGTCTGCCGACCTGCCGGATTTCAGAACGTATGGAAATAAGTCTATTTCCGCCCCTTCTGTTTTTGCCGACTATGACAATGCCCTGCGGAGGGAAGGATTTCAGCTGGGCTTTATAGACGTGGAATGTGATGAATACGTCATATTTGTCCATCGGACAGCGGATAGGGACAAGGCGGAAGATGCCGTACAGCGGATTGGATACCGATATAAGGAAGTGGCGGATCTGGCAATATGAAAAACAGAAAATCGGGAGACGCCGGTATGAAATATGATCAGGCACAGGTCAGAATCCATGAAGCATACACGGTGGCAATCAGGGATCTGGGTGTTCATGGAGAAGGGATCGGGAGTGTGGTCGGGTTCACCGTATTTGTTCCCGGGGCGCTTCCCGGAGAAACGGTCACCGCGGAAATCACTCTGCTGAAAAAATCTTATGCCCTGGGGAAACTGCTTTCCATAGAGCAGAAATCCCCTTTCCGCGTGGTGCCGGAGTGTCCCGTTTATGAAAACTGCGGCGGCTGCCAGCTTTCCTATCTCACCTATGAAGGGCAGCTCGATATGAAATACCGCCGTGTAAAAGATGTGATAGAGCGTATCGCCGGCGAATCGGGGAAATTGGTGAGGCCCGTGCTTCCGGCGGCGCATCCTTTCGCGTACAGAAATAAAATGGCCGTACCGGCAGGTCTCGTAAAGGGGAAATCGGCGCTCGGCTGCTACCGGCAGGGAAGCCATGACATCATACCGGTTTCCTCCTGTGCTATCCAGAAAGAAGAAAATAACCGCCTGCTCCGGTTTGCCCGGCGGTTTATAGAGAAGTACGGGATTTCCGTCTATGATGAAAAGACACGGAAAGGAAGCCTGCGCCATGTAATGGGGCGCGTGGGTGATGGCAGAAAGATCATGGCTGTCCTTGTAACCGCTTCCGAAACCCTTCCGGAAGAAGAGCGGTGGATAGAAGAAATACAAAAGGAACTGCCCGAAGTCGTTTCCCTCTGGCACAATATCCAGCCCAAGCCGGGGAATACGATACTGGGTGCGAAAATCCGACACCTCTGGGGCAGAGAAACGCTCACTGCCTCTCTTTGCGGACTGCAATTTGAAGTATCCCCGTACTCCTTCTTTCAGGTGCATAAAGAGCAGGCAGAAATTCTCTATGAAAAAGCATTGGCATACGCCGATCTGAAAGGCGGAGAAACCGTCATAGACGCCTACTGCGGCACAGGCACCATTTCCCTCTGCCTGGCGAAAAAGGCAAAGCGGGTCATCGGTATAGAAATCGTAAAGCCCGCCATAGAAGACGCCAAAAAGAATGCGAAAAAGAACCATATGGAAAATACGGAATTTTACGCAGCCGACGCGGGAAAACTCATGCCGCAGCTTTACCGGCAAGGACTGGTTCCTGATGTGATCGTCATGGATCCCGTCAGAGCAGGCTGCAGCGGAGAAGTATTAAAGGCAGCGGCAGGCATGAAACCCAAGCGTATCGTCTATGTTTCCTGCAATCCCGCCACCTTTGCCAGAGATGCGAAGATTTTAAAATCGGAAGGCTACGAAATCAAAAAAATCCAGCCGGTGGACATGTTTCCCCAGACCATGCATGTGGAGACAGTGGCATTGCTGATACGAGGAAATGACTGAAACGTGAAAACATGTCGGAAATAGAAAGGTTTCAAGCATTTACCCATTAACTTATGAGGACAGTGGTTTTCATCCGGTTATTTGATGCTTCGTCCAAAATCAATTATAATTGGTCGAAAAAATTATGATGGACGAATGAATATCTTAAGACAGGGAAAATACATGGCATCGGACGAAAAGTGTTTTGAGGAAAAGATTTTTATTGGAGTATGCGCTCCGCTATGCCATGATGTACTCTGATAGCGAATGACTTCTATACAAAACAAGTGAATTTGGATAAAAACTATTGCAAAGATTCGTATTAATAGTCTTGCGTTATTTTTTGCTACAAGGTTAGTAAATTTACATACTGTTCTTCCGGTATTGTCATATATGATAAAATGGCAGTTGTGAAGTGTAATTAATTTTATATTATTTTAGACGAGGAGATTATTATGGGATTGATGGATATCGTTAAGAAGCTTCTGACCGGTGCGACAGATGAGGAAAATGCAAGAAATAAGGCGAGGATGAGAGAGATTTTCAACGAGTGTGTGCCGGAGGGGGATCAGTATACGCTGATATACTGCCATATGGAGGATTTTACAGATGCAGTCGTCGTTAAGGTAACGACGCACAGTAATTTCATTGTAGGATATAAACCGGGAGAAGTGGTCGTGGTGCCTGTGGACGCGGAGCTGAAAGGGCATGAGGAGCCGGTTGTGTTCAATAAAGAAAATGGCGGACAGATTAAGTCCACCCTGGTGGGGTACTGTACCGCATCCAAGCCGGATGTTACGTTCCAGTTTGAACCGATTACCTATGAACCGGGAATCAAACGCGGAAGCAAGTATGCCGTATCTGTTACGCAGTCCCATGCGGAGGTATCTGCTTTCAGGAAATTCTTCAAGCAGGGGTTGTAATTTTGGGACGAAGAGAACCTGGCTTGTAGGATAGGGAATCTGTTCATTCCTATTCCATAGGATCATAAAATATGCAATAGTAAAAGGTCAGACGTTTTCACCTTTAGGTGTGTCCTGATCTTTTTGTATGTTACAAATCGGTGAAATAATTGAGAAAAAGCGGTCTGGAAGGAAATTGTAAAGTATTTCTTCTTATGCTATGTTTGCGCTGCGAAAGACAAGCGTAGAATCATAAGGGAATTGATTGCGGATACAAAAAATCCGACACAATAGCATATGCCGAAAGCCGCATCAAAAATGAATTTAAAAAGCCTGTCAGTCAGGGATTATCTGCAGACCTCCGGTGATAGGGATTCTATACAAGATCTTTTGCTTCGCCCATCCGGACATTTCATTGCAGAAGACACAATAAAGAAAAGTAAAATAATAGAATAACAGACGCTCGTTTCTGCTATAATTAAAGAAATATAAAAGGAACGAGGTCACTATGAAAACAATATGCG
>OJQY01000664.1_pt1 | contig 12746 bp, 8 predicted proteins | sample 1599091 | NCBI WGS metagenome assembly OJQY01 (sample SAMN03922524, study PRJEB24848) | human gut metagenome | isolation source: stool sample | host: Homo sapiens | place: Germany | collected 2010-02 | reverse complement strand
CTACACCTCTCTATTCGTCGGCAGCGTCAGATGTGTATAAGAGACAGTACACCAGCAATCCACAAAGGATATGTTTTGGGCGGTTACTATCCTTCAGCCAGCCCAAATATTTATCTATTATTCTTTTCATTAATATTCTTTTAATCTGTTTCTTCCTATAACTGCAACTTCAAATGGAGAGTCTATATATCCCTGATCTTTATGGAAAGTCCGGACGGTAAACTGATGGGTGTACTTATCCGTATCCGCACCAATACTCCAGTTACCATGAACAGCTGTTACCATGACAAAATACTGTGTATGATTAAGATCATGATTAAAAGCGTAGAGCCCAGCTTGTCCGTGATATACAGGAGAGTCAATAGTACAGCCATCTCCCCAGGAACTCTCAATTGTGCCATCGGCACTAATCCTTCCTGCCCACAGGACACCGGGAGCATCCCACACTTCACCGGATCGTTGATAAAAATGATGAGGACCTACCGAATCTATAGCAAACTTACTTCCGGCATTGGCAAGCAAGCTTAGACAAACATTACCAGTTCCATAGCTCTCGATATTTATTCCCCGATAACCATTAGAGAGAGGATTCTGACGGTCAAGCCTGATCCCAATCAGAGGAACGTTATATCCCCCTCCTAATCGTAAAAATCTACCGGAACCACCTTCTCCCTCTGATCCGCTTCCGATTTCTATTCCGGAAGAAAGGTTATCGGAACTCAACTTATTCCCGTTTATCACAAGGTCTCCGATCTTTCCGCCTTGAATATCCACATCCAGCCCCATAAACTTACCCAGTAACAGATCAAGGAGCAGATTAGGTGTAAACGGGCAATCACTCTGTTCTATCTTCGTTGGATCAAACAGTCCATAGTTGGTCGTATCATTCCCATCAGCATCTTTTCCGTGCTGGGAGAACATATAATCACCGTAAAACACCGCGCTGGCGAGCTTGGCAAAGTTCGCCATCAGGATCTCTGTGAATATTGCCTTGTAATTTTCAAAAGGTATCCAGTACGACGTAGCAGGATTATCCCGGTAATCCTCCATCGGATTTACACCGATGATGGTTGCTGTTTTTCTCATCACATAGTAGGTTGATCCTGCCTCGTAATAGACAATCGGTGTAATATCCTCAGTTGCCGTATACTCGATATCCGCGCTCCAGAATCCGGCCGGGAATGGCATCCTTCCTCTTTCGCCGGCCGGTCCGGGAAGACCATCCTCTCCCTTGGCGTAGTTGGCATGCAGCTTCGGTTCAGAGTAAGCCCCCCATTTGCCATTTTCTTTTTTTCGGAAGGACATGTACTCCCTCGGATACTCTTCGGTCACCCCTAAAGGATCATTGGTAAAAGGTACAAGATACCTGAAGTAATCCTCATTAGTGATCAGGATTCCCGAGTTGGCTGATCTTGCCTGAATACATCTATAATAGTCTTCTCCGTTCTTATAAATGGCATCCACCACCTGCGCTGCGGAAGAGAGGAAATCACCTAAATAATTCTCATCGGACGCGAAAGGAAGAGGAATGAAGCCTTTTACAAACGGATCAGACTCCGGAGTAAAGGTACTTTCTTCCCGACGGAAGATATATTCCATATCAGGTGTATCCGCCAAATACTTAGAAGGACGGGACCAGGTTCCGTATACCCATTTCTCATAATCCTTGTCATAGGTAGCCTGTGCGGAAGATACCCACACCGTATCGCTGTGTACGACCTTATACTTGACCATATCCTCGCCCTGGCTTACCGAGCTGTCCTTTACATACAGAATCTCTATATAGTGATCTCCTGGTTGTGATACGGCCTGAGAGATAAGCCGGTCGTTTTCTCCCGACATCCTGTCGAAATAGTTCGAGGTATTTAGGATAGTATCGGGTGTCCCAATATATGCGTAATCATACGTCTCGCTTGAGACGACCACACGAAGCGTGATCATCTGATTGGCATTGGTCGTAGAGAAGAGTATCCGATCCCTGTATGTACCGCTATGCGCAGTGAGTTTGGGAGAACGTCTGTATCCGCCATTGGGATAATACTCTCCCTCATACCCATTAATGGTCAGCACGCCGAATTCCGGATATTCAGACCAGCCGGCCGGGATGGAGCTTCCTGTCGGAGCATCCGGACGTGTATCCGCCTGGGTAAATATCTGTTTCAAGAAAGTACCGTCTTTTCCCGGTGTGCCAGGATCACCCTCGTCACCCGGCTCGCCATTCTGTCCGTCATCAACAACAAGAACCGTCTTCTCGTCCATCTGTACACCACCGACATAGAGCCTGAAAGAGATCGCTGCCATATCGGATGTCACGATGATACGGGAGGAATAGATGAATTCAGACGATGTACCGCCCATCTGGTAGGTCAGCACAAACTTGATGGTTCCTACCCCCGACACGGGAGTATCCTCTCCGGATTTAGCCCTGCTTTCACAGGAGACATATTCGGGCAGATGCGTCCCGTCCTCCTTCCTCTTAACCTGTGTCACGGAAGGAACGAGCCAGTAGGTGGTAGCGTCAGCTCCGGACTCAGGAGCGACGCTTACTCTGAATGAAGCGGAAGACAGTTTCTTTGCCATTATCTTATGCCGTTATCGTTGCACTAACATAGCCGGAGATACCACCACCGGCGTTCATTACATCCTGGAATGTTACGCTGATCGTTTTCTTTACGCCGGAAAGAGAGGATATAACCGATCCTGAGTTATCCGTAACAGTAAAGGTAGTCTGAGCGGTGGTATCTTCCGTACCGTCATCTTTCTCTACCTTAGCGGTATAGATCGCCGTTTCACCCTCCTTGATCTGTTCCCCTGTAATCCCGTCTACATAGAGGTTTACCCGGTAGGGATCGGTATAGTCGGTAACATTAATGTATGCGCTACTGATAACCGTAGAACCGTCTTTTTGCAACAAGTCACACCGGTAGGTAGTCGTACCGTCGATATCGGATGCGTTTACCGTCAGAGACCATGCGCTTGTAGTTACCAGCGTATCAGTTTCTCCGCTTACCTTGTACCACTTCGCCGTATATGCGGAAAGATCGGATGGGGTAATACCATCTACGAGCACATGGGCATTGAGTGTGGCTGTCGGAGACTCTGTAGTGACATCCGTATCACCATCCAGGTAAAGAGTGGTAGAGCTGCCTACCGTCTCAACAATCTCAACCGTTTCAGAGATTCCGTCAAAGGCCAGAGTCTGACCGCCGACCTCGGTTGTTCCCTTGAGAAGGATCGTATCGTTATCATAGTTGGATACCGGTACGATGTTCTTTACGATTTCGAAGACGATCATGTTCGGATAGTCACGGCCTCCGATGTTTATCGTTTTTGTAGACTTTTTAAACACACCGGCCAGAGCTCCGGTGGTACTCAGTCCATCCTCTCCGAAGGCAATCTGCGCACCATTGTAGAACAGATCTACGGTAGTCGGGATCAGAACCACTCCGTTATCATCCCGGTTAAGATGCGCATAGATAAGAGGTTTGTTGGCCGATGTCTCCCAGTCAGGAGTACAGATACTGGTTCCTTTCTTGTATTCCTGGCGTAGCGGACCATTGATGATGCCCATTCTGGCGCGAACGTTCACTCCGTTCATCAGGGCGAACAGTTGAAAACTTCCATTTATTTTTCTTGCCATGATTATTCCTCCTTACTTCTTTACCGTTTTACTTTTCTTCTTTTCCTCCAGCAACAACGCATTTAGCGCTTCCTGCGTAATGATCTCGACATCCTTCAGTCCGGTGCCGATCACCTTCAGGGCATTGATACTAAGCACCGCACGTCCGTCACTCAGTTCCTGCGCATCCGTATAAATACCTTTCTCTATCAGCTGCGCTTTGCTTACCAACAAGTAATTCATAATTGATTTATTTAAAAGTTAATACTATTCTTCGATCTCCAGAGTACCCTTGATACACCATCCGTTGCGATTCTCGACCTCACAATCCTCAAACGGAAGCGTCTTTTTAAAGGTCTCTTCGTAAGACATTCCGCTGATGGCCGATGTCTTGTTGATATACTGCGTCATATTCTTCAGAAACTCGCAGATAGCCACATGGAATCCCTTTACAAGCCGGGTCTTTACGACCGGCTTCCCGTCATCACCCATATCCTCGTAGCGGACCTGCATACGCATCCATGCTTTCCCCTTCTTCTTGTCCGGTTCACGCACTTCAAAATCCAGGATATCAAATACCTTTCCTGTTAATTCCGCAATGTCAACCAAAGGCGAGTCCATTCTGCGTCTTACCTTTGTTTCATTTGTTATCAGAAATGATAATTTCATATTCAGTTTCCTTTTTAAATTTTTAGCGTCAGCCCCTTTAAGTATTCCCAAATAGGAAGACCTGGAACGAGGATTACGCCATGATTTTTTCATTCTCTCTTTTATACTCTTTCTAACTCTTGTATATCCGCAGCGAAATACATATCCCAGAATATCCGTTCCATTACGCATAGGCGTAGGATGCGCATCTTTCTTCAGCTCGTATCCAAGGTTATACCAGAGATAGTTCGCTATGCGCCATTTTGCCTCATGGAGCTTATCTTTATCTCCGAACAGGATGATATCATCCGCATACCTTACATAGTGTCTGATCTTCAGATCCTGCCGGATAAACCTGTCGAAGGTCATCATCATGATATGCTGGTTCATCGGAGACGAAGGAGTACCAATCGGCAGCCCTATATCACAGAAAGAAACTCTTTGCAGATAGCGCAGTATTCGCTTATCCTTCCAGATCGCTTCGTGACGGTCGAACAGGACCTCCGGGCGTGTCGATTCATAACATTTGCGGATGTCCAGCTGCAAATACCCCCACGGGCGATACCTTCCAATAATCCTTTTGATCTGCCTGACAGGGTCATACCGCTTTCTACTTGCGTTGATTCCCCGCCCTTTTATGCAGTTGTAACAGTCGTCAGATAATCTTGCAGCATACTCTTTTTTGATCAACAGCATAAGCGTATGCATAATCACCCTGCTTCGAAAGGAGCTGATAGCAACAATCCGTTTCTTTCCGTTAACAGATACAACCTCCTTATATCTGTACTCCACGTCAATACTTTCTCCTTTTAGGAGCTGTCTGTATACGCTGTATTCATTTTCTTTATCCTGTAAAAATTCAATTACCTCGTTTTTACACATATGCTTTCGTGAAGCATTGATCACTGCCTGATGTACCAGCTCAGGAGTCATGCGGCTCATTATATTTCCTTTCCTTTTCATCTTCCTTATCCAAGTGGAAGCCATTATTAACGGGCCTTCGGATATCTACCAGCCCATTCCCCTGTCTCCTCGTACACAGAGGTTGTCCTTGTTTTTTCGTACTACCGACGAGGTTTCCGCGTAAATTATCATTTGTAAGCCGCCAGCGTAGTTCGCATTCGTATTCGACAGCTGGTTGTTCGCATTCACGTAACGAGCGGAAGCATTCGACGAATTGCCGTTACCACGCTACGCGGAAAACCTTATATCTTTAGATGGGGAGGACAAGCCTCCCCCGCACGTTCGTTTCACTCACTCTCGGCTGCGCTTTCGTCACTGTCGTTATGCGACGTTGCACTCACCGTCCCTTCGGGTAAGCGCACCTGGAAGCCGCCAGCGGAGTTCGCAGTCGTATGCGACAGCTGGTAGGCCGCAAGCACGAAACGAGCGGAAGCAGCCGACGAAGTGCCGAGACCACGCACCCTGTGTCCAAGACGGACAACCTTACCTACCGCCTGGCCTGTATAGTTATTACGGTCTATGTATGCGGTATTATCTGCTAGCGATCCTTTCTTTAAAGTTCCCAGCCTGGTTCCACGTATCAGATCCGTAAAGTACCCACTACCTGAAGGAAGGGTTCCGATATAAGTGTAATCAGGACTCTCCTGGAAGTCAAATAACTGCCCGGCATCTTTGATGTAGTCCTTGTTTAATGTCAGCTTATCCTGTTCACGGCAGAGATAGCATTTGATCGGATTGGTAGAGCCTCCGGAAGTTTCGTCTTCTATCTCCATGACCTTTTCTATGCCTGCTCCCGCATACTGGAAAACGTCGGCGGAGACGAGGTCCATGCCGTAGACTGCGGAGGTTTGAAGAAAAACTCCAATCTCTGCTATATTGATAGGATTTCCCGACACATCCCATGCTGAAAGATTACTTATATAAAATCTGATTGAAAGTATTGCATTCATCTCCCCTTCAAGCAGTGTCTTCGCTCCCGGGACATTGTAATATTTGTAAACTTTGTTATCAAACGTAAAAGATACACCTGGCTCTATACCATTCTCTGCCGCATACGAAAGGGCCATCTGAGTTTTCAGACACTCCACACGAGGATAATATTTAGAAAGAATCTCAGACCAGTTTTTCTTTGTTCCGTTTTCATCAACACAGAAGGGAGGTTGATCAGATAATTTCTGAAATATTGCGTCACTCTCTTCTTCCATCCTATAAAATACTCCTGTTCTTTTAGGCGCAGTGTTATTATTTATCGCTACGTTACTTGAAATACCCGCTCCAAACATCTCTGGATCATGCAGATAGACCGTACCAAACTTGTTCATCAGCGCATTGGTGATATTCAGAAGATGCCAGTCCATCAGCGGAGCAAACGGAACAGTCTTAGCTGTATCCGCATTATGAGCTACAGCAAAGTCGTTGGTCGTAAGCTGGCTAAGACCAGTTCTCGGATAGGTTCTGTCTGATCTGTTGAACGAAGTGAGACCCAGATAACCGTTACTACCACCTTCTCCGGCGCGGTACGCAAAGTACATGGAACGGAACTTGCCATCAACCACGGCGGGAAGACCCGGGCAGATCAGGGTCGGAGGAATGGGAACAGACTGCACCCCATTATACTCGAACGGTTCCTCACCGAACAGGACGACTACTTCATCTCCTACTTTAGCATTTTCTATGGTATGGATCGTCTGCGTCCAGCCATACATGATATTATATCCCTTGTCTTCTTCAGCCGAGTTGACTGTGGTCGGCGCAAGCGTACCATCCTCGAATCGCATCCAGTTGTTGTTCTTGAGCTTTCCGATGATTTCCACGTTTACTCCATCTTCGCATTTAACCAGATAAGCACCCAGTTTGTCCGCAATCTGATTCACTCCGAACTGGAAAGCAGGCGTAGCACCAATGCCATTGTATACGCTTCCTTCAACATTCCATGAGCCGATCTTGGGCATGACGGACGGTTCCAGTACTACCGGATTCGTATAGGTGATACCCAACGCCTTGACGGTCGTTTCGATATACTCGCCATATCCAATGATGGAAGACGTACCATCAGCATTGGTCGCTTTCCATGTGATATTGTAGTATTTCTCAGGATTCTCGATCACACGCCCACCGGCAGTAATCTCGCAACGGGACTTGATCAGTTTCTCTGTTCCGATGTCGTTAATCGTTATGTAAGCTCCGGCAATCGGTACCTGTTTGGCGTTCTGGAAAACAGGAAGATCCACACGGATATTATACTGTACCATCAGGGCAGCATTGGTCGGTGATGCCGGTGCCGGATCTGCCCCTCCCTTGTAGGCGGCACGGCATTCCAGCTTGATATTCTTGAAACGGGAAGCGTCCACCACAAGTGTGCGGGGGAAGGTGCCGTCGGAATTGGGCGTAGTAACCAGCCAGGTATCTGAAGTAGTAACCAGGCGGGTATACTGCCCATCCTTGACATACCACCAGTATACGGCGTTATCCTCGGAGAGTTGTATCTCACCGCTTTTGAGGATAGCCTTTACCTGTACCTGCCAGTTGGCGGAATCGGTGTCGTCTATCTTCGTGGGATCTACAATAACCTCCGTCGGGGAGTCGGCCATCAACGAGAGCAATGAGGCCTCGTAATAGATAGTACTGAGCAACTGCTGCTCGATACGCGATTCCTGCCGGTTGGTCTTTGGATTGGTGTAGAAGGCCTCGCCGATCAGCAGGAAGGGCTCGTCTACCGGTGTGTTACGCTTTACTTTCAGAACCGGGATACCATCCTCGGAAGTGGATATCTCGTAATCGGAATTTCCTTCCGCTATCTTGTTGGCAGGCTTGTATTCGCCCAGATACCAGTCGATACGGTCGAGCGTAGCGGGACCCTCGGTGATCACTCCGTCAGGGTCCTGAAGATTCACCGCTACCGTTACAACGAGCGGAAGGATCGCAGAGTACGAAGGATAAAAAGCATTGTCGTCACGGCTGTACTTCTGCTGGAAGGAGCCGTCACCTACAATCTTCATGCCGGAACTGGCGTTCAACGGCTTGACCTGGATGTTGATTACTCTTTTCTGTTGCATATGATTATAAGTTAAATGATAATTCTTCTGATTCCCGCAGATAATTCTCCTCGCCCAGCGGGATAATGGCTTCTACCCGGAAAGTCACCGAACGGGCGTTCAGCCACTCAGATCCCATATCCGAGGAAATAAGGTGAACCTTGTTCTTTTGTCCGTCCACGAAGACAGGCGACCAGGAATTATCCTCAGCCGGTATTCCCGAATCCCTGCTCCAGGTGATCTGCGTACCGGCAGTGTTCATCACATCCTCGGTTATGTCGACTGTCCCGTGGTAAAACTTAGCCTCTATCACCGTATCTATCAGCCCGTAAAAGAAGCTGAAACCATTGCTGCTTTCAAAGTCAATGGAAAACTCACCGTTGCCTTCCAGGAACGCCCAGTCGGTGGAGTTCCATTTCGGTTCAAGCAGGGTGCCCGTCTTCAGGCATTGCCACTTGCTGCCACGATGGTAGACGGTACTGATCTCATTACGCCCGGTCACTTCGTTCCTTGCCTCGAAGTAGTATTTCTCACCCTCCTGCCAGATACCTCTGTCCACCAGTTCGTAGACCGGTTTTCCCTCCACATCAACGCGGATGTCATCCTGACGGATGAGACCCCGACAATAGATATAGCTCTGCCGGTAGTTGATGGGCAGGTTATCGAAGATCGAAAGATTCTTCATCCTGCCTATCAGGATAGAGTAATTGCTCTCTTCCAGGATCGGCTTGGTCACACCATCGAGCATACAGATACATTTCTCGTAAGAGGAGATATACCAGTATCCCTGACGGTCTTCATCCGTGGTGTTACCCCTGCGGGTGATGGCCATCAGCTCCTCGGGCGGGTAATTCTTGCCGCCCGGAACCTCGGAATCCGGATACATCACCACATCGATATAGTTATCAGTCATATTGGTCTCTATAACACGCATCCAGGAGGTACGATAGCTGCCGCCTCCGGCCAGGAGATCATTGACAGAACCGTAGATGATGTCGTTTACAGCGAATGCGTTGAAGTCCGTATCGTGACGCTTGCGAAGAAGCAGACGATAGGTGCCTTCGGAGAGTTCTTCGATACTCTCAATCAAGCCCGATTCGGAATATGAATAGTCGCCTTCCTGGGCGGAAAGACGGTTGAAGATCAGCTCAAGGACTGTCAGCGAATTACGCAGTTCAAGGCTGCTGGCCTGGATGCGACCGTTCTTATCCATGATGATACCACTGCCGGCAATAAGAGAATCGATGGCCTTGCCCACTTCCAGACCACCCAGAAAACGGACGAGGAAGTTGGTGGAGTCGGCTTGGTCCTTACGCAGGAGTGTTGACAGAGATTTCAGCGCGGAAAATACGTTATAGTCCGAAGGCTGCTTGCCGTCTCCTACTTTGATGATATCAAACAAGGAGGTCTTTTCCGTCTGGCTTGCCAGCACATACTGCAGGTTATCCAGCGAAGATTCTATGGATGACTTCCATGAACTGCTGACCGCAGCCGAGCAGCTAACCGATGCCTCGGAGAGATTCGTGAGCTTCCTCTCCACACGCGTGATGCGGGTATCCAGGTATCCTTCCGCAAAGTATTGCTCATCCTCCAGTTTTACTCTTTGTCCGAGCAGCAGCGGTATCTCATTTTTGTCTACATAGATATAATCCGTATCAGAGGAGTAGATCGAGATGTCACGGCTGTACTCTTTCAAGTAGTTTTCAACAGCCTGTTCAAACTGCTGCTCGGCTATCGGATAATACTCATCCGGCATGCGGATATTGGTCAGTATATAGGTATCGCCCGCCTTTGGAATGAGATTACCTCCCGGTATCTGGGTATCTTCATCCGGATAGGTATTGATGATCTCAAACTCTTTTGTATCATTATGCCAGTTGCATTCGAACTCCCTGCCCTCAAGATCACCGCTTTCGAAAGTGATGAGTATCACCTTTCCACCGATCATATAATCGTCCGGATTGAAGGGCAGCTCGTTATCCTTGACGTAGTATACAGTGTAATCTCCTGTCTCCTCGTTTGTCTTTTCTTCAGAACGGACAGAAGATACGGTACCCAGCCGGTGTGGAAAGATATCACTGAAGGCACTTTCTTCTCTGTGTTCCTTCAGTCCCAACTGAGTATTAAGATCTATGTACGTAGCACGGGAAGGCAGCTGCAGATGTGTAAATCCGTACTTCGACGGATCGATATTCTTCGTGCTGCCAACGGGTATCAGGCGGGTAAACCACTTGATGGAATCCGAGTTCTCGCTTTGCGTAAGACCGGTCTTGAGACCCTTCATATAGCCGAGCGTGACACGTTCACCCCGCTCACATTTGCTCAGGTTCAGATACTCTCCGTCCAGCCACCATTCCGTTTCAAATGCCTGAGCGATTTCAGCGGCGGCATCCCAGCAATACAGACCGTTAAAGTTGATCGTCTGCCGGTTGGCGGTAATGGCTTCACCGACTCTCCATGTCACACCGTCGGTATTCCGGTTCATGTTGTCCACCAGCTTCTGGAGGTACTCCATCGGTGTACCGTCGTAGGCAAATACGGATTCAAGATCATCACTTCCCTGGTTGAGACGGCAGAAGAGCAGGTCCTGCATGTCATGTTCCCGACCATAGAAGCTGATGTTATAGGTATATTTCTGTGTGTTGGTCTTTTTCGGGCGGTACTCCTTTTTAACAGAGAACCGTTTGCCGCCTACTTCGATGTAATCACCCACTGACAGGACAAAGAACTCCCAGGTGGTAAAGTTAACACTCACCACGAATTCGGAAGCCACCTCTTCTGACCATCGGGAAGAAGAATCCGGGCTTACCTTCTTTTTAAAGTTTCCTTCTCTATCGTAGATGACAAGTTCCATTTACAGGCAATTTAAATCGTTTTTAATCTTCATTTGAAAAAGGTTTCGGTTCGCGCAGCGTTACCGTAAATCCGGCGATCTGCTGACCGGTATTTTTAAGTATTGTGAGCTGGCTGTACTTGGTATATTCCTTCATATAGACCTTCATGACCCTGTCAATTTCCGGAAGTCTTATAGTCAGCCATCCCGACTTTAGTAAAGCCATTACGGCATTATAGTATCCGAACCACCCGGTTCTTGTATCTGCCACGATAGCCATCTTCAAGGTAAGATCCCTCGCCTCGTATCGGGGAAGCAATGTTTCGGGCAATTCCTCCCCATCAAGTTCCCGATAGCTGACGGAGGTATACTCCTTCATCTTGGGCGGTTTCATCAGGGAGTCATAATTGGTATGATCGCCTGCATGCTCCTCCCAGAGAAAACAGCTGTATGTGGCCATATCGATATCGTTGATATAAAAGAGTCCTTCTTCTACTTTCATAATCCTATCCTTTCATTTTTACACCACGACGCAGGTCCATGATGCCTTCGTCTATCGTTTCAAGATGCTTGAGATACTCCGAGTTCTCCGCTATCCGGCTGATCGCTGTTGCCATCATCTCAAGAGTAGAGGAGATCAGGTTGTCGATATTGATCACATGATCGAGCATGGCATTACCGATTCCTTCCAGACGGCCGGCGGTCTCCTCCGTCATCGAGGTAATGGTTCCGGCCCTTCCTTCCTGCGTGGAGGAAGAGGAGGAAGTCCATCCAAATATATCTTTCAGGGCATCACGCTCGCCAAGCGCATCCTCGACAATCTTGTTCCATTCCTCCTGCAGTTCCTTATACTCGTCGGTATTTATCCCGCCTTCCTTGTTGTAGTTTGCGAACTTATCGTACCAATCCTGCAGACGCTTATCGTAGGCATCCGTCAGGTTGGTCATCAGGATCGCCTTCTGCAGGTATGCGCTGAAGTCATCCGCGAAATCCTGGGAGTCACTCTCCATGTCAAGGAGCGTATCATAAAAGGCATCACGCATGCTGTCAAAGGATACCTGTGTCAACTGCTCCTGTATCTGCTGCTGGATCTCCTCGATACGTTCCCCGCCTTCGATGATTGCATCCAGGTATTCTGCTACAGACTCATCCGCAGTGAGTTTTGCCCAGAAGTCGGGAGCCATTTCTTTCAGCCGTTCGAGCTGGTCAGCGGTCAGGCTGAAGATTTCATTCATCCGGTAACCGATATCATTCGGGTCCATACCGATGGAGCGGGCAAATTCATCCCACTGATCCCATTCGTACTGGCTCATACTGTTGCGAATGCGTACACCGATAGAGTGTGAGCCGGTAGAAGCTCCCGAATTTAGCCGTTCCTTACCCAGACGCTTGTAGGATTCAAGGCTTTTCTGGGCAAGATCAAGGGTTTCCTGACCAACCTTTGCCGCTTCCGATCCGTACGACATTTCAATATATTCTTTCTTTTTATCGATCAGCTCATCCCAGATTTCGTTCAGGCGATTGTACTTGTCGACCATCTCGTTATAGTCGGAGTAGTCAGCACCGCCAATATTAAACTTACCCAGGGTCAGCACATTGGCAAGGCCGCCCCATGTTCTCTCAGCCGTATGCCCCAGTGATTTTACAA
>OJQY01000627.1_pt1 | contig 13552 bp, 8 predicted proteins | sample 1599091 | NCBI WGS metagenome assembly OJQY01 (sample SAMN03922524, study PRJEB24848) | human gut metagenome | isolation source: stool sample | host: Homo sapiens | place: Germany | collected 2010-02 | reverse complement strand
ATACGTTAACTTCCATTATTTCTCAATTATTACGATTGAACCTTTGCAACCCGGTACCGAACCTTTAATCAAAAGAAGATTGTGTTCCGGAATCACTTTTAATACCTGTAAGTTATGTGTAGTAACGCGGTCACCACCCATTTGGCCACCCATACGCATTCCTTTGAATACTTTTGCAGGGTAAGAACATGCACCGATAGAACCCGGTTTACGAGCGCGGTTGTGCTGACCGTGAGTAGTCTGACCTACTCCACCAAATCCATGTCTTTTAACTACACCTTGGAAGCCTTTACCTTTAGAAGTACCAACAACGTCAACATAAGCCGCATCATTGAACAACTCCACTGTAATAGTGTCTCCCAAATTCAATTCTGTTTCAAAATCTTTGAACTCGGCCAAGTGTCTCTTCGGAGTTACACCAGCTTTTTTAAAGTGCCCCATCAAAGGTTTGGTAGTATGCTTTTCCTTTTTGTCCTGGAAACCTACCTGAACAGCTGCATAGCCGTCTTTCTCAACACTCTTAATCTGAGTAACTACACAAGGACCAGCTTCGATAACAGTGCATGGTACATTTTTACCATCAGCACTGAAAACGGATGTCATTCCGATTTTCTTTCCTAATAATCCTGGCATTTCAGTTAATTTTTAAATGCATTAAACTTTAATTTCTACTTCAACTCCACTCGGTAATTCCAACTTCATCAGAGCGTCTACTGTCTTAGCTGTTGAGCTATAGATGTCGATTAATCTCTTGTAAGAAGACAATTCAAACTGTTCACGTGACTTCTTGTTAACGAAAGTCGAACGGTTTACCGTAAAAATACGCTTGTGTGTAGGCAATGGAATAGGACCGCTAACAATAGCACCTGTTGCCTTCACTGTTCTAACGATCTTTTCAGCAGACTTGTCTACCAAGTTGTGATCGTAAGATTTCAGTTTAATTCTAATTTTTTGACTCATTAAATTTTAAATTAAAAAATGATTAAATATAAAGTGGGGCCGGATTAAGAGTCATTCGCTAACCCGTAGCCCCTGCTTTTTTTTATTATACTAAGTCTACGCGACCTTTCACTTCTTCAAGTACAGCCTTAGCAATAGAGCTGGAAACTTGAGCATGATGATCATAAGTCATAGACGATGTAGCACGACCCGAAGTAATAGTACGCAAAGCTGTTACGTAACCAAACATTTCTGCCAAAGGTACTTTAGCTTTTACAATACGAGCTCCAGAACGGCTTGATTCCATACCTTCTACTTGACCACGACGCTTATTCAAGTCACCAATAACATCACCCATGTTTTCTTCAGGAGTTACAACCTCCAGTTTCATAATAGGTTCAGTCAATACAGGACCTGCTTTAGCACATGCATTTTTGTAAGCCTGGATAGCACAGATCTCGAATGACAACTGGTCAGAGTCAACCGGATGGAATGAACCATCCTTCAAAACTACTTTCAGTGAATCAAGCGGATACCCTGCCAACACACCATTCTTCATTGCGGTCTGGAAACCTTTCTGAACTGATGGGATAAATTCCTTAGGAACATTACCGCCCTTCACTTCATCAATAAACTGCAAACCACCTTGTGTAAAGTCTTCGTCAACCGGACCGATTGCCACAATGATATCGGCAAACTTACCACGACCACCAGACTGCTTCTTATAAACTTCACGCAATTCAACAGTCTTAGTGATAGCTTCCTTATAGTTAACCTGAGGTTTACCCTGGTTACATTCTACTTTAAACTCACGTTTCAGACGGTCGATAATAATATCCAAATGAAGCTCACCCATACCGGAAATAATAGTCTGACCGGACTGCTCATCAGTCTTAACAGTAAATGTCGGGTCTTCTTCAGCCAGTTTAGCCAAGCCATTAGACAACTTGTCCAAATCTTTCTGAGTCTTAGGTTCAACTGCAATACCAATTACAGGATCAGGGAATTCCATTGATTCCAATACGATCGGTGCATCTTCATCACACAACGTATCACCTGTACGGATATCCTTGAAACCAACACCGGCACCAATATCACCAGCTCCAATCACCTCTACAGGATTCTGTTTGTTTGAGTGCATTTGGAACAAACGTGATACACGTTCTTTTTTACCCGAACGAGTGTTATAGATATATGAACCAGCCTCTACCTTACCAGAGTAAACACGGAAGAAAGTCAAACGTCCGACATAGGGGTCAGTTGCAATCTTAAATGCCAAAGCTGATGTTTTTTCATCCTCGCTAGGTTTACGGTCTTCCTCTGCTCCTGTAGTCGGATTAGTACCTACAATAGCAGGTGTATCCAACGGAGAAGGCAAGAACGCACAAACATAGTCAAGCAATGTCTGAACTCCCTTATTCTTGAATGAAGAGCCGCAGAACATCGGAACGATATCCATTTTCAATGTACCTGCACGCAAAGCACGCAAGATTTCTTCTTCAGTGATTGTAGAAGGATCATCAAAGAATTTCTCCATTAAAGCATCGTCAAATTCAGCCACTTTTTCGAGCATTTTCTCTCTCCATTCATTAGCTTCATCAACCAAGTTCGCCGGAATTTCTTCTACGCTATAATCTGCACCCATTGTTTCATCGTGCCACAAAATAGCTTTCATTTTGATCAAATCAACAACTCCTTTGAAGCTCTCTTCAGCACCAATAGGAATTACCACAGGGCAAGCATTTGCGCCTAATACATCCTTCATCTGGCGAACAACTTCGAAAAAGTCAGCACCAGAACGGTCCATTTTATTAACGTAACCAATACGAGGCACATTGTATTTATCAGCCTGACGCCATACGGTTTCTGACTGAGGTTCAACACCACCAACCGCACAATAAGCTGCAACAGCTCCATCCAAGACACGTAAAGAACGTTCTACTTCAGCAGTAAAGTCAACGTGTCCCGGAGTGTCAATCAAGTTTATTTTATAAGTATTTCCCGCATATTTCCAACGAGTAGTAGTAGCAGCAGATGTAATAGTAATACCACGTTCCTGCTCCTGCTCCATCCAGTCCATTGTTGCTGCACCATCATGCACCTCACCAATTTTGTGAGTCAAGCCAGTGTAGAACAAAATACGTTCTGAAGTCGTTGTCTTACCAGCATCAATGTGAGCCATGATACCGATATTGCGGGTCAAATGCAAATCATGTTTAGCCATCTTCGTCCTTTACTTATTAATTATTACTTGATTAGAATCTAAAGTGAGCGAATGCACGGTTAGCTTCAGCCATACGGTGCATATCTTCTTTACGCTTATAAGCACCACCCTGTTCGTTGAAAGCGTCAATAATCTCAGCTGCCAGTTTATCTGCCATTGATTTACCACCGCGTTTACGAGCGAAAAGAATCAAGTTTTTCATTGAGATTGACTCTTTACGATCAGGACGAATTTCAGTAGGAACCTGGAAAGTAGCGCCACCTACACGACGAGACTTTACTTCAATCTGCGGAGTTACATTATCCAAAGCTTTCTTCCAGATTTCCAAAGCTGATTTTTCTTCATTAGGAAGTTTTGTTTTCACTGTTTCCAGTGCTGCATAGAAGATCTCATAAGATGTATTCTTTTTTCCATCATACATCAAGTGATTTACGAATTTAGAAACCTTCTGATCATTAAATACCGGATCCGGAAGGATCACACGTTTTTTTGGTTTTGCTTTTCTCATTTTTTCTCAAAATAATGTTTTTGTTTGGGGCTGCACTTTTTCCGTTTACTTCAACGCTTCCTCTGAAGCATTTACTCAACCTTTATAGCTTATTCCAACAAACCAAAACTTAAATTAATATTCTTTGTTTCAGGAATTCAGTTACAATTTACTTCTTTCCTTTTCCTTTTGCAGGAGCTGCAGCTTGTCCTGCTTTAGGACGCTTCGCACCATATTTAGAACGTCTTTGTGTACGACCAGCTACGCCTGCTGTATCCAAAGTACCACGAACGATGTGATAACGTACACCCGGAAGGTCTTTCACACGACCACCACGAACCAACACGATTGAGTGTTCCTGCAAGTTATGACCTTCTCCCGGAATATAAGAGTTTACTTCCTTAGAGTTAGTCAGACGCACACGAGCAACTTTACGCATTGCTGAATTCGGCTTTTTCGGAGTAGTAGTATACACACGAACACAAACGCCACGTCTTTGAGGACATGAATCCAGTGCCGGAGATTTACTCTTCTCAACCAAAACCTCTCTTCCTTTTCTTACTAATTGTTGAATAGTAGGCATTTTGTTTGATTTTTAATTATTATATATTGTTTATTAATTTGCTGTACTAAGTCCAAAACTATACATTTTGGGCTGCAAAGTTACGAATAACATTTTAATAAACAATACTTTCTACTAATAAAAATAGTCTGTTTCTCAAAAAAGTTTTTGAAAAACAGACTACTATGTTATTTTTGCTACAAAAGCCCTTATGCTTCCCCTTTAAATCCGCTTATAGGAGGAATGAATGTTTTTCCATCCGGTCCATTATTTCCCCCATTCATTTCTTCCGGCATTCGAATAGGTCCAAAATTACGTTCGTATTTTGCAACATTCTCCTGTAATGCATACATCAAACGTTTTGCATGTTCAGGAGTCAGTACAATACGTGACTGCACTCCAGCTTTAGGTAATCCCGGCATTACACGCACAAAATCAACAATAAATTCCGAACTGGAATGGGTAATAATGGCAAGATTTGCATACGTTCCTTGAGCTACTTCTTCTTTCAACTCTATCTGCAACTGATTGTTATTTTTTTCGTTTTCCATGATTTTATACTTTAGCATTAAAAAAATATTCTGAATTTCAAGGTCCCCAACTTCTATTCTTTGGTTGGAGTACAAATATAGACATTTATTTGTAATAATACAACATACTGATTATTCTATATAATTTTCCTATAGCATTTACTATAAACCTAAAGAGGCTGATTTCTTAAACAGAAATCAGCCTCTTTTACAGTGTATGTATTAAAAATTACTCTACCTCACTATAATCGAGTACATTCTTACGATTAGCAAGAATGCGATCATATTCTTCCTTCGAACCAACAATAATCTTTTCGAATTCACGCTGACCGGTACCGGCAGGAATCAAGTGACCACAAATCACATTCTCCTTCATACCCTCCAATCTATCAACCTTACCATTGATGGCAGCCTCATTCAAAACTTTCGTTGTTTCCTGGAATGATGCAGCAGACATGAAACTTGAAGTTCCCAAAGCGGCACGGGTAATACCTTGCAGAATCTGAGTAGATGTAGCAGGAATAGCATCACGTACCTCAACAGGCTTCAAATCACGACGTTTCAACATACTGTTCTCATCACGCAACTTACGGGCAGTAACAATCTGACCCGGCTGTAAATTCTGAGAATCACCAGAGTCAACAACTACTTTCTTGCCCCAAATACGATCGTTTTCTTCCATGAACTCTTGCTTATCCACTACCTGCTGTTCCAAGAAGCGAGTATCGCCCGGCTCATCGATTTCTACCTTACGCATCATTTGACGAACAATAATCTCAAAGTGTTTGTCGTTAATCTTCACACCCTGCAAACGGTAAACGTCTTGCACTTCATTTACGATATATTCCTGTACAGCCGTGGGACCTTTAATGGCCAAAATGTCAGCAGGAGTAATCGCACCGTCAGATAACGGAGTTCCGGCACGAACGTAGTCATTCTCCTGAACCAATATTTGTTTAGACAGATTCACCAAATACTTTTTCACTTCACCTGTCTTAGATGTGACAATAATTTCACGGTTACCACGCTTAATCTTACCCATAGTAATTTCACCGTCTATTTCAGAAACGACAGCAGGATTAGATGGGTTACGAGCCTCAAACAGTTCTGTAACACGAGGAAGACCACCAGTGATATCACCAGCCTTGCCTACAGCACGAGGAATCTTCACAATAATGTCACCAGCTTTCACTGCCTGACCGTTTTCAACCACAACATGCCCCCCCACGGGTAAGTTATAAGTACGGATCAAATTACCATCCTCGGTTACAATATGGGCAGAAGGTACTTTTGTCTTATCCTTAGACTCGATAATGATAATTTCACGCAAACCGGTAGCTTCATCAGACTCTACCTTATAAGTTACGTTTTCAACCACACTCTCGAATTCAATCTTACCAGTAGCCTCTGTAATAATAACAGCGTTGAACGGATCCCACTTAGCAATCAGTTTTCCCTTCTCAACAATATCACCGTCCGCAGCATATAATTTTGAACCATAAGGCACATTATGAGTTGACAGGATAATCCCTGTATTCACATCGATAAAGCGGACTTCAGCCAAACGACCGACTACCACTTTCACAGCCTCACCCATTTCATCAACCGTATCTACCGTACGCAATTCTTCGAATTCCAAACGTGCATTATTCTTGGCCACAATGCTTGCATTAGCAGCCATATTACCTGCGATACCACCGGCATGGAATGTACGCAATGTCAACTGTGTACCCGGCTCACCAATAGATTGGGCAGCGATTACGCCGACTGCTTCACCTTTCTGAACCATACGACTGGATGCCAAGTTACGTCCATAACACTTAGCACATACCCCTTTCTTAGATTCACAAGTTAATACCGAACGGATTTCAACGCTTTCAATCGGAGAATCCTCGATTTCCTGCGCAATATCCTCTGTAATCTCCTCTCCACCGGCTACAATCAGTTTACCAGTAGTAGGATGGACGATATCATGTACAGAAACACGTCCTAGAATACGTTCGTACAAAGTAGCAATAACTTCATCGTTATTCTTCAAAGCCGTACAAACCAAACCACGAAGTGTTCCACAGTCTTCTTCATTGATAATCACATCATGCGACACGTCTACCAGACGGCGGGTCAAGTATCCCGCATCAGCAGTCTTCAACGCTGTATCCGCCAAACCTTTACGAGCACCGTGGGTAGAAATAAAATACTCTAACACAGACAAACCTTCTTTAAAGTTTGAAAGAATAGGGTTTTCAATAATCTGTGCGCCTTCAGCACCGGCTTTCTGCGGTTTTGCCATCAAACCACGCATACCAGACAACTGACGAATCTGTTCTTTAGAACCACGGGCCCCGGAATCAAGCATCATAAATACTGAATTGAAGCCTTGGTCATCATTCTTAATCGTCTTGTAAAGTATATCAGACAGGTCACTGTTCACGTGAGTCCATGTATCGATAACCTGGTTATAACGTTCATTGTCAGTAATGAAACCCATATTATAGTTCATCATAATCTGTTCCACTTCCTCATTACCACGTTTTACCAGTTCTTCTTTTTCTTTCGGGATAATAATATCACCCAAGTTGAATGACAGACCACCCTTGAACGCCATATAGTAACCTAAGTTCTTAATACCATCCAAGAATTCACAAGCACGTGCAACACCGACAGCTTTGATAACATCACTAATGATATCTCGCAAAGACTTTTTGGAAATAATGGTATTCAAGTACCCCACTTCCGCTGGAACGATTTCATTTACAATCACACGCCCTACGGAGGTTTCTTTCATCATCACATCTACGATTTTGCCATCTTTGTCCAAGTCCTTCACCACTACGTTGACGATAGCATGAATATCCACTTTACCTTCATTATAAGCAATCAAAGCCTCTTCCGGACCGTAGAAAGTCAAGCCTTCACCTTTAGCCCCTTTTCTCAGCTTGGTAATATAATACAAACCAAGTACCATATCCTGTGCAGGCACAGTAATAGGAGCACCATTAGCAGGATTCAGAATGTTATGAGCTTGAAGCATCAACATCTGTGCTTCCAGAATCGCATCATTACTCAAAGGCAAGTGAACCGCCATCTGGTCACCATCGAAGTCGGCATTGAACGCTGTACAAGCCAACGGGTGCAATTGAATAGCTTTACCTTCAATCATATGCGGTTGGAAAGCCTGAATACCCAAACGGTGCAGAGTCGGCGCACGGTTCAGCAATACAGGATGACCTTTCATGACATGTTCCAAGATATCCCAGATCACAGGCTCCTTGCGGTCTACAATCTTCTTTGCAGATTTTACAGTCTTCACAATACCACGTTCAATCAACTTACGGATGATAAACGGCTTGTAAAGCTCTGCAGCCATCAGTTTAGGGATACCACATTCACCCATCTTCAATTCAGGACCAACAACGATAACCGAACGAGCAGAGTAGTCAACACGCTTACCCAGCAAATTCTGACGGAAACGTCCTTGCTTACCCTTCAAGCTATCGGACAGTGATTTCAATGGACGATTAGCGTCAGTCTTCACTGCACTTGATTTACGTGAGTTATCGAACAAGGAATCGACAGCCTCCTGCAACATACGTTTTTCGTTACGCAAAATCACTTCGGGAGCCTTGATTTCAATCAGTCGCTTCAAACGGTTGTTACGGATAATCACACGACGATACAAGTCATTCAAGTCAGAGGTAGCGAAACGGCCACCATCCAACGGAACCAATGGACGCAGTTCAGGAGGAATAACCGGCACAATACGTACAATCATCCATTCAGGTTTATTACGTCCGCGAGATGCACGGAACGATTCAACTACCTGCAGACGCTTCAAAGCCTCGTTCTTACGTTGCTGCGAAGAATCATTACTTGCTTTATGACGTAATTCATAAGATAAAGCATCCAAATCCAAAGTTGAGAGCAGATCATAAATGGCTTCTGCTCCCATCTTAGCTATAAACTTATTCGGATCTGTATCTTCCAAATATTGGTTTTCTTTAGGAAGTGTATCCAAGATATCCAAATACTCTTCTTCAGAAAGCAAATCATATTTATTAATGCCATCTTCAGCCTTCACACCCGGCTGGATAACCACATAACGTTCATAATATACAATAGCGTCTAGTTTCTTTGTAGGCAGCCCCAACAAATAACCGATCTTGTTCGGCAATGAACGAAAATACCAGATATGCGCTACAGGCACAACTAACTGAATATGTCCCATACGTTCACGACGGACCTTCTTTTCAGTCACTTCAACGCCACATCGGTCACAAACAATACCTTTATAACGGATACGTTTGTACTTACCGCAATGACATTCGTAATCTTTCACCGGACCGAAAATACGCTCGCAGAACAAACCATCACGTTCCGGTTTGTAGGTACGGTAGTTGATCGTTTCAGGCTTCAACACCTCACCGCTCGAATTCTCAAGGATTTCTTCGGGTGAAGCCAAGCCAATTGAGATTTTCGAGAAATTACTCTTTATCTTAGTTTCTTTTCTAAAAGCCATACTTCCTTATTTATAATGTAAAGAGTTATATTTTTTTATTATTCAAGGTTGATACTCAAGCCAAGACCTCTCAGTTCGTGTAACAATACATTCAGAGATTCGGGGATACCCGGAGTTGGCATAGGTTCACCTTTCACAATAGCTTCGTAAGCCTTTGAGCGTCCTACAACGTCATCAGACTTAATGGTCAGGATTTCCTGTAAGATATGTGCTGCGCCGAATGCTTCAAGCGCCCAAACTTCCATTTCTCCGAAACGCTGACCACCGAACTGTGCCTTACCACCAAGCGGCTGCTGAGTAATAAGGGAGTACGGACCGATAGAACGGGCATGCATCTTATCTTCAACCATGTGCCCTAGTTTCAACATATAAGTTACACCCACTGTTGCAGGTTGGTCAAAGCGTTCGCCTGTACCACCATCACAAAGATAAGTCTTACAATAACGAGGCAATCCAGCTTTATCTGTCCATTCATTTAAATCATCCATAGAAGCACCGTCAAAAATAGGAGTAGCAAATTTCACACCCAACTCTTTTCCGGCACGACCTAATACGGCTTCGAAAATCTGACCAATATTCATACGAGAAGGCACACCCAACGGATTCAATACGATATCTACTGGAGTACCATCTGCTAAGAACGGCATATCTTCCTGACGAACCACACGAGAAACAATACCCTTGTTACCGTGACGTCCCGCCATCTTATCACCTACACCAATCTTACGCTTCTTGGCAATATAAACCTTAGCCATCTGAATAATGCCCGCAGGAAGTTCATCACCGATAGTGATAGCAAACTTCTTACGCTTTAATTCAGCATCCAATTCTTTATATTTCTTCAAATAATTCATCACCAAGTCACGAATCATGTCATTCTTATGAGCATCAGCTGTCCACTTGCTCAACTGGATAATAGTATAATCCAATGATTCCAAATCGCGTTTGGTGAACTTCGCCCCCTTGGCAATAACTTCCGTTCCCAAATAATCTTTCACTCCTTGGGAAACCTTACCATTAGTCAAAACCAATAGTTTCTCAATCAAGATATCTTTCAGTTTTGCTGCCATTTCTTCGAATTCATCATTCAGTTTAGGCAGAATAGCCTTATCGGCATTCTTCTCACTTCTGCTCTTGATAACACGTGAGAACAACTTCTTGTCAATAACGACACCACGTAATGACGGAGAAGCTTTCAATGAAGCATCCTTCACATCACCTGCCTTATCACCGAAAATAGCACGAAGCAATTTTTCTTCCGGAGAAGGATCTGATTCACCTTTCGGAGTAATCTTACCAATCAGGATATCACCCGGTTCGATACGTGCACCTACACGTACAATACCGTTTTCATCCAAATCTTTAGTAGCTTCTTCACTCACGTTAGGAATATCAGAAGTTAATTCTTCCATACCGCGTTTCGTTTCGCGGACCTCCAAAATATATTCATCAACGTGTACAGAAGTCAGCAAGTCCTCACGTACAACGCGTTCATTCAATACAATAGCATCCTCGTAGTTATAACCTTTCCAAGGCATATAAGCCACCAACAGGTTTTTACCCAATGCAAGCTCACCACCCTGAGTTGAATATCCTTCAGTCAGGATATCACCCTTCTTCACACGCTGTCCTTTATCACAAGTAGGACGGAGGTCAATGGTCATGCTCTGATTAGTCTTACGGAATTTAGGAATTCTGTATTCCTTCAAAGCAGGTTCAAAGCTTACAAATTCTTCATCTTCATTTCTGTCATACAAGATACGAATAGTTGTTGCATCGACATATTCTACAACACCATCACCCTCTGCTGCAATCTGAGTACGAGAGTCTTCAACCAACTGTTTTTCAATACCTGTACCTACAATAGGAGCCTCTGTACGCAACAAAGGAACTGCCTGGCGCATCATGTTTGATCCCATCAATGCACGGTTAGCATCGTCATGTTCCAAGAACGGAATCAAAGAAGCAGCGATAGAAGCAATCTGCTGTGGAGAAACATCCATCAACTCTACCTGGTCAGGAGTAACAACAGGATAATCAGCATCACGACGAGCTTTTACTTTCTCACGAACAAATTTGCCTTCATCATCCAATGGAGCATTACCCTGAGCGATTATCTTATCCTCTTCCTCTTCGGCTGTCAGATATTCAATACCTTCATCAGATATATCCACCTTACCATCAGCTACTTTACGATAAGGAGTTGAAATAAAGCCAAGCTCATTAATCTTAGCATACACACACAAAGAAGAAATCAAACCGATATTCGGACCTTCAGGAGTTTCAATCGGACACAAACGACCATAATGAGTATAGTGTACGTCACGAACCTCAAAACCAGCACGTTCACGTGACAGACCACCAGGTCCTAACGCTGACAAACGACGCTTGTGAGTGATTTCAGCCAATGGATTAGTTTGATCCATGAACTGCGACAAAGCATTTGTTCCAAAGAATGAATTGATAACAGAAGAAATAGTCTTCGCATTAATCAAATCAATCGGAGTAAACACTTCATTGTCACGCACATTCATACGCTCACGGATGGTACGAGACATGCGTGCCAGACCAATCGCAAATTGATTGGACAACTGTTCTCCTACAGTACGTACACGACGGTTACTCAAGTGGTCAATATCATCAACATCCGCTTTAGAGTTAATCAGCTCAATCAGATACTTAATGATTTCAATAATATCTTGTTTTGTCAATACCTTCACATCCATGTCCGTAGTCAGTCCCAACTTTTTGTTGATTCTGTAACGTCCTACCTCGCCAAGGTCATATCTTTTTTCAGAGAAGAACAGGTTATTGATAACCTCACGAGCACTGGCATCATCAGCCGGATCTGCATTACGCAACTGACGGTAAATGTAAAGTACAGCCTCTTTTTCAGAGTTGCTCGGGTCTTTCTGAAGGGTATTAAATATAATAGAGTAGTCGGATGAATTCGCTTCTTCCTTGTGAACAAGGATATTCTGAACGCCTGAGTCTATAATTTCATCGATATGATCCTCTTCAATCACAGTTTCACGGTCGATAATAACCTCATTACGTTCAATAGAAACAACTTCACCTGTGTCTTCATCTACGAAATCTTCTGTCCATGTTTTTAAAACACGAGCAGCGAGTTTTCTTCCTACGACTTTCTTCAAGTTAGTCTTATTAACCTTAACGTCTTCAGCCAAATTGAAGATTTCGAGGATATCTTTATCATTTTCAAAACCTACAGCTCTTAACAGAGTAGTAACAGGCAATTTCTTTTTACGGTCGATATACGCATACATTACATTGTTAATATCTGTAGCGAATTCGATCCATGAACCTTTGAATGGAATAATACGGGCAGAGTACAATTTAGTACCGTTAGCATGTACGCTCTGACCAAAGAACACGCCCGGAGAACGGTGCAACTGAGAAACAACTACACGCTCAGCACCATTAATAACAAAAGTTCCTTTCGGAGTCATATACGGAATAGGACCCAGATAAACATCCTGAATAACCGTATCGAAATCTTCATGATCAGGATCAGTACAATACAACTTCAGTTTTGCTTTCAAAGGCACGCTGTATGTGAGCCCGCGCTCCAAACACTCGTCTATTGAATAGTGAGGCGGATCAATGTAATAGTCCAAGAATTCAAGGACAAAGTTATTACGAGTGTCAGCAATAGGGAAGTTTTCAGCGAACACCTTATACAGCCCGTCATTCTTACGCTTTTCGGGCGGGGTATCCAACTGTAAAAAGTCTTGGAATGACTTCAATTGCACTTCCAAGAAATCCGGATACTTCATCGGATTCTTGATGGAAGCAAAATTAACTCTTTGATTTTCAGTATTTGAAGACATTTGTTAATATTTTGTAGAACTTAATAATAATATAGACACAAAAAGGTTAAGAATCCTCTACCAGAGGATTCCTAACCGTATTACCTGATACTCAGGCTAATATTATTTAAGCTCAACTTCAGCTCCAGCTTCTTCCAAAGTTTTCTTCAGTGATTCAGCTTCGTCTTTAGCCAAGCCTTCTTTTACTGTGCTAGGAGCACCGTCTACCATGTCTTTAGCTTCTTTCAAGCCAAGACCACATGCTTCTTTAACGGCTTTAACAACCTGCAATTTTGCAGCACCAGCGCTCTTCAAAACTACATCAAAAGATGTTTTTTCTTCAGCAGCAGCTGCACCAGCAGCAGGACCAGCAGCAACAGCTACAGCTGCAGCAGCAGGTTCAATACCGTATTCTTCTTTAAGGATAGTTGCAAGTTCATTAACTTCTTTTACTGTCAAGTTAA
>OJQY01000622.1_pt1 | contig 13656 bp, 8 predicted proteins | sample 1599091 | NCBI WGS metagenome assembly OJQY01 (sample SAMN03922524, study PRJEB24848) | human gut metagenome | isolation source: stool sample | host: Homo sapiens | place: Germany | collected 2010-02 | reverse complement strand
ACTTTGTGTATTATCGAGCATTTTGGCAACGCAGATGCCGTACCGCAGCTGCCGGGGCGGTGCTTAAGCCGTCAGGCGGGAATTGTGCGGTGTTGCCTTTATAAAATCAGGCATAGTATTGAATATTAATATGTAAATGGTGCGGGAACATACAGGATACTCTGCTGCCGGGTGGAATATATGAAATGCGGGTACAGCACTGTGACATGGCGTTGCAGGGAAAAATGCAGCCGGAATGGGCATAACATACAAAAACAGAGCACAAAGATGTTGCAATATGCCAGATACGTACAAAATTCTGCAACTATTTTAGTCAAAATGCGCCTTGCTTTTCCTCCGGTTTTGCTATACCATAAAAACAATGAGCGGGAGCGAAAGAAGCATCACGACCTATAAAGAAGGAGAACCATTATGAAAAAAACATTAGCGTTGACCTTGGCAGCTGCAATGACCTTGAGCCTGGCTGCCTGCGGCAGTAGTGCATCCAGTGCCTCCAGTGCCGCAACATCCACGGAAAGCACATCTACCGATACTTCGGCAGCTACCTCTACGGCTGCTGAAAGCGGTACCGTTGAAAATAAGGAAAAGCCGCTGGTGTGGTTTAACCGCCAGCCTTCCAACAGCACCACAGGCGAGTTGGATACGGAAGCGCTGAACTTTAACGGCAATACTTATTATGTCGGTTTCGATGCCAACCAGGGTGCTGAACTGCAGGGCAAGATGATCGCAGATTACATTAAAGCACATGCTGACACCATCGACCGCAACGGCGACGGCGTTATCGGCTATGTTCTGGCAATCGGCGATATCGGCCATAATGACTCGATTGCCCGTACCCGTGGCGTTCGTAGCGCTTTGGGCACCGCAGTGGAAGGCAGCAACGGCATTGTTTCTGATCCTGTCGGTACCAATGCGGATGGTTCCGCTACCCAGGTTCAGGACGGTACCATTGATGTGGATGGCACGACTTTCGCCGTTCGTGAGCTTGCTTCTCAGGAAATGAAGAATTCCGCCGGCGCTACCTGGGATGCCGGCACCGCCAGCAACGCCATCAGCGCCTGGGCTTCTTCTCTGGGAGATTCCATCGATATCGTTATTTCCAACAATGACGGCATGGGCATGGCAATGTTTAACTCCTGGTCGCAGGAAAATGGCGTTCCCACCTTTGGCTACGATGCAAACGCTGACGCAGTTGCTGCCATTGCCGACGGTTACGGCGGAACGATCAGCCAGCACGCTGACGTGCAGGCCTACCTGACCCTGCGCCTGCTGCGTAATGCGCTGGACGGCGTGGACATCAACACCGGTATTGCCACTCCGGATGCCGCAGGCAATGTCCTGAGCAGCGATGTTTACTATTACAATGAGGACGAGCGTTCCTACTATGCTTTGAACGTGGCAGTCACGGCAGACAACTACACGGACTTCACCGACTCTACCAAGCCGTATGGGCCTGTTTCCAACCAGCTGGATGCCACTACCAGCCCGGAAAAGAGCGTTTGGCTGGATATCTACAACTCCGCGGATAACTTCCTGAGCGCTACTTACCAGCCCCTGCTGGAGAAATATGATGATCTGCTGAACCTGAAGATTGACTACATCGGCGGCGACGGCCAGACCGAGGCCAACATCACCAACCGCCTGGGCAATCCCATCGCATACGATGCCTTTGCCATCAATATGGTTAAGACCGATAACGCTGCTTCGTACACTTCTCTGCTGAACCAGTGATCCAACGGCAACAGCAATAACTGACAGTTAAGTAACGGCAACGCTATTAGGGAGAATGTATTTCTCCATAGGGGAGAATGAAGTTTTCCCTAATAGCGTTTTTTTATGAAAACAGGTGAGCAGCCGTAGGGCAGTTTGCCAATTTGCAAGACGGGAGTGACGAGAATGGCAGAAGCGAAAGACGATATTGTCTTGTCAATTCGCGGTATGTGCAAGTCGTTTGGCCGCAACCGAGTACTTGATCATATCAATCTGGATGTAAAACGCGGTACAGTTATGGGGCTTATGGGCGAAAACGGCGCCGGTAAGTCTACCATGATGAAATGTCTGTTCGGTACTTATCAAAAGGATGAGGGCAAGATTTTCCTCAATGGCAAGGAGATCAGTTTTTCCGGCCCGAAAGACGCGCTGGAAAACGGAATTGCAATGGTGCATCAGGAACTGAACCAGTGCCTGGAGCGCAGTGTGATTGATAACCTGTTCCTGGGGCGGTACCCGGTCAACTCTATGGGCGTGGTTGACGAAGGGCAGATGAAGAAGAAAGCAGCCGATCTGTTCCGCAAGCTGGGCATGACTGTCAATCTGACCCAGCCCATGCGCAATATGTCGGTTTCGCAGCGGCAGATGTGTGAAATTGCCAAAGCCATCTCTTACAATGCCCAGGTCATCGTTCTGGATGAGCCGACTTCTTCGCTGACGGTGCAGGAAGTGAATAAACTCTTTGAGATGATGCGAATGCTGAAAGAACAGGGCATTGCGCTGATATACATCTCACATAAGATGGACGAAATTTTTGAAATTTGTGACCAGATTTCGGTTCTGCGTGACGGCAACCTGGTTATGACCAAGGACAGCAAGGACACCAACATGGGCGAGCTGATCACCGCCATGGTTGGCCGTTCGCTGGAAAGCCGCTTCCCGCCGGTGGACAATATCCCCGGAGATCCGATCTTGTCCATCCAGCATCTGTCCACCAAATATGCGCCTTATCTGCAGGATATCAGCTTTGATGTGCGCGAGGGCGAAATTTTTGGTCTGTATGGCCTGGTGGGCGCCGGACGTACAGAGCTGCTGGAAACCATTTTCGGCGTGCGTACCCGTGCGGCAGGGCGTGTGTATTTCCGCGACCACCTGATGAACTTCAACAATGCCCACGAAGCGATCGAGCATGGATTTGCCCTAATTACCGAGGAACGCAAAGCAAACGGCCTGTTCCTGAAGAGCGATTTGACATTCAATACTACCATTGCCAACCTGGACCAGTACAAAGGTGGCCTTGGGCTGTCAATGCCCAAAATGGTAAAAGCCACAAGCAAGGAGATCAAGGTCATGCACACCAAGTGCATGGGACCTGACGATATGATCACCAGTTTGTCTGGCGGCAACCAGCAAAAGGTCATTTTTGGCAAATGGCTGGAACGCGAACCCCAGGTCTTTATGATGGATGAACCTACGCGCGGTATAGACGTTGGCGCAAAGTACGAAATCTATGAGCTGATCATCAAGATGGCCAAACAGGGAAAGACGGTTATTGTTGTTTCCTCTGAAATGCCTGAGATTCTGGGTATCACCAACCGGATCGGCGTTATGTCCAACGGACATCTTTCCGGCATTGTGAATACCAAGGAAACAAATCAGGAAGAGCTTTTGAGACTCAGCGCAAAATACCTGTAATGGGGGATAATGATCTATGGCAACTGCAACACAAACTTCAAAAATTCTTTCGGCGGAGCAGGAAGCCAAGCTTCGCCAGCCAATCGATGAATATGTTGGGAAAATCCAGGCGCAGATCGATGAACTTCGTACTGACGGTACTGAAAAAGCTGTCAATATCCAGAATGAACTGGATAACCTGAAGCGCGACCGCATCTATACCGCGCAGGAAAAAACGGAACGTGAGACCAAACTGAAGGCTGAATTGGCAGCGGCCAAGGCAGTTGAAGAAAAAAACAAGGGCCAGATCAACAAGCTGATCGCTGATGCTGAAGCCTATTTGAAAGCCCATTATGACAGCGACTATTACCAGGCGGTGGTGGCCAGCTGCAAGCAGGAAAAGGTACAAGCCCAGCAGAAATATCAGGCAACTGTAGAACAGCTGAAAAAGGAACACGAGACGGCGCTTTCCAAGCTGAGCAATCAGCAGGAAATCAAGGACGAAAAGTATGTCCACAAGAACCGCCTGTTTGACGCCAAAATGCAGTTGGATAAGGACTGCCAGGCAATCAAGGACCGCCGGCATGCTGCGTTTGATTACAAATATCACCTGATCGATATGCTGCGCCTGTCCAAGTTTACGGTTGGCGAGTCTCTGGCGCAAAAGTGGGAAAACTACAAGTACACATTTAATCGCCGTGACTTTTTGCTGCGCAACGGTCTGTACATTGCAATCGTTATCATCTTTATTATACTGTGCCTGATTGCTCAGTTCGGCAAGAAAGTGCCGCTGCTTACCGTCAACAATATTTTGAACATTCTGCAGCAGGCTTCGCCGCGCATGTTCCTGGCTTTGGGCGTTGCCGGGCTGATCCTGCTGGCCGGCACGGACCTGTCCATTGGCCGTATGGTTGGTATGGGCATGACTGCCGCTACCATCATTATGCACAAGGGAATCAACACCGGTGCGGTTTTTGGCCATGTGTTTGATTTTACCGGGCTGCCGGTCGTTGCACGCGTTATTTTGGCGCTGCTTGTCTGCATTGTCCTGTGCACAGTCTTTACCACCATCGCAGGTTTCTTTACAGCCAAGTTCAAAATGCACCCATTCATTTCTACGATGGCGAACATGCTGGTCATTTTTGGCTTGGTCACCTATTCAACCAAGGGTGTTTCCTTTGGCGGTATCGAAGGCAACATCCCCAGCATGATCATCCCCAAGATTGGCGGTTTCCCCACCATTATCCTGTGGGCTATCGCAGCTGTGATCATTGTGTGGTTCATCTGGAACAAGACGACCTTTGGTAAAAACCTGTTCGCAGTCGGCGGCAACGCCGAAGCTGCTGCTGTTTCCGGCATCTCGGTATTCCGCGTTACGGTAGGCGCGTTTATTCTGGCAGGCATTCTGTATGGCTTCGGCTCCTGGCTGGAATGCATCCGTATGGTGGGCTCCGGCTCCGCTGCATATGGTCAGGGCTGGGAAATGGACGCCATCGCGGCCTGCGTTGTGGGCGGCGTTTCTTTCACCGGCGGTATCGGCAAGATTTCCGGCGTGGTTGTCGGTGTGTTCATCTTCACCGCGTTGACTTACTCTCTGACCACTTTGGGTATTGATACGAACCTGCAGTTCGTGTTCTCCGGCATCATCATTCTGGTTGCTGTTATGCTGGACTGCCTCAAGTACGTTCAGAAGAAATAATCTATACCGGCTGTACGGCAAAAATTCGGCTGTGTTTATAAAAAACAGGCTGAATTTCCGGCGCTCCGGTGCCTCCCGGCATAAACCGCAGCGTATCATCAGATAACACAAAAGCATGTGCATGACAAAACAAATCGAAAATTTTGGGCTTTCGAGGAGGGCGGGTGCACATGCTTTTATTTTTGACCCGCAAAATCTTTGCCGTATCCCCAAAACCGCTGCCTGTATGCAAGGCATTTGCCTTTACCCGGCGGTATGGTATAATTTGAGAAAGAAACCGGAAGGGAGGAGAGCGATGTGATCTATCTTTCGGAATTTTATTTTCCCAGCCAAAACAGCGAGGCTAACTACCTTGCCGAGTCGCCGCGGGCCAAAATGACCTGCTATGATTCTTTCTACCCCTTTGGCCTGTTTGCGGGCCGGGGCTTGAAAGCACTGGACCTGGCGGATGTGACCATTTTGTACGGCGGCAACGGCTCCGGCAAAACCACAGCGCTCAACGTGATGGCGGACGCTTTGCGCCTGCAGCGCGGGGCACAGTATAACCGCAGTGATTTCTTCCCGGATTATGTTTCCCTGTGCCAGTTCCACACCCTGCACGCCATCCCGGCGGGCAGCCTGATTTTGACCAGCGACGATGTGTTTGACTATATGTTGGATGTGCGCGCCATCAACGATAACATTGATACCCGCCGCGGCAGCCTGTTTGATGAATACACCGAGGCCCGCACCGCCAAATTCCAGATGCACAGCATGGAGGATTATGACCGGCTCAAGCAGGTCAGCGCGGCACGGCGCTATTCCAAATCTCAGGTGGCGCGCAAAACTTTGTCTCCCAACATCCGCACCCACTCCAACGGCGAAAGCGCCTTTTTGATGTTCCAGGAAAAACTGCGCGGGGATGCCCTTTATCTGTTGGATGAACCGGAAAACAGCCTTTCTGCCGCGCGGCAGATCGCTTTGGCGGATTTTTTGGCAGATTCGGCCCGGTTTTACGGCTGCCAGTTTGTGCTGGCCACCCATTCGCCGTTTTTGCTGGCAATCCCCGGTGCCCGCATTTATGATCTGGACAGTGACCCGGTGCGCACCCGCCGCTGGACCGAGCTGGAAAGCGTGCGGGATACCTTTGAGTTTTTCCAACAGCACAAGGAGGAGTTTTGATGGCGGAACGCCGATTTTATCAAGGGGAGACCTTTGCCAATTATGACCCCGGCGAGCTGCTGGAAAACGCCGAGTTCGAGGACTGTGTGTTTGACCACTGCCGCTGGCTGGGCACGCGGGTGCAGAACTGCCGCTTCAACGCCTGTACCTTTGACCACTGCAATTTTTCCGGCGTGGTGTTCAGCTTTACCACCATGAAAGATGCCTGGCTGCTGAACAGTGCGTTCCGCTCCATGGCGTGGGGCGGGCTGCAGGGCAAAAGCGGGGTGTTCCAGCCGTTTGGCAAAATCAAAAACTGCGCGTTCCGCTACAATGATTTTTCCGGCATGGCACTGAACGGCTTTGACTGGACCGGGGCGGAACTGCAGCAATGCACCTTTGATGATACCCGCCTTGCCGGGGCCAGCTTTTACGGCGTGCGGCTGGGCGGAACCCGGTTCACCCGCTGCGATTTGCAAAAAGCCGACCTGCGCACCGCCGAAGAATACGCCATTGATTTGGAGACCAACAAGTTGAAAGGCGCAAGGTTCAGCTTTCCTGATGTGGTAAGGTTACTGGATGGAACGGGGATTGTGATCGAGTGAGGCGCTTAAAACGACCCAACGTAAGGTGCTTTGATGAAAACCCAAATAGGAAATTGGCTTCCCTCTGAGGGGCCGTTCTCTTTATAATGCACTACCACCATTTGACCTGCCTCTTACCCGTTGGAACGCCCATTGTGCGCCCGCTAACCTGACGGGATAACGATTTTTAGAAAATGATAAACCGGGTAAAAAACCCAAAAACTCGCCCTGAATTTTTACAATTCGAAAATGGCGAAAATGTTGTGGAATTTTTTGGCGTGTGGTATAATAAATGAAATCGCGGTTTATGGTTGATTTTTCGGCCCGGCCGCATTTGATTAAAAAAGCAACGCGCGGCCGAACAGGCTGCCGGGTGCAGCCGGAAAATCCCCGGGTACGCCCATTTATAAGGAGGAACGAACGGAATATGCAGAAGAAAAAAATCACCGCATTCCTGCTGGCGCTGGCAATGGTGTCCGCTATGGCACTGCCCGTTTTTGCACAGGAGCCGAACCCGCAGGCTGAAACCGCTGCAAGCATTGCAGTGGTGGAAACTGCTACCCCGGAAACCGCAGCCACCGAGGAACCGAAAGTTGACGCTGAACCGGCAGAGGACAACGTGAAAGAGGACGCCGCTACCTATGATGCACCGCCGGAGAACGGCTGGTATCAGGAATACCCCGGCGGCCCCTGGTATTGGTACGAAAACGGCGTGCGCCAGGGCACCACTGGCCGCGGCAAGGAAATCTATGACCCCAAGAGCGATGCCTGGTACTGGCTGGATGCTGTTCAGGGCGGCGCTATGACCACCAATAAGGATGTCTATCAGGACTCCAACGGCGGCAAGTGGGTGCGTTACGATGCCAACGGCCATATGGTCAAGGGCTGGAATACCAACGAGAAGGGTACTTACTACTTCGATCTCGTGACCGGTGCTATGGTAAAGGGGATGTGTACGATAGACGGCATTCCCTGCGCATTTGATACCACCACAGGCATTGGCCTGGATAAGCAGTGGGTCAACATCAACGGCGACAAGTTCTGGTACGAAGGCGGCAAGCGCCAGGGCACCACTGGCCGCGGCAAGGAAATCTATGACCCCGCTTCCGATGCCTGGTACTGGCTGGATTCCGTCAATAACGGCGCAATGGCTGTCAGCAAGGATGTCTATCAGGACTCCAACGGCGGCAAGTGGGTCCGCTATGATGCCAACGGCCATATGATCAAGGGCTGGAATACCAACTCTCAGGGTACTTATTACTTTGACCTCATCACCGGCGCTATGGCAAAGGGCACCGTTGTGATCGACGGCATTACCTGCGTGTTTGATTACAACACCGGCATTCTGCAGTCCACCAACGTGGATGTGACCAAGTACCGCGAGATCAAGCGCACCAACTACTATGCTGACGGCAGCGTGATGAACACCCTGACCACCGATTACGATGCACAGGGCCGCCTGCTGAAAGAGCAGCGCCGCGATAAGTCCGGCAACCTGCAGGTTCAGGACGACTTCTATTATGAATACAACGGCATGCTGACCAAGCATACCCACCGCGAGTACGGCAACGACAACTACTCTTACGAGTATCGCTATGAGTATGATAACAGCAACCGCTTTGCCAAGATCTCCGTTTACCGCTACAATGGCGGCTGGTACCTGTACAGCTACTGGACTGCCAAAGAGTGGGACAGCCTGGGCAGCGTTTCCAAGTTCTGGGAATACAACGGCCAGAACAAAGTTACCTGCATCGTCAACCTGACCAGCAGCGGCAGCCGTAACCGTTACACCAAGATGACCATTGTGAACAGCAGCAACAAGACCGTGCGTACTGACACCTGGAGCTATGACAGCAACGGCCACCTGGCCGGCTGGACCAACAGCGGCAACTCCAACGGCTATTCTAACGTGCTCAGACTCTCCAGCGATAACAATATTGGCGCTGGCAACCCGCTGTTCGACCGTCATTGCGGCAAATTTGTCACCGATGACAAGATCACCAGCGCTTCCATCAAGTTCCAGAACGATGAAGTTGTCGAGATCCGCCAGAACAACCAGCGCATCTCTTACACCAACCAGGAAAGCATGGGTATGAACAGCAGCAACAATCTGACCCGTACCTTTGCTACCTACACCGATGGCGGCAACTTCCGTTACCGCACCCTGGTTGAGTACTTCAAGTACAAGAACTAAGGCAACACCGCACAATTCCCACCTGACGGCTTAAGCACCGCTCCGGCGGCTGCGGCACGGCATCTGCGTTGCCAAAATGCTCGATAATGTCGGGTTGCGGTACCCGCATCGTGCTTCGGGGGCAAAAGCCCCTCGCACTCTGCGACCGCTGCCCCTGCTTCGGTTCGCTGTTTCCGCCACTGGCGGCGCTCACCTTTGCAGCATCCAGTATTATCTGCGCTTTTGGCTTAGCATCTGCCGCACCTCACTCGCCGTATCGGCACTTAGAATTATGCGGTATTGCCCTAAGCGTAACAGCTTAGCTTGATGTTGGCTTAACCCTAAAACCACGGCCCCCGGCAGAGTATTTTACGCTCTGCCGGGGGCTTTTTGTGTATTACCGCCCATTTGCGGGCATACTGAACAAAGAACCCCGATGACGAAAGGAGCACTGTATATGCCTGCAAAAATGAACCCCTTTGAGGTAAAAACCAAACCCGCCGACCGCTACTATATGGACTGGCAGAAACTTTACCCCCGCCCCTATGACAAAAACGAGGTGGACCCCTACACCCGGCTGCGTATTATTTTAATGAACGGCACCGAGTACGAGGCCAACTGGTTCTCCCACCAGTTCCACCGCCACTGCACCAACAACGACCTGCGCCGGGAACTTGCCGTGCTGCGCCGCACCGAGCAGCAACAGCAAAAGCGCATTGCCTGCTTAAAGCCGATCGACGAAAGTATTCTGGAAACCACCATCGGGTACGAGCAGCTGGCCGTGGACCTGACGGCTATTCTGGCCCAGCGGGAGCCGGACGCCTATGTGGTGCAGGTGATGAACCTGGCTCTGCTGGAGGATTTTGACCACCTGTACCGCTATGCGGATCTGCTGGAACTGGAACGCGGCATCCACGCCGAGCGGCTGGTGGGCTGCTATACCGAGATCATGCCCGGCCGCCCCACCATTGCGGAGCACCGCCACCCGCGGGACAGCGTGCGCAAGCCCATCAGCGCGGCCACGGCGGCCCCCATCACCAAGCTGAACGCCGCCATTATCACCGCCGCCGAACAGCAGACGATGAACTATTATATGAACATCGGCACCTTTTATGACAGTGACCTTGGCCGCAGGCTGTACCAGGAGATCGGCATGATCGAAGAACAGCATGTGACCCAGTATGGCGCTCTGCTGGACCCCGGCATGACTTGGCTGGAAAACCTGCTGCTGCATGAATATACCGAGTGCTACCTTTATTGGTCCTGCGTGGAGGATGAAACCGACCTGCATATTAAAAAGATCTGGGAGCAGCATTTTGAGCAGGAGTGCAGCCACCTGCATGCCGCCGAAGCCCTGCTGAAACAGTACGAGGGCAAGGAAGCCTGCCAGATCATCCCGGATGGGACTTTCCCGGAACTGCTGCGCTTTGGCCCCCAGAAAGAATATCTGCGCAAGGTGCTCAAAACCACCATTTTGAACACCGCTGTGCAGGATGACCCCGCCATTCCGGTGGAGACCCTGACCAAAGATGCACCCTACTATGCTTACCAGGCTGCCGTCTGCCCGGACGCTGCCCGCGTGGCCAGCCACCAGGTGATTGAAGAGCACATTGGCACCAGCGGCAAGGACTACCGCTTTGAAGAAAAGCCCCATCCGGTTGAAGCCCTGCGCGACCGCACCCAGGATAATACCACGATTGCCCGAGGCAAAATCTGAACCACCCGAAGGGGCAGAGGATGGCAAACCGCCATCCTGTACATGAAAACAGGCTGTTTTTTGTAAAAAATGCCGGAGTGGATGGGAGGGCCTGCCCTCTTGAACTGCCGTGCCGGGGAACGTATAATAGTAACATTGTTGTGTAAGCAGCCGGCAGTGGTTACCGGGCGTTGAAAAGTGATGTTGCACGGGGGTGATGGGAGCATGATGTACGCCCGCTGACCGCGCCCCAACAATGCTTTTTGACATGCGGCAACTACCTGCCGCTGCTTACAATGAGGGAGGATGTTGAGATTGAAACGTGAATCATTTGCTTCACGCATTGGCTTTTTGATGGTCAGCGCAGGCTGTGCCATCGGCATTGGCAATGTGTGGCGCTTCCCAACCGTAACAGGCCAGTATGGCGGCGGCGTATTTGTGCTGTTCTACCTGCTGTTCCTGGTTTTGATGGGGGCACCGGTGCTTACCATGGAGCTGGCTGTTGGCCGTGCGGGCCACGGCAGCGCGGGCACAGCCTACCGTGCGCTGGAACCCAAAGGCAGCAAGTGGCACCTGCACGGCTGGGCCTGCCTGATTGGCTGCTGCGTGCTGATGATGTATTACACCACCGTCAGCGGCTGGATGCTGGCCTATTTCTTCCGGTTTGTCAAGGGTACATTCACCGGCCTGGCCGCCGATGCCGTCAGCGGCGTGTATGCCGACCTGCTGGCCGACCCGTTCGAGCAGATCGTCTGGATGGCCATTACCGTGCTGCTGGGCTTTTTTGTCTGCAGCCGCGGTTTGCAGAACGGCATTGAACGCATTGGCAAATGGATGATGGGCGCGCTGTTTGTGCTGATCCTGGTTCTGGCTGTGCACAGCTTTGTGCTGCCCGGCGCGGGCGAGGGCCTGGCGTTCTACCTGCTGCCGGACTGGAACCGTGCCGCCGAAATGGGCATTGGCAATGTCATTGTGGCTGCCATGAACCAGGCGTTCTTTACCCTCAGCCTTGGCGTTGGCGCTATGGAAATCTTTGGCAGCTACATGAGCCGGGATTATACCCTGGCGGGCGAGTCCCTGCACATCTGCGCGCTGGATACCTGCGTGGCCATCTGTTCCGGCCTGATCATCTTCCCGGCCTGCTTCTCTTACGGGGTCAGCCCGGATGCAGGCCCCAAGCTGATCTTTATCACCCTGCCCAATGTATTTGCCAATATGGCGGGCGGCCGCCTGTGGGGTACACTGTTCTTTGTATTTATGACCTTTGCCAGCTTTTCTACCATCATTGCTGTGTTCCAGAACATTCTGGCCTGCCTGCAGGAAAGCTTTGGCTGGAGCCTGAAACGCGCCTGTGCCGTTGGAACGGTGTTCATCCTGCTGGCCAGCGTGCCCTGCATTCTGGGCTTTAACCTGTGGAGCGGTGTGCAGCCCATGGGTCCCGGCAGCACCGTGCTGGATGCTGAGGACTTTTTGGTCAGCAACCTGCTGCTGCCCATTGGCAGCTTGATCTACCTGCTGTTCTGCGTAACCAGGTGGGGCTGGGGCTTTGATAACTACTTAACCGAAGCCAACACCGGCCGGGGCCTGCGCCTGCCGCGGTGGTTCAAGCCGTATTTCAGCGTGGTGCTACCGCTGCTGATCGTGTTTATTCTGGTGCAGGGCCTGTAAAATAAAGCCGTACCGGAACCCGGCAAACCGCAAAAAAATACCTGCCTGCTGCAAACTGCCCAAAAGGCATGGCGTGGCGGGTGGTATTTTTTTGAGGGATTTTGTTAATAATGTGTCAAATACCCCTTGCGCAAACCGCAGATTCTGCGTATAATATAGGCAGGGCAAAAGGGGCTGTCTGCCCCCTGTGCCAAACAGTACCAAAGCACAAGGCTAATATAAATTACCGAGAGGAGTTTTTTACCATGGGTTTGGGCAAAAAGACGATTGATGACGAAAACTACGCTGGCAAGCGCGTGCTTGTCCGCTGCGATTTCAATGTCCCGATGAAGGACGGTGTGATCACCAACGACAACCGCATCAATGCGGCTCTGCCGACCATCAAAAAGCTGATCGCTGACGGCGCAAAGGTTATCCTGTGCAGCCATCTGGGCAAGCCGAAGAACGGCCCCGAAGCCAAGTTCAGCCTGGCTCCCGTTGCTGTTCGCCTGAGCGAAAAGCTGGGCCAGCCGGTTACCTTTGCTGATGACGACAACGTTGTTGGCAACCAGGCCAAGGCTGCTGTTGCCACCATGGGCAACGGCGATGTTGTTCTGCTCCAGAACACCCGTTTCCGCAAGGAAGAAACCAAGAATATCGACACCTTCAGCGAAGAGCTGGCCAGCCTGGCTGACGCTTACGTTGACGATGCTTTCGGCTCCTGCCACCGTGCACACTGCTCCACCGCAGGTGTGACCAACTATGTTAAGGATACCGCTGTTGGCTACCTGATGGAAAAGGAAATCAAGTACCTGGGCAACGCCGTCAACAACCCGGAGCGCCCCTTCACCGCTATTCTGGGCGGCGCTAAGGTTGCTGATAAGCTGAACGTTATCTCCAACCTGCTGGAAAAGGTCGATACCCTGATCATCGGCGGCGGCATGGCCTACACCTTCCTGAAGGCACAGGGCTATGAGATCGGCAAGAGCCTGTGCGATGACTCCAAGCTGGATTACTGCAAGGAGATGATGGCCAAGGCCAAGGAGAAGGGCGTCAAGCTGCTGCTGCCGGTCGACACCGTCGTCGCTGCGGACTTCCCGAACCCGATCGACGCAGACATCGCCGTGAAGACTGTCGCCGCGGACGCCATCCCCGACGACATGGAGGGCCTTGACATTGGCGAAGAGACCCGCAAGCTCTTTGCGGACGCCGTCAAGAGCGCCAAGACCGTCGTCTGGAACGGCCCGATGGGCGTGTTTGAGAATCCGACGCTTGCACAGGGTACCATCGCCGTGGCACAGGCTCTGGCCGATTCCGATGCCGTGACCATCGT
>OJQY01000572.1_pt1 | contig 15056 bp, 10 predicted proteins | sample 1599091 | NCBI WGS metagenome assembly OJQY01 (sample SAMN03922524, study PRJEB24848) | human gut metagenome | isolation source: stool sample | host: Homo sapiens | place: Germany | collected 2010-02 | reverse complement strand
GATCTACACCTCTCTATTCGTCGGCAGCGTCAGATGTGTATAAGAGACAGCGCATGAGCTGCGCCGTGGTCACCCGGTAGCGGCGGGCGATGGCGCCCAGCGTGTCGCCCTTCTTGACGGTATAGACTGTTCCGGAACGTTCCTGACGCTTTTTGTCGAGGTTCGCCGGGTTGATGTATTCCTTGAGGTACAGCGAGTCTTTGGCCAGAATAGCAGGCTCGTTGGCGACGTACTGCGTCAGGCTGCGCTGCGGAAGCACCAGCGTATAGGGTTTGGTCGTGGCCGGGATGATGTCGAGTTTGTACTGCGGGTTGAGCTGGCGCAGGGTTTCGATCGGCACGTCGATTGTCGAGGCGATCTGCTGGAGGTGCATGATCCGGTCGATGCGGACGGTGTCGGTGGCCAGCGGAATCGGGGCTTCGGTGAGTTCGATGCCGTGCTGGCGGTGGTAGGCGTAGGCATACGACGCACCGATGAAGGCGGGGACGTAGCCGCGCGTTTCGCGGGGCAGGTAGTCGTAGATGTCCCAGAAGGTGCGGCTCTTCTCGCCTGCGCGGGCCAGCGCCTTATTGACGTTGCCCGGACCGCAGTTGTAGGCGGCGATGGCCAGCGACCAGTCTTTGTAGATGGCGTAAAGGTCTTTGAGGTAACGGCAGGCGGCCTGCGTCGAACGGACCGGGTCGCGGCGTTCGTCGACCAGCGAATTGACCTCAAGTCCGTAGCTTTTGCCCGTCGAGGGCATGAACTGCCACAGTCCTACGGCGCCCATGGGCGATACGGCCGTGACGGAGAGCGCCGATTCGATGATCGGCAGGGCCCGCAGCTCGATGGGAAGCCCCTCTTTGAGCAGCTCGTCCTCGATCAGCGGGAAATAGTACTGCGACATGCCCAGAATCCGGCTGATCGTGCCGTAGCGGGAGTCGGTGTAACGGTTGATGTAGCCCCGGACGATGCTGTTGTAGGGGAGCTGGATGGGCGATGCGAGGTCGCGCAGACGCCGGGTATAGACCGAGTCGGGAACAGCGCCGGTCTGTGTGCTGTCCACCAGAATATAGTTGTCGAAGAACTCCCTGAACGAGTCGCAGCACTGCCTTTCGCGCCATACGGCGACCAGCGAATCGGCCTGCGCGGCCGTCAGTCCCAGCGTCATGTCGTTATCCGGGAGCGGTGCGGGTGCCGGCGCGGCAGGTTCGGTTTTGCGCTCGGTGTGTGCGGGCTTTGCGGCCGGAGGAGCGGGGGCCGGTGCGGGTTCGGCGACGGCTTCGGTCCGGGCTTTTTTCTTCTCTTTCTTGCGGGGTTTGCGGTCGAGGCCCGATGCGGGCGCAGCGACGGCCATCAGCAGCACTATGGTCAGGAGGATTCTCATCGGTTAGAATTTGAAACTCAGGTTGAACCCGAATACCGCACGGTTGCCGCCGGCGGAGGGAACGTATGTATAATCGACCAGCGGTTCGAGATTCATCGACAGGTCGTCGGAGACGTCGTAGTCTTTCAGGTGGGCGTCCACATGGGCGTCCACGATCTGAAGGACGTACAGTCCGGCCGAGATGATGATGCAGAGGTCGCGGTTGCGGCGGTAGTTGTTGCGCAGGTTGCGGATGAAGTCCGCCGAGTAGCGGCCGTGGAATTCGTCGGTCGGGCCGTCGGGGTAGGCGTCCGGATTCTTTTCGTAGTCGCTCAGCAGCCGGTATGCCTTTTTGAAACGCTGGTAGCCGCGGTTGTTCCAGTCGATACAGTAGATCATCGCGGCGAAACCGCCCACGACGAAGGGGACTTTCCAATAGCTTTTGTTGTAAATCTGTCCCGCGCCGGGGAAGATGCAGGCCAGCGTGGTGGCTTTCTTGACGTCCGATACCTCGTTGGTCGAGTAGTTCACGGCGGCGTCGCCGATGAAGTAGATGTACGAGGCCACCGTAAGGCCCAGATAGACCTGCCGGCGGGTGTTGCTGCGGATCATCCTGCTTTGCAGCGCGTCCAGTTCGGGCGTGCGCGAGAGGTTTTTGTTCGTGTAGGCTTCGTATTCGCGCTTGAGGGGCTTGTAGGTCTTGTTTTCGTGGAGATAGAGGGCCAGACCCGCGCCCAAGGTGCCGTAGAGAACGGGCAGTTTCCAGTATTGTTTGTTGTAAATCTGTCCGTAACCGGGCAGTACGGTCGAGATCCAGCACACTTTCGAGAGCGACATCGAATCGCTCATCAGCCAGCCGCGTTTATGCTTGGTGGTGTCCGATTCGATCTTTATGCCGGCCATTTTGAGCCGGTAGAGCGAGTCGGCTTTGCTTATGTCGTCGGTGCGCAGCTCCGCGACGGCGGCCGAGTCGGCCGCGAAGAGTCCCGTCATCAGCGAATCCAGTTCGCGGACCAGCGAGAGGTCGGCCAGCGAGTCGGTTTTCGAGGCGAGCGAATCCCGCTGCACGAGCATGCCCCCGCGCACGATGGTGCGCGCCCCGCGGTGGAGCTGCGCTTGGGCGGGAAGCCACAACGTGAGTGCCGCGAGTATCGGCAGCAGGTGTCTGAACCGGATTCTTACCATATTTTATTTGAGGCGGCCGGAGAACCGTTCGATGAATTGTTCGATGTCCTTGTCGTCGTCGAAGCCGATGACGATCCGTCCGCCGCCGTTTTTCGAGCGTTTGATGCTGATTTCCTGCGAGAAGAACTTTTCGAGCTGTTCCACCAGCCGCGAATAGCTTTCGGGATACTCTTCGTCCTCCATGTTTTGTGCCGCTTCGGCGGGCTGCTCGGTGAGCGTGCGCACCAGCTCCTCGGCCTGACGGACCGAAAGGCTCTTCTTGAGGATCTTCTTCAGCGTGCGGAGCTGCAGCTCCTGCGGGGCGCCGGCGATGGCCTTGGCGTGTCCCATCGAAATCAGCCCCTCCTTGAGGGCCAGCTGCACCTCGTCGGGCAGTTTCAAGAGACGCATGTAGTTCGAGACGGTCGAACGTTTCTTGCCGACCTTTTCGGAGAGCGCGTCCTGCGTGAGGTTGCACTCCTCGATCAGACGCTGCATGCCCAGCGCGATTTCGATCGCGTTGAGGTCCTGCCGCTGGATATTCTCCACGAGGGCCATGGCGTGCAGGTTTTCGTCGTCCACCTCGCGGACATAGGCCGGAAGGCTCTTCAGGTCGGCGCGCTGCGCCGCCCGCCAGCGGCGTTCGCCGCTGATGATGATATATTTGCTGTCGCCCGATTTCTTGACCGTAATGGGCTGGATGATGCCCAGCTGGCGGATCGAGTCGGCCAGCTCGTCGAGGGCCTCTTCGTCGAACTGCGTACGCGGCTGCGTGGGGTTGGGAATGATTTCCGCAATGTCGATTTCGGTCATCTGGCTCATCGGCTTGAGCTTGGCGTCTACGGCGTCGGTGCCGAATATGGCGTCGAGTCCGCGCCCTAATCCCTTCGGTTGTTTCATAGCTGCGTTCTGTTATTTGCTTCGTTTACGGTTGCGTTTGAGGAACTCCCGCGCCAAGGTGAGGTAGTTCTCCGAACCCACGGCCCCGGCATCGTACAGCATGACGGGCTTTCCGTGCGAGGGGGCTTCTCCCAAACGGATATTGCGCTGAATTATTGTGTCGTAGGCCAGCTGACCGAAATGTTCGCGCACCTCGTTCACGACTTGGTTGTTGAGCCTGTTGCGCATATACATCGTCAGCAGGAAGCCCTCGATGTCCAGTGCGGGGTTCAGGCCGCTTTTGACCTTGCGGATGGTGTTGAGCAGTTTCGAAAGCCCTTCGAGGGCGAGGTACTCGCACTGCACGGGAATAAGCACCGTGTCGGCGGCCGTGAGGATATTGACGGTCGTATAGCCCAGCGAGGGGGAGCAGTCGATGAAGATGTAGTCGAAGCGGTCGCGGACGGAGTCTACGATGCGTTTCATCACGTGGTGCGCATCCTCCATTTTCGGCAGCTCGGTGTCGGCGGCCACCAGATCGATCGACGAGGGCAGCACCCATAGATTCTTCACGTCGGGGCTTTGGAGAAGCACCTCTTCGGGCTTTTTGAGTCCTGCGATACATTCGTAGACGCCCTCCAGATTGATGTCGAAGCCCAAGCCGGAGGTGGCGTTGGCCTGCGGATCGGCGTCGAGCAGCAGCACCTTCTTGCCCAGCAGGGCCAGCGAGGCCGCCAAGTTGATGGCCGTCGTGGTCTTGCCCACGCCGCCTTTCTGATTCGCTAATGCGATAACCTTTGCCATGTTTCGATCGGGTTTATAATCGGGCAAATTTAATGATTTTAAATGGAAATCCATAACCGTAACCGAAAATTGCTTATCTTTGAACTCGGAACGGATTGATAGTTACACGCTATATGACAGAAAAAAAAGCAGAGGCTCCCGTGCAGGAGCCGGCGCCGGCTCCTGAGGCCGCCGGTAAAATCTGGAAACTGCAGGGGAAATTTCCCGCACTGGCCGATTATCTGGTCTTTTTCGGCATTTTCCTGCTGGCGCAGGTCGTGGGCGCCGTAACGGCGCTGCTGGTGGGCTGCAAGTGGCCCGATCAGACGCTGCTGGCGAGCGCCGACGAAACGGTAAGCACCGCCGAACAGGTGCTTGTAGGGCATTTCAACGCCGTATCCTATTTTGTCGCCATGGCCCTTACGCTCGTGGGATTTCTCTTTTACCGCAGCCGGCGCCGGGGCCCGAAAATCATCGCGCATTTCTCTTCCCGCGGACTGAATCCCGTCCTGCTGCTCTGGGGCGTGGTCTTCATGCTCGCCACGTCGGTGGTGCTCGAACCGCTGCTGAGCCTGCTGCCCGAAGTGCCCAACGCCTATGGACGCGGCGCGTGGGCGATCGTTACGGTCGTGGTGATGGCGCCGCTGTTCGAAGAGGTGATTTTCCGCGGCGTGCTGCTCGAATCGACGCGCGCCAAATACGGCGTGATGGCCGCATGGCTGGTTTCATCGGCCGTATTCGGCATCGTGCACGTGCATCCGACCGTTGCGGTGAACGCCTTCGCCATCGGTCTGGTGCTCGGATTCGTCTACATGCGGACCGACTCGCTCTGGTCTACGATCATACTCCATGCCGTCAATAACGGAATCGCCTATCTGGCGCTGGTCACCGGGCACGGCAACGCCATGCTGATCGACTTGGTCGGCAGCAGGACGCTCTATGTGCTGATTTATATCGGTGCGCTGGCCGTCTTCGCCGTTTCGGGTTACATGATGCTCCTCGCGCTGCGGCGTCTGAAAGGCGAGGATAAAAATCGGGCGGCGGCGTAATAATCTGGGCCGGGGCTGCGTTAGTTACGAGTAAAAACTGTATCTTTGTCCTCCGGATTATGAATTTGCGAGCGAAAATAGCAGTCGTGGCGGCTTCGGTTTTTCTGGCGGGCTGCCGGGAGATGCCGGGCTATTTTGCCAGCGATACCACGCTGGCGCGCGCCGGCGGCAAGCAGCTGCAGCTGCGCGACGTGGAGTCGGTGGTTCCCAAGGGAGTCACGGGCGAAGACAGCGCGGCGTTCATGAAGGTATACGTGGACCGGTGGGTGCGCAAGCAGCTCAAGCTCAAGGAGGCCGAGACGCTGTTTTCGGCTTCGGGCGACGATATCGACAAGATGGTCGAGGAGTACCGTCAGGCGCTGCTGATCCGCAAGCTGAACCAGCTGTATGTGGACCGGAGCATCGACACGACGTTCACCGACGACGAGATTACGGCCTATTACAATGCGCACAAGGCCGATTTCCGGTTGGACCGTACATTGGTCAAGGGGCGGATCGTGCAGTTCGGCGAAGGCTATCGTCAGGCCCGGAAGCTGAAGGAGCTGATGGGGGCCAAATCCGCCGCCCAGCAGCAGGATTTCCGGGATATCTGCGAGAAAAACGACTTCACGGTGACCGATTTCCGGGAACAGTGGGTCGATTTTCCGGAGTTTCTGAGTTTCCTGCCGACCCTCAGGTCGCAGAATTACGATTCGGTGCTGTCGTCGAACGCCGTGCAGGCGATGCGAGACAGCCATTCGTACTATTATTTCCAGATCGACGCCGTGCGGCGCGAGGGCGAGCCTATTCCCCTCGAACGCCTGCGGAGTACGATCCGCCGCATCCTCTTCAACCAGCGGCAGGGCGAGATCATCCGCAGCCACGAGGAGGAGCTGTACAACCGCGCCGTGGAGAACGGGGAGGCGAAAATTTTTGAAAATACAAACGATAAAGTATAACGCAATGTTGAAAAAAGGTATAATGGCGGCGGCTCTCGCCGTGCTCGCTGCGGGGGCCTTCGCCCAGAAACAGCAGGTGATGCTCGACAAGGTGGTCGCCGTCGTGGGTTCTTCCTCGATTCTCTATTCCGAGGTGGCGGATCACGCGCGCCAGCTCACGGCGCAGCGCCGCGCGGAGGGGTACACCTCCGACCGCGATCCGATGAACGAGGCGCTCGAAGCGCTGATGACCCAGAAACTGCTCTTCAATCAGGCGCAGATCGACTCGGTGAAGATCAATGCCGGCGACATCGCTTCGCACGTCGAGGAGCAGGTGCAGAACATGATCGAGGCCGAGGGATCGATTCCCCGGCTCGAAGCCAAGCACCACATGGCCATTTTCAACATCCGCGAGAACATGCGTCAGCGCTACGAGGAGCAGTCCTACGCCAGCTCCATGCAGAACGAGGTCGTGAGCAAGGTCGCGGTCATTCCGGGCGAGGTCGAGCGTTTCTACAAGTCGATCGACAAGGACAGCCTGCCGACCATCGCCGAGCAGTATGTCTATGCGCAGATCACCCGTTTCCCCAAGTCGATCACGCAGGCCAAGCAGCGTACGCGCGAGCGTCTGCTGGACATGCGCGAACGCGTCATCACGGGCAAGGCCAAGTTCGAGAATCTGGCCCGCATGTATTCGCAGGACCCCGGAACGATGATGCGCGGCGGCGAAATGGACCCTGCGCCGCTCGCCAGTCTCGACTCTTCGTTCGCTGCGGCGCTCGAAAACATGAAGCCCGGACAGATTTCGGAGGTCGTCGAATCGCAGTTCGGATTCCACATCATTCAGATGCTCGACAAGCGGGGGAGTCTCTACCATTTCCGCCATATCCTGCTGCGTCCGGTCTATACGATCGACGAGCTTACGGAGGGCACGCATTTTCTGGACAGCATCGCCAATCTGATCCGCAAGGATTCGATCACCTTCGAGAAGGCCGCGCTGCTCTATTCCGACGATGCGACGTCGAAGATGAACGGCGGTATCGTCTCGAACCACGACATTCTGGAGCGTTTCAGCGCTTTCGACGCCAAGCTGACCGTGACGAAGTTCCTGCGCGAGGATTTCGCCCACTTCAACGCGCTCAACGATTACAACGCGCTGGTGCGGCTGAAGCCCGGCGAGGTGTCGGAAGCTTTCCTGACCGAGGACATCATGGGCAACCAGCTGGCCAAGGTCGTCAAGCTGGTGGAGATCATTCCGACGCACGTGGCGTCGCTCAACGAGGACTACCTCCGGCTGGAGGAGATGGCGCTCAACGCCAAGCAGGAAAAGGTCTTCAAGGACTGGTTGTCGAAGAAGATCGACGCCATGTATGTCTATATCGATCCCGAATTCCGCGACGGAGCGTTCGAGAACAAACATTGGGTGAAGTAAAACCGTGCGCAGGCTCCTTTCCATAGCGGTCGTCGCATTGGCCGCCGGCAGTGTGATTTTCGCCCGCGGCGGGATGCAGGCGCCTGAGGCGGAGCAGCCGGCCGAGAAGAAACTCATCGACCTCAAGTCGGACAACATGGGTCCCGTGGCTCCGGGCGATTCGGTGATCTTTCTGGTGGGCAACTTCGCCGCGCAGCACAACGGCGCCGTCATTACGTGTGACAGCGCCGTCCGCTATTCGGACATGCGCATCGAATTCTTCGGCAATGTCCTGATCAACAAGAATACGACCTATATTTACGGCGACCGGGCCGAGTATAACGGCGAGGTGAACGAAGCCCGCGTATTTTCGGATATCGTCAAGGTGGTCGACGAGGATGCCACGCTCTACACCTACGAGTTCCTTTTCAACACGAAGGAGAACGTCGGCGAATTCGGCGGGGGCGGCGTGCTTGTCAACCGCGACAGCCGGCTGGAGTCGGTGCGCGGTTACTACTACGCCAACAGCAAGGAGCTGGTCTGCGTCGACCGGGTCGAAATGCGCAACGACGAATACGAACTGAAAGGCGACTCGGTGGTCTACAACATGGCTACCGACAACGCCTTTTTCTTTAGAAATACCAATATCTGGAACAAGGAGGGCGACTATCTGTATGCTGACCGCGGCGCTTACCGCAAAGCCGACTCGCTTTACAAGGTGACCAGCAACGGGTACGTGCTGACCGACAAGCAGGAGATGTGGAGCGACAGCATCGATTTCTACCGGGCCGAAGACCATATAATTTTATGGCGCGATATTCAGATCGACGATACGGAGCACAAGGTGCTCGCCTTCGGCGATTACGGCGAATATTGGAAGGAACCGGGAAACGCATTTCTCACGCGCCGCCCGTCGATCGTGAGCTACGACCTCTCGCAGGGCGATTCGCTTTTCATGCGCGCCGATTCGATGTTCCTGTTTACGATCAACGAAAACGCCGAACGCCGGGCCGCGGAGGCTGCAGCTGCCGATTCGCTCGCCCGTTCGGCCGACTCGCTGGCGCTGCCGGGGGCCGATTCGCTGGCGCATGCTGCCGGAGGAGCCGACGTTCCGGCCGATTCGCTGGGGCGTCCCCGTTCCGGCCGCAGGCCGCAGGGCGTAGACGCCGCCGATTCGTTGGCAACCGCCGGTTCCGTACCAGATTCATTGGCGGCCGGCGGAGACGCGGATTCGCCGCATGTCGCGCCGTCGCCTCTCGACGCGCCGGACCGACCCGCTCCCGCCGATTCTCTGGGCGGCGCGGCGCCTGCCGATTCGCTGGCCAATGCTGCGGATACGCTGACCGTCGCCCAGCGCAAGGCGTTGCTGAAAGAGGCGGCGAAGAGAGCCAAGGCCGAGGAAAAGGCGGCCGCCGCCAAGGAGAAAAAGAAGAAGCTGGACGAGATAGCGGCCCGGCGCAAGGAGAAAATGACGGCCCGGCTGCTGGAGCAGAAGGAGCGCGAGGAAGCCCGGCTCACGGCGCGCCGCCTGAAGGCGGAATCGAAGCTCAAGGCCCGTCAGGCGCGTGCGACGCGCAAAGGACGGATGATTCAGATCGATTCGACGGCCCTGCGCGAACTTGATTCGCTGATCGTGCTCAACATGGCCGAGCAGGATTCGCTGCTGAACCTGCTGGTCGATTCGCTGCTGACCGACACGGCGGCGATGGCGGTTCCGGCCGATTCGATCGACTCGCTGGCTGCGCCCCGCGACAGCATATACCGTCTGCTGAAAGGGTTCCGGAACGTGAAGATCTACCGCTCGGATTTCCAGACCGTGTGCGATTCGATGACGGCGATCAGTACCGATTCGACGATCCACCTCTACATCGATCCCGTGTTGTGGAACGAGAACAACCAGATCACCTCCGACGTGATGGACATTTTCACCGAGAACCAGCAGCTCACGCGGGCCGAGTTCATCGGCAGTCCGATGATGGTCAGCCAGCTCGATACGACGCACTACAATCAGGTGGCGGGCAAGACCATGACGGCTTACTTCTTCAACAACCAGATTTACCGCAACGATGTGAACGGCAATGCCCAGACCATCTATTACATGCAGGACGGCGAACCCGTCGAGATCACGATGATGGGCGTCATCGAAAGCGGCGAAATATCGTTCTTTATCGAAGACAAGCAGGTGGTGCAGATCACCTACCGCGGCGATCCGGTCTATAATTTCTACCCGATGGACAAGATTCCGCCGACGCAGGATATCCGTCTCAAGGGATTCAAGTGGGAGGGGGCGCGGCGGCCTTCGCAGGCCGAGGTCTTCGACCGCCGGATACGTCCTTCGGAGCGCGAGCGGCGTTCGGAGATGAAACATCCCGATTTCCCCATCATGCAGCGCATCGACGAGCACAGGAAGCGTCTGATCGAACAGCGCCGCTGGACCGACCGCAACGATCAGGTCGATGCCGCGACAGTCGAGTGGATGCACTCCCTCGGCTACGAAGTGGGCCAGCCGCGCAAGACGGAGGCGCCCGCGGAATAGCGGCGCGGAGCCGGTTCGGTTCTGCCGGATCGTTCGGTTGGTTGCGGTTCTGCCCGATTGTTTGGCCCGATCGTTCAGCCGGGGCGTTTGACCGGCCCGCTTGACCCGATTGTTTGGCCGGGCCGACCGGGATGACCATAAAAACAACAGAATGCAAAGGTGAAAGGCGAATAACTTTTCACCTTTTGTGTTATTTTTGCAGCCGGTTACGGTTAATGTAGTTCCTCTATGAAAAAGAGTCTGATAGCCTTGGCGTTCGGAACGCTTGCGCTCGGAATGTCGGAGTTCGTGATGATGGGCATTCTGCCCGATATCGCCCGCAGTCTCGGCGTCTCGATTCCGGAGGCGGGGCACCTCATTTCCGCCTATGCGCTGGGCGTCTGCTTCGGCGCGCCGCTTATGGTGCTCGTCGCCCGGAAACGTCCGCTGAAACAGATACTGCTGGCGCTTACGGCGATGATCGCGGCGGGTAATCTCTGCGCTTCGCTGGCTCCCGATTACTGGTCGCTGCTGGGCTTGCGTTTCGTTTCGGGACTTCCCCACGGCGCATTCTTCGGTGTGGGGTCGATCGTCGCCGAGCGGGTCGCCGACGCCGGGAAGCGTACGGAAGCCGTGTCGATCATGATCGTCGGCATGACCGTCGCCAATCTGTTCGGCGTGCCGCTGGGAACCTATATCAGCAACGTCCTGACGTGGCGCGCCACGTTCGGAATCGTGGCCGTGTGGGGCGTCGTGGCGCTGCTGCTGGTGCGGTTGTGGGTGCCGCGCATGGAACCGCTGCCCGATACGGGGCTGAAAGGCCAGTTCCGTTTTCTGCGCAGTCTCGCGCCGTGGCTCGTGCTGTTGTCGGTGATGCTGGGCAACGGCGGCATTTTCTGCTGGTACAGTTACGTCAGCCCGCTGATGATTCACGCTTCGGGATTCACGGCGGACGACCTGACGCTGATCATCATGCTCGCCGGGTTCGGCATGTTCGCGGGCAATATCATCGGAGGCCATTTTTCCGATCGTTTTACGCCTGAGAAGGTCGTGCGTTTCACGCTGGCCACGGCCGCGGCGACGCTCCTCGCGATTTACTTCGGGGCGCACGTCCGTTACCTCTCCGTCGCCCTGATGGTGCTCTGCACGGGATGTCTGTTCTGTGTTTCGTCGCCCCAGCAGCTGCTTATTCTGGAGAATTCGCGCGGCGGCGAGATGCTGGGGGCGGCTTTGGTGCAGGTGGCATTCAATCTGGGCAATGCGCTGGGCGCCTACTGCGGCGGCCTGCCGATTGACCACGGGCTGGGGTATCGTTATACGGCTCTCGCGGGCATGGGATTCGTCCTGCTCGGTTTGCTGACCGTCGTGATTTATATACGTAAATATCCCCGCCATGAGATGCGATAACGGTTCGGAACTTTTTCCGGTGGTAGATCCCTCCGGCGTTGTCGTGGGATCGGCTACGCGCGGCGAATGCCACGGCGGGTCGATGCTGCTGCATCCGGTGGTGCACCTGCATCTGTTCAATTCCCGCGGCGAGCTTTACCTGCAAAAGCGGCCGGAGTGGAAAGACATTCAGCCCGGACGCTGGGATACGGCCGTGGGCGGCCATGTCGATTACGGCGAGACGGTGGATGAAGCTCTGCGGCGCGAGGTGCGCGAGGAGCTGGGGGTGACCGAGTTTACGCCCGAACGGGTAGCGGTCTACGTATTCCGCTCGGAGCGGGAGCGCGAACTGGTATACGTCCATCGTGCGGTGTACGACGGGCCGGTGGCGCCGAGCGACGAACTGGACGGCGGGCGGTTCTGGAGCCGGGCCGAGGTGCTGGATAACCTCGGCAAAGGGGTGTTCACTCCGAATTTCGAAGGCGAAGCGAAACTGATTTTTGAATAACCGCTTTATTTCGTATCTTTGTAAACGGGGAAGCGGCTGTAAGGCAGCGGCTTAATGTGGCGGGCCGGTTCGTGCCGCGTTTTGCCCCGATTGTGCCGCATTCGTGTTGCATCTGCGCCGTGTCCGCGCCGCCGGGGCGGGCCGATGCCGGCGGAACGTATGCCGGATAGGTGCGGCACTGCCGTATCGCACATCTTTTTTTGTAAAACGACGACCTCGGAATCATTTTTCACGAACGGGTCTGATAATTGATAGGAATACCGTATGCAGACACTCCTGAAACATTGGGCCGACGCCCTGCTCGAATGGCTGGGACTCGCGTCCGCGCAGGACAGCGGCTGGGACCGCTGGGTGGCCTTTACGCTGGTACTGCTGGCGGTGGCGCTCTTCGACTTCGTGTGCCGCACGATCCTCGTGCGCGGCATGCGGCGCATCGTCAAGCGCACCAAAGCCACGTGGGACGATGATCTGTTCAACCCCGACGTGCTGAGCCGTTTGTGCAACGTCGTCAGCGCCGTCGTGCTGGGGATCGTCCTGCCGGTGGTTTTCGAAGAGCAGTCCGAAGCCCGGACGATCGTGACGCGACTGGTCGAGGTCTATATCGTCGTGGCGGTATTCCGCTTTATCAATGCCGTGCTCTTTGCGGTTTTCCAAATCGCTTCGGCGCGTCCCGCATGGCAGAACAAGCCGATCAAGGGGCTCAGGCAGACGGGGCAGGGCATTGCGGCGCTGATCTGCGGCATACTGATCGTTTCGATCCTGATCGACAAGTCGCCCGCCAGTCTGTTGGCCGGTCTGGGAGCTTCGGCGGCGATTATCATGCTGATTTTCCGCGACAGTATTCTGGGATTCGTCTCCGGCATCCAACTCTCGGCGAACGACATGCTCAAGGTGGGGGACTGGATATCCGTGCCCAAATACGGGGCCGACGGTTCGGTGATCGAGGTGTCGCTCACAACGGTCAAAGTCCGCAATTTCGACAATACGATCGTCACGCTGCCGCCTTACCTGCTGGTGAGCGATTCGTTCCAGAACTGGCGCGGGATGCAGGTGTCGGGCGGCCGGCGGGTGAAGCGTTCGGTGAGTCTCGATATGACCAGTGTGCGGTTCTGTACGCCTGAGATGCTGAATAAATACCGCAGTATCGACCTGATCCGCGAATATATCGATGACACCGAGCGCCGTGTCGAGGAGTACAATGCCGCACACGGCATCAAACCCGGCGAACGCAGGATCAACGGCCTGCATCAGACCAATCTCGGCGTCTTCCGGGCCTATCTCGAACGTTATCTGCGCAACGAAGTGCCCGTGAACGCTGGGATGACGCTGATGGTGCGTCAGCTGCAGCCTACCGAGACGGGACTTCCGATGGAACTCTACTTTTTTACCGATACGGTGATATGGGTGGATTACGAGCGGATACAGTCCGATGTTTTCGACCACGTGCTGGCCGTGATTCCCGAATTCGACCTGCGGGTATTCCAGAATCCGTCGGGCAGCGATATCGCGGCGCTGCGTTATCTGAAGCCGGAGCCGGGAATGGGGCGGAAAATGGAGCAGAGAAGGGGGCCGGACCGGGCGCCGGAACCGGAGCCGGAGCAAAAACCGGAACCGACGCCTACGCAGGAACCGACGCCTACGCAGGAACCGACGCCGAAGCAAGAGCCGGAGTCGGGGCGGAAACCGGAGCCGACGCCGTAGCCGGTCCGGGCGCAGTAGCCGAACCCGGAGCAGGCCGCAGGGCCGCAATCTACAGGAAAATCATCAGCATCACCTGAATGATGACCACCCGCAAAAACATGCAGAGGGGATAGACCGTGGCGTAGGAGACCGACGGATTGTCGCCTTCGATCGTGTCGTTGGCGTAAGTCAGCGCCATCGGGTTGGCCATGCTGCCGCACAGCATGCCCGATACCGAACCGAAATCGATGCGTAGGACGCGCAGCGCGAAGACGCCCAGCAATACGACGGGAACGAACGTCAGCAGGAATCCCAGCAGGAGCCACAACGCCCCTTCGGGGCGCATGACCGTTTCGAAGAAGTGCGCGCCGGCTTCCAGCCCCAGACAGGCGAGATACATCGACAGCCCCAATGCGCGCAGCATCAGGTTGGCGCTGTAGGTGGTGTAGGTAATCATATGCAGACGCGGACCGAACGTGCCGATCAGGATGCCGATGACGATCGGGCCGCCCGCCAGACCCAGCTTTACGGGTAGGCTGATGCCCGGAATGCTGACGGGGATGCTCCCCAGCACCAGTCCCAGAATCAGCCCGACGAAGACCGCCACGAGGTTGGGTTCGTCGAGGTTCTTGACGGCGTTGCCGAGAATCTTCTCGACGTTCTGGATCGCCGCGGCTTCGCCGACGACCGTCAGGCGGTCGCCCATCTGGAGCCGCAGATCGGGCGTTGCGAGTAGCTGCACGCCCGAACGGTAGACGCGGCTGATATTGATGCCGTAGTTGTTGCGCAGGCGCAGCGAGGAGAGTTTCCTGCCGTTGATTTCGGGCCGCGTGACCAGAATGCGCTGGGAGATCAGCTGGCTGTCCACGGCGTTCCAGTCTATGTTTTCCGCGTTCCAGTCTTTCAGTTCCTGCTCGCCGAAGATCAGCCGCAGGCCGTCGGCTTCCGAAGGGGCGGTGATGACGAGGATGATGTCGTCCTTCTGCAGCGTCTTGTCCGAGGTGGGGATCGACACCCGCCCGTTGCGCCAGATACGCGAAATGACGAAATGGTGGTGGCTTTGCGAGGCGATCTCGTGGACGCTTTTGCCGAAGACGGCGGGATTGGTCAGGTGGTAGCTGGCGATGAAGACGTTCTTGCGGTGCTCGGCGTCCGGTTCGGGCATGTCCGAAGGCCGGACGAAGACCTTGCGGATGAAGACGATGGCCAGAATGACTCCTACGACGCCCAGCGGATAGGTCACGGCGCAGCTCAGGGCGGCGCCGTTGGGGTCGATGCCCATTTGCTGCAGCGTCTGCTGCGCGGCGCCGAGCGCCGGGGTGTTGGTCGTGGCTCCGCAGAGGATGCCGGCCGCGTCGGGCATGGAGACGTTCAGCGTGAAGCTCATGCCTATGGCGCTGTCTCTTATACACATCTCCG
>OJQY01000571.1_pt1 | contig 15072 bp, 11 predicted proteins | sample 1599091 | NCBI WGS metagenome assembly OJQY01 (sample SAMN03922524, study PRJEB24848) | human gut metagenome | isolation source: stool sample | host: Homo sapiens | place: Germany | collected 2010-02 | reverse complement strand
GCACCCTTTCTGGAAATAACGGTCGGCCGATCCGGCCTTCATGGCGTCGATCGAGCCCATGCCGCGGTAGCTCTTGAACTTGCGGCCGTTGAAGATGATCGTCTCGCCCGGAGCCTCCTCCGTGCCGGCGAACATCGAGCCGATCATCACGCAGTCGCCGCCTGCAGCCAGTGCCTTCACCAGATCGCCCGAATAGCGCAGACCGCCGTCGGCGATGACGGGCACGCCGGTTCCGGCCGCCGCCGAAGCCGCGTCGAAGATCGCGGAAAGCTGGGGAACGCCCACGCCCGCGATGATGCGCGTCGTGCAGATCGAACCCGGACCGATACCGACCTTCACGCCGTCGGCCCCGTTTTCGATCAGGAACCGGGCCGCTTCGGCCGTAGCCACGTTGCCTGCGATCACCTCCAGCGAAGGATAAACCTCCTTGATCTCCCGCAGCTTGCGCACCATGGCGATCGAATGCCCGTGCGCGGAATCGAGCACCACGGCATCGACGTCTTCGGCGACCAGCGCCTTGACACGCTCCAGCGCATCGGGCGTAATGCCCACGCCGGCGGCCACGCGCAGGCGGCCCTTGGCGTCCTTGCAGGCATTGGGATGGTCCTGCACCTTGGTAATGTCCTTATAAGTAATAAGCCCCACCAGATGGCCCTTGTCGTCCACCACGGGGAGCTTTTCGATCTTGCTGTTGAGCAGCACCTCCGACGCGTGCGACAATTCGGTGCTATGGGTCGTAATCAGCCGGTCGCCCGGAGTCATCACCTCTTCGATGCGGCGCATCATGTCGCGCTGGAACCGCAGGTCGCGGTTGGTGACGATGCCGATCAGGATGTTGTCGTCGTCCACGACCGGAATGCCGCCGATCTTGTTCTCACGCATCAAGTTCAGGGCGTCGCCGACAGTATTCTCCTTGGAGATGGTCACCGGATCGTAGATCATGCCGTTCTCGGCGCGTTTCACCCGGCGGACCTGCGCGGCCTGCTCGGCGATCGACATATTCTTGTGAATCACGCCGATTCCGCCTTCACGGGCCAGCGCGATAGCCAGCGGCGCTTCCGTAACGGTGTCCATGGCAGCGGACACAATGGGGATGTTGAGTTTGATATTTCGCGAAAAACGGGTCTGAATATTGACCTCTCGCGGCAACACTTCCGAATAGGCGGGTACGAGCAGCACATCGTCGAAGGTAAGTCCTTCGGGCTGAACCCTTTCATTGATAAAAGACATAATGAACGTGGATTTTTGTTGCATGCAAAAGTAATCATTTTTTTTTGAAACGGCCTAAATTCCGGGCCTTCCCTTCGATTTTTTTATCAACAATTTATGATAAACGCAACAGCCTGCCGTATCTCAACGCGATACGGACCGCAGGCATCGCCACCGCCTTTGCGGTCGGACTGCGGGCAACAGCCCGGCGATCCGCCGCTGCAAAAAAACGGGGCGCCGTTCCGCGCCCCGCAATTCACTTTAAAATATCTCCTAATACTGCTCCTTCTCGCTGGGGAAGTCGCACTCCTTCACATCCTTGATATATTGCTGTACAGCCCCCGTCATCAACTCGTGCAGGTCGGCGTAGCGGCGCAGGAAACGGGGCGAAAATCCCTTGTTGATGCCCAGCATGTCGTGAATTACCAGCACCTGACCGTCGCAGGCACCGCCGGCGCCGATGCCGATCGTCGGGGTGGGAATTTCACCCGTCACGCGGGCGGCCAGCGCGGCGGGAATCTTTTCGAGCACGATGCCGAAACAGCCCGCTTCGCTCAGCAGATGGGCGTCGCGCACCAGCTTCTCGGCCTCGGCCTCCTCCTTCGCACGCACATTGTAGGTGCCGAACTTGTGGATCGACTGCGGCGTAAGTCCGAGGTGCCCCATCACCGGAATACCGGCCGAGAGGATGCGGTTGACCGATTCGAGAATCTCCTCGCCGCCCTCGATCTTCACGGCGTCGGCTTCGGTCTCCTTCATGATGCGGATGGCCGAATCGAGCGCCACCTTCGAATTGCCCTGATAGGTGCCGAACGGCAGATCGACGACCACCAGCGCGCGATTGACGGCGCGCACGACCGAGCAGGCGTGATAGATCATCATATCGAGGGTGATGGGAAGCGTCGTTTCATAACCGGCCATCACATTGGCCGCCGAATCGCCGACAAGAATCACGTCGATACCCGCGGCATCGACGATCTTCGCCATCGAATAGTCGTACGAGGTCAGCATGGCGATCTTTTCGCCGCGCTGTTTCATCTCCGTCAGCCGGTAGGTCGTAACGGCCCTGACAGTACTTTCTACAGACATAGTTCACTGCGAACCCGATGGAGCATTTAACATTTCACTCGTTCGCAAGGTTCCGACATGGAATCCATCGGATTCGTATTACGGCGCAAAAACGCCTATTCCATATCGACAATACCTCCCGGACCTCCCTTTGGAAAAGGAAGACTTACTGTTATCTCCTGTAAATCGGGGCAAATATAGCGCAAGCCGGGCGCAATGCCAAATTTATTTGAACCCGGCCGTCCGTCGGCCATTCTCCCGGCCCGGTCAGCGTCCCGGCCCGATCCGGCGGAAAAAACTCCACAAAACGACGCCGCCCGAAACTGCGACGTTGATCGAATGCTTGGTCCCGGCCTGCGGGATTTCGATCGCGCCGTCGCACCGGTCCACGGCCGACTGCCCCACGCCCATCACTTCGTTGCCGAAGACCAGCGCATACTTCACGCCGGGCGCGGCGCGGAAGACATCGAGCATCACGGCGCCCTCGACCTGCTCGACGGCCAGCACCTCGTAGCCGTCGGCGTGCAGGCGGTCGATACACGCTTCGGTGGTCTCGTAATAGCTCCACGGCACGGTCAACTCGGCCCCCAGCGCCGTTTTATGAATGTCGCGGTTGGGCGGCACGGCCGTAATCCCGCACAGGGCGATATGCTCCACGGCGAAAGCGTCCCCCGTACGGAAGAACGCCCCCACGTTCTGCAGCGAACGGACGTTGTCGAGCACGACCGTAACGGGCATTTTCTCCATCGCGGCGAACTCTCCGGCCGTGGGACGCCCCAGCTCCTCGTTGGTGATTTTTCGCATAACGTGTTCAAATAAGTGATTTCGGGGTCAAAAGTAGTCAAATAAAAAATATTTTACCTATTTTTGGGGTCCTAATCAACACAACACTATGTCTCTGAAAAAAGTCTTGACATTCGCGCTCGCTCTCTTCATTACGGGGGGAGGTCTCCAAGCGCAGAAGCTGATCGTCGGCGCCGACTTTACGACCCGTTTCGACAACCGGGAGTACGCCAACAACGATTTCAACGAATCGCAGACGCTCTTCAGCGCCCGGCTCACACCCCGGATCGGCGTGGAATGGATGGACAAAAACCGGCTGATCGTCGGCGTGGACCTCTTGCAGAACTTCGGCGACGACACCAAATTCCTGAGCAAGGCGCGCCCCTCGGCCTACTATCAGTTCAACAGCAGGAACGTGCAGGCCAACGCCGGCATCTTCGACCGCAAAGAGCTGCTGGGCGACTACTCGCTGGCGTTCTTCGGGGATTCGACGGCGTTCTACCACAACCGCCTTTCGGGTTTTCTGGGACACTACAAATCCACGGGACGCAGGAACACCTATGTTGAAATGGCCATCGACTGGGAGGGCATGTACTCCGAGGAGTCGCGCGAAATGTTCCGCATCATCTCGGCGGGCCGCTACACGCTCGACAAGGGGTTCTACTTCGGCTACGCCTTCTCGATGTTCCATTTCGCCGGAAAGATCGGCAACGAGAACGTGACGGACAACCTGCTGGTCAATCCCTATGCGGGCTGGGAGTTCAACGCCTACTTCGACTTCGACATCAAGGCGGGCTTTCTGTTCGCACCCCAGCGGGCGCGCAGCATCGAGTCGGGATGGAAAAAGCAGAAGGGCGCCCAGATCGACTTCGTCATGACCAAATGGGGCGTGAAACTCGAAAACAACCTCTATCTGGGTGAAAACCTCCAGCCGTTCCGGTACGCCTATGTCGGCGAACCGCTCTATGCCGGCGAACAGTTCTACTCGACCACCGACCATATCTACAACCGCACGTGGATCGGTTACGACCGCCGGTTCTTCAAGGGAACGATGGGCGTCGAGGCGGGCATGATCTTCCATTACGACGGCTCAGGCATGGGCACGCAGCAGATGGTCAAGCTCTCGGTAGACATCCAGAAGCTGTTCAACATCGGCCCCAAGGCTAAAAAATAAAAATACAACAAGCGAAACATATGGCAAGCGAAACAAACGAAACACGGGAGAAGTCGCTGAACTTCCTCGAAGAGATCATCGAAGAGTCGATCGCCAAGGGCGAAACGCGCGTACAGACCCGTTTCCCGCCCGAACCGAACGGCTACCTGCATATCGGACACGCCAAGAGCATCTGCATCAACTTCGGACTGGCGAAGAAATACGGCGGCAAGTGCAACCTGCGCTTCGACGACACGAACCCCGTCAAGGAGGACGTCGAATACGTCGATTCGATCAAGCGCGACATCCACTGGCTCGGCTTCGACTGGGCCGTAGAGCGCTATGCGTCGGACTATTTCGACCAGCTCTACGACTGGGCCGTGGTCCTCATCAAGAAGGGGCTGGCCTACGTGGACGACCAGACGCAGGAGCAGATCCGCGAAAACCGCGGCACGGTATCCGTTCCGGGTACGCCGTCACCGTGGCGCGACCGCTCCGTCGAGGAGAACCTCGACCTGTTCGAGCGCATGAAGAAAGGCGAATTCGCCGACGGCGAAAAGGTCCTGCGCGCCAAAATCGACATGGCCCACCCCAACATGCTGTTCCGCGACCCGATCATGTACCGCATCATCCACGCCGAGCATCACCGCACGGGCGACAAGTGGTGCATCTACCCGATGTACGACTACGCCCACGGCCAGAGCGACTCGATCGAGCAGATCACCCACTCGATCTGCACGCTCGAATTCGACGTACACCGTCCGCTCTACGACTGGTTCATCCAAGCGCTGGAGATCTTCCCCTCGCATCAGTACGAATTCGCACGTCTGAACCTCACCTATACGATGATGTCGAAGCGCAAACTGCTCAAATTAGTGCAGGAAGGCGCCGTGATGGGCTGGGACGACCCCCGCATGCCGACCATCTGCGCCCTGCGCCGCAAGGGTTACACCCCGGCTTCGGTGCGCAACTTCGCTGAAATGGTAGGCGTTGCCAAACGCGACAACGTCATCGACCTCGGCAAGCTGGAATACTGCGTCCGCGAAGACCTAAACAAGGTCGCCCAGCGTCGCATGGCCGTACTCAACCCGCTGAAAGTGGTTATCACCAACTACGACGAGAACAAGACGGAACTCTTCAAGGCGATCAACAATCCTGAGGACGAAGCGGCCGGAACACGTCAGGTTCCCTTCTCGAAGGTGATCTACATCGAACGCGACGATTTCATGGAGGAGCCTCCCAAGAAGTTCTTCCGTCTCTCGCCGGGCGGCGAAGTGCGTCTGCGCTACTCGTACCTCATCAAATGCGAGGAAGTGGTCAAGGATGCCGAAGGCAACGTCACCGAACTGCGCTGCACCTACGACCCGATGTCGGGCCAAGGCTCGTCGAGCGACGGCCGCCGCGTAAAAGGCGTCATCCACTGGGTGTCGGCCAAAGACGCCGTCGAAGCCGAAATCCGTCTGTTCAACCCGCTCTTCACCAAGGAGAATCCCGACGACGTCGAGGAGGGGCAGACTTGGGAGGACAATCTCAACCCCGAATCGATGGTCCGAATCAAAGGCTATCTCGAACCGTCGCTGCGCGACGTTCCGGTCGGTCAGGCCGTTCAGTTCGAGCGCGTGGGCTACTTCTGCCCCGACACCGACTCGACGCCCGAACACCTCGTGTTCAACCGCACGGTGACGCTCAAGGATTCATGGGCGAAGATCAACAAGTAAAGATCGGCTGAAAATCGAGTTGCGATACCGAACGGGGACACGCTCCCCGCGAAAAGCGGCCCGCTGAGCGGGCCGCTTTTTCGTACGACGGACCAACCGCCCCTGTCAGGCGGTCGGTTCATGCATCCGGACCGGTTTTCAGTCCGGACCGGCTTCTATTTCAGCGGAATATAAATCTCCGTTTTCAGCTTTTCCGCCGGCACCCGGTCGGGATTATTGCGGTAGCGTTCGAAACCGGGGCTGTCACACAGTTCGCAGCCGCTTCGGGGCAGCCACTCCCGAAAGATTTTGTGATAGGCGCCGCCCAATCCGGCATAAGGACCCGTATGGACGAACATCGCATAGCGGCCTGCGGCGATCGTCTTGACGCCCACGGGGCCGACGGCCACCGGGCCTTTGGGAATCGTCAGGCATACGTCGCACCGCAGGTCGCCGGATTTCGAAATGTCGGGATCGTTGTGGTAAACGACGATGGACTCGATCCCCGCCGAGAAGAGTTTCTGCTCTTTGACGTATTGCCAGAGCCGGGCGAAACAGTCGCCGTAATCGACTTCGCCGTAATCCCCCTGAGCGCGGAGATAGGCCACGGTCTTTTCGGGAATTTCCAGCATTTTGGGTTTCGACAACCGGATTCCGGCGTCGGAGTGCATGCGTGTTGTCATGGACGGAAGGTTTTTAGCGGTTCGGTACTCTTTTGGCGAGATGCCGAAAAACCGTCCGAAAGCCTTGGTCAGCGACGACGGGGCGTCGTACCCCACGCGGTAGGCGATCTCTGCGACCGTAAGATCGGAGTAAAGCAGCAGGCGCGCCGCCGTCTCGATGCGCGTGCGGGCGATGAACTCCCCCGGCGGCTCGCCCAGAAAGGCCGAAACGATACGGTGGAAATGGCAGGGCGAAAACGACGACACCTCGGCCAGCGTACGCAGGTCGAGCGTTTCGTCCAGATGGGTCCGGATGTATTCGACGACGATGTTGATCCGCCGCTGATAATCGGCTGTCGTGGCTGGTTTGTTCTTCATCTCGGCGACAAAGGTATTCTCCGCCGGGGAAACGGACTTTTCCGATTTTGCGAATTTGCCTACATCATCCGCCCGAAAGTCCTCCTGCCTAAAAGATAACGCAACACCACCGAGCCTCGGTAAATCTTCTCTTCCGCGGACCCTTTGCGGTTCTGCCGGATGGTCTTCCGCTTGCGGGACAGATCGCGGTGCCACCGCAGGAAATCGCGGTAGGCGCGGAACACCGCCCGGAAATTGTCGCTCCGCCCCTGCACCAGATAGGACAGGGCCGCCAGCAAGTCGAGCGCAGGACGCACGACGGCAACCGTGACCCGCTGCACGGACGAAGAGCACTTGTAGAGCATCGCCAGATTATTGCGGTGGTTGTAGAAGACTTTGGTCGGCGAATCGGTCGTGAGCGTACCGCCGCCGAGGTGGTAAACCCTGCTCTGCGGCACGACCCGTACCCGGTAACCGGCCAACTGCATGCGCCAGCAGAGGTCGATCTCCTCCATGTGGGCGAAAAAGTCGGCGTCAAAGCCGCCCAGCGCATGGAAAACATCGGCCCGGCAGCAGAATGCGGCGCCGCTGACCCAGAAAACGTCGCGGGCGTCGTCGTACTGGCCCTCGTCGGCCTCGACCTGTCTGAGGATGCGGCCCCGGCAGAACGGATAGCCGAGAAAGTCGATAAATCCGCCCGAAGCGCCTGCATATTCGAATTCCGTGCGGTCGGTCCATGAGATCAGTTTCGGAGAGACGACGGCTACGTCGGGTTCGCGTTCCAGCACGTCGAGGATCGGAGCGAGCCACCCTTCGGGCGTCTCTATGTCGGAATTGAGCAGCAGATAATAGTCCGCCTCGACCTGCTTCAAAGCCCGGTTATACCCTCCGGCAAAACCGTAATTGGCATCGAGACGCAACACCCCGACGGAAGGAAATTCCGTCGCCAGCACCCTCAGCGAATCGTCCGTCGAGCCGTTGTCGGCGACCACGACCTCCACGCCGGCAGGGGCCGCAGCGACGACACTGGGCAGGAAACGGCGCAGGTGTTCCGCGCCGTTCCAGTTGAGTATGACTATCTTAGCGACCGGCATTTGTACGTTTGTGTTTCCAGCGGCGGTGCGACCACATCCAGAGTTCCGGGTGTTCGCGGATCATCGCTTCCAGCTTCCTAACGTAACGCTCCGTAATTTCGTATTCGGCAACCTGCTCTTCACCGTCGTAAATCGGCTCGAACGACATCTGGTAGCGGCCCCGCCGCAGACGGTCCATCCTGACGAAATAGACCGGCAGTTTGCAGCGCAGCGCCAGCTTCTCCCCGCCGTCGAAAAAAATCGTATCCTGATTGAGGAAGCGGAACCAGTGGCTGTCGGGACGGCGCGGCGGATTCTGGTCGGCGATAAGCCCCATGACGAGGTTTTTGCCGTCCACGCCGCATTCCCGGTTGCGCAGGTAGAAGCGCAGCGAATCCTTCATGGCCACGGTCATCGAATTTTCGTAGTTGCGCAAACGCTGGTAAAGCCGCTCCATGACCTTGCTGCGCAGGGGATGATACACCGCCACCAACATCTGCGAGCGTTCGTAAAGCCCCCAGTAGGAACAATACTCCCAACAGCCGAAATGGGCCGTCATAGCGATCCAGTCGCGGCCGTGCACGGCCTTGTAATGTTCGTCGAATCCCTTCACCGTCAGCACCGTGCGGGCCTTTTCTTCGCCCATATGGGCCATATTGACCGTATCGACGAATATCTCGGCCAGCGTCCGGTAGAAATTGCGGCGGATGACGGCCAGCTCCCCGACGCTCTTTTCCGGGAACGAATTGCGCAGGTTTTCGTTCACGACCTTCATGCGGTAACGCAGGCAGTAGTAGAGTATGAAAAAGAGCAGGTTCTCGACGACGTAATATTTGAACCAGTACGGCAGCACGGCAAAGAAACGGGCGCCGAGCCACAGGGACTCCAGCCATACCTTCTGCGCAAAATTCAGCTCAGCTCGTTTCATCCGGCAAGGCGTTAGGGTTCGACAAAAAGTTTCACGTTATCCACCTTGGTGCGTATCCTCAGCCAGCTGGCCAGCGTCGTCCGGTCGATCGAATCGGCGGGCGCCTTGGGCGTAACGACGCAAACGAGGGTCGTATCGAGCGGCGTGCCCGCGACATCGAACGTAATGCCCTTCATCAGCGATATGGCCTTGATATTCTCCATCATGACGCCCACTTCGCGCGAAATGTCGTCCACTTCGACGTTCGTAACCCGGTAGCGTTTCAGCTGAGCCGTCATTTCGCCGATGCGCCGGTTCTTCTCCTCCAGCAGTTCGAGGTAGCTCTGCTGCAGCGACGCCACGTTTATCTCGTCGGTCTTGTTGGCCTGACGCACCACCAGTTCGGCCTTCTCCAGTCCGAAGTTGCGCATCTGCGCACGGGCATTCTCGATAATTTCGTCGCCGATGGGTTCTCCCACGAGCAGCAGTTCGATCTGCGACGGGTCTTTGCCGTGCGCATAATGCTTGTTGCACTCGATCACGCGCGTATGCGGAAACCTGAAGACCTGCGCGACGTATTTGTCGGCCACGGCTTCGAACAGCGAGACGCGGACCATATGGAAACCGATGACGACGCTCGGAATGAAAGTCACGAGCGTAATAACCATCATCAGCCGCTTGACGTTGCGTTCGCGCACCTTGTCGATGAAGGCGTTCTTCTCGTACTTCAGGAAACGGACCATGAGGTAAGTCGCCAGCGCGATGAAGACCGAGTTGATGAAAAAGAGGTAGAACGCCCCGACGAAGAATTTTATCTGCCCCGTCGCCAGACCGAAGCCCGCCGTGCAGAGGGGCGGTATCAGCGCCGTGGCGATCGCCACACCGGGGATAACGGTCGAGGTGCGGTCCTGCCGCGTCTGCGCCACGATACCGGCCAGACCGCCGAACAGGGCGATCAGCACGTCGTAGGTCGTCGGCACCGTGCGGGCCAGCAACTCGCTGCTGTTCGACGAGAGGGGCGACACGAGGAAATAGACCGTCGAGGTGATAATCGCCACGACGAACATCAGCGCATAGTTGCGCAGCGCCTTTTTGAGCAGCTCGAAATCGTTGATGCCCAGCGAAAGGCCGATGCCCATAATGGGGCCCATGATCGGCGAAATGAGCATGGCGCCGATAATTACGGCCGCCGAATTGACGTTCAGGCCGAGCGACGCGATCATCGTCGCAAAAATCAGCACCCAAAGGTTCACCCCGCGGAACACCACGCCCTTGCTGATGGCCGCCACGACCTCGTCGCGCTGCGCCTTGTCTTCGTCGAGGCTGAAGTGCCCCCGCAGGAATTCACGCATCTCCCCCACCCAGAGCGAGAAAGAGCGTTTTACATTATGCGTATCGTTCGTATTTTCCATTTCAACATGCACTATCTTTCATTTATTCCTCTTCGTCCGCCGCCGTCTCCCGCTTCGGTTTGGGTTTTCCGGCCAGCACGATCACGAACTCCCCCTTGGGGTCCGTCGTGCGGAAGTGTTCCAGCACCTCGGCGACCGTACCGCGAACGGTCTGTTCGAATTTCTTGGTCAGCTCGCGCGACACCGAAACCCTGCGTTCCGGCCCGAACACCTCGGCAAATTGTTCGAGACACTTCACCACGCGGTAGGGAGACTCGTAGAATATCATCGTGCGCTCCTCCGCGGCAAGCGACTGCAACTGTTTGGCCCGGCCCTTCTTCTGGGGCAGGAAACCCTCGAAACAGAACCGGTCGCACGGAAATCCGCTCTGCACCAGCGCCGGAATCAGCGCCGTGGCGCCGGGCAGGGTCTCGACCTCGATCCCCGCTTCGACGCAGGTCCGCACCAGCAGAAAACCGGGATCGGAGATGCCGGGCGTGCCCGCATCCGACACCAGCGCCGCATTGCGTCCGGCCGCGATCGACTCGGCGACCATCTTCACCGTGGCGTGTTCGTTGAATTTATGATGGGAATAGAGTTTCTTCTCGATGCCGAGATGTTTCAGCAGGAACGAAGTCGTCCGCGTATCCTCGGCGAGTATGAAATCCACGTCGCGCAGGACATTGACCGCACGCAGCGTAATGTCGTCGAGATTGCCGATCGGGGTGGGAACGATATAAAGCTTTGCCATGCAGCTATGCGAATTTACGTTCCAGCAGTTCCATCAGGAATTTGGCCCCGTCGGAATTGGCGTTCCACGCATAATTCTCGGCGATATAAATCATGCACTCGTCGAAATCGTCGAAACCGTTGAGCGTTCCGATCGCCGCCTCGTAAGCCGCTGCATCGCCGCCGAACAAGTCGCGGATCATCAGGAACTTGTCGTTGATGCCGATGGCGCGGCGCAGGTCGGTAACGTGTTCGCTGCGACGCAGTTCGGACGCCACGTCGCGCGGCGGCGCGATCGTGTCGGCCAGTGTCTGCACATTGTGGTTGATCACCTCGCCCAATACGGCGCCGGAGGTGTTTTTCGCTTCGAGCGTGATCTCTTCGAAATCAGGCTCGTCGTCATCCCCGGCATTGTCGGGCGCAGTCGTTTCGGCCGCTTTCGGCTGCGGAGCGGCAACCGGAGCGGCAACCGGAGTCCGCGATGCCAAAGCGTCCGGTCTGGGTGCAAAGGTTGTCGCGGAGCCGAGAGAGGTTGTCGCAGAGCCGACGGAAGTTGTCGCGGATGCTGCGGGTTCCGTCACGGGCGCCGTAAATGGAGTTGCAGAAAGGGCGGACCCGGCAGTTGCGTCGGCAGAAACGGAGACTCCGGCGGCAGCAGTTCCGGCCGATACAGAATCGGACGCTGCGGAACCGGATGACGCGGAACCGGCCACCGCCGGTTGTGCGAACGACGCTTCGGCCGCAGGGTTCCCTCCCGCAACAGGTTTTGCGGTAGGCTCAGGGGCCGGAACGGATGCAGGCTTCGGGGCAGGCGCAGGCTTCGGGGCAGGCGCCGCAGGCTCCGTATTATATAGCGACATGATGACGCGCTGTTTATGGCGGTGACGGACAGTCTCCTCTTCCAGTTCGAACAGTGTCGGAGCTATGGGTTGAGTTCCCGGCGCGGAATGCGCTTCGGCTTTGGCAGGAGCTTCCTGCGCCGGAGTCTGTTCCCCATCGACGGACGGCGCAGGTGAGACGGCTGATGCGGCGGCAGGCTCTGCAACCGACTCGGAATGTGCCCCGACGACGGAATCGGCAGCGGATTCTGAGACGGACTCCGCAACGGATTCGGAAAGCGACTCTGCGAAAGATTCGGTCGCGGATTCGACGACGGGTTCAGCAATGAATTCGGGCTTTTCGGACGCTTCCTCCGATTCTCGGACAGTTTCCGCCAGCGGCACTGACTGCTCGGCGGCAGGTTCCGCGGCATTTCCGGCAACGGCTTCGGACGGAGTCGTCTCCTCAATGGAAAACTCGGATTCAGGCTCAGAAGCGACCGGTCCGGATTCGGTCACGGGTTCAGCGGCAGAGATTTCCGGTTCTGAAATCGGGTTCGTCCCGCCGTCGGAATCGGACTGCGCAACAAATGCTTCGGCAGAATCGACAACAACTTCAGGTTCGGCAGCCAGTTCTTCGGCAGGTTCGGAATGCCCTGCGAAATTTACGCCCGTTTCGACGGCCTGTCCGGACCCGAACTCAGACTTCGATTCCGGCACCGTCTCCGGTTCCGGCTCGGAAACGGATTCCGACTCGGAGACCGCACCAGCTTCGGCGACTGACTCCGACTCAAAGGACGCCCCCGCCTCGGCAAAAGATTCCGACTCAAAAGCCGCACCCGCTTCGCCAACAGCGTCCCGTTTGGCGGCAGCATCCGGTTCGGCCTGCGCCTCAACCGCGAACGGGTCGAGCGAAAGCATTTCGCCGAGATCGATGCTGACCGGAATTTCGGCCGGAGCAGGCTCCGCCACGGCCTCTTCCGCCGCATCTTCGCGGACAGCCGCAAAGTCCGCATCCGCGCCGAAACGCACGGCATCGTATAACTTCCGCAGTTTTTCGAGCACCAGATCCCGTTCGAGGGCCGCGGTCTCCTGCGGGGTGTCCCAATTGTCTATGATTTCAGAGAGCTTCTGCAATTCGCTCCGCACGTATTTCAAATCCATGATCCGTACACTTTTTGCCCTCAAAGATAGGAAAAATTTACGAACTACCCAGCGGAATCGCCCATATAATATCGCAGCCCCTCCCCGTTGCCGCCGGGAAACGGAAAAGGGGACGGCATACGCATCGTCCCCCTATTCCGTCTGCGGAAAACATGTCACTTCCCGAAGATATGTTTCGCATAATTATATCCGCAGGCGTCGTAAATCTTCGCCAGCCGGCGTACGCGGCGCAGGTAGTCGCCGTAATCCTTCCGGTCGAGACTCCACCCCACTTCGGCCAGCGCGCTCAGGCGCGGCAGCAGCATGTATTCGGCATGGGGCCACGTGGCGATGTACTCGGTCCAGAGGTTGGCCTGCACGCCCAGTATACAGCGCTGTTCGTCAGCCGTCAGCATCTCGTAAGGATCGAGCGAATAGACCTTCTCCACAGGCAGATAACCGCCGATGGCGAGCGGTTCCCCAGCCGTATCGCGCGTCTGGTAATAGTCCAGATAGCAGTGCGTCGTCGGAGCCATGATGGCGTGGTTGCCCATCTTCGCAGCCTTGATGCCGCCTTCGGCGCCCCGCCACGACATGATCGTGGCCGTCGGCGTCACTTCGCCCTCCAGTATCTCGTCCCAACCGATCAGCCTGCGTCCGTGGGCGTTGAGGAATTTCTCGACGCGGGCCGTGGCATAGTTCTGCAACCGGCGCGGCCGCTTCAGCCGCTCGGCCTTCATGCGCGCTTTGCAATGCGGGCATTTCTTCCACATCACCGTCGGGCACTCGTCGCCGCCGATATGGATATACTCCGAAGGAAACAGCTCCAACACCTCTTCGAGCACCCCCTCGATGAATTCGAACGTCGTCTCCTTGCCGATGCAGAAAACCCGGTCGTCGATGTCCCACGTCTGGCGCACTTCGTACTGCTCGCCCGTACAGCCCAGCCACGGATAGGAGGCCAGCGCCCCGACGGCATGCCCCGGAAATTCGATTTCGGGAATCACCGTGATGAAACGCTCCGCAGCGTAATTCACCACGTCGCGGATCTCATCCTGCGTATAGTAACCGCCGTAAGGCGTTTCGTCGAATTTGCAGTTCTCGTCGTACGTGCCGCCCGGATCGCGGCCGATCAGCGTACGGCTGCGTACGGAACCTATTTCGGTGAGTTTCGGATATTTCCTGATTTCGATGCGCCACCCCTGATCGTCGGTCAGATGCCAGTGGAAGACGTTGAGTTTGTGCAGGGCCATGATGTCGAGCGCCTCCTTCACCTCATCGACCGTGAAGAAGTGACGGCCGACATCGAGCATCATGCCCCGGTAACCCAGACACGGTTTGTCCTCGATCGTGACGACGGGCAGTTCGACGGCCCGCACGTCGTCGGCTTCGTACGCTGCCGCCGGAAGCAGCTGGCGCAGCGTCTGCACGGCATAGAACGCCCCCTGCGCTCCTCCGGCGACGATGTCGATCCGGCAGGGAGTTACGAAAAGGCGGTAGGCCTCCGCAGGCATCGTCTCGTCGCGGGTGACGTTCACCGCATGGTCCGCGGCCTTGTCGGCATGCCTTACCCGCGGGCCGCGGCCGAACAGCGGCATCAGCACCTTGTTCAGCGCGGCAGTCACGCCGGACAGACGCTCGTCGTCGAACAGCAGGACCACCTCGGCGTCGGAGGTCAGGCGGAAGGTGCCCTGCCCCTCCACGATATGCTCCGGGAGCGGCACGACAGCCACTTCGCCGTCGGTCGGAATCACCCTGCCGCAACTGCAACAGCCGCACAATACGGCGAACAATGCCAAAACAGGTAAAAGTCTCTTCATATCGGATCGTTTTCGTGGGTTTCGGTGCAACTTACCCGGTAAATATAACAAAAAAACGGATTTCGCCAAAGCACCGCGTCATTTATTCGCAGGCCGAAGCTCCCAGCAGTCCTACGTGGTCGATATTCGAACAGCAGATATGCAGTCCCTCGACGGTCTTGGCATAGGGGAACCGTTTCAGCTGTTCGTACATCGCTTCACGGAAAAAGCCGAATGCATGGGCGATGCTGCCGCCGAAGACGATCGCTTCGGGGTCGTACGT
>OJQY01000567.1_pt1 | contig 15208 bp, 20 predicted proteins | sample 1599091 | NCBI WGS metagenome assembly OJQY01 (sample SAMN03922524, study PRJEB24848) | human gut metagenome | isolation source: stool sample | host: Homo sapiens | place: Germany | collected 2010-02 | reverse complement strand
AGCCCGGCGGCGTACAGGCGGTTGACCGCTGACGTATCCGTTGCCGCCCCCACGGCCAGCGGGATGTTGATGCCTCCGTTGGCGTTGACGGCCCCCGCCGCCGTCAGACCTCCGGCCAGCGTCATGTTGCCGGATGCATCCACCTGCGGCATGGCCTCAAGGGCCTGCTGGGCTTCTGTGGCGGAGTTGGCCGCGCTGGTGGCGGATGTTGCGGCGTTATCGGCAGCCGTGGATGCCGTGGCGGCGTTCTGGCCAGCCGTCCGCGCCGCAGCCTCGGCAGTCGCGGAAGATTGGCGCACATCCCTCCCCAGGCTATCCAGTTGCCGCGCGGTAGCCAGTTCCATCCCTCCCAGGGTGATGCCGTCGTCATAGTCCACCACCACGGTCATCAGCGGGGCCATCGTGCCGTTCACGGTGGGAGGGTTGGCCACCTCCGTCACCAGGCCGCGCCCAGGGACGGAAGGTGTCAGGACGGCGTGCATGCCCAGGGCATAGGGCGTCATCTCCGTCCCCTCACACACCTGGATGATAATGACATCCCCGCGCGTCAAGGGAACGCCCGGCGTAAATACCCACGTGGCCGTCTGGCCGCTGGACAGGTTGGACACATAGGCGGATGTGCCAATCAGGCTGTAAACTCCGTCCGTCAGCCGCCAGACACGCAGGCAATACTGATTGGTTGCAGGGTCGGTGAAGAAATACACGGTTGAAATACTCGTCAGGCGGCAGCTGTCGGGCAGATGCCCGGCCAGAATCTCGTCTCCCCACGTCATCGCGTAGCCGCCCACGATGGTCCAGGTGTCGGCGGCATCTCCGCTGGACAAGGTGGATTGCCCGGTCGCGGCTTCCAATTCCACTCCCGCATCCTTGAGCGCGGCCGGCAATTTATTTGCTACAGCCTCATTGACCAATTCCCCGCTTTTCACCTGGCCTTCCAGCGTTTCCACAAGCTGCTTTGCTTCATCCCGGGCCGCTTCGGCCTGTCGTACAAGTTCCTCGACCACAATGGACGGATTTTCCACAATGGTCACGGAGCCGTCTTCCGTTTCGGGGATGGAGACATCAAGTGCACCAGCTACGGCCGCAGCATCTTCCGTTCCATCCGGAGGCGTAACGCGAGACACGACATGCACGGCTCCCTTCAACAAGGGGTATTCTTTGCCCGATGCGTCGGTCAGAAAAATATCATAAGCGCCGCATCCGGCGGCCAGCCTCGGCCATGTCACCAATGCCGTACTCGCCCCCGTAACGGCACAGTCCAGCATGATCACCCCATCCTGTACTACCGCGCCGCGTAGCGTCATGCCGCTGATGTCCATATCCTCACCGGATGGAGAAATAAAATGCAGCGCAAGAGACTGCGGCAGGGATTCCGTGACGTGTATGTTGTAGTTGGCGGCTTGCCTCATGAAAATATGATGCGGCAATCCTCAAATCCGTAAATAGTCGGGGCTGGATATGTGTTTCAGATTTCGCAGGAGACAGAACCTTCCGTCCAGGAGTCATGATACCAGTCTTCCGTGTCCGGAGGCGTGTACACATCCGTTTCCTCCGTCCAAATGCCACGGGAGGAACGGCCGGCCCAAATAGCCATGAAAATCACATCGGCCCGGTCCGGGGAATGCAAGCCCTTTCCCCGCATGTCTTCTTTGGACATGACGCGGAGGCGGCCCTTCTGGTCCCATTCCATCTGGCGTGTAGTCATCTGGCGGAATGTGACCGGGTCGAGTTCATCAATGCGGATCTTTCCGTTGACGATGTCGCGAGCCCCCAGTATCCACGCTTCGGAAATGGTGTTCAGGTAATGTTCCGGGTCTTCCCCGGGCAATCCTCCCCGGAACTCTTTAATACGGTAGCCGTCCCCTCCGCTTTCAACCGGTTCGGCCATTTGCTGGACGATAGGTAGCCCCAAACCGTCCGAGTCTCCCCATGCATTATGTGCCTCAATGCCGAGTTCCTTGAGACGGTTTGCCATCCGGCGCCGGGCCTGTACCGTGCTGGATTGTCTAAACGCCTGGTCCAGTCTGACAAGGGTTCCTTCCCGTACAGCAATGGCATTTTCGTCTCGGCCGGCTGCAAAATCCAAAGCGGCCCATTGTCCACCCGCCTTGAACGCCGGAGGATGGTCTATCGCATGTCTCAGTTGTTCCGGAGTAATGACCAGCATGTCTTCCCCTTCCGTCCATTCCGCAAGGTGCATGGAACGGTAGAGGGGATGTGATTCCCCGTAGGTTTCCAAGTCTTCCGCGCGTTTTTCCGGGCGGATGTGGGGACACATGTATGACGTGACCCTGGTTCGCCGCCAGTTTTTGGCCTCGTCGTGAAAGCAGCGGTAATGCTTCCCCATGGCCGAACCAGGGGAGGAAAGGTACAAATACCGGGTGACGGTGCATCGGTCCGCCGCCTCAAAAATACCGTCCTGAACGCCTTTCGCTTCATCCACGATATAAAGGACAGGCGTTGCCGCCGTCGCGTGATATCCTTCCGCCTTCTGTTCATCATTGGTAGAAAATATAGAGGTAAAGCCTCCTTCCGGAGTCAAAATTTCCATCTGGTTCCATTTCCAACCCCGGAATGCCGGATGAGACTGGTAAGCACGGATTGCAGGCCAGAGCTGGGTTTTTAACTGCCGCCAGGAACCGGACGTTAGAACAACACGTCCGCGGGGAAAGCAATACAGCCACCATAGTACAACAGGACCTACCAGGGAAACAGTTTTGCCGGAACCGTTAGCCGCTACAACAGCCGTGCGCCGGTAATCGTTAATGTCCTCATAGGTGTTGATCTGCCAGTCGTAGGGGTCCAGCCCCAGCACGGCAACGGCGAATTCAGCCAGCCGTAAACGGCACCGGGATACTATGTCATCACACCGTTCCGCCATTCTCTTCTTCCGCCCTCTTTCTGCGGATGGCTTCAATTCTGTCCATGACGGACGCTATTCTGGCTTCGTCGCATTCCGTGATCATCTCTACAGGTCCCCCATTGGCTCCGGTGAGTTCCACGGACTTCCGTTCCCCGTAACGGGCATTTCTCTTCCCGGCCAGCCATTTACGGTATTCGGCTCTATTTTTGTCCATCTGCGCACAATCGGGGCTGCTTCCATCAAGTATTTCCAGGCCCTTTTCCACCAAGGCATCCGCCGACATCTCGCACGCGCGCGCGTAGTTGTGTAAAAAGCCGTCATGCTCATTCATCCAGTTATAAACTGTCTTACGTTCCGGCATGTGTTCATCCCTTACAATCTGCATCAGCATTTCCCCTTCGGCAATGCGTCTGCATATTTCGTCCGCCAAAGCGTCCGTGTATTTGGTCGGACGTCCTGTCCGCTTCGGTGGAATGGTGGATTTTTTCTTCATTCTAAAAACATTTTCCCTCTCATCTTCGGATGTTCACGGAAATACAATTCCAGTTCAACTCCGTCAGCCAAAGTTGGTATAATACAAATGCCGGCTTTCATTTCTGCGACAATTAGTTCTTCTACCTTGCATTCTCCCTTTTCGCACAAATCAGCAAGTTGACTAATCAGTTCGTTAACTTCTAACTTTCCTGACTGATATTCCCGATATAACTCTAGTGCTTTTTTATTCATTTGAACAGTAAGGTTAAACTTCTTAAAAATGCCATACGCCAGTAATGTTTACCGTCTCTGGTATCATTCCAATATCGCAGAAACTCATTAGGAGACAAAGCCAGTTTTTGAAGGTGACGCGTAGGCATTTCTACCCCGTAAGGCATTCCATCGAGGGGTTCTCTCCCATAAATTTTTCCGGCATAATCATCCCTTTGTTCAAATGATGGGGCAAAATGATCGGAATACCCCTCCGATCCGCACGACAAACGCCCTCGCTTCTCGCCCTTGATCCTCTTCTGAAAATAATTACCAATCTTCTTATTTTTAACGTTCTCTCCATTAAAGTGCAGCCAGTGCACCAGCTCATGGAAATGATTATCCTTATCGAACTCTTCTCCACTGGAATAAAAAATAGTTCTGGTAATGGGGTTGTAACTTCCTCTGTTGCCAAAATTTGTATCCTTGTCCACAGATCTCATCGGCGGCAACGTTTCCAGAATCTCCGGATCCACCATCCGCATAAATTCATTCATGTTTTTACGGATAGTTTCCTTTGCCATGGGACGGAATTCACCGGAAATTCCATTTTCTACCTTTTCTTTGACCCAGTCCCGCTCCGGATGGCGGGTTTTCAAGGCATGTAAAAATGATTGCACCTGGCCTAATGTTGCCTCCCCGCGCGGACGCAACCCCGCTTTTTTCATCAAGCCCGCCATAGCAGAATCCTTTCTTTCAGGCTCAAACAAATCAAGCGTCATTTGCAACGGTGATATTTCTACCGGATTTTCCTGCTCCGCCTGCCGCTGCATGCGCTGGGCAAGCTCACGGGCCGGAATGGCAAGCCGTCCGTCTTTGTCCAGGGCATCCACTCCAAGACGCTTCTTGAGGCTTTCCCGGAGCCGGGCGGCAAGGGCCGGGTCTTTTATCTTTTGAACGGAGGCAGAGCGGTTCATGAGGCGTTCCGGCACCGTTGCCCCGAAACGGGACATGTCCACCGGACCGGGAGTCCAGTTGGGGCCAATCAGACCGTCCTGGATGCACTCGGCGCGGGAAACGGATTCAATGTCCATCCAAGAGTTGAAGCCGTAGAGCGGCCAGGGCAGCAGGAAGCCCCCAATGGCCGGAGAATTCATCTCAACGGCCCAAAATTGGAAGTCCGTCTTGAGGCGGACGGCGCCTTCATGCAGGACATGTATCGGGCGGGGCATCCTGGCTCCCGGGTGCCGGACGAATCGCCATGCCGGGTAGGAGCAGAGCATTTCCGGGGTCATGCCGCTTTCCCAGCGGGCCTGGCCGTAGCAGGAGCGGGTGTAGGTGTCAAAAATCAGAGACAGGCGGGAACGAGCGCCAATGTTGGTAATGCGGTTGTCTCCCGCATTCGCTGCCATTCCTTCTGCGTCCATAAAAGCGCGGGCCTTGGCTATGAAGTCGGCCTTCCCCTGCATCACGCCCACCGTTGTTGACGTGCCGTCCGGAAGTATGATCTCCTGCCTTTTCCCGGCCAGGAAGTCGTCAAGCATGTCGGCGAGGCGTTGCAGGAACTGCGCTTTTTCAACGTTCGCCGTAAAAATAGAATTCACTCGTTCCGCGGCGGGCAGCATAGCCCGTTCGCGTGTGGACATGGGTCGAGCATCTATCTTTTTACGCCGGAATATATCAACGGGAGTTACCATTTTCGCTTTGAATTTCATTGTCGTCCCGAAACAAGGGTAAGTCATCCGTTTTTTCAGGATATGTAATTTCCGATTCTTCCGGGATTTCCCGGTCATAAATTCCAAGGCGTTTATTATAGCGGAGAAGAAGCAATGCTCGGCGCTGGGCTTCCATGTAATCGTGTGTTTCCAATCCGATACAAATTCTCATTCTTTTGCGCTTGGGTCCCAAATAAAGGGATATTCTCAAGGCATGAGATCCGCAGGGTTGAGTAATAATGTCCAGTTTTTTCATTATTTATTGACGGGGTAATTCTGTTCTTCCTCGTATTTTGTGAGTTCCGCGGTCCAGCGGAATTGAATACGCCCCAGCCGTCCGAAGCGGTTTTTGCCGATGATCCACTGCGCTTCCGTGGGGTCGTGCTTGTCGGGCTTGTACATGTAGGGGCGGTGGATCATGATGATCTGGTCGGCGTCCTGCTCAATGGAGCCGGAGTCGCGCAGGTCGGAAACGACCGGTTTGCCCTGGGCGTTCCCGGATCTTTTTTCCACGTCGCGGTTGAGCTGGGCCAGCACCAGGACAGGAATATTGAGTTCCTTGGCCAGGGATTTGAGGCCGGCGGAGATTTCCGAGACTTCTCGTTCACGGCTGTTGCCCGCCTGCCGGGACGTGGAACGCATGAGCTGCAGGTAGTCCACGCCGATGCATTTGACGCCGTGTTCCCGGACCATCCGGCGGCCCCGGGCTCTGATGCTGTCGATGGTAAGGGAGCTTTCGTCGTCGATGTGCAGCGGGGCGGCCGTGATTTTCCTGACGGCGGCCGTGAAATGCTGCTGCTGTCCGACCGTCATCGGCTTGCCGCGGCGGATGTCGTCGGAGTTGATGCCGGCCATGCCGTAGAGGATGCGTTCCAGGAGCTGGGATTTCGGCATTTCCAGGCTGAACATGCCCACGGGGGTTCCCTCAAGGCAGATGTTGGTGAAGATGTTGACCAGGGCGGCGGTTTTCCCGACTCCGGGCCGGGCGGCAAGCACGATCATGGCGCCGGGCTGCAGGCCGTCCAGGGTCAGGTCCAGGCGGCGGTATCCGGAGGAGATTCCTTTGATAGCTCCGGGGTTGTTCATGCGCCATTGCAGGTTTTCAATGATGGTTCCCACGGCTCCGCGGATGGTTTCGGTCTGGCGGACGCCGCACCGGTCCCGCAGGGCGGACATGCCGCGCTCGGCTTCATCAAGGGCTTCTTCCGCGCTTTTGAGCTGATCGCCGGCGGCTTCCGCCATCCGGGAGGCAAACGCGAGCAGCGCATGTTTTTTGGCGGCTTCCGTGACCATTTCCAGGGCGGCGGCGGTTTTGTACCGGGCAAGGGCTCCGTAGGTGGCCGTCTCCACGACTCCGGCGTGCCCTCCCACGGCGTCAAGCTGGCCCTGGGCTTCAAGGCGGGCGATGACAGTGAGGGCGTCCACGGTTCCTCCCGTGCCGGCGACGGTTTCCAGAGCGGTCCAGATTTGCTGGTGCGCCGGGAGGCTGAATGTCTGGCGGCTGATGCCCTTGTCCCGGAGGTCCGCAAAGGCCTGGGTGCCGTCCATTGCCTGGGAGAGCACCAGTTTTTCGGCGTCGATGAGTGTCTGAGAGTCGATCATGTTTTTTGAAATTGTTGATTGTTAAAGTTCTTCAAGGTTGCTGTAAGGGTCTTTGTCTCCGTTCCCAGGGGGTGGCGGATGGTTGACGGCGTAGGAGGTGGCAAAGCTGACGGCATCAGACTGCCACCTAGTCACGGGGATGCCGCTGCGGGTCCAGTTGACGGCGTCCCGGCTTCCCCAGTAGGCTGTGGCGCAGTCCGGTATCTGGTCGGGGGTTAAACGCACACGCCCCGCAAAGGCCGCGGCCCGAAGATGGTCTTCGACTTCTTCCACGGTGCACGGAAGGGGGGTAGAGGGGGTATTATTCGTCTTCGTCTCCGACTCCGTCTTAGTGTGCATATGCTGCGCATCTGCTAAGCATGTGCTGCGCATATGTGCATCAGGCGCAGGGTATTTGCTTTTCTTGCTCCGTACCTGTTGCCGGAAGTTGGTCACTTCCAGATATTCTTTTCCCTCGATGGAGTACAGGACGACGAGCCGGGCTGCCTCACAGGATTTGAGGCAACGTTGAACGGAATCCTCCCTCATGGAGTCGAGTTTCAAGGGGTACAGGGCAGAGCGTAGAACAGACGAACGGGCGTCAAAACGTCCAAAGTCGTCTACAACGGAGAGCAAGCGGCGGAAAAATACCTCCGCTTCCCAGCTCAGAGAATTAACCGCTTCGCTGGTTAAAATCCCTTCTCTGATTATTCTATTTGGCATATCAAAAAAGTGTCAGTTGGGGGTTGTAGATTTCATAAAGACCAGGAAGACGGTCTTCCCGCGGCGGTGTCCGAACAAAGGTTCATGGCTGGCCAGCTTCAACACTTCTGCCGTGCTGACCTGATCCTCACACCATTTGAACACCAGAACGCCGCCCGGTTCCAAAACCCGGAAACACTCCCGGAAACCGGCCTTCAAATCCTCCTGCCAAGTCTCCCTGTCCAGTTTTCCGTATTTCTTGGCCAGCCAGGACGATTCCCCGGCGTGAATCAGGTGCGGAGGGTCGAACACGACAAGGCGAAACGCCCCGTCACTGAAAGGCATGGCCCGGAAGTCTCCGACGACATCCGGCTTGATTTCCAGAGTGCGCCCGTCGCAAAGCGTGTGTGTTTCCTCCCGGCGGTCCATGAACACCACGTCAGGATGGCGGCGGTCAAACCAGAACATGCGGGAGCCGCAGCAGGCGTCAAGAATGGCTTTCATTCCCCCTCCTTTCCTTCTTGGAATCTGCCAAGCAAAACCCGGAATGCAGTTGCCGCCACTGCAGGAACTTGCCCGTTGCCAAGGGCTTTAAGCTCGTCCACTTCTGGGGCCACCCCATCATCAGGGCGGCGAAAGACGCTGACACACACATCCCCCTGACTCGCTTCCCACCGCTCCTGACATAGAGATATGCCAAGTAATCTTCCAAATTCCCTTTTGGTTTGCCTTCCTCCGCTCTCTTCCAACACAGTCCATGTTTGGCGATACATGCACGCATGGTGGGCAAGAATCCATATTCTGGCTCGATGATGGGGTAATCCAACGGCATCAGCTCCCAGCACACACCATTCTGCATCGTACCCCATTTCGGCCAAGTCTCCGAGGACACGGTCAAGTCCCAGCCTGGTAAGGTTTGGGGAATTTTCCACGAATGCGAATCTCGGTCGAACTTCGCAAATGATCCGCGCCATTTCTGACCACAATCCGCTTCTTGTCCCTTCCAGTCCTTTTCTTTTTCCAGAAACACTGATGTCCTGGCACGGGAAGCCTCCAGATACCACGTCAACAAGGCCGCGCCACGGTCGTCCGTCAAAGGTGCGTACGTCATCCCAAACCGGGAAAGGCGGGAGTAGGCCGTCATTCTGCCGGGCGAGCAGTACGCTTGCGGGGTAGGGTTCAAGCTCAACGGCGCAAACGGTGCGGAATCCGAGCAGCTCGCTTCCAAGTATTCCTCCACCAGCGCCCGCGAAAAGAGCCAGCTCATTCACTCCCCCTCCTTTCCGTCCGCCGCCATATCCACGCCAAACGCCGCGACGTATTTCTTGGCCTCTTGCGGGTCTTGCAAATAGCCCAGCAGGAAACGCAAGGCATCTTCCACCGTGGCTTTTCGCATTTGGAGATTGTTGTAAAGCTGCTGAACGGCAGCGCCCTTGGTGTTGCCGTAGGCAATAAACCCATAGTCATCATACAGGTTGCACAATTCCTGGAGCATATCGACATTCCCGATAAAAACGGAATATTGCGGCCTGCACCAAGATCGATAGGTTCCGATACGGTGCTTGTTGGCCTTGGCCCAGGCATCCACCTCCGGGGGCAATCCCACGGCGTAGGGTTTCTGTGCAAGGTCACGGGGCGGCAGGTCAAAGAGGTATTTCATGATTCTCCCTCCTTTCTCGGCTCCCAGTTGTCGGAAACATAATGGCTTCGTGAGCACGTATCGCATATGTATGGAAACTCGTAATCCCCATTCAGGCAGGTTTCGCAACGGCGGCGTTGCCACGCCCTGCATGCGGCCCGCTTCCGGCGGACGTCGCCGATAGCGTAGTACAGTTGGAAGTCGTCCCATAAGCCTCCGCGAAATTGGAGTGGCAGCTCGTGATATTCCATTTTAAATCGTATTCGGGCATTATTGCGAATCCTTTCAATTCTGGTTTCGAGAGTTTCGACTGCTTTTCCGTACTCGTAAAAAGCTTTCTGTTCAGGCGTCAGTTTCATGCGAGCCTCCTTTCCAGTATCGCCGCCTGCTCGTCAGTGAGGTACTGCCAGCTTTGCGGCGGGCGAGTCAGGCCGATGACAGAGAGCGGCACGGCGGCGGGAAGTTTCACGGGGTCCTGGACGCCCCAGACATAGCAAGGCAGGTAATTCCGCAGGTGCTCTTCCGTCACGCAAGCTTGGTTCATGGTCCATTCTAAAATTCCCTTTGGGGGATATGGTCGAAGTCCAGCAGTGACAACTAAACGGCACTTGCCGATGATGCCCCGTGTCCCGTACTGGCCGGATTCATAGAGCCACAGTGTGACGGAGTCGCCTTTGTTGAGGCGTGAAGCATTTTTACGCAACTCCCATCTCTTTTCCCCGGACAAAATTTTCCCGGAGAAAGGCCGCCTGACGGATAAGAGGATGTTAATCATTGCTGGCCTCCTTTCTGCTCAATCTCCCACGGCCACAGAATCACATCGTCATGCCGCACGGGTTCAGGAGGCCCGGAAGCCGTTTCCAGGTAAAGAATCCCCCGGTTCGCGTTTTTTCCGATGACCTTCCTAACCCGCCGGTCTCCGAAGAGTTTCACCTTGTCCCCCGGCCAGACCCTCATGATGGGAGGGAATCCGGAAATATATTTTTCGGCATCCTTCCAGGCGTCTTTCTCCGCGGCGTAGCCTCTGTTCGTTTCCCAACGGCACTGTTCGCACCCCGCGTGAAACAGAAGAGGTCTGTCGCTGTAGAGCACGCGCTTTTCTATGGCAATATCACCCCCGCACAGCGGGCATTGAAGCTTTTTCATCGGGTTCCTTCCTCAATCAAGGCTTTAAGTTCATCAGAACAACGGAGGCGTGAAGCATTTTTCACTGTGCAAATAAGGTGCTGCGCCCACCGGGCATGCCGTTTCGTGGGGTACTCTATGCGATAGCGGGCGATAATTCCTTTGTGGTGTACAATCGCGGCCTGAACTTCATATTTCCCGTCGTCGGTTTTCTTCATGGGGCAAACCTGCTGAACGATGATGTGAGGATTCCGTTTCATTGCTCTGATCCTTCTTGCACAGTGATTGTTATTTGTGGCTCTTCGCCCCACCATTTATCCACGGACGCGGAATACACCTGGGCGTCATCCTCCCAAAATCTCAACCGGGTCAGGACATCCTGCAGGGTTTTGGCCAGGTTGTCCCAGTCCGGTTTGGTCGTTTTCGGAATGAGCCCGATCCGGTTTTTTTTCGGCTCGCTCTTGCGGTAGGGCCAGACGAAGGCCAGCTTCAGGGAGACCGGCCCCGTCAGGGGCCGGGCCGGTTGATAAGGTTTCAGCAGGGTCAGGTAATCGCTGATGACCAGTTTCAATTCTTTCGTGTCCGCCAGTTTGGCGTGTTTCCCGATGTTGACGATTTTTTTGTTCTGGTGCGTTTTCGTCGGGGGAACGATCGGCAGCATGATGGTTATCGGCTTGTTCATGGCTGTTGATTAGAAGGGAATTTCGTCTTCTTCCGCCGGCGGTCCCGCCGTGGCGCTCATGTGGTTGTTGGCCGGCAGGTCCGCCGGGCGCGGAGGCAGGGACGCTCCGCCGCGCCCCGCCGCTGCCCTGTCCTGAGCCGCCATGATGGCCCGGGCTTCGTCCGGCCCCAGCACGTCTTCGCAGTTGCTGAATTCGGGATAAGTCCCGTCTGCCCTGGGCTTGTCTCCCTGTCTGACGTTGAGCCGGACGTAGCAGGGTTTGCCGAGGTATTCCGCCGGGTTGATGATGACCTGCTGGCCGGGTTGGTAGACGTTCCCGGTGACGTTTTTGACGAACAGGTCAATTTTCCAGGCCAGGTCTTTCGAGTTGGTCAGGTAGTAACGGACCGTCGCCGCCCCTTCAGGGCCGAAGGCTCTGATGTGGACGGCCAGCTGCGGGCATCCCCGCGTTTTGGCGCCCTGGGAGATTCCTTCTTCCATTTTGACGATTTTTCCTTCGTAGACGCCCGCGGGGAGGAATCCGTATTCGCTGGGCTCGCCTTCTGATATGTAACTGAACATAATGGTTATTTGGTGGTTGCGGTTTTGGAGACGGAGATTTTTTTGACGTAGGAGGATCCGGCCCCCGTCCTGACCAGTTCTTCCGGGAATTGTTGTTCCGGCAATGCTTCCGCGAACAGGGCGCGGAAGACGTCCGCCTTGAGCGGGCCATAGGATTTCAGGAGTTTCGGCACGCCAATCCAGGTGGCGTATTTGGCGACGTCTTCCGGAGCGACGGTGTCCGTGCCTTTCCGGGAGACGCGCCTGAATCCGGGGACTTCCGTGCCGTTGTTGAGGTAGTCGAGGATTTTTTCTTTTCCCTTTTTGACGTAACTTTCCAGCACAGCCGCCTTGGTGACGAATTCCGCCAGCCTGGATGGGTTTTCCGCGATTTCGGCGAAGCTTTCTTCCAGCGTTCCGGCTTCCGCCAGGGTCAGCATTTCCTGCGCCGCCCGGTTCCGCAGCGGGCAGGTGTCCTGCGAGGCGCACCAGCCGCAGTAGTCGCAGAGGCGCGGCCCGCCGCCGCGGTCCACGGCGTCCACCACGCCGTTGACGATGGAGATGGCTTCCCGGTAGGTGAATTTCCGGGTGACGATTTGCTGCTGGTCGCAGTAGAGGAGGTGGCAGGTGATTTCATCCAGGAATTCCCGTTCCATGAAGGATTTCGCGTAAGAGGCCTGCTGTTCCCAGTAGTTGCGGATTTGGCCGCTTTTGAGGTCGAAGAGTTTGCCGAGCGCGGGGCAGAGGCAGTCCGCTTCCCCGCCTGTCACGCGGGGGTGCCATTGCGGGAAGGCGCAGCGGTTTTTGTCGGCAATGACTTCTTCCCCGGAGCAGAGCGTCCGGACCGTTTTCACCGCCCAGAGGATGGATTCTTTTTCATCGGCTTTCAGGTGTTCACACGCCCTGAATTCGTCCACACCCATGAGCAGGGACCGGAAGGCGTCGTCCATGCGGGTTCCCCGCCGGGCCGCTTCCCCCGCGTCGGGGGAGGAGACGTAGCAGGGGCATTGCGCCAGCTTGGGGAGCAGGGACGGCCTCAATAGTTCTGTGGCCGGGGCCGGACGGGACCCGGCAATGTCAGCGAGGATTTTTTGCAGGTCGTCCAGGCTGACGGCGTATTCCGCTCCGTCCAGGGAGAGGACGGCATGCCCGGTTTCGCGGGCGACGTTGATGCAGGTGACGGGTTTCATCGGCACGCCCCTCCTTCCATGAATTCTTTTACGGAGTTATTGAACCGGGCGGGAGTTTTCAAAATCCGGGCGGCATATTCCGCCGGGACTTCTTCCAGCCCTTGTCCGGCAGTAATGATTCCGCGGCTGATCATGAAGGCGAGGGCGTCTTTTGCGTGGTCAATCACCGCGGCTAGGGCATCCGCCTGACGATCTCCCGCGGATGCGGAGGGAGGCGGTGCCTGTTCATCGTTTGCCGGAGGGGCGTCAGTTGCAGGAGCGCCCCCGGAAGAATCGGAATCCGTGGCAAACAGAAAGCGGGAGATTTCCCCGGCGTCCATCGCCATCACCGCGGGCATCCCGTGTCGGTTTTTGGCTTCCCAGGTGGCCCGGTGCTCCGTATAGACGGCACGCAGTTCTCCGCCTTTGGCCTTGCCTCCGTCCGTGAAGGTGGTCACGTAGTTGCAGAACAGGATGGCGTCCCCCCATTCCTTGAGTTTTTCCTTGGCGGTGATGGCCTGTTTGGACGGAGCGTTGATTTTGATGGTGTACATGGTGTAGGCTTCCCCTTCCGGAGGGTTCACCGTTTCCACGCGGCAATGGCAGATGACGGCGATGTGCAGCCCTGCGCTCCGGCAGTTGTCAAAGACGGAAAGCAGGTTGACGAACATTTCGCTGGACTGGGCGTACCCTTTTCCATAGCCGATGCTTTCAATGGAGGAGATTTTTCCGTCTTTGGGGGAGGCGTTGTAGTCCCTGATGACCTGGCGGGCGCACATGTCCCACAGGCGGTCTCCCGTGTCGATGACGAGCGTTTTGTAAGGGAGGTTTCCGTTCCGGGCTTCCTTGTAAATGTCCTGCAGGGCTTCCAGCATGGCGCCGTAGTGGTCTACCTGGATGCGGTCCACATTCATGTGCTGGGTTCCTTCTTCCGTGTCCAGAAAGAGGGGGGCGGGCAGCCCGGCCCCCAGCGTGGATTTTCCCACGCCTTCCGGCCCGTAGATGATGACCCGCTGCGGACGCTGCTGCACTCCGCGCTTGATGTTTTGTAATAGGCTCATATTATTGTCTTGTTTATTGTATTCAGGTCGGGCGTCAGTTCCTGCTGGCCCCGGCCTTTTTGGTTATGGGTAGTTGGAAAGGGTACTGACGGAGTTACGTTTCCGCTTAGCGGGAGGTTTGTTCATGTCCGTCCTGGTTTTGGATGTCTTTTGGGTCAAATACCTGTACACGCTTATCGCGGAAATTCTGTATTCGCGTTGATTGGTGCCAATGTCTTCTATTTCATGGTTCTGCAACAGGTTACGAACCTTTTTCCTACCCCATAAACAAGCAGGGTGTTTCCGCAGATCCTCAAGGGTAAGCCATATTTTGCCGTCGAACATGCGAGTGGCATTCTCTTCCTCGGACTCATTCAAAATCAACAAGCCACGTTCATGAAGGGATTCTATGGTTTGCTCCACAATAGAGGTTACAAATTGATCTAATCCGTTCATAATTCACTAAGATTTAACGATGAAATAAATGATTGCAAAAATCCCAACCAGCAGAGCGGAAAAGACAAGGTTCTGTACGATACCGGGCCGGGGCTTGAGTTCGTCTTCCGAAAAGTCTATTGGGCAGCCGTAAAGAGATTTCATTTTCTCGGCGCGGTCTCGGCGCATCCAGTATTGTTCGTTCGTCATTTTTTTCATTGTTGTTCAGGGTTGGGTTAAAGTTCGTGCCAGCCGAGCAGCTTCAATTCGTCAATCAGGGCTTCTTCCATTAGGCTGCCGGCTTCTTGGGGTTCTTCGGGCGGGGGTGCTTTGTCATCTCCACCACTTCTTGAGCCATTCGAGCAAATAAGGAGCAAATCAACTGCTCTTTAGTCATTCTGGCAGCATCAGCCACCATCCCTAACCACTTGCTGGGTGGTACTGGTATTTCTATTTTCACGCGGGGTGTCGTGTTCATGGCTATTTATTACTACGCCACGTATAATTTTTCAACACATTTTTGCACACACCGTATAATATTTCCCGATTTTAGGTGTTTACATTTCTACAAAATATCGTAATATCAACGCATGACGCCGACAAAAGAAGACATTAAAAAATGGCTCAAAGATATTGGCGAAGATCGTTTCTGGCTCGCCAAACAATGCAAGGTCGACAAAAGAACCGTAGATTCATGGTTATCTTCTGATAGATCACTCCCTGCGAGAGCGATTATTTTGATCAACCAACTTATGATGCCGAACACAGCCGAAAAAGAAGGTCGTAACCTCCGGCGTGTAGAAACTCTCACCTTGCAATTCTCAAAATCAGAATGGGAGACCATCAAGGAATACCAAAAATTACATCCGGGAAAATCCGTTGCACAACTTGCCGAAGAATTTGTTCTAAACTTGGCTGACTCTCTCCAGAAAAATTTCTCATTCACCCCACAAGCTATTGACTCATTTTCTGAATCTTTGGACTACACCACTCAAGTAGTCGGCAACACGGCAGCCGGTAAACCTTCATCTGG
>OJQY01000557.1_pt1 | contig 15489 bp, 8 predicted proteins | sample 1599091 | NCBI WGS metagenome assembly OJQY01 (sample SAMN03922524, study PRJEB24848) | human gut metagenome | isolation source: stool sample | host: Homo sapiens | place: Germany | collected 2010-02 | reverse complement strand
ACCGACCTGAAGCTGGTCCAGGCCAGTCAGATCCTGCTTGGTATCACCAAGTCCAGCCTGGCAACCGACAGCTTCCTGTCCGCTGCATCCTTCCAGGAAACCACCCGCGTTCTGACCGAAGCCGCCATCAAGGGCAAGGTTGACCCGCTGGCCGGTCTGAAGGAGAACGTCATCATCGGTAAGCTGATCCCCGCCGGAACCGGTTTGCCGGAGGTTGAAGAAGAGCTGGCTCGTGCCGAGGAAATCCGCGATGCCGAAGGCAGCGCTTACGACCACGCTGAAAAGTAAGACTATTCTTATCTGATAAGCTTAGCCTGACAATAAAACATAACATCCCCCACAGCATTCTCCGCACGGGCAACTGCGAACGGAAAGGGTACTGTGGGGGATTTTTATGCTGCTTTGCAGGAAATGAAACTGCTTATTGCGGAAAAGTGGCAGAAAAGTGATACAAAGTTGCTTGAAAATAGTAGTACAGCTGTGCTATGCTGGCCCCAAAGAAAGGGGGATAGCACCATGACATTGGGAGAGAAAATTGCATCCGCCCGGAAAGAAAAAGGCATGACCCAGGAAATGCTGGCAGAGCAGCTGGGGGTAACACGGCAGGCTGTGGCAAGGTGGGAGACAGGAAAAGCACTGCCTGGCACAGCTAACCAGTTTATGCTCCGAGAACTGTTGGGTATCCCGCCGGAAGAGGTTGCTTTGGAAGAAAAGACAGAAACAAGAGAACCAGATGTACAGGAAAAGGCAGAAACGGCCGGAAGCCTGACAGCAAAACAAACGTGGGTACTGATTGCGGTAATGGCAATTTTGCTATGGCTTGCTCTGCAATTTGTTGGGCTTGGCGCGGCGATTGGATTGTTGATACTTCTGTTCATTTCAATAAGCGGACTCTTTTTTATAGCGGCGGGAAAAAGCGGCGCTGCAACGGCTGCAAAAGCAGCAGCAAGGCGGGTACGGTATTTAGCGGCAGCAACACTGCTGGCGGTACTTTTATGGTGCATTGCTTTTGTGGCATCTGCAAACTACCAAAGTACAGCGATGTGGAACGTACCACAAGATGTATGGCAGCAATACCCCACAGTTGCCGCATGGATGCAGCATTGTGAAACAATGGGCAGCGGTGTCTATATGCAGCAGGTGGATTTACCAGCAAGTCAGGGGGCCGCAACGGTATATCTTGTCTGCCGCAATGGCGTGACCAATGAACAGGCAGGAAAAATCACCCCCAATCCACTGCGGCTGCGCTTCTGGGTTACTTATCAGGCAGGGGAGAGCGAGCCCATGCTGGATGTGCTGACGTTCTGCGGAAATAAGGACTATCAGGTGTTTTTCAGAATCGGGAAAGACCAGTCTGATTGTATCTTTACGACAAATGAAAGTGAAGCGTTGGCAGGAGAAGTAAGAAGCCTGCTGGAAAGCCGGGCAAATGACAAATAAAGAAAGTTAGAGAAATGAGCCTGTGCAGGAACCGTGCATAAACACTGTTTCTGCGCAGGCTTTTTGTTAAATAAAAACGGATTTGTTTTTTCTAACATTTGGTGTATAATACTTTTATACTGGGTTTGTCTGTGCAGGATGAATGGTGCCTGCATGGAGGGCAGGGGAGAACGCTTCCCTGACTGGCTCAGAAAGACATCATATAGAAAAGGAGAATCCGCTATGTCGGAAGCATTGAAAGAACGCAAAGAGATGGACCCGCAGTACCAGTGGGACCTGACCAAAATGTACGCCAGCGATGCGGAATGGGAAAAGGCTTTTGCCGCCATTGACCCCAAAATTGAAGCTTTGGCTGCCTGGGAGGGCAAGCTGAACAACGCTGCCAGCATTCGTGAATTTTATGATGCAGAAATCGGCGTGTTCCGTGAACTGGAAAACCTGGCTGTCTACACCAGCCTGCGTCTGAGCGAGGATACCCGTGCTGATGACGCCCAGAGCATGGATGCCCGCGCTACCGCCAAATATGTAAAGGCTGTCGGTACCATCGCCTATGCTCAGCCGGAAATCTTGGCACTGCCGCAGGAAACCCTGGATGCCATCATGGCTGACGAGCAGGTTGCCCCCTATCGTTTTGCTCTGGAAGACCTGCTGCGTGCAAAGCCTCACACCCTGACCGCCCCGGAAGAAAAGCTGCTGGCTGCTTTCGGAGAGGCATTCGGCACCCCGAAAAATGTTGCCGATAACCTGGAAGACGCCGACATGGTGTTCGATTCCGTCAAGGATGGCGAGGGCAACGATGTGGAGCTGACCGCTTCCAACTACATCCTGCTGCAAACCTCCAATGACCGCGTGCTGCGCAAGAATGCCTTTGAAAGCTACTACAAGAGCTTCCGCCAGCACATCAACACGCTGGCTGCCTCTTACTCCGGCGCTGTCAAGACCGCTACCGCCGAAGCCTCCGTCCGTCATTATGAATCTTCCCGCGCCATGTCCATGGCAGGGGAGAACGTGCCCGGCCAGGTCTATGATAACCTGGTGGCTACTGTGCGCAAGCACCTGCCGGATATGTATCGCTATGTTGCTCTGCGCAAGCGTATCCTGGGTGTGGACGAGCTGCACTACTATGATGTGTACGCCCCGCTGACCAAGGGCGTCAGCGCACATTACACCTATGACCAGGCCAAGCAGATGGTTCTGGATGCCGTTGCACCGCTGGGCGAAGAGTACGGCACCATCGTTCGCAAGGGCTTTGCCGAGCGCTGGATCGATGTGTTCCCCAACAAGGGCAAGAGCGGCGGCGCTTACTCCGGCGGCAGCTATGATTCCAACCCCTATATCATGTGCAACTTTACCGGTACGCTGGACAGCGTTTCCACCATTGCGCATGAGATGGGCCACAGCATGCACAGCTGGTTCAGCCGCCATACCCAGCCTGCCCAGTATGCCGACTATACCCTGTTTGTCGCAGAGGTCGCTTCCACCGTCAACGAGAACCTGCTCATTGAGCACCTGCTGGCAGAAAAGAACCAGGATCCCGCAACCCGCCTGGCCCTGCTGAATCAGTACCTCGAAAATTTCAAGGGAACCGTCTACCGCCAAACGATGTTTGCCGAGTTTGAGCGCGATGCCCACGCCATGGCCGAGCGCGGCGAAGCCCTGAATCCCGCCGCCCTGAACAATCTGTACAAGAAGCTCATTGTGGACTACTTTGGACCGGAGCTGGTTGTGGATGACGAAGTACAGTACGAGTGGGCACGCATCCCGCACTTCTACCGCCCGTTCTATGTTTATAAGTATGCAACCGGCTATTCCACTGCCGTGGCATTGTCCGAGGGCATCCTGAAGAACGGCGAACCGGCTGTTAAGAAGTACCTGGAGTTCCTGCACATGGGCGGCAGCGCTTACCCGCTGGATGAGCTGCGCCATGCCGGTGTGGACCTGACCACCCCCGCCCCGGTGGATGCTGCCCTGGATAAGTTCGGCCGCATTCTGGACGAAGCCGAAGCCTGCGTGGCACAGCTGGAAGCTGCAAAATAAGCAGGGGAAAGTCCGAGGGTGTATCTGATTCTTTGTTTTCAGATACACCTTAAGCGCACAATTAGAACCCCCAGTGCAGAAAATCAGCATCTTGCACGATTATTTGAAATATTTTTTGTGAATACTCTTGACAGAGCGTGGTTTATCCGCTATTATAATAAATGCGTGAGTTAAGGGGTCAAGTGCGGCCAAAATGGAAGCACAACCCCCGCAAAAAACTGCGCGGAATAATCAAGAAAGGAGAAAAGAAATGCCTACTTTTAACCAGCTCGTACGCAAAGGCCGTGAGGTCCTGGTAACCAAGAGCACTGCTCCTGCCCTTCAGAAGAGCTACAACTCCCAGAAGAAGCAGTACACCACCATGAACAGCCCCCAGAAGCGTGGTGTTTGCACCGCTGTTCGTACCATGACCCCCAAAAAGCCCAACTCTGCTCTGCGTAAAGTTGCCCGTGTCCGCCTGACGAATGGTATCGAGGTCACCTCCTACATTCCTGGTATCGGCCATAACCTGCAGGAGCACAGCGTTGTCCTGATCCGTGGCGGTCGTGTTAAGGACCTGCCCGGTGTCCGTTACCACATCATCCGTGGTACTCTGGATACTCAGGGTGTTGCAAACCGTAACCAGGCTCGCAGCAAATACGGCGCAAAGCGTCCCAAGGCCGGTGCCAAGAAGTAAGGAAACATCTTTTCGCCATAAAATGGTCAGCTGACCCTTTTGTGGCATAACGGGAGTTTTCTTTAACTTTCGAGTACCGATGATATCATTAATGTGAAGGAGGGAAGAAAGATGCCCAGAAGAGGTAAAATCGCAAAGCGCGAAGTTCTGGCTGATCCTATTTACAATTCCAAGCTCGTCACCCGTCTGGTCAACAGCATCATGCTGGATGGCAAGAAGGGCGTCGCTCAGAAGATCGTTTACGAAGCTTTTGAGACTGTCAAAGAGAAGACCGGCAACGATCCTCTCGAAATGTTCGAGAAGGCCATGGAAAACATCATGCCCAGCCTCGAAGTTAAGGCCCGCCGTGTCGGCGGCTCCACCTACCAGGTTCCCCTGGAGGTCAGCCCCGCTCGCCGCGAGACCCTCGGCCTGCGCTGGCTGACTCTGTACAGCCGCAGCCGTGGTGAAAAGACCATGTCCGCTCGCCTGGCCGCCGAGATCATCGACGCTACCAACAACGTTGGCGGCGCTGTCAAGAAGCGCGAAGATACCCACAAGATGGCAGAAGCCAACAAGGCTTTCGCGCATTACCGTTATTGATCTGCTTACTGAGGAGGTTTAAGCCATGGCAACGCCGAGAGACGTATCCCTGCAAATGACCCGAAATATCGGTATCATGGCCCACATCGACGCAGGCAAGACCACCACCACCGAGCGCATTCTGTACTACACCGGTATTAACCATAAGATCGGCGAAGTTCATGACGGCGCTGCCACGATGGACTGGATGGAGCAGGAACAGGAACGTGGTATTACCATCACTTCCGCTGCAACCACCTGCTACTGGAGCCACACCGAGACCCAGCACGATCCGGCTCTGTTCAAAAAGAACCGTCATCGTATCAACATCATCGACACCCCGGGCCACGTTGACTTTACTGTTGAAGTTCAGCGTTCTCTGCGTGTTCTGGACGGTTCTGTTACCGTTCTGGCCGCAAAGGGTGGCGTTGAGCCTCAGTCTGAAACCGTTTGGCGCCAGGCTGACGAGTACAAGGTTCCCCGCATGGTTTACGTCAACAAGATGGATACCATGGGTGCTGACTTCTTCCGCTGCGTACAGATGATGCATGATCGTCTGCATGCCAACGGTGTGCCTATCCAGCTGCCTGTCGGCCAGGAAGACACTTTCCGCGGCATCATCGATCTGATCGACATGAAAGCCGATATCTACTATGATGATATGGGCAATGATGTGCGCGTTGAGGAAATTCCTGAAGACCTGAAAGAACAGGCTCAGGAATATCATGACAAGCTGATCGAAGCTGTTGCTGAGACCGACGAAGAGCTGATGATGAAGTACCTGGACGGCGAAGAGCTGACCAAGGGAGAAATCAAGGCTGCTCTGCGTAAGGCTACTATTTCCAACGAGATCGTTCCTGTTGTCTGCGGCTCTTCTTACAAGAACCGTGGCGTTCAGAAACTGTTGGATGCAATCGTTGATTATATGCCCGCTCCGACCGACGTTGCGGCCATCAAGGGCACCAACCCGGAGACTGGCGAGGAAGAAGATCGCACTTCTTCCGATGATCAGCCGTTCTCTGCACTGGCATTCAAGATCATGACTGACCCGTATGTCGGTAAGCTGTGCTTCTTCCGCGTGTACTCTGGTACCGTTGAGGCTGGCACCACTGTTTACAACTCTGTTAAGGATCAGGACGAGCGTATCGGCCGTATCCTGCAGATGCATGCAAACAACCGTAAGGATATCGACATCTGCTACGCTGGCGATATCGCCGCTGCTGTTGGTCTGAAGAACACCACCACTGGTGATACCCTGTGCGATGAGAAGCATCCCATCATCCTCGAGTCCATGAACTTCCCCGAGCCGGTTATCCGCGTTGCCATCGAGCCCAAGACCAAGGCTGGCAGCGAGAAGATGGGTATTGCCCTGTCTAAGCTGGCTGAAGAGGACCCGACTTTCCGTACCTGGACCGATGAAGAAACCGGTCAGACCATCATCGCCGGCATGGGCGAGCTCCACCTGGAAATCATCGTGGACCGTCTGCTCCGCGAGTTTAAGGTCGAAGCTAACGTTGGCGCACCTCAGGTTGCCTACCGTGAAACCATCCGCAAGGATGCTAACCAGGAAACCAAGTACGCACGTCAGTCCGGTGGTAAGGGCCAGTATGGTCACGTTAAGATCAAGATTGAGCCCAACCCGGGTAAGGGTTATGAGTTTGTCAACGGTATTGTTGGCGGCGCTATCCCGAAGGAATACATCCCCGCTGTTGACAACGGTATCCAGGGCGCGATGAAGTCCGGCATTCTGGCTGGCTATCCCGTCGTGGATGTCAAGGTCACTCTGTGGGACGGCTCCTATCATGAAGTTGACTCCTCTGAAATGGCGTTCTCCATCGCCGGCTCCATGGCATTCAAGGATGCTATGAAGAAGGCTGATCCCGTCATTATGGAGCCCATCATGAAGGTTGACGTTGTTGTTCCTGACGAGTATATGGGCAACGTCATTGGCGACTTGAACAGCCGCCGCGGCGCGATCCAGAACCAGGAATCCACCGATGGCACTGCCCGTGTCACCGCTATGGTTCCTCTGTCCGAGATGTTCGGTTACGCTACTGACCTGCGTTCCAAGACCCAGGGCCGTGGCCAGTACTCCATGGAGCCGGCTGATTACCAGCAGGTTCCCAAGAGTGTTGCAGATAAGATCATGACCGAGCGCAATAAGGGCTGATTCTGCACAAATTCGCGCAAAATACTTGATTTTTCTTGAAAAATCTAGTATGATAGCCTTACAACAGGCTATTTTATCTGTTTGAATTAAAGGAGGATACTTCCAATGGCTGAAAAGGAAAAATTTGACCGCTCTTTGGAGCATGTCAACATCGGTACCATCGGTCACGTTGACCACGGCAAGACCACTCTGACTGCCGCTATCACCAAGGTTCTGGCTCTGAAGGGCGACGCCGATTTCATGGATTACTCCAGCATCGATAAGGCTCCTGAAGAGAAGGCTCGTGGTATCACGATCAACACCGCTCACGTTGAGTACCACACCGCGAAGCGTCACTATGCCCACGTTGACTGCCCGGGCCATGCTGACTACATCAAGAACATGATCACCGGTGCTGCTCAGATGGACGGCGCTATCCTGGTTGTTGCTGCAACCGATGGCCCGATGCCGCAGACCCGTGAGCACATCCTGCTGGCTCGTCAGGTTGGCGTGCCCAAGATCGTTGTGTTCCTGAACAAGTGCGATATGGTTGACGACGAAGAGCTGCTCGACCTGGTCGAAATGGAAGTTCGCGAACTGCTGGACAGCCAGGATTTCGACGGCGACAACACCCCGATCATCCGTGGTTCCGCTCTGAAGGCTCTGGAGAGCACTTCCAAGGATCCCGATGCTCCGGAATACAAGTGCATTTGGGAGCTGATGGACGCTGTTGACAGCTACATCCCGACCCCGGACCGTGCTGCTGATAAGCCGTTCCTGATGCCCGTTGAGGACGTTATGACCATCTCCGGCCGTGGTACCGTTGCTACCGGTCGTGTTGAGCGTGGTACTGCTCATGTCGGCGATCAGATGGAAATCGTTGGTCTGAAGGAAGAGAAGCTGACCACCACCATCACTGGTCTGGAAATGTTCCGCAAGAGCCTGGAGTTCGCTCAGGCTGGCGACAACATCGGCGCTCTGCTGCGTGGTATTGACCGTGACCAGATCGAGCGTGGCCAGGTTCTGGCTGTTCCCGGCTCTGTTCATCCCCACACCACTTTCGATGGCCATGTTTACGTCCTGAAGAAGGAAGAAGGCGGCCGTCATACCCCGTTCTTCAACAACTATCGTCCTCAGTTCTACTTCCGTACCACCGACGTTACCGGCATCATCACCCTGCCCGAAGGCACTGAGATGTGCATGCCCGGCGACAACGTTGATATGCACGTTGAGCTGATCACCCCGGTTGCCATGGAAGAAGGCATGCGTTTCGCTATCCGCGAAGGCGGCCACACTGTTGGTTCCGGCGTTGTTTCCAAGATCGAGAAGTAATTTTCGGCTTGTGATATAGCTTTCAAGGCTCCTGCTGTTAAGGCAGGGGCCTTTTTGTTGTGTATGACTTATGGGACGGGGAGGGGGCAAAGGCCGGGTGTGGAAGACCAAGGAAGGCATCATGAAAACATCAGAAATTGTAGATAGGGGAGAGGACACCATTCGGAACTTTGAAAAAGTGGAGCAGGAGGGGGCACTCACACCGCCCTACCTTGGGAAGGTGTATTTCAGGTCGCGGTTAAGGGGCAAGGGTTGATCTATCCCTAAGTTTTCGGAACGGTCAGGAACGCTCTCTACAGTACAATTTATAATGGGCAATTCTCAACCTCCAATTTTCCCTTCAAGTTTCCTCCAATCTCTGCCAAATCTCTCAACAACAAGCCAAACCGAAATGACAAAAAATGCGCGATCACAATACCGGGTGATTGGATTAAGAGATTGCAAAGAACATTATCGGGGTAAATGTTTAATCATTTGATAAAATCAGGAATAAACCATTCAAAAATGTTAATAAATACCGCCAAAGAGTCACCGCACCGCAACGCAAATAATGTGCGAAAAACAGGTTTCAGTTGATTCAAGGACAAAAATTTACATAGAAACCGCTCTAATTAACTATGCAAATTCTGGCAACTGTGATATAATGTATATACCTGGATGTGTCGGAAAGGTTATCATTTGCGGGATCAAGGCATGCAGCCGGTACAACGTTTTGTCAGCCGCTGTGCCGGGGCCAAAAGCCCCAAAAGCAGGCCGCAGCCCGGCAAGGGATCGCCAGACCGAGGGGGCATAACCAGGCGTTTTGCAATCAACACCTGCAAAGTGCCGCACATCTGCCGTACCACTTTTCACACAAAAGGGGAAAGTAGTAACACTTAAGGGAGGATAAAACTATGAAGAAAAACCTTCAGCGTTTTGGCGCATCCGTGCTGGCAGCAGCCATGGTTGCCCAAAGCGTGGCGCTTCCCGCAGCAGGACGATGCCAAGCTGGAAGCGACTGCACAGAGCAAGGCGGGCATGAGCCTTGCAGCGTTGGAAAATGCACTGGCCGATGCCATGTACGCCAACGCCGCAGCTGGCAAGATCAACACCGAAGCCTATGGCCTGAACAAGGACGAGATGGCATCGGTGATGGCTGCCACCATCAAAACGTATCATCTGTCCAGCGCCGTTACCGACCTGGGCTATGAGACGAACGCCGCAGGCGTTGTGACTGCCGTTACCTTTACCGGCAGCTCCGGCATGACCTCTGCGATGGAGTCCATGACCAATAGCGATGATGAAGTGATTGCGCAGCAGGCTGACAGCTACGCACAGGCTTACGTTGCTGAAAACTCCGATACCTTTGCGGCCAGCGCCGCTGCGGACGGCCATACCTATGGCGAGCCGAAATGGTACTGGAATGACACCAACCCGGAGGATGGCCACACCCATACCTGGAAGGAAACCCCCGATGGTTACTGGACCAAGACCGATGACGGCTGGGCTTACACCGCTGTGTATACCTGTGAAAAGGACGATGCCTACCAGAAGGTAGAAGGCACCGTAACCAAGGATACCACCGAGGCAAAGCCCGGCGCTGCCGGCAAGACCGTTTACTCTGCCAGCGTGCCCGCTGACAAGAGCCCGGTTAAGAAGGAATACAAGGAACCCACCACCCGCACCGACGACATTGCCGCCCTGCCCTGCCAGAACCATGCCGTGCCCAAGGATGCAGATGGCAACTTTGTTGCTACCTTCAACTGGGAAATGAAGAAGATCGAGGGCGAGCTGGCCGCTGACTACAGCAACGCCCAGCTGTTCTATGACAGCGAAACCGGCAAAATTTCTGCCGGCGCTCCCGTTACCATTGACTGGGAATGCACCAGCGTCACCTTCAAGTGCGCTGTCTGCGGCGAAGAAATCAAAACCCAGCCGGTAATGACCATGCCGGTCAGCGTTGTGGTAGACCAGAATGACAATTCCGTCTACATCAATGTGGGCGGCACCCCGACCCTGGATACCACCTCCGGCGGCACCGGCGTTACCCTGGTGTCCGCAATGAAGGACGGCAACTGGTACGATATGCAGAACAACCCGGTTGACGCAAGCAAGGTGAACTTCACCTATCAGAGCGGCGACAACAAGGGCAAGAACAGCCTGCTGCTGTACGACAGCCAGAAGACTGCCGTGTATGTGGACGACCAGGGCAACCAGGTCACCAATACTTACGATGTCTCGACTGCGCAGATGAACTACTACTACTTCCAGCTGTCGCAGTTCAACCAGGACGAAGCAGAGTACTTCGGCGTGGTTGCCCCGTTCTGGACCTCCAAGGGCGTTCAGAAGCAGGGCGAGGATGGCAGCATCACCGGCACCATGGGCGCAATCAAGATATTGTGCAGCATTGATCCGAACGATGATGTCCCGCCGACCACCATGGCATTCATGCTGAACATGCTGCCGCAGGCGTTCATGTCTTACGTCATGAACTATGGCGAAGCTCTGAAAGCCATCCGTGATGCAGGCTTGGCACAGGTTGCCAAGCTGGGTGACGCTGACTATGTCACCAAGCTGCTGATCCTGCACGACTGGATCTCCCAGGTTGCAGAATTCGATATGGGCTCCATGGGCGATATCACCGGCGGCGGCAACAACGACCCCATCCAGACGACTGCTTTCGGTGCCCTGCTGGGCGGCGAGATCGGCGCTAAGGGCGTTGAGTATGGCTGCATCTGCCTGGGCTATGCAGCTGCATTTAACTACATGGTCCAGAATTTGCCTGACAACAAGAGCATCTATAAGAATGATGACGGCAGCTGGAAGACCCCCGATGAAGTAGGCGATAACGCTGTTGTTGACTTTGCCCAGATCCTGTATTACTGCGATACTTCTGATACCAGTGTTGCCGGTAATGCGTTCGGCGGCGGCATGTTCAACAACGTCCACTACTTTAACGCAGTCAAGGTCAACAAGCTGCAGGGCGACAGCAACTCTGCTACGATGACCACCGGCGAAGCCAACAAGAACTGGTACTATGTTGACGTCTGCTATGACGACGTGAACACCGAGTGCATGGCCCAGACCCGCGTTGAGAACGCAGGCGACCTGCGCCATGTCAACTTCCTGGTTTCTCCCTCCGGTCTGGAAGGCCGTTACAGCAAGTACTATGATTACATTGACTCGCTGTACGATGGCTACACCTACACCAAGAACAAGAATCCCGATGTGGATGATGACGGCAATGTTGTGTTGAACAACGGCAAGCCGCATTACTCTTACACCAAGACGGAGAACAAGAACGAGACCCGTTACACCGATACCTGCTACGAGGATACCTGGTTCACCTCTATCTGCAGCCCCATCTACTTCGACAATAATTACTTCTATTACGTTGATACCACGACCAACCAGAACCTGTATAACAACATGCGCCGCCAGCAGGCCGAGAACGGCAACAGCGGCAACTCTGGTTCCGGCAGCTCTGGTAACAACTCCCAGATGCAGCAGTTCATGAAGAAGATGCAGAACCAGGGCCCCGATACTCTGGAAGCACGTCCGCGTAATGCGAACTACTATATCCGCAAAGAGGATTCCAGCAGCAGACCCGGCGGCTTCAGCATGAGCAGCTTTACCAAGACGGATGACCCGTTTGATATCATCCTGATGTACTACAACGATCTGAAGGAAACCAGCAGCAACTTCAATGATGACGACAGCAATGCCAAGGTCCTGGCCGAAGCTGGCACCATCTATAAGATCGATACCAGTGCAAAAGATAAGCATACCAAGGTTGAAAACAACCTGAACACCGAGTGCCTGGCAGACGCTGCTGCAAAGCGGATCTACCCCGCACTGGTACACTCTACCGCACTGTATGATGGCAAGCTGTACTTCAACGTCAACAACGCCATCTACCGTATGGACCCGACCACCGGCACAGTGGAAGAAGTGAAGGAATACAACACCGTCTATGGCGGCATTAAGCTGACCAAGGATAAGGACGGCAACATGGTTCCCGATACCCACTTTCCCGGCATGAGCATGGTTATCATGGATAGCGCCCAGGATACCAGCAGTGTGAAGTATCTGGGCACCTTCAAGAACCATCCTCTGGCTGGCCTGACCCTGCGTGACAGCTACAGCTTTGCTACCACCACCCAGCAGGGCCAGACTGTGATCACCGGCATCAACACCACCAAGGATCAGCTGGTCGTTTCTGTCGGCACCAACCTGTCCAACACCTATAAGGAACTGGTGGACGGCAAGGCAGAAGTCAAGACCGATGTCTCCGGCACTTCTTATGCAAACCGTAAGAGCTACAAGACCGAGTCCTGGAACTACAACCCGAGTTACAACCAGAACATGGGCAGCTCTGACGAGAAGAACAAGAACGAAGAGTTCATGTGGTGCGCTAACCTGGTTGAAACCATGCCGATGTCCGACATGGTCAGCGACCTGAGCAGCGGCGCAACCACCGATGTTTCCGTTGAAGCATGGTGTGATACCCCCGCTTACACCCAGGCCCGCACCAACAAGTACGGCCTGACCAAGGGTGAAAAGAAGTACGCTGACGGCGCACTGCCCAAGGGCCATACCTGGGCTCTGGACGAGCTGGAAACCAAGTCCGTTGGCAACAATGTGTACCTGTGCTCTGATTGCCATACCGCAACCGAAAGCACCCCCCACACCGTTACCCTGCCCGATGCAGTTGCAGGCGTTACCCTGACCCTGGGCACCACCAGCAACACCTACATCAAGGACGATACCGTTACCCTGACCGTAGAAAAGGAAGGCACCGATATCGTTACCGTTACCGCAAAGAACGGCAATACCGATGTTGCTCTGACTGAAGTTCAGGAAGCAGCGCAGGACGAAGCCGCAGCCCAGGCTACCACCGAAAAGGCGAAGACGGTTTACACCTTCACCATGCCGGACGGCGATGTGACCATCAGCGTTACCAAAGCAGCTAAGACCTATGAGGTCAAGGTGGCCGATGCTAACAAGGATACGTTGAAGATCACCAGCCCCGAAGCTGACCTGGATAAGGTTGCTGAGGGCACCAGCGTTACCGTTGTGGCTACCCCGAAGGATGGCTATACCCTGACGGCTGACGGTGTGGTGGTTACTTACGGCGACAATCAGACCCTGAAAGCAACTCCTGACACAGAAAAGGCCAACACTTACACCTTTGCAATGCCCGCTGGCGATGCAACTGTCAGCGCAGCGTTTGAAGAGGTTAAGAAGTATAACGTTACTGTGGCGGGTACTGTTGAAAACGGCACTGTGGGCGTAGAGCCGAAAACCGCAGCTGCGAAGGATGTTGTTACTGTTACCGTTACCCCGAATACCAACTTTAAGTACACGGACGGCAGCCTGAAAGCTACTTATACGGATGGCGGAACGAAGAAAGAAATTAACGACTTTAAGGCAGTAGACGGTAAGGAAAACACCTACACCTTCGAGATGCCCGCTGCCGATGTTACCGTTAGCGCTGCGTTTGAGAAAATTGCGACCGAGACTTACACAGTAACTGTTGACAAGGGCGGCGACGGCAAAGTTACGGTCAATGGACAGGAAACTGAAAAGCTTGAGGGTCTGAAGTCTGGTGATCCTGTTACACTGAAGATTGACCCGATAGATACGGATACTTTGCTGACTAAGCTGGCAGGTGTAACGGTTACATCTGGCAAAGTTGAGGTCTCCACCACAAAGGTAGATGAAAATACCTATACTTTCACAATGCCGGACGGCAATGTAAATGTCAGCGTACAGTTTACGACTGTTGAGTACAGCATTGTAACTACGGCAGACCCGGCTGAAGGTGGCACGATTACTGTTACAGTTAATGGCAAATCTGAATTGAAACGTGCACCGAAGGATGCAGAAATGGCTGTAACGGTTACGCCGAATACGGGCTATGAACTGGAGCTGGCTCGCCATGGTCAGACCAGTATCACGGATAAAGTCAAAGATGGTGGTACGTATACAGTTGGCATGAGCGATTGTAACTTTGAAATCATTGCAGAATTCAAGAAGATTGAAACCACTGAACCCACCAACCCCAGCGAAGAACCTCAGGCTATTGAAGCCGAGGAACGCACCGTCCATGGTGCCGCTGAAAAGACCACCATTACCGCAATGGCTGTCTTTACCTGCACCGATAAGAACTGCGCAAGTGCACAGTTCGTGGATGCAACTGTAAAGCAGACCAGCGGCGTTACCACCGCTGCTGTCACCTTCAACGGCAAGGACTACACCGCCAAGTACGGCGAGAAGAACGGCTGGGTTGAAGAAAACGGCAAGAAGTACTGGTACGAAAAGGGCGTGAAGCAGGGTACCACCGGCCGCGGCAAAGAGATCTATGATCCCGATTCCGACGCTTGGTACTGGCTGGATGCTGTCCAGGGCGGCGCAATGACCGTCAGCAAGGACGTTTACCAGGAATCCGCCGCCGGCCAGTGGGCTGATAAGCCCGATGGCACCGGCAAGTGGGTCCGTTACGATGAGAACGGCCACATGGTCAAGGGCTGGCAGACGACCGATAAGGGCACCTACTACTTTGACCTGATCACCGGCGCTATGGCTAAGGGCGCAGGCGATATTGACGGTGTACTTTGCGCATTTGACGAGTACACCGGTATCGCTCTGGACGGCCAGTGGCTGACCATCAAAGGCGCTGACTTCTGGTACGAAAAGGGCGTTCGCCAGGGCCTGGATGGCCGCGGCAAGGAAATCTATGACCCGGCTTCCGATGCTTGGTACTGGCTGGACGCCGTTGACCAGGGCAAGAAAGCCACCAGCAAGGATGTCTATCAGGAATCCGAAGCTGGCCAGTGGGCTGACCGCGCCGATGGTACCGGCAAGTGGGTCCGTTACGATGCACAGGGCCACATGATCAAGGGCTGGAGCGCTGACAAGCGTTACTATTTCGACCCGATCTATGGCACCATGGCTAAGGGCGATGCAGTCATCGACGGCCGTACTTATCACTTTGATAAGAACACCGGCGTTCTGCAGTAATCCCACAGCCGAACAATGAGCTGTAACCAGCCCATTAACCTCTAAATAAAAATGCCGCAGCAGATGTAACAGTCTGCTGCGGCATTTTTGTATTTGTGGGCATAGGTTCGGTGAAATATTTGCCAGGCCAGTAGGGCGGGGGACCCCACGATTGTGGTGGCTCCCCTGGAGGGGAGCTGGACGCGAAGCGGCCTGAGGGGTGGTTCCTTGCCGCAAACCTAAAGCAATCGAATCCAACGCCTTGGAACAGTCACTGCGCTGTCTCTTATACACATCTCCGAGCCCACGAGAC